>Ga0308176_10001505_pt1 | contig 14652 bp, 10 predicted proteins | sample PhyCR2_3_FD_203890 | JGI IMG/M metagenome (GOLD analysis project Ga0308176, IMG submission 203890) | Soil microbial communities from UC Gill Tract Community Farm, Albany, California, United States - DLSLS.C.R2 | ecosystem: Environmental > Terrestrial > Soil > Agricultural land | place: USA...
GACAATGTTGTGGAAACCGGCGGCGGTCATCTACTTCAAGGTACTTTCCGCAATAACGAATATCCCATGCTGGCAGCGGACCGTAACTCAGGAATCCTGTACGTCACATGGAATGATGGCCGCAATTTCGCGCTGCCGGACCTGGCCGCGCCTGATGCGGCTTATCATTACGCAGATATTCTGATCAGCCGTTCCACCGATGGCGGAGCAACATGGTCACCAGCGGTGCGTGTCAATGCCGATCCGCTGACGCATTTCTTTCGTGGGCAGTCACGCGGAACGGATCATTACATGCCCGGAGTAGCTGTCGACGGAACAGGAGCGGTTGGTGTGTGCTGGTATGATCGGCGCTCGGACCCGGCGAACCTGACGAGCACCCGGTTCTGTTCGATTTCCGGTGATGGGGGTGCCACGTGGGGGAACAACGTCTTGTCGGCGATTCCTTCATCGCCGTGGCATGCGACGGATATCTACACTGATGCCAATTACATGGGCGATTATGATGCTCTGGCAAGCGACTCTACCGGCGCCAATCCAGGCTTTCTCGGTGCGTATGGGATTGTGACACTCTCCGGTCTCGTGCCCAATCAGGATGTCGCATCGATCAGCTTCCCGTGAGGGATAGCTTCCCACGCGACATCGTTCAGAGTTGACGTAGCCGCGAGGCGCCTCGCGATCGCTTAAGGCAAGGGGACAATCCGCACGGCGTAACCTCCGCCGGGGGCCAACTTCGCTTTGAGATGCATGGTCTGATCCACTGGCCTCCTTGTGATCGCAACGTTCTTAGGGTAGCGATCTGCATCATCAGCGTCTGCGTAGATCGATGCCTGATATTTACCTGGCCCCAGAAAATCGAGCGGGACATCGATATCGCGGCCACTTCGGTTCGTTAAGCTGCCGAGGAACCATTCCGTGCCGCTACGTCGAGCCATCACAATGTATTCGCCGGGCTCGCCGCCCAGAACGCGAGTATCGTCCCATGTTGCCGGAGCGTGCTCGATGAACTCAAACGCCGGTTGATCGCTATAAGACTTAGGTGAGTCCGAAACCATCTGGATTGGCGCTTCGTAAATGGCGTACATAGCGAGTTGCTGCGCGCGCGTGCCCATGACGAGAGGGCGTTTGCTGCGCGGGACGAACTCGTCTTCGGTGACATTGCTAAACCCACCTGGTGTGTAGTCCATCAGTCCGCCAAGCATGCGGGTGAATGGGATGGTTGCGCGGTGATCAGGGTTGTCGCGGCCTCCGGCCTTAGATTGCTCCATCCCGAGAACGGCTTCGTATCCGAGAACATTTGGAAATGTACGTTCGATACCCCAGGGCTTTGTTGCCCCGTGGAAATCCACCATGAGGTGATGCTGAGCCGCCTTTTCCGCCACGCGGTAATAGAAGTCGATACCAGCCTGGTCATCCCGCTCGATGAAATCCACCTTCAATCCTGCAACGCCCCAGCTTTCGTACAGAGAGAAGGCTTCGTCCATCTGTCTCGCGACGTCGTCATGATGAAGCCAGATCCAAATTTTTACATTTTTGCCGCGAGCATATTGCACAAGCGCAGGGATGTCGACTTTGCCGTTCATCTGAGTGATGTCATGAGGTTCGGCCCAGCCGGCATCCACCAACATGTAGGGGAACTTCGAGTGTCCGGCGAAGTCCACGTAGGTCTTCATAATCTCGGTGGTGAAGGCCGAGTTCCCATTCGGATCCAGGCTGCCGCTCCACCAGTCCCAAGCAGCAAGTCCGGGGTGTATCCAACTGGTGTCCTTAATTTCGGAAGGCGGATTGAGGCTGGTCAGTAAGGTCGATTCGATCAGGCGCCCCGGCTGATCACCGATCAGTAGCAATCGCCATGCGGACGTATGCGGCAGCGTTCCACTCACGAGGACTTCTGGCTCGTCCCCTACTGAGATTCTGCTTTCAAACTGGTGATCCCCCCAGCCCTGGCCCGTGCCTGCGAGATACATCGCTGCGTTATGCCGCAAGCCGGCTTCCGTAATTGCAAGCCACCCGATACCGTTCAAGTGCATCAGGTAGGGCAGACCGATCAATGTTGCCTGGCCCAAGCCGGCTTTCCCGGAGAAATAACTGGCATTCACTTTCAGGTATTCACTCTCGTAAGAAGTACGGTAGTTCGGCAACAGAAGAGCATAAGTCACAGCGTCTCTGCTGAGACGAAATTCAGTCGCTTCCTTTGTCAGCCGGTACTCGCGCAAGGCTGGCTGGCTGGGAATCACATAGCGGAAAGCAATACCGTCGTTATAAGCTCTAGCATCGATCTGCAGACGTCTGCCGCGTGGGCCGGCCTCTTCGGCCGTAATTGTGAGCGCATTGTAGCCATCATGAACTTCGCTTCTCCTGCCTGCCAGCAGCTTGTATTCATCGACTCCTTGCGTAGGAGTTTCGGACGCGATCGTTACGGCGCTGCCAAGCGGCCTCTGGTCCTGCAGCTGGATTCGAATGGCTGAGTGCTCGATGACTGGCTTTCCGTGGAAGCTGACGGTGTACGAGAGTTGACCAGATGGTGCATCGATCTCGAACCGGAGATTGCCGTCGGGCGAGGTTAACGTCGATGCTGGCGCTCGCCCGAGTATAGATGCAAAAAATGTACAGATCAGGAGTGGGCGTACCATCGAAAGCCACTATATCGTTCCGGTGTGCCCAGAACAGTTTGCTGCATTAGGTTGAGTGCGAAGCGAGGGAGGCATATATTGAATAGCAACGATGCCATCTACCCTGCTTCAGACATTGAAAGCTGCCGATGAGGCACGAACTGCGGTCGGTCATTTCAATGTCTCTGATTCGGTTGTTTTACAGGCGGTGGCATCAGCTGCACGCGAATCAGGGTTGCCCGTGATTGTCGGATTATCAGAAGGGGAACGCAACTTCTTCGGAACGCACGAAGCGGCAGCGATGGTGAATGCAATCCGCGATTCTCACGGTCAAGCCATCTTTCTCAACGCCGATCACACACACTCAGTCGAGAGCGCAATCGCTGCCGTGAAAGCCGGCTTCAACTCGGTTGTTTTCGATCGTTCCGCTTTGCCTTTCGAGGAAAACATTCGAGAAACCAGAAATGCCGTCCAGACCTTGAAGTCCCTTAATCCCGCGGTTATTGTTGAAGGTGAAATCGGAGACATCGGAACCGGCTCGCAGATCCACGAGAAGGCGCCTGATCGGCTGGTGCTGACCACGCCAGAAGAGGCGAGGCAGTTCGTACAAGAAACCGGAGTGGATGTGCTCTCGCCCGCAGTTGGAAATATGCACGGCATGTTGAAGAGCATGCTGCAAGGGACGACGCAGAAGCGGCTCAATGTTGCGCGAATTACGGAGATAAAGGCCGCGGCGGGAATCTACATGACTCTTCACGGCGGATCAGGCACAAACGATGACGATCTGCGCGAGGCCATTCGATCAGGTATTACCGTGGTTCACGTCAATACGGAAATCCGGGTCGCCTGGAAACGGGCGCTCCAGGATGCATTCGCAAAAGACGATGCGGAAGTAGTTCCGTATAAACTCCTGGCGGAGCCGTTCCGAGCGGTGCAAGACGTAGTGCGCCGACGACTGCAGCTTTTTAATTCCGCCGCAGTCCGAGCCCATTCGACTTGATAGAAATCGGACTTTCTCGTGTAAGCGTTTCAACGGTCGCTTGCCTCATCCGCAATCTCAACAGCAGTTCCAAGGCGAAGTTGACCTGGAGTAACGACCAAAGCGTTTTGAGCGAACAGCACACTGCGGGGCATTCGCCTGTACCCGGCGAGTGTTCTGAGAGGCTCAAGCCCAACGTTGGCCGTCGCCGGATCCACCAGCACCGTAGAGCATCGCGCACAAGGCTTCACGATTGCCAATTGAACGGAACCAATTCGCAGGTCTTTCCAGCTATCTTCCTCGTGCGGAGCAGCGCCTGCGATCACGAGGTTCGGCCGGAAACGTTCCATGCCAATTGATGACGGCAGCCTGGCGTTCAGCATATCGAGGGACCCTTGCGTCACGACCAATAAGGGATAACCATCAGCAAGGCTCACTCGCCACTTAGGATCGTCGAATGGGGCTTCGACACACCGTGAGACTTCGTCCGGCAGATAGACCAGGCGGCAACTTCTGCCGAGGAAGGAGCTGAACCATTCACTATAGGCCTGATTCGGATGAGGAAGCTTGAGACTGTCGCGCCAGATCCGGACAGGAATCCACTCGCCTTCGCCCGACCATCGCCGAATCTCCAGAGGCCCCATCCCCGGAGCAGTCACGACGAGCCCAGAGCCTTCGAAGCGTGGCTCGATCAGGACCATGCGAGGCAGTTTGCGTTGTGAAAGAAACAGTCCGTGGTCATCGACCAGCATCCACCGCCGGTCTTGCAGAGGACCACTGTTATCGACCTGTGTTTCCTCCACTGCGAGGCCTCGCGCGGATTTGATCGGGTAAATAAAAATTTGACTTAGCCACATGAGTTCACGGCGAGACGGTCTGCGTTACTGATGCGAACTCTTGCCCCGCTTGTGATACGACTGATTTACCCACATGACCCACGCACCCGTTGTGAGCAGGCGCTTGTTGCTGCAGTTGAGTGGAATTGCCGCCCTTCCCGTATTCGCTAAGGAGCCGCTGGCGCCGGGTGTGCAACTGTATACGGTTCGAAACGAGATCGCTAAGGAACCATGGGCAACGGTTCAGGCGATTGCCGAGATCGGCTACCGCGAGGTGGAGGTGTTGCGTAACCAGGTGAAGACTCTCGCGCCATTGTTGAAGCGTGTCAATCTCAACGCGGTTAGCCTGCATTTCGAAACTCCTCTGCTGACGGGAAACTGGGCGGCGTGGCAGCACGCCGATATGCCTCCGATTGAGGCCGGAGTAACTTATGACGGGTGCGTTTCGCTGGCGAGAGATCATGGATTCCGCTACATCGTTTTTAATTATCTTTCGCCAGAGGAGCGGCTGGGGCTGGATTTTTATCAGTCCCTGGCGGAGAAGCTGAATGCGGCCGCGTACAAAGCAAACGCCGCGGGCCTGCAATTTTGCTATCACAATCATGATTTTGAATTCCAGCCCAAATCCGGCGGAAGGCCGATCGATGTTTTGCTGAAGCACCTGGACCCGAAGCTGATCCGATTGGAGGTGGATGCCTTCTGGGTGAGCATGGCAGGAGTGAATGCAGCTGACTTTCTTCGGGAGCATGCAGGTCGAGTCGAACTGGTGCACTTGAAAGATCGGGCAAAAGGGACGCCCATTCACTATGACATTGCGACGGTCCCGAACGACACATATCGTGAACTTGGCTCAGGCGATTTGCCATTGCAAGCTATCCTCGAGGCGGTCTCGCACAGCAACGCGAAACATCTTTTCGTTGAACAGGATTTCAGCAGAGACCCGATTGCGAGCCTGCGCCAAAGCTATGCCTTTCTGAAGCGGAGCGGATACGTGCGCTGACGGCGTGCTTCGTGGTTGGCGGAGCTACGGCCAGTCGACCCGAAGTGTCGAGGGCTGGCATTCGCTGCGGCGGGAGATTGGGACGGGAAGGCTATGCTGAATCATTCCTCCCTCATGCCAGTCGCATCTCCTATCAAACCTGAACAGAGGCTGTTGTCGCTTGATGTGTTCCGGGGCGCCACGATGCTTCTGATGGTGTTGGTTAACAATGCGGGCGGACGTGTTTCGTACGGACAGCTGGAACACTCGGCCTGGAATGGCTGGACCTTGACCGACTGCGTGTTTCCGGCCTTCCTATGGATCGTCGGAGTTGCGATCACACTTTCACTAGGCAAAAGGCTACGATTCGGAAGCTCACCTGCAGAATTGCTACCCAAGATCTTTCGCAGGACAGCCATCCTGTACGTTCTTGGACTGCTGATCTACGTTTATCCGACGATGAGCATTTCGCACCAGAGACTGCTCGGCGTGCTGCAACGCATTGCTATCTGCTACCTGATCGCATCCCTGATCTATCTCTACACGGGCGTTCGCACGCAGATCGCTGTTGTAGTGCTGCTATTCGCGTGCTATTGGATGATGATGACGCTGATTCCTGTACCGGGTTATGGCGCGGGAAATCTCAGTGTCGAAGGTAACTTCGCCCATTACGTAGATCGCATTGTGCTCGGCTCGCATAATTATGCTTCGACCCGTACTTGGGATCCGGAGGGTATCATCACCACGTTGCCCGCGATAGGAACGGCTCTTCTGGGAGTGATCGGCGGTCATGTGCTTCGCCTGGATCTACCCATGGCTGCCCGCAGGATCCGCCTTCTCCTGATCGGCGCGTGCCTGATTGCCGCCGGTCTGGTTTGGAATATCTGGTTACCCATCAATAAGAAACTCTGGACCGATTCGTTCGCCACGTTTATGGCTGGCATGGACTTCGTCTGCCTCGCAGCTCTGATCTGGATTGTTGATGAGCACCATCTCAGCCGGTACTTCAAACCTTTCCTGATCACGGGCATGAATGCGATTGTTGTCTATGTTGCTTCGGAGCTGTTATCCGAATTCCTCGATGCCACCTCGCTACACGCGGTGATCTACAACAGGTTCTTCGTTCCGCTAGCGTCCCCTGCGAATGCGTCTCTCCTCTGGGCGCTTGCATTTACCGCGCTCATGTACCTCCTCAGCTATGTGATGTACCGGCGCAGCTGGTTCGTTCGGATCTAGCCGCCATCCGTTCGTTACGAGAATCACTTGGAATTCACGACGTATGAGGAAAGCAGTTCCTGAAGCAGAGGCTCCTGTGGATACGGATGCCCCCGATACTGCCGGAAGCCTTCGCCCCATGCTATGCCGGCGCGTTCTCCTCGGAGGCGCGTCCAGTCTTCCATTTGCCTGATGTAATCCGCCATTCCGTGTTGCCGTTGCAGCCATAAGCTTTGGCTCTGGTGTTTTGTCAGCATGGCGCGCTTCGTCGCGATTGTTGACTCAACATTCACCGTGAAATCGGCGAGCGCCGCTGATCCGCTCCGATCCCGTTGTTCGATCGGATCCATGAAGTACAGATGCGGAATCGCCGCGAGAGGCAGATGGTGCGAGGGCACCTCATAATTTGGAATCGGCGCCGCGAAGCAGGCGTCCCGAACCAGCTGGCTCGTTGCTTCGTGATCACAGAGGTAATCGCTCGGCGCAGCCGTGAGCACGATATCGGGTCGAAGCTCCCGAATGAGTGCCGTCACCATGCGTCGCGACGGGTCATCATTGAAGATCGCCAGATCGCGGAAGCCTCCCCAGCGGTAAGTAGCGCCAATGACTGCGGCCGCCTCCGCTGCCTCGTTTTTTCGAATCGAAGCAGTCTCGTCCGGACCGTGGGCCGCCGATCCGCAATCGCCAGCGCTCAGCGTGACGATCACAATCTCGTGCGCCCGCTGCGAGAGCAGTGCCAGAGTGCCGCCCGCCAGGATCTCCGCGTCGTCCGGATGAGCATGGATGCTAACAATGCGCATCAGACGCTCCGGATCCAGTGGTCGCCCTCGAAGCGATCACCGTCCTTTCCCCAGGTCCCGTACTTGGATGCCATCTGACCTCCATCCACAACCAACGTTGTTCCCGTGATGAAAGACGCCAAATCAGAGGCTAAGAACAGCACCGCTTGCCCAACCTCTTCCGGTTCACCGCCCCGACCGAGAGGTATCTGCTTGAAGTATTCCGAGATGACGCTCGGATTCGAGAAACTCGCGGCCGTCAGGCGGGTTCGGATCAATCCAGGACATACCGCGTTGACGCGAATACCGTATGGGCCCCACTCGTTTGCGACGGTCCGGAGGATCCCCAGCAATCCGGACTTGCTGGCGTTATAAGCAACGAGATCAGCTTCACCATCAAACGAGTTTGTGGAAGCGGTAAGCACGACAGAACCCTTGCGGTTTCGCCGCATCCGCTCGCCCGCAATCTGCAAGGTATCGAATGCACCGGTAAGATTGACCGCCAACGTGCGATGCCAAAGCTCGGATTTGGTGTCTGTAACCGAGGCAAGCCGACCTATGCCTGCGTTTACAACAAGGACATCAGGAGTTGGGATTTGCACGAATGCGCGTTCCAAGGAGGCACGATCGGTCACGTCGGCTATGAGCGCCTGTGCTCCGATGCAACGAGCCACTTCGGCGGGGTTCTCGGACTCAAGATCCAGTATCCATACGGCGCCTCCAGCGGCCACGAAGCCTTGGGAGATAGCAAAACCGATGCCGTTTGCAGCTCCCGTGACAACCACGTTTTTGCCGTGAAAAGTCATGGATCAGATTGTACCCACGTTGCGGCGCACAACAGGAATTCGGAAGGGTCAATGACTCTAGAGCACTTCTTCACCTACACCGGCCGGGTAGGTGATCGATCTTCCGTTGAGCTTTGCGAATGAAGTCATCGTGTGCCGATTCGATCTGGTTGCGCTCATGATGTGCTCCACCGGGTATCCCTGTGCGCTGAGGGAATCCGCAATCAGCGAGCGGTGGCAACGCCAGGGCACAGCCTCGGCACACATGACCGCCACATGGTCGTGAGCCGCTGCCTCGATCAGGGCATCGAGCGCAGACGCAAACTCAATTGTCCCCATGTAATCCGCATAGCCGCGAAACGACTCATTCCGCCAGCCTGTATTGGGAGAATCTTTGCGAGGACGCCGCAGTCCGCCGAGTGCCTTCATGTGCTCGTACCCGATTCCCGCATCGTGAAGCCGCCGTTCGAGAGCGTCGTGATGGTATTGCGGGTTGTGTCGAGACTTCGGAACCGTGCGCACATCGATGAGCCGCGTTACGCCGTGTGCGTTCAGCATTGCGACCATTTCATCAACCGGTCGTGTGGAGTGTCCAATCGTATAGATGATCGGTTTCTCCATTCCTCCATGTTGGACTATCCACGCCAGCCGCCGCCGGAGACCCATGTACGTTTCGGATGCACCTCGAGGATGATTATCCATTCGGTTAATGCGATTCGCCTCACACTTCACGTGGTGTCACACGTTCCGGGCATGGAGGCTGGTTTTGCTGGCGAAATCGGCCGCCGTCCACTCTGGCCGCCGAAGTGCTTGGAGTTGGTGGAATGCCGAGTTCGGCATTGGGCCGTCGGCTGTGATCGCAATGGGTGCTCTCGCCATTCGACGATCGGAGGCCAGCCCGGCGGCCCGCACGGAAGACTCCGCGTCGCCTGCTGCGATTGCAATAACGCTCCTTAGCTAAAAACATCTGAGGTGTGGCCCGCCTGCTATGCTGTTAGTTCTACAACAGCGTATGCCCGGGTTACAGGAAATCGGGCGCTACCGTATAGAGTTGCCGGCGATTGCCAGCGGCGGTATGGGAGTCGTCTTTCGAGCATTTGACTCCGTGACACGTCGCGCTGTGGCGGTCAAGACGCTCAAGGGATCTCCCGATCCCGAGTCGCTTGAAATGTTTCAGAAAGAGTGGAGCATTTTAGCCGGGCTTTCCCATCCCAACATTGTCGACATCCTTGACATCGGTGAACTGACCGAAGGCAACGAGCGCAAGCCGTACTTCGTGATGCCGCTCCTTCCGGGCAAGAGCCTGGACAAGCTGATGAAGGCTTCGGGTTCCGTCCTGAATCCGGAACGCGTCGTGGAGATCATCTTCCAGGCATCCCGAGGGTTGCAGGCCGCGCATGATCAGCGCGTGATCCATCGCGATCTGAAGCCGAGCAACCTCTTCGTGATGTCAGACGACACCGTGAAGATCATCGATTTTGGGGTCGTCCGTCTGGCTGATGGCGCGAGCCATACGGGTCTGAAGGGGACTCTCCTCTATATGGCTCCGGAGCTTCTGGAGTTCAAGTCAGCCACGGCGAAGTCCGACATATTTTCGCTGGGCGTGGTTTGCTACGAGGCGCTCACCGGAAAGAACCCGTTCACCCGGCGCACGCAGGAGGAAACCATCGAGGCGATCCGGCATGAGATGCCTCGACCCGTTTCTGAATTGGTTCCGGCTGTTAACGATCAAACGAGCCGGGTGGTGCAGAAGGCCCTGGCGAAGCAGCCGTATCACCGGTTTTCCTCAGCCAAAGAGTTCGGAGATGCTCTCCGTCGATCGCTAACGAATGAGGCAATGGAACTCTTCGACCGCAGCCGGATACAGCCTCGACTTAACCGGGTGAAGAGGCTGTTGGGGAGCGGAGATGTTCAGCTCGGGTTAGAGATTCTGGACGAACTGGTGTCGGAAGGAAATATCGATTCCGAGATCTTCCTGCTCAAAGCTGAACTCGAGCGGGCGGCGCGCCAGAAAACGATTCAGCAGCTACTCGAAGATGCCCGTACACGCATCGAAGAAGAAGAGTACCCGCTGGCGTTACAGAAGGTGCAGAGCGTGCTGGATCTCGACTCGGACAATATCGACGCCCAGGCACTAAAAACCGAAATCGAGCGGCAACGAGGCGCGGCACAGATTGAGCGGTGGTTGCAGATCGCACGCCAGCACCTGGACAACAAACTGTTTGCGAAGGCGAGGCAGGCGCTCGAGGAAGTTTCGAAGATAGACTCAACCAATTCAGAAGCCGATGATCTTCTCGCAGAGATCAATCGCGGTGAAGAAGCCGCAGCACATGTCCGGAACGAGAGAAAGCAGTTTTTCGACTCGGCCCGGAAGGCCTATAGCGACGGCGAACTCAGCAGCGCATTGAGGCTTTTGGAGCGCGTCATCGATCTGGGTGAAGGCACGCCCAATCACCCGAACACCGATGCGCGCTACCTGGAATTTTATGAGCACGTGCGGCGTGAGCACCATGAACTTGCGAATGCTTACATAGACGGAAAGAACGCGCTCGCAGCGAATGAGTTCGACAAGGCCCTGGACATCTGTAACCAGATACTCAGCCGACGTCCCAGGGAGCCGCTTTTTCAATCCCTGAAGATCGAGATAGAGGATCACCAACGCCAACAAAAGTCGGCGGCTGTGGCGAGCCTGTATCGCCAGATCGAAACCGAGCTTGATCTGGACCGCAAGTTTGCCATATTGGCGGATGCGGTCAGGCAATTTCCCGGCGAACAGGCGTTTCTACAGTCCTTCAGAGTGGTAAAAGCGCGCCGGAACCTGGTGAACGACATAGCCCGGCGCGCTCGTCAATACGAAGCGCAGGGACAATTTATTGAAGCGACGAACCAATGGGAAACTCTGCGCACGATCTATAAAGAGTATTCCGGCCTTGAGCACGAGATCCAACGGCTGACGAAGAAGCAGGAAGAATCGCGGAAGAATCAGGCTCGAGCACGCGTTTTCGAACAGGTAGACAAAGCTCTCGACGGCGGCAATTACGACGAAGCCAAAGAGTTGCTTACTTTAACGTTGCGAAGCGAGCCGGGCGACGACCAACTTCTCCGGTTACTGAGGCAAGCAGAGGAAGCATCTGAAAAGAGCCGTCGAGCGCAGTTGTTGTTCGAAGAGGGGCAGCAACTCGTGCAGTGCGAAGAGATCTTAGCGGGAATCGGTAAGCTACGCGAGTCACTGCGGGTAGAACCCAAAAACGAAAAGACGGCCAGAGCATTAGGCTCAGTGCTGATTGAACACTCGCGAGGGCTGGCGGAAAGCGATTGGCGCTCCGCGGAACCATTTCTCCGGGAGGCCTTGGATATCGATCCCAAGAATCCGGCCGCCCTTGGCGTTTCGCAACTGATTTCCGATACCCAGCGCCGTGAACGTATCGATCGCTGCCTGGAAGAGACGAATCGCCTCCGGAAAGAAGGCAGGTTAGAAGAAGCAGTCATCCATGTCGAGTTGGGACTTCCCGAAAGCCTCAACGACACCCGACTGTTGCAGATGCGTCGAGAGCTGTTGCGCGACCTGGATGCGATTCGAGTTGCGGAGAGGTCGGCCACCGATTCGTTCGCAAGTTCTACGGGCGGTGCTGTTCAGATTGCTGTCCAGAAGCCTGCTCCGGCTGATTCCGGCCTTGAGCAAACACAGTCGAAATCCCGCCCGAGGTTGATTCGGGCCGGAGAATTGGAGGAAGAGAGCGACCGCTTCGGGCTTCCCCCGTGGCTTCTCGACCGAAGATCGGGCGTGATTGCAGCGGGAACTCTCGTCGTTGCTGCGGTTACATTTGGCATTGTGCGGACGCACGAGAGTTTGACTCCGAACGCGACACATTCAGCGGGTGGGCTACCCACAATACAAGCGCCGAGGAAGGGCGGTGTGAAACCCGGTCAAAATCCCCGGGCGGCAACAGAGGGGAAGGAAGAAAAGCCGAGCAATAATGCCCCGCCAACCAGCGCACCGCTTAGACCCGTTCTTACTTCGGTGAAGTTTGATAGTCAGCCTCTATCAGCTCGCGTGAAGGTTGATGACAGTGAGAAGGCGGTGTGTGACACTCCTTGCGAGTTACCGCTGTCCAGAGGGCGTCACACGTTCCTGGCCTCCGCTGCCGGGTATGAAGAGACTCGCGGCGTGATCCAGGTCCCGGAGGACCAAAGCAAGCTGATTTCGTTGTCACAAGACGTAAAGCAGGTCCGTCTTGTATCGGAGCCTCCCAATCTTCCGATCTCGATCGACGGAAAACCAGCGGGTCAAACGCCCTTGACATTAAAGCTGGCGGCGGGGAAGCACAACCTGACATTCACGGACACCGAGAGCGGTGAGGCGCATGTTCTTGATGTGAGTGATGAAGATTTTCAGCACGTCGTGATCACCCGCAATGGCAGTTCATCCGCGGGCACTCCGTCATCCGGCGTTAAGGCTCCTGGTTTGTAGTGCCGCAAGCCGTTCTTCCGCTATGTCTCGACAATGCGCCGATCATCCTCGGGCAGCAGCGTCAGTTCACTCCAGTCCAGTTCCTCCTGCAATAGCAGGTACGTCTCGATTCCGACCCGATCGTCGGTTCGAAGGCGCTCTAAGGCCTGACGCTCGGCGCCGACTGCGGCCAGGCCGAGGGTGCGATACTCTTCCAGCGATTGGCACTTGGTGCGGTCGCTGGCCGCTGCACCCTTGACGGAGAAGCCGTAGCGGAGGCGATCCACCTCTTCTCCTTCCCTGCCGTTTAATGCTTCGAGCGCTGCTTCCGCGAGGGCGAGTCGTGCTTCCCTGAGCTCGCGCTTCGCCGTAATCCCGTCGTCCAACTTCAATAAGCGGATCAAGGGCGCTAACGTCAAGCCTTGCACGACCAGGGTCGCCAGCACTACTGAAAAGGCGATCAGCACAATCAGGTCGCGCTGCGGGAAGCGTTCGGGCAGTGCGAAGGCGGTTGCCAGTGTCACGAAGCCACGCATACCGCACCAGCCCACGAAGATCGCCTGCCGCATCGTCGCTCCTCCGGCGAGCCCTCTGCGCTTGCGATGCCACGCCATGATGCGGTTAAAGACAATCAGTACGATCATTCGCGTGATGACGACCGCCAGGATCACCAGCAGCGCGGCTGCCAGCGCTTCGCGCAGACGGGCGGGATCCATGCGAGAGATGATGTTGCGCGACTGCATGCCCACCAACAGGAATGCGAGGACATTCAACGTGAACACGACGGCGCTCCAGACCGCATACGAGTGGACACGCATACGGGCCGACATGTGCGTCTCGCTGCTTTGGGCCAATGTCATGGCAAACGCGATTGTGCATAGGATGGCCGATAAGTGGAGCCGATCTGCCGCGATCCAAACAAGGTAGGCCAGGACGAATTGGAGTATGTTGCCGCCGAGGGTATCGACGACCAGGCGATTAATCCAACGGACCAGAAAGGCGCACAGGATGCCGAAGAAAATGCCGCCCGGAATGGCCAAAGCTAGTTGCAGATCGACGGCCGGAGTCAAGCCGCCATTGGCCTGAATGCTGATTGCCGCAGTATAGATGAGAAGGGCGGAGGCATCGTTGAAGAGGCTTTCGCCCTTTATGACGGCCTCGGTGCTTCGGGGTACCGGAAGGGCTGTTAAGACGGCGGTAGCTGCCGCGGCATCTGGGGGCGAGACGATGGCGCCGAGAGCGACGGCGGCCGCGAGAGGCAAACCGATGTAGGCCACGCCAACCCAGGCCACCACGCCCGTGGTGATGAGAACGGCGAACACGACCAGGGAGACTAGAGGAGCCCAAAACCGACGGGCCTCAACCAATGGATAGTCGAAGGCAGAATCAACCAGCACGGGCGCGATGAAGAGGGCGAGGGCTGTTTCCGGAGACAGCACGATGTTTGGGGAGCCCGGGATGAGAGCGACTAGAACGCCTGCTCCCGCGAGCATGGCCGGGTACGGCAACTTCAAGCGGCGCGCGATCTGCAACAGAATGATGGCCACCAGCAGCAACAGAATGAGGCTTTCGAAAAAAGTCATGCGACGTTCCCTTCGGCACGCGCCCGATCCGCGCTCTCCCATCGACGTAACGGGACCGCTCGAATTCCGGCAAAGTTACTGGCCGGGCCGATCTCTCTATCGTGACCGATGCGGAATCATTTCGCGGGTTGCATGTGCCAGTGTTCGACAGCGCACACGTGTGCTGGAGAGAAAGATCGCGGGCCCCAACTATATTGAGAGCTAGTGCGGGTGGAGGAAGAGCAAGAATTTGAATGGCTCGAGTAAACAGCGGCTGACTGAACTAGACGGGCTCCGCGCCTTGGCCGTTCTTCTGGTGATCTGGGATCACACGACGAGGATTGACCTCGGTATTGGCGGATATCACGGAGTGCTGTTGTTCTTCGTGATCAGCGGCTTCCTGATCACGGGCATTCTGCTGGGCGTGCGCGGGAAGGCGGCCCCTACCCATATTCTGC
>Ga0308176_10001506_pt1 | contig 14646 bp, 11 predicted proteins | sample PhyCR2_3_FD_203890 | JGI IMG/M metagenome (GOLD analysis project Ga0308176, IMG submission 203890) | Soil microbial communities from UC Gill Tract Community Farm, Albany, California, United States - DLSLS.C.R2 | ecosystem: Environmental > Terrestrial > Soil > Agricultural land | place: USA...
GATTCGCGGCCGCTCGAATGCAATCGCCGACGGCCAGCTTCTCGTCATCGAATGGAGCGGACAGCTCGGCGACCAGCAGCCCGCGCCGGACGCCGCGACCGCGATGCCGGCGTTCGAGCATGTGCTGCAGCCGCACGCAACGAGCCCGGAAGATTGGCAGTGGCGTCGCGCGGATCTCGACCTCCTGTGCTACACCACGCGCGATCTTGCCGAGCAGTGCGTGACGTCGGTTGCGCGCCGGCTGCCCGTGACCGCGCCGGTTGCTCCGGTGCCGGCACACGACGCGCTAACGTTTACGAATACAGCGGGAACGCGCGCGTAAGCGTTCGCACTTCTTCGCGCACCGACGACTTTATCGACGCGTCGTCGGGCGCGTGGAGCACGCGGTCGATCAACACCGCGATCCGATCCATCTCTGGCGGTCCCATTCCGCGCGTCGTCACCGCCGACGTGCCGATGCGGATTCCGCTCGTCACGAACGGCGACTGCGTTTCTCTTGGCACGGTGTTCTTGTTCACCGTGATCGCCGCTTCGTCGAGGGCGAGCTGGGCGACCTTTCCGGTGAGCGCCTCGCCGCGATTTCGCAGATCGACGAGCATCAGGTGATTGTCCGTTCCACCTGACACGATCTTGAATCCGTTCGCGATCAGCGCCTTCGCAAGCGCGCGCGCGTTCTCGACGACGCGACGCGTATAGTCCTTGAACGACGGCGACAGCGCTTCCTTGAAGCACACAGCCTTCGCGGCGATCACGTGTTCCAGCGGCCCGCCCTGGCTGCCGGGGAACACCGACTTGTCGATCGCCTTCGCGTGCGCTGCCTTGCAGAGGACCAAACCGCCGCGCGGACCGCGAAGGGTCTTGTGTGTGGTCGACGTGACGACATCCGCGTGCGGAATCGGCGAGGGGTACGCGCCGCCCGCGACGAGTCCCGCGAAATGCGCCATATCGACCATGAAGATCGCGCCGACTTCTTTCGCGACCTCGGCGAACGCCGCGAAGTCGACGACGCGGGAATATGCGCTGTATCCGGCGAGAACGAGCTTCGGGCGATGCTCGCGCGCCTTGCGACGAACGTCGTCGTAGTCGATGAGCCCTTCGTCGGTGACGCCGTACGAGATCGGGTGATAGAGAATGCCCGAGAAGTTCACCGGCGAGCCGTGCGTCAGATGTCCGCCGTTCGAGAGATCCATGCCGAGGAACGTGTCGCCCGGCTTGAGGAATGGAGACATCGCCGCGTAGTTCGCCTGCGCACCAGAATGCGGCTGAACATTCGCGTGCTCGGCGCCGAACAGCTCTTTGACGCGATCGATCGCGAGCTGCTCGACTTTGTCCACGACCTCGCAGCCGCCGTAATAGCGTTTGCCGGGAAGTCCTTCGGCGTACTTGTTCGTGAGCGACGAACCCATCGCCTCGAGGACGGCCGGCGATACGAAGTTCTCGCTCGCGATGAGCTCGAGGCCTTCGCTCTGACGGCGAGTTTCCTCGGCGATGAGCGCCGCGATGTCGGGATCGGTCGCGCGAAGCGCGTCACCCGGAGAGCACAGCGAGTGCTTCAACCAGTCGTTCATTCTTTCGTGTCCTGTGTCTCGATCTTTTCGACGCGACGTGAATGGCGGCCGCCCTCGAACGGCGTCTCGAGCCACGTTTTGAGGATGGCGACTCCCTCGTCTTCCGAGACGAATCGCGCTGGGACGACGAGGACGTTCGAGTCGTTGTGCTCGCGCGCGAGCTTCGCGATCTCCGGATTCCACGCGACGGCCGCGCGAACATGCGGATACCGATTCGCGGTGTAGCTCATGCCGAGGCCCGTGCCGCACAGAAGGACGCCACGCTTCACGTCGCCGTGCGAGACCTGCTGCGCGAGCGGATGCGCGTAGTCGGCATAATCAGTCGAGTCGGCGCTGTTCGTGCCGAGGTCCTGGACGTCGAAGCCCATCGCGCCGAGCGCGCGCTCGAGTTTTTCCTTGAGCTCGAACCCGGCGTGGTCGGAGGCGATGAGAATCTTTTCGGTCATAGTCTGATCGGTCGTCATCCTGCGACGCGTTGGCCGCCAGGGCCGGTCTTCATTTATTTGGCCACTGCGGCCAGGTGCGAACCATCGAGCCAACGGCGTGAATCCGTTGCTCGGCGAGCCGGTCGGCGGCGAGATACGTCGGGATCTTTTCGACACGCGCGATCTCGAAGACCTTGAGAATTGTCTCATAGATCTCGTCGGCCTTGCGGAACGACCGCGCCGACGTCCACCCCGCGAGCTCGCTGTACACGTTGATGACGCCGCCGGCGTTCGCGACATAGTCGGGGGCGTACATGATGTTGCGCGCCTCGAGCGCGTCGCCGTGACGCTCCTCGAGCAGCTGATTGTTCGCCGCCCCGGCGACGATTTCGACTTTGAGCTGCGGGATCGTCTTGTCGTTGATGATCGCGCCGAGCGCGCACGGAGCGAAGATATCCGCCTGCACCGCGTAGATCTCTTCCGTTGCAACCGCACGTGCCGCGAACTCATTGACCACGCGCTTCACGCGCTCCGGATCGATGTCCGTGACAACGAGCTTCGCGCCGGCTTCGTGCAGCTCCTTCGCGAGATAGTACCCGACATGCCCGCAGCCCTGGACGGCGATCGTGCGGTTCGAGAGATCGTCAGAGCTCCAGCGGCTCTTGGCCGACGCCTGGATCGCGCGAAACACACCGTGCGCCGTGACAGGCGACGGATCGCCCGAGCGGCCGGCGAGACCGCTCACATAGTCGGTCTCCATGTGAACGTAGTCCATGTCCGCCGTGCTCGTGCCGACGTCTTCCGCGGTGATGTAGCGGCCGCCGAGGCTTTCGACGAATCGGCCGTGCGCGCGGAAGATCATCTCGCGATCGGTGGTCTTGTTGTCGCCGATGATGACCGACTTTCCGCCGCCGAGGTTGAGACCCGCCACGGCATTCTTGTAGGTCATTCCCCGCGCGAGGCGCAATGCGTCGACGATGGCGTCTTCGTCGCTCGCGTAGTTCCAGAAGCGCGTGCCGCCGAGCGCGGGGCCGAGGACGGTGCTGTGCACGGCGACGATGCCGCGATATCCCGATGCCGAATCCTGACAGAGCACAAGTTGCTCATGGCCCATCTCGGCGATCGTGTCGAAGAGCTTCATGTCGGTTCTCAAGGTCTCAGGTCGATGGTCTCAGAATCGCTCAGCGAGAGTAGAGCTCGCGAGCGATGATGATTCTTTGAATCTCGGACGTTCCTTCATAAATCTCCGTCACCTTCGCGTCGCGGAACAACCGCTCGACGGGATAGTCCTTCACGTAGCCGTATCCACCAAAAATCTGCACGGCCTGCGTCGTCACCCACATGGCCGTTTCGCTCGCCAAGAGCTTCGCCATGGAGCTGAATTGCGTGATGTGCTCACCGCGATCCTTCGCCGTCGCGGCGGCGTGCAGGAGGGCGCGCGACGCGGCGACGCGCGAGGCCATGTCCGCGAGCTTGAACTGAATCGCCTGGAACTCCTTGATCGGCTTTCCGAACTGCTTCCGCTCCGCGGCATACGCCGCCGCATGGCGCAGCGCGGCCTCCGCGATGCCGACCGCTTGCGCCGCGATGCCAAGTCGTCCGTTGTCGAGCGACTGCATAGCATAGATGAAGCCACTTCCCACGTCGCCAAGCAGGCGGTCAGCGGGAACGCGCATGTCCGAGAAGTGCAGCTGCACCGTCGGCGACGCGCGAAGGCCCATCTTGTCTTCCTTCTTCCCGACGGTGAACCCCGGAAGATCGGGCGTCACGATGAACGCGCTGATACCGCGAGCGCCGCGCCGGTCGTCGGGCGAGTCGGTCCGAGCCATGGCGAGAATGACCTCGCCCTTCGTGCCGCTCGACACCCACGCCTTCGTCCCGTTCAGGATCCAGTCGCGGCCGTCACGAACCGCTTGCGTCGTCAACGACGCGGCATCCGACCCGGCGTCAGGCTCTGAAAGCGCGAAGGCGCCGAGCAGCTCGCCCCGCGCCATCGGCTTGAGAAAACGCTCTTTCTGGTCTTCTGTTCCCCACTTCAGCAGCATCTGCGTCGGCAGGGAGTTGTGTACGCTCAGCGTGACCGCGATCGACGCGTCGACCGTCGCGATCTCCTCGAGCGCGACGAGATACGTCAGCGTGTCGACGCCCAGCCCATCGTACTTCTCGGGAATCATCATCCCGAGAAAGCCGAGCGCCCCGAGCTTCCGGATGATCTCCGGATCGAAGTACGCGTCGCGATCCCACTCTTCCGTGAACGGCGCGATCTCGCTGGCCGCGAACTCGCGCGCCACCGCTTGGATCGAACGCTGCTCTTCAGTGAGCGGAGTAAGTGCCCAGGCCATCCGTTCGACTCAGTAGGCGAAGAAGCCGCGCTTCGACTTCCGGCCGAGCCAACCCGCCGCGACGTATTTCCGCAGCAGTGGACACGGACGGTACTTCGGGTCGCCGAGACCGTCGTGAAGCACGTCGAGGATCGCGAGACATGTGTCGAGACCGATGAGGTCCGCGAGCGCGAGTGGACCCATCGGATGATTCATGCCGAGCTTCATGACGGTATCGATCGACTCGGCGCTGCCGACGCCTTCCATGAGGCAGTAGATCGCCTCGTTGATCATCGGCATGAGGATGCGGTTCGCGACGAAGCCCGGATAGTCCTGCACTTCGACCGGCGTTTTGCCGACGGCTTTGCTCAGCTCGAGCACGCGCTGCGTCGTCTCGTTCGAGGTCGCGAGGCCGCGAATCACTTCGACGAGCTGCATCACCGGAACCGGATTCATGAAGTGCATCCCGATCACTTTGTCGGGACGCTTTGTTCGCGCGGCGATCTCCGTGATCGAGATCGAGCTCGTGTTGGTCGCGAGAATGGCGCCCTCGTCGGCCGCGGCGTCGACGTCGGTGAAGACGCGGAACTTGAGATCGCGATTTTCCGTCGCCGCCTCGACGACGAGCGACGCGCCGGTGAGCGCGTCGAGCGACTGCTCGGTCGCGATGCGATCGAGGATGGCATCCTTATCCGCAGCCTGCAGCGTGCCTTTCTTGATCTGACGATCCAAATTCGCCGCAATCGTCGCCTTGCCTCGCTCGAGAGCGCTCGGCGACACGTCGATCATCGCGACATCGAACCCGCTTTGCGCGAACACGTGCGCGATACCATTTCCCATCTGTCCCGCACCAATCACGGCCACGCGTTCGGCCATCGGTTTCTCCGATTCAGGAATTCAAATTCGCGGCGACGCCGGTCGAAGCCAGCGAGCGACGCCGTCGGGCCAACAGATAGGACACGGAGGCGCCGCCGACCATTCCGGCGCCGCCGAGGAGCCCGCCCTCAGGTCCCCAGACTCCTCCCGTTGCCCAATCCGGTCCCGCATCAACATAACGGTAGCCCGGCGATTCCAGCGGGATCCCGCTCACTGCGGTGTGGAAGGCGACGGCCATCGTCCAATTCCACGCGAAATGCGCCATCCAGGCCGCGTAGAGGCTCCGTGTCGCATAGAGCACCATCGCGAGAAAGACACCGGCGAGCGTCACCAGCGTGACCGATTCGACATTCGCCCCGTTGTTCCGCAGATGCAGAAGACCGAACCCGATGCTCGTCGCCACGATGGCCCACACCCATCCCCAGACCTCTTTCAGAGCGGACAACAGATAGCCGCGAACAAACAATTCCTCGAAGAGCGCCGCGGGCAACAGATAGACCGACACCCGGATGCCCGCGCCAAGCCACGAGCCGGACGGGCTATCGACCTCTTTCAACCAGTGGATTCCGATCAGCGCGACGATCGGCAGCCCGATGGCGAACACGCCGATCGCGAAGCCGATGATCCAAAGCACCGGCCGGCGCGCCGCTGCACCGAGCCAAACATCGGCCCACGTTCGCTTGTCGAGAAACCGGATGGCGAACGCCGTTCCGAGAAGAGCGCCGATCGCTTCGATCCACGTGTCGTTGCTGACGCCGTGAATCCCAATGAGTGAGAAGAACTCGGTGACGATCGGCCCGACGAATGCCGCGACGAGATTGATCGCCGCAAACGTGAACGCCAAAAAAGCGACGACCCGCCACAGCGCGCGGAGTCGTCCATCTTCACCAACGAAAACCTGTCGAGCGGTCAACCGTCGCGGCGCGTCGCTCGCGGCGTAGCGATCGCGGCGGCGACGAGCGCCTTCACGACATCGAGCGCGGCAAACGGCGTCACGCCAAGCTGCACGGCACGAGAGATTCCGCCCGACAAGAACGAGAGCTGCGCGATGCCGCCGACGTAGATCACCGCGATTCCGGCAATGCCCGCGAGCCAGCGCGTCGAAAGACTCCTCGCTCGCGACGCCATGAACCCCGCAACGAATGCCGCGACCGGATACGCGATCAGATATCCACCGGTCGGACCGAAGAACCGCGCGATACCCGGCGCGCCGATGGGTGTGAAGACCGGAAGTCCGACCGCGCCCGCAGCGAGATAGAGAAGCATGCTGGTCGCGCCGGCGACTGGCCCGAGTAACATGCCCGCCAGAATCACGAGCATCGGCTGCAGCGTGATCGGCACAGGGGTCCACGGCAGCGGGATCGCGATCTGCGACGCCGCGGCAACCGCCGCCGCAAATCCGACGATTCCGAAAATCGTGAGGCCGCGCGAACGCGACAGCGAACCGGCGCTGGTCAGAGTCGTCATGCTAGTTCACCCGTGAGACGCTGAGCGCTACCGCGTCGCCGCCACCGAGGCAAAGCGTCGCGAGACCGCGCTGTTTGTTTCGGTCCTTGAGCGCGTACAGAAGCGTGGTAAGAACTCGTGCGCCGCTCGCGCCGATCGGATGCCCGAGGGCAATGGCACCGCCGTTCACGTTGACTCGATCCCAGTCCCAGTCGAGCCCCGCGCCGTCCGCGAGCGCCTGAGAAGCAAACGCTTCGTTCGCTTCGATGAGATCGAAGTCGCCGATCTTCGAGCCGCTCTTCTTCATCAAATTCTGAACGGCGAGAATCGGAGCGAAGAAGAGATCCTGTGGCTCGACGGCACCGGTCGCGTACGCATCGATGCGGGCAAGAATCTCGAGACCGTTCGCGCGCGCGTATTCCTCCGACGTCACAACGAGGGCTGCCGCGCCGTCATTGAGGCTCGAGGCGTTTCCGGCCGTCACGCTGAGATCTGAGGTCGCACCGCTCTTGCCCGGAAACGCCGGCTTCAGTCGTCCGAGCGTCTCCAACGTCGCGTCTTTGCGGGGACCCTCGTCGAGCGAGATGGTCGTCGGGCCTTTCCTGCCCGGGATCTCTACGGGGACGATCTCCGCTTTGAACTTCCCTGCCTCCATCGCGGCCGTCGCCTTGGCGTGCGACTTTACCGAGAACTCGTCCTGCTGCTGCCGCGTGACGCCCGCCTTTTTCGCGGTGTATTCGGCGTGACCGCCCATGTGGACATCACACATCGCGCACCAAAGTCCGTCCCGGATCATGCCGTCGACCAGGGTCTGGTCCCCAAGCTTCACGCCGGCGCGCATACCATAGTTGTAGTACGGCGCGTTCGACATCGACTCCTGGCCGCCGGCGACGACGATCTTGCGGTCGCCCGCCTTGATCGACTGCGCGGCGAGCATCACGGCTTTCAGTCCGGACCCGCAGACCTTGTTGATGGTCATCGCGGACACCGACGCGGGAACGCCGGCTTTGAGCATGGCCTGTCGAGCCGGCGCCTGTCCAACGCCGCCCTGAATGACGTTGCCCATGATCACTTCTTCGACGTTCTGGATCCCGATGCCCGACCGCTCGATCGCCGCACGAATCGCGATCGCGCCAAGCTCCGGCGCGTTCAACGGCGAAAGGCCGCCGAGGAACTTGCCGATCGGTGTGCGCGCGGCCGAGACGATCACCGGCTGGCGTGATGTATCCGTCATTGTCTCTCGAACTCCCAATTGGAGGTTGGGCGCCGTGCGGGCGCCGACCCTGAAAGCTATCGAGGGCGGGGACCACCGGCGAACCGGCGACCCGGGAGGGATTGTTGACGCGCGCACGTCCCGAGGTGCATTGTTCTATCCAGACTCTCAATGGAACGTCTGGATGGCCGCCAACCGCCTGCCCGTCCTCAAGGGAACCCTGGACCTTCTCGTCCTGCGCGCACTCAGCTGGACGCCGATGCACGGATTCGAAATCGTCTCGTGGCTCGAGCGCGCCGCAAGCTCTGCGCTCGATCTCGACGACTCGGCGCTCTATCAGGCGGTGTACCGACTCGAGGCGCGCGGACTGCTCGAGGCCGATTGGGGCGTCACCGAGAACAACCGGCGCGCGCGCTACTACAAGCTGACTACCGCCGGCCGCACCTACCTCCGCACCGAGACGAAGAACTGGATGCAATACGCGGAGACGGTGACGACGATTCTCACCGCCGCGAAAGACGGCCTCCCATCGACGTCGCCCGCGACATGATCCGCCGCGGAATTCAGCGCGCGTTCAACCTCGCGATTCGACGTCGAGACCGCTGGCAGCACGACGTCGAAGAGGAGATCAAGCTGCACCTGAGCCTTCGCGCCGAGCAGCTGATGGCGGAGGGCGCAGCGCCGAACGACGCCCTCGCCGAAGCCGTTCGTCGCTTCGGTCCTCTGGCAGAATCCCGAGCGCGGATGCTCGACGCCGCGCGCTACCGAGAGCATCGCATGCAACGCACCGAGTATTTCGCTCAACTGCAGCAGGATCTGTCGTTCGCATTCCGTACCCTGCGACGACAGAAAGCGTGGGCGCTCATCACGGTGTTCACGCTGGCGCTCGGCATCGGCGCGACGACGGCGGTGTTCAGCGTCGTGAGCAGTCTGATTCTGCACGCGATCGCATATCCGAACGCCGACCGCATCGTGGTTGTCCAGCAGATGCCGACCCAGGGGAACAACACGGGGCTTCACATTCAGATCACGCCGTCGACGCCGATCGTGAACGGCTGGCGGTCGCGAACCCGGGCGTTCGAGGAGCTGGAGCCGTACCGGTCGGTCGGTCTGCTGCTAAAGACGAACGACGATCCCCTTCCGGTCAACGCGACGGAGATTCTTCCGTCATTTCTGAGCTTCACCGGTTCGCGCGCGATCGTGGGACGAATGTTCTCCGCGCAAGGGATCGAGACCAAGGCGCAGGTCGCGCTGCTTTCGGAGGGCCTCTGGCGCGAGCGCTATGGCAGCGCCGCGAACATCGCCGGCAAAACGATCACGCTGGGCGACAGTCTGTACACCATCGTCGGTGTACTACCCGCCGATCTTCGCCTGCCTATCATCGGTCGGGATCGCGTCGATGTGTGGCTGCCGCTCGACCTTCGGAATTCGAACCTCGGGGTCAACGTCATCGGACGACTTCGCCCCGGCGCAACGATTCCCGCGGCGACGCAGGAGCTCAACGCGATCGCGGCAGAGGTCGAGGCGGCGTCGAGCGCAAAGTCTCCGTTCGTGACGCTCATTCGCCGGCCGGCGGAGCTGATGGATTTTCATGATTCTCTAATCATGCTGGCGGGGGCCGTGGCTCTCGTCCTGCTCGTCGCGTGCGCGAACGTCGCGCATCTCTTCATGGCGCGCGCGACGACGCGGGAGCGCGAGCTCGCCGTCCGCGCCGCGCTCGGCGCCAGCCAAGGCCGGCTCTTTCGGCAGCTGTTGACCGAAAGCCTCGTGCTCGCGCTGGCCGGTGCGATCGGTGGAGTCGCCCTCGGATGGTTCGGGCTCAAAGCGATCATCGCGCTCCGGCCGCCGCAGATGCCGCAGCTCGAATCCATTCGATTGGATTCGACGACGCTGGCCATCGCGCTCGGGGCTGGCGTTTTGAGTGGCGTGGTGTTCGGCGTCATCGGAGCATTTCAGGCGCGACGGTCGCCGCAGGATGTTCTCAAGGCGGGCGCGCTTTCGACATCGCATAGCCGAGGACAGGGCATGTTGCGCTCCGCGCTCGTCGTGAGTGAGATGGCGCTGACGGCGGCGTTAGTGATTGGAGCGACCCTGCTCGTCCGGACCGTGGTCAATCTCCAGCGCGCGAACCTCGGGTTCGAGCCGAAGAATCTCTATTGGGTGTCGATCTCGCTTCCCGAGAAGCCGTTCGCGACGGCGGCGTCGCGCGCGGCGTTTTACAACGAATTCGTCGCGCGGTTTCGCACGACGCCCCACGTCCGCGAGCTCGCCTTCACGAGCAATCCGCCGGGGACTCGAAGCTTCGCGGTCGGAACATTCGAGATCCAGGGAGAGGCGCCGACGAGCACGGGCAGCGGAACGTCGTTCGTCGACAACAACAACATCGATGAGAACTATCTAAAGACGATGCGCATTCCGATCGTCGAAGGAACTTTCTTCACCGACACGAGCCGAGCCGCGAATCAAGTCCTCGTGAACGCGGGCTTTGCGCATTCGCACTGGCCACCCGGCGGCTCGCTCGGAAAACGCGTTCGCGTCGCCTACCGGGGCGAAGGCGACTGGAGCACGATCGTCGGCGTTGCCGCGGATGCGCAGACGACCGGCGCCGGAATCATCTCGACGGCGCCGTATCTGTATTCGCCGATCCGCACGCCGGCGCGACAGACGACGATCATGGTTCGAACGGATGCCACTGTAGATCTCGCGGGGCCCGTACGAACGCTCGTGAAATCGATCGATCCGTCCGTGCGGACTCCGAAGGTCGAGAGCACCGAGGCGTTCATCGAACGGACGATCGCGAAGCCGCGGTTCACGATGTCGCTTCTCACGACCTTTACGCTGCTCGGACTGACGCTCGCCGCGGTCGGCCTGTATGGGGTCATGGCGTATTCCGTCGCGCAGCGCACGCGTGAGATCGGAATCCGAATGGCGCTCGGGGCGTCACAGCGGACCATCGCGAACTCGGTCTTGCGACGCGGTGTCATGCTCGCGGGCCTCGGCGCGGCGATTGGATTGGCGGGGGCGTTCTACGGGACGCGGCTCATCGCGACGTTGCTGTATGGCGTCGCGCCGATCGACGCGGTGTCGTTCGCGACAGGCGCGATCGTGTTGATCGTCACGGCGGTGGTTGCGTGCGTGGTGCCGACGCGCCGAGCGCTGGCAGTCGATCCGATTCGGGCGATTCGGGCTGATTAGGCGACTGGCGACTGGCGACTGACGACTGGGGACTGGGGACTGGGGACTGGGGACTGGCGGTCATCCTGCGGCGCGCCGAGCGTCGGCAATGCCGCCGAAAGGATCGCGCTCTCGGCGAGGCAGTTCACCAGAACTGCAAAACGCGGTTAATCACGCGGAGCCGCGGAGCGCGCGGAGAACTGCACGCCGTCGAGTACGACCCCAGGGACAGTGCTCTTCTCCGCGTGCTCCGCGGCTCCGCGTGACATCGCAGCTTGCGGTTCCGCTTGCGGTTCCGCTTGCGGTTCGGCGTGAGATCGCGATAGGGACAGCGATCCCTCGCTTCGCTCAGGATGACCCAGGGGTTGGTCGCCCGCCGCCCGCCGCCCAGCTAGGTTTTCCCGATTCACCCGCGGAGCGTCACCATGGTCGATGCCGTGTCGTCACCGCTGTCCAGTTGGGAAAGCTTCTACGTCATCGTCGGCTCGTCGGGCGCGGCGCTGACCGGCCTGCAATTCGTCGTCATTACGCTGATCGCCGATCTGCCGAGGCGGAACTCGAGCAACGCGATCAACGCGTACGGCACGCCGACCATCGTGCATTTCAGCGTAGCATTGGCGATCGCTGCCGTCATCAGCGCACCCTGGCCGGGCGTTTGGCCCGTCGGAGCACTCTTGGCCGCGGTCGGCGCGTTCGGCGTCGCCTACGTCGCCATCGTGTTTCGCCGCGCCCGCGCGCAGTCGGAATACACGCCCGTCTTCGAGGACTGGCTGTGGCACAACATCCTCCCGTTCATCGCCTACGCCGGCGTTGGGGTCGCGGGCGCGCTGCTGACGCTACACCCGGTCGGCATGCTGTTCATCGTCGGTGCGATGACGCTGCTCATGCTCTTCATCGGCATCCACAATGCGTGGGACACGGTGATGTTCCTCGCCACCGATACGATCCCCAAAGCACGCGCCGCGGAGGAAGTATCGAGCGCCGCGCCTGCCTCCGGCGGTCAGTCGACGTAACCACGCGAGTCCGAGATGGACTCTCGTTGTAGCATTGCATCGCAACGCTCGCAACTCAGCGCTGTCGAGGGCATATTCGCTGCTGTGACGACGTCCCTCGCTCCGAGCTTTCATTCCGCCATTCCGCGAGTCCCGACGGACTCGCAACGGCGAGCGATCGAAGCGAAGTCCGGTCCGATGCTCGTCCTCGCCGGACCGGGCGCGGGCAAGACGTTCTGCCTGACGGAGCGGATCTACTATCTGATCGAGACCCTCCGCTTCGACCCGGCGCGGATCTGCGCGTTCACCTTCACGAACAAGGCCGCCGGCGAGATCGCCCACCGCCTCGAGATCCGACTCGGCGGCTCGGCGTCGAAGATCAAGCGCGGGACAATCCATGCCTTCTGCGCCGAGCTGCTCCGCGAGCTCGGAGCCAGCGTCCTCCTCGAGCAGGGATTCGGCATCGCCGACGAGGAGTATCAGCTCAGCGTCCTGCGCCGCCTCGACGGACCTCGGCGCTGGCATCGAAGCACGCTCAATCGCTTCTCGGCGCATCGATTTCGTGGCGACGAGCTCATGCACGACGACGCGCAGCTCTTCGAGCGCTATGAACGTTTTCTAAACGCGCGGAAGCTCGTCGACTTCGACACGCTCGTCATCAAGGCAGCGGAGCTCCTCGAGCGTGACACGGAAGGCGCCGCGATTCGCTCGCGGTGGGACGTCGTGCTCGTCGACGAGTTCCAGGATCTCAATCCGGTGCAATACCGAGTCGTTCGTGCGCTCGCCCGCGACCACAAGCACGTGTTCGCCGTCGGCGACGACGATCAGTCGATCTACTCGTGGGCCGGCGCGGACCCGAAGGTCTTCGTGAGCTTCATGAACGACTACAGTCTCGCGGCGAAGGTCCACCTCGAGGAGAATCGGCGCTGCCCGCGCGACATCTTCGCGCTCGCGCGGAAGCTCGTTGCCGTCAATACGCCGATCTTTGGCGATCGCCTCGTTCCGCGCGCCGATCGCGAACCCGAATTCCCGATCGCAACCGCCGCGTTCGAGAGCGACGACGAGGAGGTCGGGTGGATCATCGACGACATCCTCCGCGACCGCGAGGAGAAGAGGCACGACTGGGGAGACGTCGCGCTCCTCTACCGCACGCACGAGATCGGAAACAACCTCGAAGCCGCCTTTCTGAACGCCGGTATTCCCTGCCGTCTCGCGCACGGTCGAGCGCTCTCGGAAGATCCGATCGTCGCGTATGTGATCGCCGCGCTTCGCGTCATCGCGAATCCGCAAGACGAGATGCTCCGCGACGCATTCTTCGCCGTCGTGCTTCCCCGCCCGCTCTTCGACGAGGCTCGCGCGAAAGCCGACGCAGCGCGCCACACGCTGGGCCGGCAGCTCAAGTACATGTCGACGCGTCTTCCCCGCGCGCATGAGAGCGGCCGCCAGATTCGCCGGGCGCTCGCCGATTGGCGGAACCTCGCGGCGCTCGGGAAAAACCACACGGCGGTCGGCGCGCTCATTCAAGAGCTCTTATCACGTCGCGTCGGGCGGCTGCGGTCGGTGCTCGACGACCGGCACGACGAGATCACGGACCCGGCGTTTCTCGACGACGTCGTCGCGCTGTCGGCCCGGCTCCGTGCGGCGCGAGACCGGCGCTCGCCGATATGGATGCCGCGGATGGGCGGTGTCGAGATCGCGCTCAAGCTCATGCTCGTCTCGATCGGGTTCAGCGACATTCGACTCGGCGGCGATCGGCCGGCGGAGGCGGAGCCGATCGAGCCGAGTGACGTTCCGTCGGTCGGCATCGCGCTCGGCGTATTCAAGGCTGCGCAGTTGCTCGAGATGGACGATTTCGGAGCCGCCTTCACGAATTTCACGGCGGTCGACCTCGAGACGACGGACAACGACACGTCGAAGGCGGAGATCGTCGAGATCGCGGCCGTTCGAGTGCGCGAGGGCGAGATCGTCGAGCGAATCAGCTCGCTCGTCAAACCGCGCGCCGCGATCTCGCCCGGCGCGAGCGCGACGCATGGCATTCACGCGTCTGACGTCGCGACGGCGTCGAGGTTCGAGGACATCTGGCCGAAGTTCCGCGCGTTCTGCGGCGACGACGTCATCGTCGCGCACAACGGCTACGAATTCGACTTCAAGATTCTCGCGCGGATGTCGAAGGAGCTCGGCAAGCCGTTCGATCTCTGCACGTACGACACGCTGCCGCTGGCGCGCGATCTCTATCCGACGAGCCGCAAGCTCGTCGATCTCGCGCGGCAATTCGGCATCGATCCCGGGCGCGCGCATCGGGCGCTCGACGACACGCTCGCTCTCGCGGGAGTCGTCCTCGCGCTCGACGACGTGAAGCGCCGCCGCGCACGCAAGACCGCGCTTGTGAACCTGCTGGATTTGCTCGGCGTCGCGCTGGCGTTGAGCGATGAGAGTACGCTCAACGTCGAAGCGCGGATGCTGCGCGATCTGACGCGCGCGTTCGCCCTGGGACGCTACAGCACGTGTCTCGAGGCGTACGAGCGAGAGGCCGGCGAAGATCTCGCTGTCCCGGACGTCGACGAGCTCGTCGAGTCCCTCGGCGGCGCGAAGCTCATGAACAATATTCGGGCGGAAAAGAGCGCCGACGAT
>Ga0308176_10001507_pt1 | contig 14645 bp, 10 predicted proteins | sample PhyCR2_3_FD_203890 | JGI IMG/M metagenome (GOLD analysis project Ga0308176, IMG submission 203890) | Soil microbial communities from UC Gill Tract Community Farm, Albany, California, United States - DLSLS.C.R2 | ecosystem: Environmental > Terrestrial > Soil > Agricultural land | place: USA...
TGCATGCGGCTCATGGGCGATGCCGGCACCAGAGGCGCCCTCTCCGCGCTCGTCAGCTGCCTCGGCGGCGAGCGCTTCGCCGACCACGTCGACAGGAGGCTCCTCCGGGGCGTGAGGCTCCACATGGACGACCGTCGGCCCTTGGGGCGCGCCTGCCGGCCCGCTCGGCGGTGCCACGTGCTCATCCTCATGGTCTGCCCACAAGACGTGCACCGTCTGTCGCGCCATGCCCGCGGCGGCACTCGCCCCGTGCAGGGCTCCCCTGGCCATGCCGACGGGTGCGTGGACGGCGCCTCGGGCCACGGTGCCGGCCAGTCCGGCCGCCGCGCCGGCGAGTCCGATGGCGCCCTGGGCCGCGGTGACGGGGTTCGCTGCCTTGAGTGGATTCATGAGTCCTGGCCTCCTGCCGGTCTGGGGGATGGGTCGACCTGCGAGTGCTTGTCGGGGCTTCGTGGCGCCCTGATCACTTTCCGTGCCCGTTGCGAATCCTGGCAAACTCCCCCGTCAGCGCTCGGCGACCTCGCGCCCGATCGTCTGCTCCTGCACCTTCACGCGCACAGGGTAAGGGCACCGGGCCCGCCCGGACCGGGACCATCGGCCGGTGTCGGCCCCGTCTCGCCGGTGGGACCATCGGGCATGGTCGAGCAGTCCGCCGCTCCGATCCGCACGGCGATCGTGCGGATCACGATCGGCTCGTTCTCCCTCGCGGCCCTGCTCGGGGTGATCGCGCTGATCGGGGGCGGTGCCTTCGGGGCGCCGGAGGCCCGCATCCTGCTGACGACCCTGCTGGTCGGGATCGCGAGCGTGGTGGTGCTCTGCTACCTGACGACGGCCGGTACGCCGTTCCAGGTGGTCGGGGTGGTCGGGGGCGCGGTGGTGGTCGTCCCGGTGGTCAGCGCGCTGTTCATGATCTGGCGCGACTACGAGACGCCACCCAACGAGATCCTCGGCAAGAGCTTCGGCGTCGGGGCGATCGTGGCGGCCACGATCGCCCAGGCCTGCCTGCTGCTGGTCCTGGGCCTGCGCTCCCGGACCGTGCTGCGCCGCCTGGTCGTCGGGACCCTGGCGATGGCCGCGGTGCTCGCCGGACTCCTCTCCGTGCTGGTGCTGGGCGCGAACGACCCGGGCAGCCTCTACCTGCGCACCATGGGAGTGGTCGCGATCCTCGACGTGCTAGGCACGGTCGTCGGCGCGGCGCTTTCCCGGTTCGGGCCCGCATCGACCCGACCGGCCGCCACCAGGAAGGCCCGCGTCCTCACGGTGTCGCCCGAGCTCGCCGACCGTCTGGCTGCGGTGGGGGAGCGGACCGGACAGCCGGTCGAGGCCGTCCTCGACGAGGCGGTCGGGCGCTACCTGGTCGAGGCCGAGGCGCCGGTCGCGAGCGCGGACGAGCCCTGAGGGGCGTCGTTCCGGGCATCGAAAAGGTCACACTGGCTGGAACCCGTTCCGCGCGTGCTCCTATCGTTCGCACCATGACACAGGTCGAGGGCGGGCTGGACGAGCCCGAGGAGCTCGAGCCGGAACAGGGCACGCTGGACCTGTCCGACGCGGGTGACCGATGGAACATCTCGGACTGGGAGCAGGCCGCCGCCGCGGTGCTCCGCAAGTCCCGACGGATGGGCGAGGAGGACTCCGACGACCTCGTCTGGGACAGGCTCACCCGGACCACGCTCGACGACATCCCCGTCACCCCGCTCGGCACCGCGGGGCTCCTCGAGGACCTCGAGACCAGCGGACGCCCCGCCCGGTCCGGCGACTGGGACATCCGCGCCCACCTCGCCGCCGGCGACGCCAGGGCCGCCAACGAGGCCGCCCTCGTCGACCTGAACGGCGGAGTCACCTCGCTGTGGCTCGAGGCGTCCGCCGACACCGACTTCGCCACGCTCCTCGACGAGGTGCTGCTGGACCTGGCACCCGTCGTCCTGGACGCGCCGACCGCTCCGGTCGCCGCTGCCGAGGCGTTCCTCGCCCACGCGGCCGGTCGTGAGCTCGCGCTCGGCACCAACCTGGGGGTGAGCGGCGAGGCGGCCGAGGAGGACCTCGTCGCCGTCGTCGAGCTCGCGCGACAGGCCGGCACCCTCGCGGTGGTGGTCGACGCGACCACCGCGCACGACCGGGGCGCCTCCGACGCGCAGGAGCTCGGCCACTCGATGGCCGTCGGCGCTCGCGTCCTGCGGGTGCTCAGCGAGTCGGGCATCCCGCTCGAGGAGGCCGCCGGTCTGGTCGAGTTCCGCTACGCCGCCACCGACGAGCAGTTCCCGACCATCGCGAAGCTGCGCGCCGCCCGGCGCCTCTGGGCCCGGATCCTCGAGCTCAGCGAGGTCCCGGCGCCCTCGTCCGACGGATGGCGGCAGCGCCAGCACGTCGTGACCAGCCGTCCGATGATGAGCAGGTACGACCCCTGGGTGAACATGCTCCGCACCACCGTCGCCGCCTTCGCGGCCGGTGTCGGCGGGGCCGACGCGGTCACCGTGCTGCCCTTCGACAGCCCGCTCGGCGCGTCGGACGCCTTCGGCCGCCGGATCGCGCGCAACACCTCAAGCCTGCTCATCTCCGAGTCGCACGTCGCCCGGGTGAGCGACCCCGCCGGCGGCTCGTACGCCGTCGAGAAGTTGACCGACGACCTCGCCCGGGCCGGGTGGGAAGTCTTCGGAGGGCTCGAGGACGGCGACTCCCTCGACGACGCGATCGAGCGGGTCGTCGAGCGGCGAGAGAGCGAGATCGCCCGGCGCACCCGGCCGATCACCGGCCTGACGGAGTTCCCGAACCTCGGTGAGACCCTGCCGGAGCGCGAGGGCGAGCCCGACCGGGTCCGCCGCTACGGCGCCAGCTTCGAGGCGCTGCGCGACGAGCCCGCGACCGGACGCGTCTTCCTCGCCACCCTGGGACCGGTCGCCGCCCACACGGCCCGCGCGACCTTCGCAGCCAACCTGCTGGCCGCCGGCGGCATCGCCGTCGACGTGGCCGGCCCGACCAACGGCGTCGATGACCTGGTCGCGGCGTACGACGGCCAGGGGGTCGTCTGCCTCGCCGGCACCGACGCGGCGTACGCCGAGTGGGGCGCCGAGGCCGTCACGGCCCTCCGCGGGGCCGGAGCCACTCACGTGATCATCGCCGGGAAGGTCACCGCCCTCGCAGATGCGCAGGGCGTGGACGACTCGTGCGCCATGGGCGTGGACGCCCTGGACTTCCTGACCCGGACGAGGAGCGAGCTGTCATGAGCGTCCCGAAGAGCTTCAGCGGCCTGCCGCTGAGCGGCGAGGCGAGCTGGTCGACGAAGGCGCCCGGTGGCGAGCCGTGGATGTCGCCAGAAGGCATCGAGATCAAGCCCTCCTACGCCGAGGCCGACGTCGAGGGCCTCGACGCGCTCGACACGTTGCCGGGCCTGAGCCCGTTCCTGCGCGGGCCCTACCCGACGATGTACACCACCCAGCCGTGGACCATCCGGCAGTACGCCGGCTTCTCGACCGCCGAGGAGTCCAACGCGTTCTACCGCCGCAACCTCGCCGCGGGCCAGAAGGGCCTGAGCGTCGCCTTCGACCTGGCGACCCACCGCGGCTACGACTCCGACCACCCCCGCGTCCGCGGCGACGTCGGCATGGCCGGCGTGGCGATCGACTCGATCTACGACGCGCGCACGCTCTTCGACGGCATCCCGCTGGACCAGATGAGCGTCTCGATGACCATGAACGGCGCGGTGCTGCCGGTCATGGCGCTCTACATCGCGGCGGCCGAGGAGCAGGGGGTGAAGCCGGAGCAGCTCGCGGGGACCATCCAGAACGACATCCTCAAGGAGTTCATGGTCCGCAACACCTACATCTACCCGCCGGCCCCGAGCATGCGGATCATCTCCGACATCTTCAGCTACACCGCCGAGAAGATGCCGCGCTTCAACTCGATCTCCATCTCCGGCTACCACATCCAGGAGGCCGGCGCGACGGCCGACCTGGAGCTCGCCTACACCCTGGCCGACGGCGTGGAGTACATCCGGGCGGGCCTCGACGCGGGCCTCGACATCGACAGGTTCGCGCCGAGGCTCAGCTTCTTCTGGGCGATCGGCATGAACTTCTTCATGGAGGTCGCCAAGATGCGCGCCGCCCGTGCCCTGTGGGCCCGGCTGGTGCGCGAGTTCGACCCGAAGAACCCCAAGTCGCTCAGCCTGCGCACCCACTCCCAGACCAGCGGCTGGTCGCTGACCGCCCAGGACGTCTTCAACAACGTCCAGCGCACCTGCATCGAGGCGATGGCCGCGACCCAGGGCCACACCCAGTCGCTGCACACCAACGCCCTCGACGAGGCGATCGCGCTGCCGACCGACTTCTCGGCGCGGATCGCCCGCAACACCCAGCTGCTGCTGCAGCAGGAGAGCGGTACGACGGGCACCATCGACCCGTGGGGCGGCTCCTACTACGTCGAGCGGCTCACCCACGACCTCGCCGAGCGCGCCTGGGCCCACATCCTGGAGGCCGAGCGTGCGGGCGGCATGGCGAAGGCGATCGAGCAGGGCATCCCCAAGATGCGCATCGAGGAGGCGGCCGCCCGCACCCAGGCCCGGATCGACTCCGGCGCGCAGAAGGTGATCGGCGTCAACACCTACCGCCTCGCCGCCGAGGACAGGCTCGACGTGCTCAAGGTCGACAACGACGACGTCTACCGCCAGCAGATCGCCAAGCTGGAGCGCCTGCGTGCCGAGCGCGACGACGACGAGGTCCGCGGCGCCCTCGAGGCGCTCACCAAGTCTGCCGAGCGCGGAGCCGGCTCGAGCGCCGGGGGCAGCCTGGACGGCAACCTGCTCGCCCTCGCCGTCGACGCCGCCCGCGCCAAGGCGACCGTCGGCGAGATCTCGGACGCGCTGGAGAAGGTCTACGGCCGCCACCAGGCCGTGATCCGTACGATCTCTGGCGTGTTCAGGGACGAGTCCGGCTCCTCGGGCAGCCAGCTGGTGCAGCAGGTGCTCGAGGCGACCGAGGAGTTCGAGGAGGCCGAGGGGCGCCGCCCGCGCATCCTGGTCGCGAAGATGGGCCAGGACGGCCACGACCGCGGCCAGAAGGTCGTGGTCAGCGCCTTCGCCGACATGGGCTTCGACGTCGACGTGGGGCCGCTGTTCTCCACGCCCGAGGAGGTCGCGCAGCAGGCGGTCGACGCCGACGTCCACATCGTCGGCGTCTCGTCGCTGGCAGCCGGCCACCTCGCGCTGCTGCCTGCGCTGAAGCAGGCGCTGGCCGAGCAGGGTCGCGACGACATCATGATCGTGATCGGTGGCGTGATCCCGCCCGACGACGTCCCGACCCTGCAGGAGATGGGCGCCGCGGCGGTCTTCCTGCCGGGCACGGTCATCGCCGAGTCCGCCCTGGACCTGCTGGCCAAGCTGCGGGAGCAGCTCGACCACTGATGGCGTCCCACTGATGACACGGTCGGGGGGAAGGCCCGTCGACGTCGGCGCGCTCGCCGAGGGCGTGCGGGCACGCAGGCGCGCGGCCGTGTCGCGGGCCATCACGCTGGTCGAGTCCTCGAAGCCCGCCCACCGGGCGGCGGCCCGCGACCTGCTGGCCGAGCTCAGCGACCCCGACGTCACCGGCGCCCGGGCGCCGGCGGTGCGGGTCGGCATCTCGGGGGTCCCGGGCGTCGGCAAGTCCACGTTCATCGAGGCGCTCGGCACCCGGCTCACCGGCCAGGGCCACCGGGTCGGGGTCCTGGCCGTCGACCCGAGCTCGGTGCGCACCGGCGGCTCCGTGCTGGGCGACAAGACCCGGATGGCGCGGCTGGCCCACGACCCGAACGCCTACATCCGACCATCGCCCTCGGCCGGCACGCTCGGCGGGGTCGCCCGGGCCACGGTGCAGGCGATGGCGGTGCTCGAGGCCGCGGCGTACGACGTGGTGCTGGTCGAGACCGTCGGGGTCGGCCAGTCCGAGGTCACGGTCGCCGGCATGGTCGACACGTTCCTCTTCCTCACCCTGGCCCGCACGGGCGACCAGCTGCAGGGCATCAAGAAGGGCATCCTGGAGATCGCGGACGTGATCGCGGTCAACAAGGCCGACGGCGACCGGGAGCAGGAGGCACGCGTGGCGGCCCGCGAGCTCGCCGGCGCCCTGCGCATGGTCCGCGGCAAGGGGGAGTGGGCCCCGCCCGTCGTGACGTGCTCCGCGCTGCAGGACATCGGCGTCGACGACCTCTGGGAGCGGCTGATGGCACACCGTGAGCACCTCGGCGAGCAGGGACTGGCCGACAAGAGGGCCGCTCAGCAGCTGGACTTCATGTGGGCGCTGGTCCGCGACGAGCTGTCCGAGCGGCTGCGCCACTCCGGCGGCGTCGCGGCGATCCGGGACGAGGTGCGGGCCGCCGTGCTGTCCGGAGAGCTGCCCGCGACCACGGCGGCGGACCGCATCCTCGCGGCGTACGACGCCCGCGCCTGAGCGTGCGAGCCTGCGCCGCCCGCACATCCCCGGTCCCGGGTAAATCCGCGGTAGGAGCCCCAAGTGGCCTTCGAGGTCCACAAGGATCCCTGAAGAATCATCGACAGGGAGGGACAACTCGATGAAATCCACCATCCGACTGACGGGCGCCCTCACGGCGCTCGGGCTCGCGGCGGCAGGAACCGCCGTGGCCACCACCACCGGCGCGTCCGCCGCAGGCGCGGGCCGGACCATCCTCGCGGGCCACCTCGTGAGCCCGCTGAGCGCCGCCATCACGACCACCGGCACGGCCTACGTGAGCCAGGACTTCGCCGGCTCCCTGGTCAAGATCAGGCCGGGACACGCTCCGCGGACCATCTACCACGCCCCCAAGGGCACCAGCGTGAGTGGCGTGTCCGTGCGCAAGGGCGTCGTCACGTTCGCCGCGGGTCCGCTCATCAAGCAGCGGAGCAAGTCGGGAAGCGTCAGCACGGTGATCAACCTCGGCGCCTACGAGAAGAAGCACAACCCGGACTCGGGCGTGACCTACGGGTTCCGCACCATCAAGAAGGGCTGCGCCTCGAAGTTCCCGAAGGGCTTCCCGGTGAAGTACAACGGCGAGGTCGACTCCAACCCGTACGCCACGGAGTCGGGCTACGGCTCCCTCTGGGTGGCCGACGCCGGTGGCAACGACATCCTCAGGATCCAGAACGGTCGCGTCACCGACGCCATCCTGCTGCCGGCGGTCCCGATCAAGGTCACGGCCAAGGTCGCGAAGGCCCAGCACGTCCCGGCGTGCGCGGTCGGGCTGAAGTACTGGTTCGAGCCGGTGCCCACCGACGTCGAGGCCGCCCACGGGCAGCTGTACGTCTCCTCGCTGACCGGCGGTCCCGAGGACAACAGCCTGGGCAAGAAGAGCCGCGTCTACACGATCAGCCCCGTCAACGCCGAGCCCACGCTGCTCGCCAAGGGCTTCGCGGGTGCGACCGGGCTGGCGGTCACCCCCGGCGGCGACGTCTACGTGGCGGAGCTGTTCGGCGGGCAGATCTCGAAGCTGCGCGACGGCAGCAGCGTGCCGCACCGGTGGCGCGGGGCGACACAGCCGGCGGCGGTCGAGTTCATGAAGGGGAAGGTCTACGCGACCACCAACGTGCTGGCCAAGACGCCGGCCGGCAGGCTGGTCCGCTTCGGGGGATGACCCTGCCGCGATGACCCGGCGCGGCTGACGGCCGAACAGGTGGGCATCGGGACGAGGCGGTGAACTAACCTCGGTCCCGATGCCCTCCGACACGCCCGTGGACGCCGCTGCCTCCGTCATCGACTCGGTCGTCGCCGCCAACGACGACGAGCTGCTCGAGCTGCGCCGTGACCTGCACGCCCACCCCGAGCTCTCCTGGGCGGAGACCCGGACCGGCGACCTGGTCGCCGCGGCGGTGGAGAAGGCCGGCTGGCGAGTGACCCGGCTCCCGCAGACGGGGCTGGTCGCCGACCTCGGCGACTCCGGGACGCGGGTCGCGCTGCGGGCCGACCTCGACGCGCTCCCGGTGCAGGACGCCACCACCGACCCGTGGACCAGCACCGTGCCCGGGGTCGCCCACGCCTGCGGCCACGACGTGCACACCGCGGCCCTGGTCGGCGCCGCCCAGGCGCTCGGCGAGGTCCACGCCCGCGGGCTGCTGCCCGGACGGGTCCGGCTGCTCTTCCAGCCTGCCGAGGAGGTGATGCCCGGCGGGGCGCTGCACATGGTCAGCCTCGGGGTGCTCGAGGACGTGGAGCGGATCTTCGCCCTGCACTGCGACCCGGGCGTCGACCTGGGCCAGGTCGGGCTCCGCCTCGGACCGCTGACCAGCGCGGCCGACCGGGTCGAGGTCCGCCTGGAGGGCACCGGCGGGCACACCTCGCGCCCGCACCTGACCGGCGACCTGACCTTCGCCCTGGCCAAGGTCACCACCGAGCTGCCCGCCATGCTCTCGCGTCGCCTCGACCCCCGCTCCGGCGTGAGCCTGGTGTGGGGGATCGTGAACGCCGGTGCCGCGGCCAACGTGATCCCCGACCGCGGGCTGACCGCCGGCACCGTGCGGATCCTGGACGCCGTGGCCTGGGCCGACTGCGAGTCGCTGGTCCGAGAGCTGGTCCACGACATCGTCCGCCCGTACGGCGTGAAGGCCCACGTGGTCTACCAGCAGGGCGTGCCGCCGGTCGTCAACGAGGCCGTCTCCCACCGGGTGCTGTCCGGGGCCGTGCACCGGACCCTCGGCGAGCGGGGCCGGGTGACGGCCCACCAGAGCCTCGGCGGCGAGGACTTCGGCTGGCTGCTGGACCAGGTCCCGGGCGCGATGGCGCGGCTCGGCACCCGCACGCCCGGAGGCCCGACGTACGACCTGCACCAGGGCAACCTGCGCGTCGACGAGCGCGCGACGGCCATCGGTGCGCGGGTCCTGGCCAACGCCGCCGTGGGTTCTTTGGTCACCGACCGATAACAACGTAAGAAATTCTGCGGCGCTTGGCCCCGGATGTGGCCGATCGAGCATTAGTGTGACCCGGCGTGCGTGGCGATCGGCCGGCGCACTCGAGACCCCACACATTTCAGGAGGCGCCGTGAAGAAGACGGCACGCACCGCGACGATCGTTGGGATCGCCGCACTTGTTCTGGCCGGCTGTGGCAGCCGTCCGTCGGACAACGCCGACAGCGGTTCGACGCCGTCGTCGTCGCCGAGCAGCTCTGCCCCGGCGGAGAGCCACCCGGACTTCAAGGCGTGCGAGGTGTCGGACTCCGGCGGCTTCGACGACAAGTCGTTCAACCAGACCTCGCTCAAGGGCCTGACCGACGCCAAGGCCGACCTCGGCGTCCAGACCGCCCAGGTCGAGTCGAACTCCGACTCGGAGTACGCCGACAACATCAACGCGCTGGTCAAGCAGGGCTGCAACTCGATCACCACGGTCGGCTTCCTGCTCGGTGACGCCACCGAGGCCGCCGCCAAGGCCAACCCGAAGATCGACTTCTCCATCGTCGACTTCGGCTACGAGAAGCCCGCCAAGAACCTCAAGGGCCTCACCTTCAACACCGCCGAGCCGTCGTTCCTCGCGGGCTACCTCGCCGCGGCGGAGTCGAAGTCCGGCATCGTCGGCACCTTCGGTGGCCTCAACATCCCCACCGTCTCCATCTTCATGGAGGGCTTCCGCCAGGGGATCGAGAAGTACAACACCGACAACAACAAGAACGTCAAGCTCCTGGGCTGGAACGGCAAGGACGGCTCGTTCCTCAACACCTTCGACGACAAGTCCAAGGGCCAGTCGGTCGCCGAGGGCATGATCCAGCAGGGCGCTGACATCATCTTCCCGGTCGCCGGCCCCGCCGGCCTCGGTGGCCTCCAGGCCGCCAAGGACAAGGGCGTCCACGCGATCTGGGTCGACACCGACGGCTGCGTCTCGGCCGCCGAGTACTGCGACGTGCTCCTGACCTCGGTCATGAAGGGCATGGACGTCGCCGTGGAGACCGCCATCAAGGACGCCGTGGACGGCACCTTCAACAACAAGGTCTACGTCGGCACGCTGGCGAACAACGGTGTCGGCCTGGCGCCGTACCACGACGCCGACTCGACGATCGACCAGAGCGTCAAGGACAAGATCGACCAGCTCAAGCAGCAGATCATCGACGGCTCGCTGAAGGTCGGCTGACCGACAGCCCCGAGGCACCACGAGGGAGGCCGGGTCGGTAAGTTACCGACCCGGCTTCCCGCGTTCTACGCTCGTCTGGTTCCCGCACCGCGGGAGGCCGTGACCCACACGTTCAAAGGAGAACGATGAAGCTGGAGATCCGGGGGCTGACGAAGAGGTTCGGGTCGTTCACCGCGAACGACAAGATCGACCTCACGATCGAGCCGGGCGAGATCCACTGCCTCCTCGGGGAGAACGGCGCGGGCAAGTCCACGCTGATGAACATGCTCTACGGGCTGCTCGAGCCCAGCGAGGGAGAGCTGCTCGTCGACGGGGAGCCCGTGAGGTTCGGCTCGCCGGGCGACGCGATCGCCGCCGGCATCGGCATGGTGCACCAGCACTTCATGCTGATCCCGGTCTTCACCGTCGCCGAGAACGTGATGCTGGGCCGCGAGAAGACCCGTGGCCTGGGCTTCCTCAACCGTGCGGCCGCGGCGGACCTCGTGCGGGAGCTGTCCACGACGTACCGGCTCGCGGTCGACCCCGACGCCCTGGTCGAGGAGATCCCGGTCGGCGTGCAGCAGCGCGTCGAGATCATCAAGGCGCTCGCCAACCACGCGAAGGTGCTGATCCTCGACGAGCCGACCGCGGTGCTCACGCCGCAGGAGATCGACGAGCTCATGGGCATCATGCGTGAGCTGAAGAAGCAGGGCACCTCGATCATCTTCATCACCCACAAGCTGCGCGAGGTCAAGGCGATCGGCGACCGGATCAGCGTGATCCGCCGCGGCAAGGTCGTCGGCACCGCCGACCCCAGCGCCTCGGAGGCGGAGCTTGCCGAGATGATGGTCGGCCGCTCGGTGAAGCTGACCGTCGACAAGCAGGTCGCGAAGACCGGCTCCCCGGTGCTCGCGGTCAAGGACGTCACCGTGGTCGACCCGCGGGGTGTCCAGGTCGTCAAGGACGTCTCGTTCGAGGCCCGGGCCGGCGAGGTCCTCGGCATCGCCGGGGTCCAGGGCAACGGGCAGACCGAGCTGATCAAGTCGCTGCTCGGGCTGGTCAAGCCCGACGCCGGCGAGATCACCATCGACGGCAAGGACATCCGCAAGCACGGCCCGCGCGAGAGCCTCGCGGAGGGCATCGGCTACATCCCCGAGGACCGCTCCCACGACGGGTACGTCGGGGCGTTCAGCGTGCGGGAGAACCTCGTCCTCGACCTCTACCGCGAGAAGGAGTTCTCGCGGGGCATGGCGCTGCGGCTGGACAAGCTCGAGGAGAACGCCGCGCACCGGATCGAGGAGTTCGACATCCGCACCGAGTCCATGGAGAGCAGCGTCAGCTCCCTCTCGGGCGGCAACCAGCAGAAGGTCGTCGTGGCCCGGGAGTTCTCCCGGCCGCTGAAGGTCCTGATCGCCTCCCAGCCGACGCGCGGCGTCGACGTGGGGTCGATCGAGTTCATCCACAAGCGGATCATCGCCGAGCGGGACAAGGGCGTGGCGGTGGTCATCGTGTCGACCGAGCTGGACGAGATCTACGCCCTGTCCGACCGGATCGCCGTCATGTACGACGGCCGCATCGTGGGCACGGTCACCCCCGACATCGCCCGCGAGGACATCGGCCTGATGATGGCCGGCGCACACGGCCCCGCCGAGGCAGCAGAGGCAACGAGATGAGCACCGAACCCAGGACCCAGGCCGCACCCGAGCCCGAGGAGGCGCAGGCGCCCGCGGCGGGGGAGCGGAAGCCCACGCGGCGCCCGATCGCCGCGGCCGACTGGATCCCGACGATCAAGACCACGATCGCGGCGATCGTGCTCGCGCTGGTCATCGGCGCCGTGCTGATCGCCTTCTCCAGCCAGGCAGTCCTCGAGACGCTGCCGTACTTCTTCTCCTACCCGTGGGACTTCTTCTCCGAGGCGGCCCACGCGATCGGCGAGTCCTACTGGGCGCTGCTCACCGGGTCGGTGGGCTCCACCTCGGCGCTGGCCACCACGCTGGTGCGCTCGGCCCCGCTGATCTGCGCCGGCCTCGGCGTGACGCTGGCCTTCCGGGCCGGCCTGTTCAACATCGGCGCCCAGGGCCAGCTCATCCTCGGCGCGCTGGCCGCGGGGTACGTCGGCTTCACCTGGGACCTGCCCCCGGGCATCCACCTGCTGGCCGCGCTGGTCGCCGGCCTCCTCGGAGGCGCGCTCTGGGGCGGCATCGCGGGTGTCCTCAAGGCCCGCACGGGTGCCCACGAGGTCATCACCACGATCATGATGAACTACCTCGCCGCGGCGCTGCTGATCTACTGCCTGGGCAAGAACGCCTTCCAGCGGCCGGGCAGCGACAACACCCAGTCGCCGCCGGTCAACGACTCGGCCACGTTCCCCACGGTCGGCAACCTGCACCTGGGCGTGATCGTCGCGTTCCTGGCGGCCGTGCTGGTCTGGTGGATCCTCAACCGGTCCACCCTCGGGTTCGAGATGCGGGCCGTCGGCGCGAACCCCGACGCCTCGCGCACCGCCGGCATGAACGTCCCTGCCGTCTACACGACCGCGATGATCATCGCCGGCGCCCTCGCCGGCCTCGCGGCCACGATGGGCATCCTGGGGCACCACGACTCGCTGAGCCCGACCATGGCCGGTTCGATCGGCTTCGACGCGATCACCGTGGCGCTGCTGGGCAGGGCCACCCCGATCGGCACGGTGCTGGCCGGCCTGCTGTTCGGTGCGCTGAGCGTCGGCGGTGTCGCCATGCAGGCGAGCGCCGCGGCGACGCCCAAGGAGCTCACCCAGATCCTCCAAGCCCTCATCGTGCTCTTCGTGGCGGCGCCGGCGCTGGTGCAGGGGATCATGCGGATGAAGGCCACCGACGAGAACAAGACCGTGATGGCGAAGGGATGGGGCGGATGAGCGCCGCAGTTGTGAGTGAGGTCGCGCAGGCGGACGTCGTCGACGTCCGGGACCGGGCCGACGTACGCCGCCAGGTCAAGCTCGTCGTGGTGTTCGCGATCGTGGCGCTGCTGCTGCTGTGGTTCGCCCTCGACATCTCGAACTCGACGGTGTCCTACACGCTCGGTGACACGGTGAGCCAGGACAACCCGCCCAAGGACCTCAACGGGCTGGCGGTGGTCTGGGGCTGCTTCGTCGTCGCGCTGCTGGCAACCGGCGCGGCAGCGATCAACAAGGTCCCCCGGGGTGCCCTGGGCGCGTTGATCTCGGTCGTGGCGGGCATCGCCTTCTTCGTCGGCTTCATCGTCTGGTCCTACGCCGACCAGACCAACTCCCTCGCCGGCACGCTGGTGATCGTCAACCCGCTGCCGGGCACGGTCAAGCTCGCGACGCCGCTGGTGTTCGGGGCGCTGGCGGGCTGCCTGTGCGAGCGCGCCGGCGTCATCAACATCGCCATCGAGGGCCAGTTCCTGACTGGTGCGTTCTTCGCCTCGGTGGCCTCCAGCGCCTTCTACAGCGCCGAGATGGGCCTGCTCGGCGGCATCGTCGCCGGTGTCGGCATCGCCGCCCTGCTCGCGGTCTTCGCGCTGCGCTACCAGGTCAACCAGGTGGTGCTCGGCGTCGTGCTGATCGCGCTGGCGACCGGTCTGACCAACTTCCTGCTGAGCCAGATCCCCGACGACCCGTCGATCAAGGCCTACCTCAACGAGCCGGTCATCCTGGCGCCGATGCCCGACGCGAACGTGCCGGTGCTCTCGCCGATCGCGGCCTCGCTCACCAAGATCCCCGTCATCGGCCCGACGCTGTTCAACCAGACCCTGCTGGTCTACCTGATGTACGTCTCGGTCGCGTTCGTGACGGTGCTCCTCTTCCAGACCCGGTGGGGCCTGCGGGTCCGCTCGGTCGGCGAGCACCCGACGGCCGCCGACACGGTCGGGATCAAGGTCAACCGGATCCGGTGGCAGGCGGTTCTGCTCGGCGGCGTCTTCGCCGGCCTCGGCGGCGCGTACTTCACCGTCGGCTCCACCGGCTCGTTCGACCAGGACGCCTCGGCCGGCAACGGCTTCATCGCGCTCGCCGCGGTGATCATGGGACGCTGGCACCCGGTCTGGGCCTCGCTGGCGGCGCTGTTCTTCGGCTTCATGTGGACCCTGCAGAGCCAGCTCGCCCTGCTGGGCAAGTTCCCGCCGGAGCTGCTCCGCGCCTCGCCGTACCTCGCCACGATCATCGCGGTCGCCGGCTTCGTCGGTCGGGTCCGCCCGCCGGCCGCCGACGGCGAGCCCTACGTGAAGAGCTGATCGTGACCGACGGGACGAGCGTCGACTGGGAGTCCCTGCGGGACGCGGCAGTCGAGGTCGCAGGGCACGCCTACGCGCCGTACAGCAACTACCACGTCGGCGCGGCAGCGCTCGCGGACGACGGACGGCTGCTGGTGGGCTGCAACGTCGAGAACGCGGGGTACGGCGTCACGCTGTGCGCCGAGTGCGGGGTCGTCTCGCAGCTCCACGCCACCGGCGGGGGACGGCTGACCCATTTCGTGTGCGTCAACGGCTCGGGCGAGGTGATCATGCCGTGCGGCCGGTGCCGTCAGCTGCTCTTCGAGCAGGGCGGCAACGACCTGGTGATGATGACGCCGCACGGGCTGCGCACGATGGCCGAGG
>Ga0308176_10001508_pt1 | contig 14644 bp, 11 predicted proteins | sample PhyCR2_3_FD_203890 | JGI IMG/M metagenome (GOLD analysis project Ga0308176, IMG submission 203890) | Soil microbial communities from UC Gill Tract Community Farm, Albany, California, United States - DLSLS.C.R2 | ecosystem: Environmental > Terrestrial > Soil > Agricultural land | place: USA...
ATGAAGCAGAGCGGCATCGCGTGCTCCCGGTGCTGGATTCAACGGGACGCGTGTGAAGGTAGGAGCCCCTCCGGACGGCAAAACGCCCATTCGGACAGACGATCCCGCAGCTTGCGGGTTTTCGTCGCTCAGCCTCCGAACTCCGATGCGAACTCGCGGCTCGAGGCCGGCGGCTCCGGGCTGCCGGCGTACACGACCGGGGAGGACGGCGCGGGCGCCGGAGCGGCCGCCGAGGAGGCGGAGGTGAACTCGGCCTGGGGCGGCGCGGCCTGGGCGCTGGGGAACTCGTGACGGGCCCGCGGGGCACGCGACCGACGGGGTGCGGGCGCGGCGGCGAGCACGGTGGCCCGCCCGGACGGGGCGGCGGCCGCCGCGGGCCGCAGTCCTGCTGGCGCCGCGACGTGCGCGGCAGCGGGGCGCGCGCGCACGGCGTGAGGATGGGTCGTCGCCTCACCGGAGGACGCGACCACCGCCCCGCCGCCCGCGATCGCGGCGGCGGACGCCGCGATCGCCGCGAGCTTGCCGGCGGAAGCCGTCTCCGCCGCGGCCTGGAGCTTGAGCGCCGCCGAGGCGGCGCGGTCGTGCACGCCACCCGCGACCGCCTCGTAGAGGCGCATGAAGAGCCCTGCGGCGCGCGCGTGGGCGTCACCGGCTGCAGCGGGCGCCAGCGCAACCGGGAGCAGCGCGGCCAGCGGCGCGGACGTCTCGTGCAGCCGTCGCACGGTCGCGCGGCACGCCGTGCAGTTGCGCAGGTGCGGGCGGATCTCGAGCAGCTGCTCGGGCGTCGCCTCGCCGTCGACGATCGCCGACAGCAGCGGCAGCCAGCGCTCGCACTCGCCGCCGCCCTCGATCCGCGCGTAGCGGGCCATGAACGCGCGGCGGCCCTCGGTGATGCAGCGATTGACCTTCGTGTGGGTCCACCCCGTCTGCTCGCAGATCTCCGCGTAGGAGAAGCCCTCGGCCTTCAGCCACAGCGCGCGCAGCTCGTGTGGCTTGAGGCGCTGCAGCGCCTCGGCGGAGCGCCGCATCCGGTCGAAGCTGACCATCCGCTCCTCGGGCGACGGGACGTGGCGCGCCTCCTCGCGGTCGAGGTCCGGCTCCTCGCACGAGACGAGCTGCTGGCGCTGGGCGCGGACCGCCATCGCCTCGTGCTTGCAGACGGTGTGGACCCATTTGTGGGCGCGCTCGGCGTCAAGCGTCGCGGCACGGCGCACGAAGATCTCCATCGTTCGCTGGTAGGCGTCCTGCGCGTCGTCGGCGCACAGCGAGTGGCGCCGCGCGGTCCGCAGCAGCGAGTCCGCGTGCTGGGAGACCACGCGCAGCACGAGCTCGCGCGCCTGCTCGTCGCTCATCACACGCGCGCCCGGCGCGTCCGTCAGCTCGACCTCCATGTCGATCCGCATCCCTTGCTCGGAGTTCAGGTTCATCGCCGTTGTAGGACAACGGCGGCGAAACTCGCCCCGGGCTGGACGCGCGTTCGACTACAGGGCCGACGTGAGGAGGTCCCAGAGACCCGAGAACGGGTTGCCGGGAATGATCGCCAGCAGCAGCGCGAGGACGATCGCCACGCCGGCGACGACCATCGCGTACTCCACGGCTGTCTGGCCGCGATCCGAGCGAATCAGGTTGCCCCACCTGCGTGTATCCATCGCAGAGGACCGTAGGCAGCGCAACGGGCGTTTGCGCAGTGCGGAGGTCTAGTTCTCGACTGGACCTTCGTCGGTGACGCCGAGCACGGCGGCCGCGCGCTCGCGCACGGCCGCGTCGGCGAGCGCGGTCGCGCCGGCCGTGATGCGGTCCCCGGGCGGGCGCGACCAGTTGATGAACGCCAGGTCGAGCGCGGCAATGGGCACGCCGGCCTCGGATGCGAGCTCGCCGGCGCGGCGCTGCAGGTTGATCGCGTCGCCGATGCCGAGGATCCGCTTCGCCGCCAGGACCGTGGGGTCGGTCGGGTCGGCTCCGAGCAGGAGCGACAACGGCTCGGCGTCGAGCAGGCCGAGGCGGCTCGCGACGACGAGGAACTCGTAGCGGGGCGCGCGGCGCAGGCCGGGGAGCGAGAGGCGCTCGAAGGCGCGCTCGAAGCGCCGCTGCGGGTTCAGCGAGGACTCGTCCGCCGCCAGCGCGGCCGCCTGCGAGCCCGCGCGCTCGGCGCGGGCACGGTAGGCCGTCAGCGTCGCCAGGCCGCGAGCCGGGTCGTGGCCGGCGCGCGGACCCAGCGCCACGCCCTCGAGGTCGGGCAGCTCGCCGGTCGCCCAGGCGGTCCGGGCGGCGGCGATCCCGGCGAACGGGTCCTCGCCCTCGGTCGGCGACAGGTAGGCGATCAGGAACGCCAGCCAGAGCCCCTCCTCCCCGCCCGCCGCCGCGGCGTCCGCGTAGAGGCCGGGCGGGTCGGCGCGCAGCTGCTCGAGGCGCGCCGCCGCGAAGGCGAGCTCGTCGGCCAGCCGCCCGGCCTCGACCGTGGCGCGCAGGCCGGGGACGGCCCAGTTGTCGTAGCCGTCGTCCTGGGCGCGGGCCATCCGCCGCACGTGCAGGTGACCGGCCCGCGCGGCCGGGCGTTTGCGCGACGGGCTCTTCGCGGCCGCCGCCGGGCGGCGGCCGCCGCTGCGCGAGCGAGGCGCGACCGGCTCCTTCTTGGAGCAGATCGGGCAGTTGGCCTCGAGGCGGCCGTGGCGGCAGAAGGTCGGCACTCAGCGCTCAGTCTAGGAACTGAGCCCGGCCAGGAAGATCCCGGTCACGAACGCGACCGCTCCCTCGACGTCCGGCGGGGTGCGATCGAGCATCCGCACGGCGACCTCGAAGCCGGCCCCGACCATCGCGGCGGCCATGTACTCGACGTCGTGGTCGGGCAGCAGGCCGGAGCGGATCCCGGCGCCGAGGTCCTCGCGTAGTTCCTCGACGCCCGCGCCGACCGTCGGCTCGTCGAACAGCGAGCGGATCGTGCCCGCGTTGCGGCGCAGCATCTCGAACGTCTTCGGGTCCTCGACGAGGTAGGCGTAGTAGGCGCGAAAGCCGCCCTCCACGAACTCCTCGATCGTGTGCGAGGACTTGCGCGCCTCGCGCACGCGTGAGCGGATCTCGGCGGCGGCCTCGTCGAGCAGCGCGTGCAGCACCGACTCCTTGTCGGGGAAGTAGTTGTAGAAGGTGCCGGTCGCCAGGTCGGTCTCGCGAACGATGTCGCGGACCGTCGCGGCGCCGTATCCGATCTGCGAGAAGACGGCGCGCGCGGCGTCGAGTATCGCCGCGCGGTTGGCGGCCTTCGTCTGCTCGCGCTTGCCTGCGAGGGCGGCTTCGCTCATGCTGTTGGCACGCTAGCGCAAAGTTGACGCAGGCGTCAACTTTGCGGATCGGTCCGATAGTGTGCCGCGGATGCGCGCATGCACCGTCCCACTCGGTGCCGCGATCATCGCCCTGTTCGCCGCCGGCCCGGCGTCAGCGAAGGACTACAGCGGCACCGCGCTCAACATCATCCCCTCCGGGCAGTTCGGGTCGTTCCCGCTGCCGTCGAAGGCCGACGTGCAGGCGAAGATGTACGACGCCCTCACGCCGCTGTTCGACAAGGTCACCAACGGTGACCTGAGGAAGGACTTCAAGTCCGAGAAGCTCGGCAGGAAGGGCACGCCCGGCCCCGTGAAGGTGGAGAAGGTCCCGCGCAAGGGCGTGCGGATCGTGCGCGACCGCTTCAACGTGCCCCACGTCTACGGCAAGACCCACGACGACGTCGTCTGGGCGTCCGGCTGGATCCTGCAGGAGGACCGGGGGCTGCTGCTCGCGGAGGCGCGCTACCCGGCGCGGTTCGCGGCGCTGGACGCTCCGGGGATCAACGCGATCAACCTGATCGTCGGCATCAAGCAGGTCAAGACCACCCCGCAGGTCGACCAGATGATCGAGTCCGAGCAGACGCGGCTGCTGCGGGCGCAGGGCAGGCGCGGGCGCGCGCTGCTGCACGACATCGACACCTACGTCAAGGGCGCCAACGCGCGGCTGAAGGCCGAGAACTCGACCCAGGCCCCCTACACGCGCGTGGACATCTACGCGGCCAACGCGGTCGCCGGGCAGCTGTTCGGCCGCGGCGGCGGCGACGAGGCGCGCCGCTCGGAGCTGCTCAGCGGGCTCACCGGGCGGCTGGGCGACGGCCCGGGCAACGAGCTCTTCGACGACCTGTCGGAGAACAACGACCCCGACGCGCCCACCACGCAGACGCGCTCGGCGCCGTACGGGGCGATCCCGAGCCCGAACGACCGTTCGGGCAACGCGATCCTCGACTCCGGGAGCTTCCAGCCGGTGCCGCCCACCCAGGCCGCCCAGCCCGCCACGACACGCGGCGCCGGCTTCGAGCCGCACGGCTGGGCGTCGAACTTCCTGATGGTTGCCGGCAAGCGCGCGAAGGCGAAGCACCCGCTGTTCGTCGCCGGCCCGCAGATCGGCTACTACTACCCCGGCCTGACCTTCGAGCTCGACCTGCACGGGCCGGGCTACCAGGCGCGCGGGGCATCGTCGCCCGCCCAGCCGGGCTCGATCCTGATCGGCCGCGGGGCCGACTTCGCCTGGTCACTGACCTCCGCGGGCTCGGACACGACCGACGACTTCGCCGAGACGCTGTGCGACGGCTCTGACCTGAAGTACATGTACAAGGGCCAGTGCCGCGACATGGAGACGGTCGACGCCGGCGAGATCGTCGGCCAGGGCGAGGTCGTCTTCCACCGCACCGTCCACGGACCCGTGATCGGCTACGCGACCGTCGGCGGCACGCGCGTCGCGATCTCCCAGCAGCGCTCCAGCTACGCGCGCGACGCGCAGTGGAACCTGCTGTTCAAGGACGCGACCGAGGGCAGGATCCGCTCGCCCAAGTCGTTCTTCGCGTCCGCCGCGCGCTCACCGTTCACGTTCAACGTGGCCTACGCGGACAACAAACACATCGCCACCTACTCGGCCGGGCGGCTGCCGCTGCGCAACCCGCACGTCGACCCGCGCCTGCCGACGAAGGGCACGGGCGAGTTCGAGTGGACCGGCTTCCTGTCGGCCAAGAAGCACGCCTTCCAGGCCGACCCGAAGAGCGGGCTGCTCGTCAACTGGAACAACAAGCCGGCGCCGAACTGGGGCTCGGCCGACGACAACTGGGCGTACGGGTCCACCTACCGATCGCAGATGCTGGTCGCCGGGCTCGCCAAGCGCAAGAGGCACACGCTGGCGAGCGTCACCTCGGCGATGAACGCCGCGGCCACGATGGACCTGCGCTCGTTCGAGCTGACCCCGCTGCTCGACAAGCTGCTGGCGGGCAGCACAGCGCCGAGCCCGCGCGAGGCGCAGATGCTTGCGGCCCTGGACGCCTGGCGAGCCGCCGGATCCAGCCGCCTCGACGTCAACCTGGACGGCAAGGGCGACGCGGGCGCCGGCCCCGCGGTCTGGGACGCGCTGTATGCGCGGCTGGCCGACGCGATCCTGGCGCCGGCGCTCGGGCCGCAGCTGGACGACCTCAGCCGCCTCGTCGGCCGCATCAACGCCCCGTCGACCGGCTTCCAGGACGGCCGCATCTGGATCGTCGACAAGGACCTCAAGGCCCTGGTCGGCGAGCCGCTCAAGGCGCCCTACCGCACAAAGTTCTGCGGGGCCGGGGACCGCGCGGCCTGCCAGGCCACCGTGTGGCAGGCGTTCAAGGACGCCGGTGACGCGATCGCGGCCGCCCAGGGCAGCGGCGACGTCGGCGCCTGGTTCATGGACGCCAACGCGGAGCGCATCAAGTTCGCCCCGGGCCTGCTCCCGACCACGATCCGGTACACGAACCGGCCGAGCGGGATCCAGCAGGTCATCACGTTTACGAAGCACCGGAAGTGAGCGCAAGGTTCATGGGAGCGGCCCGTTGTCGCTCCCATGAACCGTTCCCTCAAGACCATCCTCGCGCTGGCCGCGGCGAGCGCGGCGCTGGCGGTCGCCCCCGCCTCGTCGCTCGCGATCGTCGGCGGCCACGACGCCGGCCCGTACCCGTCGGTCGCGCGGATCACGTTCGGCGCGTCCTTCCTGTGCACCGGCACGCTGATCGCCCCGAACTGGGTGCTGACCGCCGGCCACTGCGGATCGATCACCGGGGCCGCCGTCGCGACGCCCGCCTCGTGGCCCGCGCCGCTCATCGACGTGAGCATCGGCGGCCACACCGACTCGCAGGGCGAGCAGGTGCCCGTCTCGCAGGCGGTCGTCGAGCCCAGCTACCTCGCCACCTCCGGCTACGACGTCACGCTGCTGAAGCTGTCGCGCAACGCGGCCGAAGCGCCGACGCCGGTGTCCGGAGCCGGCGAGACCGCCCTGTGGTCGCCGGGCACGAGCGAGACGATCGTCGGCTGGGGCACGACCTCCGAGGGCGGCGACCTGCCGTCGACGCTGCAGGAGGCCAACGTCCCCGTTACGACCGACGCGTACTGCTCGGGCGCCTACAGCGAGTTCGACCCCAAGACGATGATCTGCGCGGGCTTCCCGCAGGGCGGCGTCGACACGTGCCAGGGCGACTCGGGTGGCCCGATGTTCGGCCACACGTCCACGGGCGCCCTGCGCGTCGTCGGCGCGACCTCGTTCGGCGAGGGCTGCGCGGAGCCGAACAAGCCCGGCGTCTACGCCCGCGTGGGCGACACGGCGCTGCGCGAGTGGATCCGCTCGCAGGCGCCGGCGGGCGTCGGCCCGTAGAGACGGTCCAACGGCTGAGCCGGCCCCGGGCCTGCCCGGGGTCGGTCAGGCTGCCGATACGGGCGCTTTCCCGGCCGTCAGCGAAACGTCATGAGGCGCCGGTCGGCGTCGACGTGCCCCTGCTCGTTGTAGCTGAGCAGCTGGAGACCCGACCGCCCTGAGAGCACCTTGCTGAGCCCGGTGTTCACCGCCATGCGGTTCAGGGCGATGAATGTCTGCGCCGGCACGTCGAGCAGCGCCGTCGCGATGGCCGCGATCACGCCGCCCGAGGTGAACGCCAGCCCGGTCTCGCCCGACCCGAGACCGGCCGCGAGGTCGTCGAGTGCAGCCCGGACGCGGCCGCTGAACGCGGGCCAGGACTCGGGGCAGGGGGAGCTCGCTCCGGCCGCGATCCATGCACGCAGCGCAGGGTCCAGCAGGCCCTGAAACTCACGCGAGGACAGTCCCGACGGCGCGCCGATCCCGTCCGGCACCGTGTCAGCGCCGTCGGCCGGCCCGTGGTGGGCCAGAACGCCCGCGGAGTCGTACTCGTTCCACCGGGCGTCGACGACAGGCTCGCCCGCGACGGAGGCGCTGCAGGCGCGCGCCGTGTCGAGCTGGCGGCGCAGGTCGCCCGCGACCACGTGGACCGCGCGCACCCCGCGCAGCGCCAGGTCGGCGCCGATCCGGGCGGCCTGCTCGTGGCCGATCTCGGACAGCACGTCGTAGTCCTCCTCGCCGAAGGAGGCCTGGGCGTGACGGATGAGGTAGATGACGGGCACCGGACGTACAATCTCTCGCGCAGATGGAGCTTCAGGAGGTCATCCGCACTGCCGGAACCTGCCGATTCTTCCTGCCCGATGAGGTCTCCGACGAGATCCTCGCGCAACTGCTCGACGCAGCGCGGTTCGCCCCCCAGGGTGGCAACCGGCAGCCCGTGCGCTGGATCGTCGTACGCGAGCCGGCGACCAAGCGCCGGCTCAAGGAGTGGTACCTCGACCCCTGGAAGGCGTACCTGCACGCCACCGAGACCGGTGCCGTGCGGATCGAGGGCGAGCACGCCCGGCGCATGGTCGCGAACGCCGACCACATGGCCGAGAACCTTGACGAGGTTCCGGTGCTGCTCGTCGTGTGCGCCGTCTTGGCCGACCTGACGACACCCGACGCGCAGCTGGACCGCGTGGGCATCGTCGGCGGCGGCTCGGTCTACCCAGCGGTGCAGAACCTGCTGCTCACCGCGCGCGAGCTCGGTCTGGGGGCCGCGCTGACAACCCTGCTGGTGGGCTCCGAGCCGAAGGTCAAGGATCTGCTCGGGATCCCGGACGGCGTCGCAACAGCGGGCGTGATCGCACTCGGCTGGCCGGCACGGCCACTCGCGCGCAGACTCACGCGCAGACCCGTCGCCGAGACGGCGTTCGCAGAGCGCTGGGGCACCCCGCTCGGGAAGCCCTAACGCTGCAGCGGCGGCCGGCCGGGATGGGTCAGGCTGCCACCGCGGTGGCGGCGCACCGCGTAGACGATCCCCGTCGCGCAGACGAGCGACGCGAGGAAGCCGGCGGTGTAGTGCGCGCCGAAGATGATGCGCACGAGCAGGCCCGCGATGAACGAGCCGCCGATGCCGACGAGCATCGTCTGCGGGATCGTCATCGGGTCCTTGCCCGGCAGGGCGAGCCGGGCGAAGGCCCCGACGATCAGGCCGCCGATGGCCAGCGCGATGAGGTAGCCGAGCATGTCCCGACCCTACCCGCGGTGGCGCAGGCGCACCGCGCGGCTGATCCCGGACGTGTTCTGGTTGTTGACGCCGACGAAGACGCGATAGCTGCCGAAGTGGCGGACGCGCATGGTCCGGCGATAGCGCGACGACGTGGTGCTCGAGTGGCGCAGCGAGCCGCCCTTGACGGTCACCCACTGGCCCTTGCGCAGGCGCTGGATCGCGAACAGCGCGCCATCGTTGGCCGGCGTGACATGGCCGGAGAAGCGCACGCGGCCGCCGCGGCGCACGCGCCGGTGGTTGACGCGCAGGCCGACGCGCACGGCGCAGCCGGCGATCACGACCGGGCTCGTCGCGCGCGGCGTCCCGACGGTCTGCACCCGGAACTGCGTGTTCACGGTCAGCAGCGGGACGACGAACGAGAAGTTGCCGGCGGCGTCGGTGACAACCGCGTTGCCGACGTCGGTGAAGTTCGCGGTGTAGGGGAAGGCCTTCTGCTGGAGCTTCACGGTGCGCCCCGCGCTCCCGGTCCCGGTCAGCTGACCGGCGAGCGTCGTGCCCGTGCCCCACGTCGCCGGGTTCGGATTCGCCGCGAACGCGAAGCCCAGCGGCTGCTTCTTGGTCGTGAACGTCCGGTCGCCGCCGAACGTGGTGCCCTGCGAGTTGCGCGCCACGAGGCGGTAGTGGTACTTGGTGAACGGCGTCAGGCCGAGCACGTCGGCCGTCGCCGTCCTGGCGTTCGTGCCCGAGCCGGCGTCGGTCGGGCCGGTCGTGGCGCCGTAGAGCTTCGACGTCCCGTACTGGAAGAAGTAGGTGGTCCGGGCGCCGTTGGGGTTGACCTTGCCGGTGAGCGTGACCGAGGTCTGCGTCACGCGCGAGGCGCCGCCGGTGCTCACCGTGGGCTTCGTGGCTGCGGCGGCAGGGGCCGCCATGGCGAGTGCGGCCGTCAGCGCGGCCGCCAGCATGGGACGAGTCATCGCATCGACTCGTACCCGGTGCGGCGGCGCCTGACGCCTACTCCTCGGCGACGAGCGCGCCGGAGACGTGCTGCGGCGGGCCCTCGGGGCCGAAGTCCGCGTCATGCACGTTGCCGGTCTCGATCGGCAGCGGCGCCTTCGCGCGCAGGTGGCGATCGGCCATCCGCGCGGCCTGGCGGCCCTCGTTGATCGCCCACACGATCAGCGACTGGCCGCGGCGCGCGTCGCCGGCGGCGAAGATGCCCTCCTCGGAGGTCTCGTAGACCGGAGCGGCGATGTTGTTGCGGGCGTCCTTCGCCAGCCGCAGGCCGTCGACCAGCTCCTGCTCGGGGTGCAGGAAGCCCATCGCCAGCAGCACGAGCTGGGCGGGCATCGAGTCCTCGGTGCCCTCGACCGGCCCGAAAGGCGGCGCATCCTGAGCGTGGGCGTAGTGCAGCGCGCCGACGCCGCCGTCCTCGCCGGGCGCGAAGTGCGTCGTCACGACGGAGAAGCTCTGCACGCCCTTGCCCAGCGCGCGCGCCTCCTCCATTGCGTAGCTGAGCCGGAACTTCGCCGGCCACAGCGGCCACGGCGTCCGGTCGTCGGGGCGGCGCGGCGGCGGCTCGGGCAGCAGCTCGAGCTGCACGACCGAGGCGGCCCCCTCGCGGACCGCGTTGGCGACGCAGTCGGCGCCGGTGTCGCCACCGCCGATGACGATCACGTGCTTGCCCGTCGCGCAGATCGAGCCGGCCTCGCGGCCGGCGTCGACGGCGCGCTGGCGCTCGTAGAGGTAGTCCATCGCGAAGTGGATGCCGCCGAGCTCGCGGCCCGGGGCCGGCAGGTCGCGCGGGGTGCGCGACCCGATGGTCAGCACCACCGCGTCGAACTGCGCGCGCAGCTCGTCCGGCGTGACGTCGCGCCCGACGTCGACGCCGTAGCGGATCTCGACGCCCTCGGCGACGAGCTGCTGCACCCGGCGCTCGACGGTCGCCTTCTCGATCTTGAACTCGGGGACGCCGAACCGAATGAGCCCGCCGGCGGCCTCGTCGCGCTCGAACAGCACGACGGCGTGACCGGCGCGACGCAGCTGCTGCGCGGCGGCCATGCCCGCCGGGCCCGCGCCGACGACGGCGACCGAGCAGCCCGTCTCGACCACCGGCGGCTGCGGCTGGACCCATCCCTCGGCCCACGCGCGATCGATGATCGAGTTCTCGATCTGCTTGATCGTGACCGCGTCGCCCTCGTTGATCTCGAGCACGCACGAGGCCTCGCAGGGCGCCGGGCACAGGCGGCCCGTGAACTCGGGGAAGTTGTTGGTCGCGTGGAGCTGGCGGATCGCGTCCTGCCAGCGGTCGCGGTAGACGAGGTCGTTCCAGTCCGGGATCAGGTTCCCCAGCGGGCAGCCGTTGTGGCAGAACGGCACACCGCACTCCATGCAGCGCGCGCCCTGCTCCTGGAGCTCGGGGACGGACTTGGGCACCAGGAACTCGCGCAGGTCCTGCGCGCGCTCGTCGGGGTCGCGGTACTCGAAGTTGCGCCGCTCGATCTTGAGGAAGCCGCCGAGCTCGCCCATCAGGCCGGAACCGCCTCGCTCGACGACGTGGCCTCGGCCGCCTGCTCGGCCAGCACGCGCTTGTAGTCGGCCGGGAAGACCTTGACGAAGCGCGCCCGGTAGCGGTCCCAGTCGTCGATGACGCGCTGGGCCACCGGCGAGCCGGTGCGATCGCGGTGCTCGGTGATCAGCGCCAGTGCCTCCGCGGCGTCGGCGTCGCCCAGCTCCTCGAGCTGGTCGAGCATCGTGGCGTTCACGCGCGAGCGGAAGGCGCCGTGCTCGTCGAACACGTACGCGATGCCGCCGCTCATGCCTGCTGCGAAGTTGCGCCCGGTCGGGCCGAGCACGACCACGCGACCGCCGGTCATGTACTCGCAGCCGTGGTCGCCCGTGCCCTCGACGACCGCGTGCACGCCCGAGTTGCGGACCGCGAAGCGCTCGCCCGCCTGGCCGCGGAAGAACGCCTTGCCGCTCGTCGCGCCGTAGAGCACGGTGTTGCCGATGATCACGTTGCCCTCGGCGCGGTAGGTCACGCCGTCGGGCGGCATGACGGCCAGCACGCCGCCGCTCAGGCCCTTGCCCGTGTAGTCGTTGGCGTCGCCGTGCAGCGTGAACGTCACGCCCGGCGCCAGCCAGCCGCCGAACGACTGGCCCGCCGAGCCGCGCAGCTGCACGCTGATCGAGTCCTCGGGCAGGCCCTCGGCGCCGCGCGCCGCGGCGATCTCCGAGGACAGGATGCCGCCCACGCAGCGGTTGACGTTGCGCACCTCGCGCTCGATGCGGACCGGGCCGGCGTCGCCGTCGATCGTCGCGCGGGCCTCGGAAAGCAGGTCCCAGTCGAGGTGGTCGTCCAGCACGGGCGGCGGCGGCTGGATCCGGCGGCGCGGCGCATCGCCGGCGACCGCGTTCGGGACGGCGAGCAGCGCGGTCAGGTCGACGCCGCGCGCCTTCCAGTGCTCGATCGCGTCGTCCATCTCGAGCAGGTCCGTGCGGCCGATGAGCTCGTCGACGGTGCGCACGCCGAGCGACGCCATGACCGCGCGCGCCTCCTCGGCGACGAAGTGGAAGAAGTTCACGATGTGCTCGGGCAGGCCCTTGAAGCGCTTGCGCAGCTCCGGGTCCTGGGTGGCGATGCCGACCGGGCACGTGTTGAGGTGGCAGGCGCGCATCATGATGCAGCCGGTCGCGATCAGCGGGGCCGTCGAGAAGCCCATCTCGTCGGCGCCGAGCAGCGCGGCGATCACCACGTCGCGGCCGGTCTTGAGCTGGCCATCGGTCTGCACGGTGATGCGCGAGCGCAGGTCGTTGAGCAGCAGCGTCTGCTGCGTCTCGGCCAGGCCGATCTCCCACGGCACGCCCGCGGACACGATCGAGCTCAGCGGCGACGCGCCGGTGCCGCCGTCGTGGCCGGAGATCAGCACGTGGTCGGCATTGGCCTTCGCCACACCGGCGGCGACCGTCCCGACACCCACCTCGGCGACGAGCTTCACGGAGACCGAGGCCTCCGGGTTCGAGCAGCGCAGGTCGTAGATGAGCTGCTTGAGGTCCTCGATCGAGTAGATGTCGTGATGCGGCGGCGGCGAGATCAGGCCGACGCCCGGCGTCGTGTGGCGCACCCAGCCGATGTACCGGTCGACCTTGTGGCCCGGCAGCTGGCCGCCCTCGCCGGGCTTGGCGCCCTGTGCCATCTTGATCTGCAGCTGGTCGGAGTTGCGCAGGTAGTGGATCGTCACGCCGAAGCGCCCGGAGGCGACCTGCTTGATCGCGCTGCGGCGGCGGTCGCCGTTGGCGTCGGGCGCGAAGCGCCGCGGGTCCTCCCCGCCCTCGCCCGTGTTCGAGCGGCCCTGCAGGCGGTTCATGGCGATCGCGAGCGTCTCGTGGGCCTCGGTCGAGATCGAGCCCAGCGACATCGCGCCGGTGGCGAAGCGCCTGACGATCTCGGTCCACGGCTCGACCTCGTCGAGCGGGATCGGCTCGACGCCCTCGGTGCGGAAGCGCAGCAGCCCGCGCAGCGTCGCGTCGCGCGAGGCCTGCTCGTTGACCATCGCCGCGTACTCGTCGTACTTCTCCTGGGATTCCAGGCGGACCGCGTGCTGGATCGACGCGATCGTCTCCGGGTTCCACATGTGCTTCTCGCCGTCGCGGCGCCAGGCGTAGACGCCGCCGACGGGGAGCAGGTCCTCGGCCGCGCGGGGGTACGCGCGCGCGTGCCGGTCGAGGGTCTCCTGGGCCAGCACCTCCAGCCCGATGCCGCCGATCCGCGACGCGGTGCCGGCGAAGTGGCGGTCGATCAGGGCCTTCTCCAGCCCGACCGCCTCGAAGATCTGCGCCCCGTTGTAGGACTGGATCGTCGAGATGCCCATCTTCGAGATCGTCTTGAGCAGGCCCTTGCCCAGCGCCTTGACGACCCTGAGCTCCGCCGCCTCGGCGTCGTCGAACAGCTCGCCGACCGTCTCGAACATCACGTACGGGTTGATCGCGCTCGCGCCGTAGCCGATCAGCGTGGCGAAGTGGTGGACCTCGCGCGGCTCGCCCGACTCGAGCACCAGGCCGCAGCGAAGGCGCGTGCCGAGGCGCACGAGGTGGTGGTGGACGGCGGCCACCGCGAGCAGCGACGGGATCCCCGCGCGGTCGGGCGAGACCGCGCGATCGGACAGGATCACGACGTTGATGCCGGCCTGGATCGCGTCGTGGGCCTCGTCGCAGACGTTCGCCAGCCGCGCCGACATGCCGACGGTGCCCTCCGCCACCGGCCACGTGAGGTCGATCGTGTGCGAGCGGAAGACCGACGTGTCGACCTCGCGCAGGGTCTCGAGCTCGTGGTTGCGCAGGATCGGCTGGTCCATGACGAGCTGGTGCGCGTGCTCGGGCGTCTCGTCGAGCAGGTTCTGCTCGGCGCCGACGCCGGTGGCCAGCGACATGACGATCGATTCGCGGATCGGGTCGATCGGCGGGTTGGTCACCTGCGCGAACAGCTGCTTGAAGTAGCTGAACAGCGGCGGGCGCTGGTCCGAGAGCACCGCGAGCGCGTTGTCGTTGCCCATCGAGCCGATCGGCTCCTCGCCGGCCTTCGCCATCGGCGAGATCAGCACGCGCAGGTCCTCCTGCGTGTAGCCGAACGCCAGCTGGAGCGCGCGCAGCGGCTCGTCGAGCGCCCGCGCCTCGCGGGGCGGCAGGTCGTTGAAGTGCACGACGTTGTCGGCGACCCACTGCCCGTAGGGGCGCTGGGTCGCGACCTGGCGCTTGACCTCGGAGTCCTCGACGATGCGGCCCTTGTCGAGGTCGACCAGGAAGAGCTTGCCCGGCGCCAGGCGCCCGAGGCGCCGCACGTCCGCAGGGTCGATGGGGAGCATCCCGGCCTCGGAGCCCAGGATCACGTGGCCGTCCTTCGTCTCCACCCAGCGGCCCGGGCGCAGGCCGTTGCGATCCAGCGTGGCCCCGACGACCGTGCCATCGGTGAAGCAGACCGACGCCGGGCCGTCCCACGGCTCCATCAGGCAGGCGTGGAAGGCGTAGAAGCCCTTGAGGTCCTCGGGCAGGTCGTCGCGGTCCCGGTAGGCCTCAGGGATCATCATCATCGCCGCGTGCGGGAGCGAGCGGCCCGCGAGCATCAGCAGCTCGAGGACGTTGTCGAACGTGGCCGAGTCCGACCCGCCCGGGCGCACGACCGGCATCACCTTCTGCAGGTCGATGCCGAACAGCTCGCTCGCCAGCTGGGACTCGCGCGCGCGCATCCAGTTGACGTTGCCCATCAGCGTGTTGATCTCGCCGTTG
>Ga0308176_10001509_pt1 | contig 14641 bp, 12 predicted proteins | sample PhyCR2_3_FD_203890 | JGI IMG/M metagenome (GOLD analysis project Ga0308176, IMG submission 203890) | Soil microbial communities from UC Gill Tract Community Farm, Albany, California, United States - DLSLS.C.R2 | ecosystem: Environmental > Terrestrial > Soil > Agricultural land | place: USA...
CAGCAGCGTGCTGTACCACGTCTGTCCGCAGTCAATCGACGTGTACCAGCCCACCCACGCGTCACCGTTTTCCTTGTCGGCAGGCAACCCGGGCAAATTCACCGCGCGATAGTCATTCGCTCCAGCCAGCAGACGGCACGGATTGACTGTCGACACGGCGCCCGACGGTTCGTTCTGCTTCTGCAGGTACGGATCGCCGCCAGGAAACTTGGTGCCGGTCACCATGTTCACGTTCTGTCCGGGGATCTGCGCGTGTGCGATCACTGAGGTGAATGCGCACAGCACAAGCAGGATGAGTCTTCGCATGATGTGTCCTCAGAACCGCAACGGAAGAAATCGCGCGCGCGAGTGGCGGCCCGAGCCGAGGTTGCAGCAACCGCGCCGGCCGAGACAGCAAGCGGTCGAACTTCCTCCGAATTCGAGAACCGTCAGGATTGAACCGCGTTGTATTGAGAGCGGCGATTATAAGTCGGCGGGGATGAATTCTGGTGTGAATAAGAGATTACATCTCCGAGGCGACGATCCGGCACCTTTAGTCAGCCGCTCAGCGAACTACTATGCTTCCCGTCCACTGGTTGCCGGCCGCCGTTGTCGGCGGCGGATTGTCATGATCGTGAAATCCGCACGTCCTCGCGGCGATCAGATTATCAGTCTCGCGACTCTGTCCGGTCGTCAACACGCCGACTGAATTGATCTCGGTACAGTCGGTGTGTTCTGGATGCGGATCGGACGCCACATCATGCCGTCGCGCATCCTGGTTCACGAACAGCACGCGCGTTCCCGGCGGCACCACCAGTTGCTTTGGTGACACGCCGCTCGACGTCAGTGTGAACGTGTACGGGTTGGACGGATTGCTCGGCGCAGTCGGTGCGGAACTGCCGCCGCCGCACGATGCGAGAAGCAGGATGAGAATCAGGACGAGTATCGGCACTCGTCCCGATTATCCCGGCCCGCCGTGCGAATGGCAATCGGCGGTCGTGCGGTTACTGAACGACGATGCGGCCCATCAGTGCCGTGTTGCCCGAGTCATTGTGATCGTGGTAGCCGCAGCTGCCGCTGTTGCCGAAACCGAATGTCGTCTTTGATTGTCCCGGCTGCAGCAGTCCGACGTTGGCGATCGAGGGGCACGAGGTGTGAGCCGGATGCGGATCCGACTCCATGTCGTGCGATCGTGAATCGCTATTGACGAACGTGACGCTTTGACCAACCGCAATGGTCACCGGAGACGGGCTCACCGCGGAATTCGCGCCAATCGTAATCGTGGCCCCGACCGCCGCCACCGACCCGGTCGACTTCACGACGACCGATCCGCCGCCGCCTCCGCCCGAGGGGGAGGTGGGAGAGCTTCCGCCGCACGCGGCCACGCCGACCAACGCGCCCACACACGCAACATGTACCGCCAGAATCCGTTTCCCGAAGATCACCGTTATCCTCCCGACTCGCAGGCCTTTGAGCATCGACTAAAAGAACTTTCGCGCGATGTTGAATCCGATGTACCAGTTGTCGTAGGTGAACGCGCCGTTGGCAATCTGTCCGAGCGTGGTGCCAAAGCCGTTCGAGATATTTATCTGGAAGAGATGTCCGCCGGCACGTCCTTCCAGGCCAAAGCTGACCTGACTCTTTCCCGGATCGAACCACGCGACGCGTGGTGTGATTTCCGCGACGACGTAGGTCGAAGGGCGGAGACGGAAACGCCCGCCGAATCCGACCATCAACGTGTTGTTGTCTGCACCCGCATCCGCAAACGGATTGGAATTGACGACGAAGATCGGCTCCGCGTAGAGCGCGGCGTGGCCGCCGACTTTACGCGAGACGAGTGCGCCCATCGCGCTCTGGTAGTGCTGGTGCAGGTTGTTCGCGCCTTCGAGGGTCACCAGGCCGTCCAGCCCGAACGGCTTGCCGTCGCGCTCGGTCCAGAACGAGTGCTGCCCGAAAATCTGCGTCGTCCGATCGCTGGTGCGATGGACGCCAATCTGCGTCCCGCGCGCCAGCCCGTATCGCAGTTCGAGACCGATCTGGGCGCCGGAGTCGAACCCGAAGAAGTCGTTGGCCAAATCGCCAAAGTCCCCCTCTCCGAGCGCCCGCGTGAATCGGTGCGTGACCCGGAAGGCCAGTTTGTGCACCGGCATCCGCAGCGTCGTGGGCAGCGCCGCGAGATTGAAGTCCGGCTGGAGCGCATCGACGCGGACGTCCGGATCGGTTTGTTCCGGCGGGTCAGGCGGCGGCGTCGGGATAGGCGCCGTCTGTGCGGCGGCCGACCAGGGCAGCAGCACGCACGCGATGGCCAGGAGCAGCGAACGGAAACACGTCATCGTGCCCACCATCGGTCGCAAAGCTGATGCCGCCAATTTTCTCGGAACTCCAGCAAAAAGCACCACTTAGCGCGGCGATGCTTACCCGCGTCGTAAGCCGTTACCACGGGCGTAACTTGTCAGTGCCAGTTGCCAGTTGCCAGTTCCCAGTTCCCAGTCGTTCCCAGTTCCCAGTGAGATCAGGACTTCTGGAAACTGGAAACTGGAGACTGGAAACTGGAAACTGGAAACTGGAAACTGGAAACTGGTACCTGGTAGCTGTAGCTGACTTATTCCACTCTGTGCTTCGCCAGGTAATAGCTCAAGGCTCGCTGGCTGATGCCCATCACCTCGGCGGCGTCCTTCTTGACGCCTCCGGAGCTGCTGAGCGCGCGCCTGACCGTCTCGCGCTCCGCCCAATCAAGATTCTGGCGCAGGTTCAACGACGGGAGGCTGGCGGGCGTAGTGGTGTTCACCCCGACGATGCGGACGACGTCGGGGCCGATGATGGGGAACGGTGAGAGCACGACGGCCCGTTCTACAGTGTTCTCGAGTTCACGGACATTGCCGGGCCAGTCCGCGGCCTGAAGCGCATCGAGGACGCCCGGCTCCATCCCATCGATTCGCTTGCCGGCGCGTTGCGCGTGCTTCGCAATGAAGTGATCGACGAGCACCGCAATATCCTCACGACGCTCTCGCAATGGCGGGATGTGGATCGGGATGACGTTCAGCCGATAGTAGAGATCTTCCTGGAACCGGCCGTCGGACACCATCTGCCGGAGATCCCGGTTGGTGGCGGCAATGACGCGCAGGTCGACGCGCTGCGTTCGCTCCGACCCGAGCGGTTCGAATTCCCGCTCCTGCAGGACGCGCAGCAGCTTTGCCTGCAGCGCCGGACTCATCGTGCCGATTTCGTCGAGAAAGATCGTCCCGCCGTCGGCGAGGGCGAACTTTCCCTTTTTGTTGGTCGTCGCCCCGGTGAACGCGCCGCGTACGTGTCCGAACAGCTCCGACTCGAGGAGCGTCTCCGGAATCGCCGCGCAGTTCACCTTGATGAGCGGCATTTCGCGCTGGGCACTGTGAAAGTGAACCGCGCGCGCGACCATTTCCTTCCCGGTCCCAGTTTCTCCGGTGATCAGAATCGTGCTCTTTGATTTCGCCACCAGCTGGGCGGTGTTGATCACCTCCTGCATGCGGCGGCTGCGTCCGACGATGCCGTAATGATTGAACTCGGCGTCGCGCTCGCTGATCAGATAGCGGTGTTCAGTGCTGAGCCGCTGATGTTCAAGCGCGCGATTGACCACCACCAGCAGTTCGTCCACTTCGAATGGCTTCTGCAGGTAGTCGAGCGCTCCCAGTTTCATCGCCTCGATGGCGCTCTCGACGGTGGCATGCGCGGTCATCATCAGGATCTGCGGACGATCGCCGACGGCGGTCGTGGAGACCAGCTCACGAATCAGGTCGGTGCCGGTCAGCTCGGGCATCAGGTTGTCGACGACCAGCACGTCGAACAGGCGCTGCCCGAGCAGCCGCTGCGCTTCGCGGGCGCTGCCTGTCGCGACGACCTCGTGCCCCTCTTTTCGGAGGGCCGAGGCCAGCGCATTCAAAATTTTCGTTTCGTCGTCTACGAGGAGAATGGATCCACTCATTCATACTCCAAGAGGCTTCGCCCCTCGGACTCCCCTACACGCGCTCTCGCGAGCCGCTTCGTCGGCTCGCTCCGATCGCGTGGCTCGCTTCGCTGCGCTCGCTCGCGTTTGTTGTGCACGGGTGGTCTCGCTTCGCTGCAGTCGTACTACGACGTGACCGGCAGTTCGATCCGGACATCAGTTCCCTTGCCGACATGACTCGTCACGCTAATGGTACCTCCAAGACCCTCGATGATGCGGCGGGTAATGGCCAGGCCCAGTCCGGTGCCGGTGCGCCGCGTCGTAAAGAATGGATCGAAGATGCGCGTGAGATCGTCCGGGGCAATGCCGACGCCCTGGTCGCGAACGCGGATCGAGACACGGCCCGGGTTGGTGTGTCTGGTGAGCACCTCGATTGCTCGTGGCGCCTGAGCGACCGGCTCCGAACGGGCCAGCACGGCGTGGCGGGCGTTGGTGAGAATGTTGACGAGCGCGAGCCGCACGCGTTCGCCATCGGTCACGATCGAGTCGAGCGGCTTCTCGAGATCGAGGTGCGTGGGCACGCGCGGTTCTTCGCTGCTCACCGCGCGCACCGCGTCCTCGCACAGCGCGTTCACATCCACTGGCGCCAGGTCGAACTTGATCGGACGGGCGAAGTCGAGCACTTCGCTGACAATTCGATTCAGCCGCGTCACTTCTTCACCGATATCCGCAATCGCCCCGTCCATCTCCGGTGCATGTCCGGTTCCCTGTTTCAAGGTGCGCAGGGCGGTGCGAATGATCATCAACGGATTCCGGATCTCGTGCGCGACGACGGTGGAGAGGCGGCCGAGCGACGACAGCCGCTCGCGCTGCGCGGCCTCGCGCTGAAAACGCGCGATCGAGTCGGTCATCGTATTGAACGTATTCGCAAGCAGGCGGGCGTCTTCATCCTCCCACCGCGCGCTGGGTGAAAGCGCGATCTTTCTGGTCAGGTCGCCGGTGGCGGCCATCTCTCGCATGGTCGCGGTAATCGCGTCGAGCGGTCTCGTCACCGTGCGCGCGACGGCGTAGCTGACCAGCGTCGCGGCCATCACCGCGAGAAACGCCGTCACCGCCAGCTCACGGTGCACGGCATTCAGAAATCGAAGCCGTTCGGTGCGCGATCTCAAGATCAGCGCCGTCGCCAGGGGCCCCTTCGCCGGCGCTGCACGTTGGTCGAGCGGCTGGAGCGGCAGCACGCGGTTCACCGCGACGTATTCGTCCTGGCCCAGGCGGATCACCTGGAGTCCGTCGGTTCTAGCGAGGGTCTCGAGTTGCAGGCCGAATTCATCTGGAAGCGTCGATGCTTCTACATGGCGATTCACCGCGAACACGATTTCGCTGTTGGTGAGACGCTTGAATCGCTGTGCCGTTTCCGAGTCCAGGCTGAAACCAATGCTGACGGTTCCGAAAAACTCCGGGCCAGTAAAGCTGGGCACCGTCACAACTTGAATCACGCCGCCTGGGTGCGGCCACAGGGACACGGTTTCTTTTCCATGACGCGCGTCTGCGACAGCTTCGTGCAGCAGCGACGCCGCGTTGTCGGTTGTGAGGCGGCCGCTTTCGGCCAGCACCGCACCGGATGGGTCGGTCACCAGCAGCAGATCGCATCCAATCTGGCGCTGATAGCGTTCCGCGATCGGCGCGACCGTCGGTCGATCCCGCTCGTACATGGCCGCCTTCATGTTCGACAGGTCGGCGACCAGCCGGCCTTCACGCGCGTAGTGCTCGAACAGCGTCGTCCGGTACTCTTCGAGCAGCTTTCCCGCCTCGTCGATCCCGCGGCGAAGTTCGTTCTCCGCCTGGGCGGTGACCGCCACGTTGACGCGGTACACCGCGATGGCAATCGCGACGACGGTGAGTACCGCGCTGGCGACGAAGATTCGATTGGTGAGGGAAGAAAAGATCTTCATCGCCGGCCGAGCGCGAAATTGACTTCCACTTCGCCCCCGGCATCCGGCACGACCACGCGCCGGGATTCGAGCGGCGCAGATTCATTCCAGGCCACGACGGTGTAGGTTCCCGGCGGAACGTTTTCCAGCCGGTACGTGCCGTCACTCTCCGACAGCGCAAAGTAGCGATGCGCGAACACGATGATGAACGCGCTCATATGGGAATGGATGTCGCAGAACACCCGTACGATCCCGGGCCGATCGAACCGTATGGACTTCGAGCGACCGACCGCGTACCGTCCGAGATCGAAGGTCTTCGTCTTCGAGAGCGAAAAGACGTTGTGATAGGTCTGATCGTTGTTCGGGAAATCAACCGTGGTGCCGGCGACGATCGGCAGCACGTGCGGCACGAAAGTCTCGTCCTTCTGATCCATCCGGGGCCGCGGCTCTTCACGGACATCGAACGCGGCACGCGGCGCGGGATCGAGGTACACCACGCTGCGGCGATCGGGCGGCTCGTGCATGCTGCCCATGCCCAGGTCGGCAACGCTGACCCGCGGCGCCGCCTCCGTAGAAGACTGCCGCAGCTCGACACGTCCGCGGATGATCCCGTTTGCCCGCGCTGCCGCCGCCGGCGCGCGGCGCGCGTCGAGACGGACGATCGCTATTGCAATCAATGCCGCGATCACAAAAAGCGAATAGCGTCTGGCCATCAGAACCAGTACACGAGCTGGCCGGAGAGATACGTGCGATTGCGATCGCGGCCGGCATCACGCCAGTTGCCCTGCACGCTCGTTCGCACGACAAAGTTACGCTGCAGGTAATAGCCGATCGATCCCTCGACGCGGCGAACGGGGGCGTCCCAGGGTAGGCCGGATTGGCCAATCGTCGCGCCGTACAATGTCGAAAAGCCGAGATGATCGGCGCGGCCCGCGAGGAAGATGCGCGGGCTCACGCGATAGCGGCCTTCGACCCAGGTGCCAACAGCGTCGAGCGTGTTGGTGTCGGAGGGCAACAGCGGGTGCGGAAACCCCCACCGGCTCCAGACGAGCTCCCACCGCACGATCCAGTGATCCCGGGAATACTCGGCGTCGGCGCCAAACGATTCCTGCGCCGGCTGGGAATCGGGCGCAACGGTTCGCGATAACCAAGCGCCGCGTGCCGCCGACGCGCCGAGAATCAGCCCGACGGCAGGCGTGACGCCCACCCGAGCCGCGAGTTGTTTGCCGTCGTTGTCATCGGTCAATCGCGGATTCGAGAGTGTGCCGTTGGTCACCGATCCGGCGAGTTCCACCATCCCCGCCTTCCAGGTCATTTCCACCCCGGTGTCCCATTGAAAGCCGCTGATCAAGGGAATGCCTGGTCCGGGAAGCGGTGATCCGATCGGAAAGCTCGACCGCCACCCGCGCGAGCGCATTCGCAGCACATCGTCAGCGGTTGCCGGGATGGCGTCGGGTCTTAACGAGGTCAGGTATTGGTAGGCCAGCGGATAGCCGATCACCGGATTCCCAGTCTCATACTGCCGCCGCCCAAACGATCCGAATACCGGGGGAATCCTGCCGGCCTGAATGTCGAAACCCCGATCGCGCCAGGGGTGCAAACGCACGTAGGCGGCATAGGCCGTCGGCGATTCCAGGTCCTCCGACCGCAGTTCGCCGAGAAACGACAGCCATGTCGCAGGGCGATACACGCCCGAGACGCCCATACGGAACATCCGCAGTGCGTTGTGTTCGTAGTCGGTGTAGTTGAAAAACGCGACGTCGTCGGCATTGCCTCCGGTGGCAATCACTTCCGCGCCGAGCGCCACTTTGCCGTCGAACGCCTGAACCGGGCCTTCCGGCAGCGCCTGCGCGCGTGCCGCGTGCGGAGCGGCGCCGATCAGCACGGCGAGCAACAGCAACGAGCGGGTCGCCTGGGAGTTCAACACCTGGGCACAATTCGAAGGAACGGGAAGTCACGGCTGACGAGAAGGAGATGTGGTCTCCTCAATTCGACAGCCCGCAGACTGTGAGACCCGAATAGATGCAATTATAATCGTCGGGATGGCGACGACTTCAGATTCCGATCAGATCTTTACCCTGGCTCAGGCATCCGAGCTTCTGCCGCAGGTCAAGCACCTGACCGCCGATGCGGTACGCCGCGCCGAGGCCCTCGCAGAACAGCTGCGCGGGCTCGCAGACGACAATCCCGAACACTCACTCTTGTCCGAGGCCTTGCGTGATGTGGTGACCGGCTGGGCCGAGGAAGTGCGTTCCCTGGGGCTCGAAGCCAAGGGACTGTGGCTGGTCGATTTCGATAACGGAGAAGGATATTACTGCTGGAGTTATCCGGAATCGGCGATCACGCACTATCACGGATACGACGACGGGTTTGCCGGACGTATCAGCATCCAATAGCACGGGTCAATCGCGCCGGATCTTGATTGATCCGTGTGCTGCGTATATAACCAGAGTTTACTCGGTGGAGGATGTTCCACAGAGGGAGAGGTTGAGGAGGAGACACCGACAGTGGCCTACATCATCTGTGAGCCGTGCATCGGCACCAAGGACACCGCGTGTGTCGATGTGTGTCCGGTGGACTGCATCCATCCGCGGAAAGACGAGCCCGATTTTGCGACCGCCGAAATGCTCTACATCCATCCGGACGAGTGCATCGACTGCGGCGCGTGCGTTCCGGCATGCCCGGTCGAGGCGATCTTTGCCCTCGACGAGACACCCGAGAAGTGGAAGAACTACATTCCGGTGAACGCGCAGTACTTTCAGAAATAAAAGTTATTCACACCCTTTTGTGTGCGGGATGGTTCGGGGCGGGTCAAACGCAGACCGTGAATCGCTGCTGAACACATACACGTGGCGCGAGTGGACGGCCAGCGCAGGCCGATCCACCAGCGCGACGGCCTGCTGGCCCGCGAAGCGCTCCCGAAAATTTCTGATCTCCGACTCCTCGAGTACCAGATACGGGCTCGGACCTGTTGATTTCAGGTAATCGATCGCGCGATCCAGCCATGCGCCATCGAGCGAGTCGACGCGCAGCGTTCTCAGTCCCGCGTACAAACGGATATTCCCGCTGTGCAGGCCCGAGATGACGACGGTCCCTGCCGGCGCCTCGCGCGCGAGGTATCGGCCGACGTCCGCGTACTTCTGTTCTCCCTCGCCGATCTCGACGATCGAATGCAGTTTTGCATATGCAATCGCGTGGGTCAGACTCAACGTGGTGAACACAACCGCAACGGCGGTTTGCACGGCCGGACCGAAGCGTGCGCCCGTGTGCCAGATCGCGTCCATGCTCAACACGAACATCGCCGGCATGGCCGGAATTACGAATCGCAGATACCACCAGTCGTCGAACGGTACGTAAAACAGATAGCAGCCGAACACACCGGCGATGTAGGCGACCAGGATCCAGCGCAGCCTCCGGCTCTCCGGCCTTGGGCCGGGCGGGAGGAAGAGGGCCAGCAGGAAGACGAACACGTACGCCCCTTGCGTTTCCCACAGCCACCGCGGGTAGCGTGCGAGATTCGGCCGGAGATTCCGCCATGCGTAAATCGAGGAGGCGTCGCCGTACCCGGACATGAAAAACGATCCATACAGAGCGTGATTCACCAGGGCGACGAGTGCCACGAACGGCACACACGCAAGCGCAAACACGACGAGACGCCGCATCCGGGCTCGCGTCCGCGAGGCCGGATCCCACATCAACAGCACCGCAGGGAAGACGATCAACGGAGCGAGATTCGGTCGGATCAATATTGCGAGGCCGGCCGCGATCCCCGACAGGGCGGCGGAGGCATACGGCCGCTTGCGCCGGTTCAACACGAGTGACAGGGTCCAGAATGCGGCCGCCGGTACATCGCTCATCGGCCACAGCGTCATCAGCAGGATCGTTGGACTGCTGGCGGTCAACAGTGCCGCGAGCGCGCCGGTCGCACGACCGGAGACCTGCACTCCGAGCGCGAAGGTCGAGAGGACCAGGACGGCCCCTGCCAGCGGCGTGATGATGAACGCGCCGCAGTTGCCAAGCACGGTCATGAACATCGCCATCAGGAGCGGCAAGCCCGGCGCATACGTCGGGACGATCGTGTGGTTGGCCGCAGGCCGATATCCGAGCGGCGTAAAGCTCCAGTCCGCATTGGGCCACGGAACGACCGCCGCGAAGGCCTGGTGGACGTGAAGGTCGCCGCCGAGCCAGAGACGCGCCTGGCTCACATACCCGTAGCTGTCCGAGCCGCCTGCCGCGCGCGTGCCGTATACCCAACACAACGCGAGGACGCCTGAGGCCGCCGCCGCGGCAACCCACGGCGCCAATCGCCGCAGCATGCGAGGGGCATACGTCGAGACGATCCCTCTTTGCCACACGGGCATCCAGTGGTACGCGACGCCCAGGCACAGCAGCGCAAACAGTGCCGGTCGCAGCACACCGTGGCTGGACACTCGCAAGCCAAACACACGCAGCGAAAAGCCGCCGGACAACAGGCTGGCGATGGCAATGGCGGCTAAGAGGATCGCGAGAGTGGAGATGAGGTACGACGTGCGGCGCAATGGGTTTGCCGACGGCTCGTTCATCGATCGGCTGGACTCGCCCGGCGCTGTTCGAGCGCTTGTCTCGCTTTGAGCCGCGCGCTGCGGCGCACTTCCGCCTCCGCCGCGCGTCTTCGTTCATCGTCGGTTTCGAGGATCAGACGAGGAATGGGCAGCCGGTGGCTCTCGCGATCGACGGCGACAAAGGTGAGGTAAGCAAGGCTCGTGAGCTGCCGCCGTCCCGTCAGCGTCTCCTCCGAAAACACTTCGACCTCGACTTCGAGCGACGTCGTCCACGCCGCCGTCACCCGTGCCTTCAGAATGATCAAGTCGCCAACACGGATCGAATGGAGAAATTGCAGGCCGTCGACCGCCGCGGTGACCAGCAGCGTACGGGTGTGCCGATGCGCCGCAATCGCTCCTGCGATGTCGATGAGATGCATCACGGTGCCGCCCAGGATGAACCCCAGAGGATTCGCATCATTGGGCAGAACGACCTGCACCATTTCACTCATCGAGTCGGCTGGTCGTCTGGCGGGAGGAGTCTCGGACATCGATACGTGAACGGGAACTAATTCTTGCAATTCCGATCGACGAACGCCTTCAACGTGCACCGGAGTTCGGGCGGCAGATCGTCTTCTTTAATGGAGTGGAGGAGCGAGACCGTCGACTGGTAGGTTTTCAGCTGCGCGACGCATCGCGGACACGCGGCCAGGTGATGTTCGAGGGCCGCGTGCACCTCAGGCGGCAGGTGATGCTCGACGAAGTCCGCGAGAAGCCCGACGATATCGTTGCAGCGGCGTTTCTCTGGCACGGTCGGTATCAGCTCAGGTTCTCGCCGTTCGGGCGCTCAAACTACCCTAACCCAAAACGGCGAAAACCTGAAACTGAAACCCCGAGGTCAGACCGTGGGGTCTGACCCCGACTTGTTTAAAAGTCGTAGCCGATCCAGACGGTGAAGCGCGGCTTCCTGAACCACTTGCTGCCGGATTCCCCTTCCTGGATACCCTGGTAGGCGAACACGTAGTCCTCGTAGTCCTTGTTCATCAACGTGCGCCACGACCAGTCGAAGTGGATCGGGAATCCGAGTGCGAATGTCTCGAGCCCGAGGCCGTAGGACGCCCGGCCATCGACCAGCTTGAATCCTTCGATGGTCTTCGGTGGCCCGTAGACCGGATCGTAGGTGAACGTTTCGTAGTTCGGCTGGAACCCGAGGAGTGGCGTCACCGTGATGTCATCGTGCGTCCACACGTTCATCGGCACGCCTTCGTATCCCGCCGCGCCCATCCCCGCGTATACGATGCCTCGCACCCCGCCAATCACACCAAGCGGCGTCAGCGCCGCTTCAATCAGCGGGAAGCGCAGTTCTGCGTTCAGGAAGAACGCCTTGTTTCCGAGGAACTCGAGATAGTCGTAGCCGCGCATTTCGGAGTTGCCGCCGAAGTACAGATAGCCGGGGAAATCCCCGGAGCTCTTGAATCCGCGGGCGCGGAACGCGAGCACGCCGTTCGTCGCAACCCGCATGTAGTAGCGGGCGTCGCCGTCGAGCGTCTGTCGCGAGAGGAAGCTGCCCACGGGCGGCGCATATTCGTACCCCAGCCGCACGGTGTTACCGGCCAGCGGTCCGTATTCGCGGAAGACCGTCGTCTCCCGTACCAATGTCGCACCGAACGGCATGAAACTGCCGGAGCTGAACAGGCTGCGGCCGTACTGCTGCTGCTGATACTCGTCGGCGACCTGTTGCAGATTGGGGTCGTTGTACGCCTGATTGTAGTTATACATACCGGCGGACAGTTCGACGCGGCTGTACCGGTTGAGCGGATAAATGCCGAAAATCGTCGCGCCCCGTGCCGTTTGCGTCGCGATCGCTTGATCGCGGCTGACAAACGCGTATTCCGATCCATAGAGCAAGCCGGGATCGTAGCCGTAGTAGAACTGCGTTTGTGAATAGGCCTGCACCGCGTACTGCAGCCGCCGCGACAGATTCACGTACGAGAAGTTCATCGTGCGGTATTGCGAGACCGACGACGCGAACATGCTGATCTGCTTGTCTCCGAGCACGTCGCTGAACGTGACCTCGGTGCCGCCGAACACGTCGCCTCCGCTGGTGACGCCGAGCGCCACCGGCGGGCGGCCTTCGAGGAACAGTTTCTCGAACGTGCCCTTCTTGTGAATATTGGACGGCACCAGCGTGTGTGACTGCGGCGGCTGAAAATCGAGCGGTTCCGCTTCCGCCGACCCGAAGTCGGACGACGCGACGGTATGCAGCGGTTCTTCGCGGGGCAGCGTGTGGATGCCGTACTCGCCCTTGTAGTAGGTCACGAAGGCGATCTTGGCGGGCTTCTGGTCGCGCAGGATGATCGGCGACACGTTGCCGGTCAAGGTGTCCGTATACTGCTTCAGCTCACCCGGTTTGCCGTCCTTGTCGAAGTGCAGCGTCCAGATGTTGTAGATGTTGCCGTTGCGGGCCACTTCGGGATCGATCGGCTGGTTCGGATCGGTCGCCGTCGACGGGAACACAATCGTGTCCGCGTCCATGAACTGCGCGCCGCCATCGTCGTGGGTGCCGAACGTGATCTGGGTTTTCTTCCCGGAAGCGAGATCGATGCGGAACAGCTTGTCGTTCCCGCTGACGCGAGCCAGATAGATGATCGACTTGCCATCGGGCGCATAGGTCGGGGCGTAGTCGCCAAACGCATCGTTGGTGATGTTGCGAACCTCTTTCGTCTCGAGGTTGACGATGAAGATGTCGGCGATGGCGCCGCGCATGCCGGCGAAGGCGACCTCTTTCCCATCCGGGCTGACGTCGGGAGACTCCGGACCATCCACGCTCTTCAACTCAATCCGCGTCTCGATCTTTTTCGTGACGACGTTCTGCATGATGAGCGTTTTGTTCTTCTCGGTCCGAGCAAAGTAGGCGATACGGTCGCCCGCAGGCGCCCACGACATCCACGACACGGCGTTGTTGCGGAAGCCTCCTGGCGTGGCGATGTACTCGAACCCGTGGTTTTGATTGAAACCGCTGGTCAGGTTGCGGATGACCTTTCCATCCTTGGTCGACATCAACACGACGTCGAGTTCCTGATCCTTCCGGTTGCCGGCGGCAACCGCCATCAGGTCGCCAGAGGGAGATGGCTCGATCGACACGACGACGGAGTAGGGGGTCTTGCCGCGCTTCGGCGCGAGATCCTTGCCGTAGTCGGCGGGACGCTCTTTGTCGCGGAACGGCTTGAATCGATCCTTCAAGTACTTGTCGAACTGCTCGTCGAACTCCTCCGGTTTGAGCCGGAACGCTTCCTCGTAGGCGCTTTCGCCGCCGCCAATGACGGCCTTGCGCAGCGCAAAGAGAAACTGCCGTAACCCTTCCTTGCCCCAGCGCGATTCGATGAACTCGAACGCCGCATGTCCGAGGTTGTAGGGAAGACGGCCGTCGACGAATGCCACCCCCTCGAAATCACTCATGGAAGGAATGATGTCGGCGATCGCCGCGTCGCGAACGGTCATCAGATCGAACGGCTGCCAGTAGCCGGTCATGTAGTCCGACAGACCTTCGTCGACCCAGAGCGGAAGCTGCCGGTGGAGCAGCGATCGCGGAATGATGTCGAACTCGAAAATGTGCGTCAGCTCGTGGGTGATGAGTCGATAGAGCGCATCCGAGGGCTCATCGATCGGCAGCACCATGCGATCGCGGTACGGCTCGGCGAAGGCCAGCACGCCTTCCGGCAACTCGCCGGGCTCGATGTTCTGCTGCTGGAACTCGCTTTCCGTCTTGTAAAGAACGAGGGGGACCTTGAACGCGAGGTCGTGTTTGAGATCTGAACTGACCTGCTGATATGCACTCTCGGCGTAGGAGGTCACGCGCTCGAGCTGCTTCTCGATTTCCGGGTAGTAATAAATCTCGAAGTGGTCGGTCTTATAGATGTTCCACTTAAAATCGTTGTAGCGGATCCGGTTCTTGCCAAAGTACGGAACGTACGGCGTCTGGCCGAACGCCTCCCCGACAGGACCGCACAAAAACAACGCGAGGAGAGCCAAGGCCATCGGCGCGACAGAGCCGCGCGGCGTACGCGTACGCATATTTCACCTCGAAAGCGCAGGGAGGCGGAGTCCCGTCCGCTCCTGCGAACGCGGCGACGTAGATCGTCAACTGCTCGTCGCCGATGTTACTGTAGCTGAGACGGTTGTCGCAACGTTCACGTCCCCCAAAAACGGCGGCGGCCACGTTGCGAAACGATCGCCTTGGCCGGCCGAAGCAAGCCACGTACCTGATGTGCTTCGCACCGAACGCCCAA
>Ga0308176_10001510_pt1 | contig 14641 bp, 9 predicted proteins | sample PhyCR2_3_FD_203890 | JGI IMG/M metagenome (GOLD analysis project Ga0308176, IMG submission 203890) | Soil microbial communities from UC Gill Tract Community Farm, Albany, California, United States - DLSLS.C.R2 | ecosystem: Environmental > Terrestrial > Soil > Agricultural land | place: USA...
TGGGTCGGAGCTATCGAGACGGGTGCGGCGTTCGGCGCTGCGGTGATCGATACTGATAACGGGTTTGCCTACTTCGGAGCTTACACCGCACCTGGGGCCGTCGTTAAGGTGCGGCTGTCAAACTTTACCATCGATGATGTTCTGGTTCTGAATACTGGAGAGAACGGAATTCTCTCCGCTGTTATAGACACGGTTAATGGCTTTGCTTACTTCGGCACCGACAACAACAACAATCCCGCTGTCGTGGTAAAGGTGCGCCTCTCCGATTTCACCCGCGTCGGCGGCTTGACTCTGAATTTCGGAGAGATCACGCTCACATGCGCTGTGATCGACACGGCCAACGGATTCGCCTATTTTGGCGTTTTCGATAACTTCTACATAATTGTTAAGATTCGCCTCTCAGATTTTACCCGCGTCGGCGCCTTGAATCCGAATGACGGATTGGCGGCCTTTCTCCGCTCCGCCGTTATCGACACGACAAACGGCTTTGCTTACTTCGGTTCCAACGACGGCAGCGTAGTAAAGGTGCGACTATCCGATTTCACGATAGTCGGGAATCTGCGTCTGCCTTCGTCGCGACGTGAACTCTTGGCTGCCGCTATCGACACTGCAAGCGGCTATGCCTACTTCAGCGTCAATACTCCTCAAGGGGTCGCGAAGATCCGACTCTCGGACTTCACTCTGGTTGGCATTACGGATCTTAGTTACGGCGAAGCCAACCTCAAGTCGGCCGTGATCGACACAGCTAATGGCTTCGCTTACTTCGGTACTGGCTCCGGCTTCGGGACGGTCGTCAAGGTTCGACTTTCGGACTTCGCCCTTGTTGGGATTCTACATTTGGCTGGAGACGAATCCTCCCTCGTTTCAGGCGTGATCGATACGGCAAACGGTTTTGCATACTTTGGTATGGACACGACGTTCCCCGGAAAGATCGTGAAGATTCGACTCTCTGACTTCACAAGAGTCGGCCGTTTAACCTTGAACACAGGCGAGAACCAACTTTATTCGGCGGTGATCGATCCTGTTAACGGCTTCGCCTATTTTGGTTCAGTGAGTCAGCCACAGGGAAGAATTGTCAAAGTGCGGCTCTCAGACTTTACGCGTGTCGGCGGCCTGACTTTCAATGATGACGAGCGCCCGCGCTCGATGGTGATAGACACGATCAACGGCTTCGCTTATTTCGGTACGTACACCGGCCTTGTCGTAAAGGTGCGACTCTCGGACTTCACTCGCGTGGGTGCTTTGCCCCTGAGTCAGGACCAACTTCTCAGCGCTGTCGCAGACCCCGCTGCGGGCTTTGTTTACTTTGGCACATCCGGATTCGATATTGCTAGGTTGCGTCTCTCAGACTTCAGCAGCGCCGGCGTCGTGAGTACCGGAGGAAGCAACCTTCAGTCCGCCACAATAGACACGGTTAATGGTTACGCTTACTTCGGCACTCTTACGAGCCCGGGCAGTATAGCGAAGGTTCGGCTCCCGGATTTCGTTCTCGTCGACGGCTTGACCCTCAATGCGGGCGAGAACAACCTAAGCTCCGCCGTGATAGACACGGCAAACAATTTTGCCTATTTCGGCACGGGCACCCAGCCGGGCATAGTCATGAGGATTCAAACCGGAAACGCAACACCTACTCCTGAGAACCGAACGCGGTTCGACTTCGACGGGGACGGCAAAGCGGACCTCGCGGTCCGCCGCCCCTCCGACAACGTGTGGTACTTCCTGCGCACCACGGCCGGCTACACCGGCCTGCAGTACGGCGAAGGCGGCGATCTGATGGCACCGGCGGATTACGACGGGGACGGCAAAACGGACGTCGCCGTTTTCCGCCCGTCCACCGGGACGTGGTTCGTCGCCGGTTCGTCGGTCGGGTTCTACGCGGACGGCTGGGGGCAGGACGGAGATATCCCCGTCCCGGCGGACTACGACGGCGATGGGAAAGCCGATATAGCGGTTTACCGACCTTCGAACGGCACATGGTACCGGAAGCTCTCGAGCGGGGGGCAAATCTCGATCGTCCAGTTCGGCACCGCGGAAGACAAACCGCAGCTCGGAGACTTTGACGGGGACGGACGTGCGGATCTCGCGGTCCTGCGTCCTTCCAACAACACCTGGTATTTCCTTAGGACCAGCGCCGGGTACACGGCGATCAGCTGGGGAGCCGACGGCGACATCGCTTCCCCCGCAGACTTCGACGGCGATGGGAAGACGGACCCGGCTGTTTTCCGCCCGTCAACCGGGGTCTGGTTCATCGTGGGCAGCACGTCCGGGTTTTCGACCCGCAATTGGGGCGCCAACGGGGATATCCCGGTATTGGCGGATTACGACGGGGATGGGAAGGCGGACCCAGCTGTGTTCAGGCCGTCCAACAATACTTGGTACCTGCTCACCAGCAGCAATGGGATCGCCCAGTACCAGTTCGGTGCCGGTGGGGACAAGCCGATTCCGTCCGTGTTCGCGTATTGATGAAAGACTTCGGGCCGAGAGGTAAGCCCTCCATTGAAACTCGACGGCCCGCAACAAAGTGGGCCCGAAGCGCGGCATTGTTTTGATCGGGCATATCAGGCGGGGCGCGTCGTTGCCGCGGCGGCAGAACAATCTGCCGCAGCCGAGTTTCCCGTCCGTGTTTTCCTCGTCGCTGGTCTCCGTGAACAAGGGCGAGGAGACCGATCCGCTCAGGTTCGGTTTCCGCTCCGGCGAAGTGATCGAGCTGGCCGCCCCGCGTCACACCCGAACGACTTGGCCGAACAACGCACACCGCGACCTCACCGGCAACAGTCCGCCTGTGGCACTACCAGTTTGACGAAGGATTAACCTGGGATCAGGTGACGCGACGTTTGCGTTTGCAAGGACCCCGGCTTAGAGTTCGATCCGACAGACGCAAAAGCCCATTACAACATCAACCTTTCCTATTTCCATCTCGCCGATCACCGCTCGGCGGTCACTTCCCTCGACGAAGCATTGAACCTTGCACCCGATATTGTCTTGCCGGTCTACCTTATGGGCATATGCTATCGATATTTAAACGAGATCGACCGTGCGATGGAGTGCTCTGGGGACGCGGTGGAGACTGCTCCGGCTTCCCCAATGCGATGTTTGCCTTCGACGCAGCGTGGGCGATAAAGCGATCGAGCTCGCCCAACGGACTCGAATACATCGAAACCGGAGGGACCATCGAGCTGCAGTACCCCGAGGACCAGTTTTACTCGGCGCTTGGCTACTTAGCCTTGGGGATGAAGAGCCTCGCACGCGAGTGCAACTCGAGGATTTTCGCGAAAGCGGGTCGTCACCAGTCGCGGACAGGCTCGCCGGATTCATTAATGCATTAGAAACTGGACTCGACGTATGATCCGATCCACGAGATCGCGCTTAGACGGCTTCGACGAGCCAGGGCTCGCGGTCGCCACGTCAAGGTTGGCATCGAGGTAAATGACCGGTCACCCGGCGGTAGCTCAGATTCTTATTGCATCCTTCGGCCGAATGGAGTTATATTCCCCCAATAAGAATCTATAAAGTCTAATTCCTTTTCGACACGATCCTCAACGACCTGATCCGGAGTTCTCGGAGCGATACGGTCGGGTAGTATGAGGGCTGATTCGCCGGTTATCCCAAAATCGAAATGGCAAAGCTTCACGGATTGAGGGGGCGCGATTTTAGTCTCACACACGGCGAGACTGTTATCGGGCGCGACGCAAATCGTTGTCAGATCGTATTGAAAGAACCGTTCGTGTCCCGGCTTCAGGCGGTGATAAGGATCACCGGGCACGGTGAGGCGTTTATCAAGAATTTGAGCAGCCGCAAGACGACATTCGTGAACGGGGAATCGATCAACGATCGTCGGTTAAGCAACGGCGACGCGGTCGAATTCGGAGCTGACGGTACAGTTGCCTTTACCTTCACCCACGATCGAGAAAGGCGAGACGATATAACCGAGCTTTTACACCACTCAAGTACGTCACGTTCGATCTTAGACGAGACCGTTTTGCTTTCGCCGGAGCCGCAAATTGCTAGCAGTGTCGTCCGTGTTGAATTGGCCCCGCGGCTTAGGCTCGGGCGGGCAGATGATAACGATATCGTCTTGGATTCGCTAAGTGTGTCCCGTTATCACGCTGAACTGCTTTATGGCGGCGATTCGCAACCCGAAATAACCGATTCCGGAAGCACGAACGGGACCTTCGTAAACGGCCAACTTTTAAAGGGTGGACGCAAACTCCGAACGACCGATTGGGTGGCGATAGGGAGTTACCTGTTAAAGGTCGAAGGGCAAAAGATCAGTAAACAAGACTTGGGTGCTAGTCGAATCACTGCATTCAATTTATCAAAGGCCTACGGCGACAGGTCCGTATTGCAGGACGTCTCTGTAGCATTGTTTCCGCGCGAGTTTGTCGGCTTGATGGGGGCATCAGGCTGTGGAAAGTCGACACTGATAGATGCTCTGAACGGCATGCGGCCGGCGACGAGCGGATCGGTCTTTGTTAACGAGCTCGACCTTTATAGAAACTTCGACCTGGTCCGCCGCTCCATCGGCTACGTTCCGCAACGGGATATACTGCATGAGTCACTGACCGTCGAAAGAACTCTGTACTACGCCGCGAGGATGCGCCTCCCGAATGGAAGGTCGCGGGAGCAGCTGGTTGAAGTGATAAGTGATGTCATCCAAACGGTAGGATTGCAAGAACAAAGGCACAACGCGTTCCGCGAGCTTTCGGGCGGGCAGCGGAAGCGGTTAAGTCTCGGCATCGAGTTGATCACAAAGCCAAGCTTTTTGTTCCTGGACGAGCCTACTTCGCCTCTGGACCCCGATTCGACCGTGAATATGATGCGGCTCTTTCGCCGTCTGGCGGACGGAGGCAGGATCGTCGTGATGGTGACACACAAGTTCGAGGAGTTCGACTCGATGCACAATATCGTTCTGCTGACGAAGGGCGGGCGGCTGGCATTCTTCGGGCCTCCCCGCGAGGCACTGAATTATTTCGGATGCAAAGAACCGAGTGAGATATACCGGCGACTGCACGATAAAACACCCCAGGAGACCAGCCGAGCATTTCAGGGCTCACCCTTCCATGACAAATATGTTGGCAGCCGCTTCAACGAGTTCCAAAAGACACTGACGTCGCCTGAACAGTCGCCGCTGAACCCGCTCTTGTCGCGCGCGGGAGAGGAAAGGAGACCCGGAATTCGGCAATGGTGGGTGCTGGCCGAGCGGGTTCTTGAAATAAAGCTTAACGATCTACGCAACACCCTGATCCTCTTGGCTCAGGCGCCGATCATCGCATTGATTCTTGCATTTATTACAGGTAATACCGCAAATGACGAAAGAACGATCTTCATCTCGGCGGTTATCGCGATATGGCTCGGCGCCAACAATGCGATCAGGGAGATCGTTGCCGAAACCGGCATATATGCGAGAGAGCGCCTTGTGAACTTGAGAATTCCCTCTTACGTTCTTTCAAAGTTTGCGATCCTTAGCGGTGTTGGAGCGATTCAAATTTTCCTGTTTGTTGTGATCCTTGTGGCATTTGACAAATTCGATGCAGCCGACTTCGCCAAAATTGTCCTAATACTTTACGCAACCCTTCTCGCCGGCGCCGCCGCCGGACTGTTCTTTTCAGCAGTCGTTTCCTCGACCGAAAAGGCGATGAGCGTGCTGCCGCTAATAATCATCCCGCAAATGCTTCTGAGCGGGTTTCTAAAGCCCCTCGACGATTTGTACGTTAACGTTGCTAAGGAAAGGCCCGCCACCGCGGTCGAGTACGATAATTACCAGCGTGATAAGGACAAGGAATTTAGATTCGACCCGAATAAGCAGGATCAACGGCCGCCCGAACCGCTCCAAAAATCGGACGGCCTCGGCGGTATGAAGTTGCTCGCCGACCTGATGATCGCCCGCTGGACCATCGACGCTCTCGTTCACCAGGTTTCGATCGATGACCCGACAGCCCGCGATCGATTAGCCGCCAGGATGACGGTAAACGAGTATCAAAGGGTACTAAATAAAGAACCGGACGCGGACGTGGTCTCAGCATACAATTCTCGCGTCAGGTGGGATTTACTGATCCTCTCCGGATGCAGCATTTTGTTTCTGTTGATGACGATGCTGGCTTTGAAGCGTAAGGATAGCCTCTAGGAGGGTTCAAATGAGCCATTTTGCATGCTTCGCGTTGGCCATTTTTCTTATAGTTACTGCGGTTCGAACGCAGGCATATCAGGTTTGCGGAAACCCAAGTGAGCGGTGCCGCACCTCGTTCAAATTTGAACCTTACGACCTTCCATTCAAGCTAACTGGAGAGCTTAAATGGTTCGGCGAGTACAAGTCCGAAGGATTTTACGCCGTTGTTCTGGGAAGCCGAAAGGCCATTCCTGATCCCGACGGGCTTGCCGGCTACAAGCAGTGCTCCGGCCATTTTGCAGAGTCCGAGCGGCTAGGGGTCCAAGCGCTTTTCCCAGCTAACAAAGTATTCGCTTCGACGTTCGGGTGCGATTATTTTCAGGTCTCATACACGAACGTGAACGCCGATTACAATTTTATGGCCATTTATGCGGGCCGGAACGAAGCGGACGCCAACTTAGTTCTCAAGAAGGCAAAAACCACCGGCCGATTCGCCGGTGCAAATCTGCGAAGGATGCAGGTCGTGCTTTGCAACGGATGCCATTGAAATCGAATGAGTTAGTGTATCAAATTTAACAAGATGTTCTGTCCGAAGTGCGGTAGTGAGAATCAGGACACCAATCGGTTCTGCAAGAAATGCGGCGCCGCGTTTCCGGACCGCGGCGCCAAGGTGGGATCGGCCGGTTCGTTTGATCTTTTGGGTCAGGTCATCGAGGGAAAATACAGGATCGACGTCAAACTCGGGTCGGGCGGCATGGGCGAGGTTTACCGGGCGACCCGCCTGCTTATCGGAGATTCGGTGGCGGTGAAAATCCTCCATTCCCACCTCGCACGCGATGCTCAAGCGGCTGAACGATTCCGGCGGGAGGCCGTGACGGCGACGAGGCTAAGGCATCGCAACGTGGTCGCCCTCTACGACGCGGGAGTGTCGTCGGCTCACAATCTTCCCTACCTGCTGATGGAGCTTGCCGAAGGCGTTTCCCTTCGGCGGCTACTCCACGAAGATCGCACCTTGTCGCTCGACTTTGTGATCACCGTGGCCGCGCAGGTCTGCTCCGCGCTCGGGGAGGCGCATCAGCTAGGCATAGTCCATCGCGACATCAAGCCCGAGAATATAATCGCCAACGAGACGACGGCCGGGTGGCAGATAAAGATATTGGACTTCGGGATCGCAAAGCTGTACAACCAAGCCGACGTCGGGCTAACCCAGGACGGAACCGCGATGGGCACCCCGCAGTATATGTCGCCGGAACAATGCCTCGGGGACCCGATCGACGGCAGAAGCGATATTTACAGCTTAGGAATTGTGTTGTACGAAATGCTCTGCGGCGTGGTGCCGTTCAAATCGGCTACGCCTTCTGCGGTCGCGGTCTTCCAGGTGCAGAACCCTCCCCCTCTGCTTCGCAGCCTGAATCCGGACATTGACCCGGGCGTCGAGGCCGTCGTGCTGAGAAGCCTGTCCAAGCAACCGGATAGCCGACAGCAGACAGCGCTTGAATTTTCCCAAGAGCTTGTAGCTGCGGCCACATCATCTTTTAAGTCGACCTTGCGGACTTCGCCCGTGACGCAACCGGGAAGCGACGGCTTTCCTGGCTTTTATGCACATACCGAAACGGCGGCCTCCGATTCCATAGAGGCGAGCGGTGTTTATGCTCAAGAGCATCGCGCGGATCCCGAAAGCTCAGATCCTGCCGGCGCGGACGACACGGTCCTTAATCTCCCCCACACATTGGAGCCCACGGCTGTGATGCAAGGCGGCAGTTCCTTGCAGGTGCCCGAAAATGAGGCGGTTTTGGTGGTTGATTCGGATCAGAACTCGGCAACTTTTGAAGAGTTCCGCGGGGCGAACAATGAACAGACTGAAACCTATCTAGAGTTCACCTCTACCGAGTGGCTAAGCCGGGACGACATTAAACGAGTCAATGGGACGCCCGAAACCTCAACCGCTGGCGGCACTCTAAGCTCGACACAAGCGGAGACTGTGGTGTTGGAGACGATTTCGTCCTCAGGAACGGATCGGCCGGCGTCTCGGCTCCTGGCCCTTCTCTCGGGGATTGCCGTGACCACGGTAGTAATCCTATCAGTAGGAGGTTACTTACTCCTCCGAACCTCTCGGGAGAATGGTGATTCGCCCAGTGCCACCCGATCAGCGCCGGACGCATCGACACCAGCAGTCCCGGCCGGTACGGCCTATGTTCCGGGCGGCGAGTTCATTATGGGCGACGATCGCGGCGACGAATACTCGAGGCCTGCGCACAAGGTGAGCGTGAAGCCATTCTTTATCGATCTAACCGAGGTCACCAACGAAGAATATAAGAGATTCGCCGACGCTACCGGACGCCGAACTCCGCCGCCCTGGAAGAGTAGGATCTTCCCCGAAGCGGAAGCCAGGTTCCCGGTCACCGGCGTCACATGGGAGGACGCCAAGGCATTCGCCGATTGGGCCGGCAAGCGCCTCCCGACGGAGGAGGAATGGGAGTTTGCGGCACGCGGGACGGACGGACGCATTTACCCGTGGGGCGATAAGTGGGACGCTGCATTAGCTAATGCCGGAAATAGCTCGCGCGGCCTCCGCGAAGTGGCGCAGGGCGGAACGTCGCCGTTTGGTTTGTATGATATGTCGGGAAATGCTTGGGAATGGACCTCAACCGATGAGAGACCTTACCCCGGAGGAAAATCATTCTACCCGAGCCCGCACAAGCGAAAGATCATGCGGGGAGGCGGTTGGAAAACCTCGCCTCCTGAAGCCACCGCAATAAACAGAACAGTGTGGGGAATAACTGGCGAAAATGACTACAGCGTATCAGGCTTTCGTTGTGTAAAAGACTTTAATGCGCCATGAGAACATTCAAAACCCCCAGAATTGATGCCCGAAGGATAACACTAACCACTGTTGTCCTATTCTTTTTCATCCCGTCGGTATCAGCTCAGGGAAGTAGCGGCGGTGGGAAACGACCGCCAAAGCCGCCGAAGCCGACCACTGCCACGGGCTCGACGACTGGCAAATCCGGAACTCCCTCGAAGAACACAGGCAGTTTTATTAGGAGGAAACGAGGCGGCATACACAGACCCAAACCGGATTCTTCGCCAATGTCTGGGGAGATTTATTTATCGGTTTCGGAACCAGAAAGTGAGGTTTTCTTGGGCGACGCAAATGGTAGCTTGTTCGAACAGGAATGGAACCTAACGCCTTCGGACAATTCACCGTTGGAGATCGTCGACCTGGAAGCGGGGACTTACACTTTAAATATCCGGAAAAGCGGTTACGCCGATGAAACACGCAGCGTAAAGGTGGCCGGTGGCCAGCGCAATTCGCTGCATGTAACGCAGAGACCTCTGGCGGCTTTTCTGACCGTTACTACCAACGTCGAAGATGCAGTAATAACAATTGAGGGCTTGGGAGAGTTCAAGGGCAAGGTCACGAATCATCAAGTGCAACCCGGTCGCTACCGGGTCACTGCGGGCAAGCCCGGCTTTATGTCAGATAGCAAAGAAGTCCAAATCTCGCGTCTCGGCGAGCAGCGATTGATTTCATTCGACCTCCGGCCACCGCCGACCGATAGGCTGCTTGCCGAAGCCGACGCTGAAATACGGGCTGGTGATTTTTCGGAGGCGGAGCGACGGGCGATGCAGGTCATTCAGTTTGACTCCTCCAATCCAAAAGCGAATTCGATCATGGGCCTGGCGAAATACCTCCAAGGGAAATCCGACAGCGCTTCATATCTCATCACTGCAATCTTGGGAAGCGAAACTGTTTCGCTTCCCGTCAAAGTCCTAAACCAAGGCCGCGGCGATCTGCAGTTGATCTCGGGCCGGCTCGCGTTTGATCGGTTGTATGTGGTGTTTACGCCGAACTCCGGTGCCGGTTCGTCGTTTCGGATTTTCAAATCCGAAGTCGAGGGGCTCGAGAAGAGCCTCGACAAGTCGGTGATCCCCAACGTGAACTTCAAGGGGAAAGGAGAATTTGGCGGAAAGAAGGGCAACAGCAGAGTTTACATTTATTCGCGGATGACGTTCCTGCGACCCGATCGAAAAAGCACTTTCTGCGAAGCTGGTTCGTCCCATACAGATTTGTGCGATGCCGACATGACCTCGGTCCAAAAGCTAATCTTTGATTGGCAAAACAAAATCAGATAGCGGGGCGATCTTCCGTTAGTTAAGAGAGATGTACTTAGCATTCATCCAGCCAACCTTTTCGGCTTCCATCCAGCCAAAATAACCATTGCGCTCCCAGTTGTTCCCACAACCAAATGCTCCTTGCGAGTCGCAGCCGTCTTGGAGGACTTCTACTTGATACCAAGTCGAGACTCCGTCCTGCGTGGGGTAAGAATCAACGTTTAGAATCCTAACTTTTGCGCCTTGGTAATGAGTTCCGCGAGTCTCAGCGGAGCGGTTCGAGGCGGATCGGATGTTTGTATTCTGGGTTAGGTACCCTTGGTGGCCGACCACGGAACTGTCTACCCTTATGGCCGGGTTGTATGCGCTAACAGTTCCGGTGTTGCCATTTGCAACAACGACGGGACGGTTGGACGCATTATCTGCTGCGGCACTGTTGGATGAATTGCTTGTTTTGTCCGTTTGCTTCGAATTTACTATTGCCCAGCCGATGACAAGTATTGTTACTATTGCGGCCATCACGCCGATGTACATTTGTTGACTTGTGATGGATTTCCCCGAGGTCTGTGCGTCCTGTGCGGGCGGGGTAAAAATCGGCGGTTGGAACGCTATTGTCTGCTCGGACGCGGAGGATGCGGGACGATTGTCGTACTTGGGACCAACGCGCGCTTGCGCGAACTCTTCTGAGTTCGAACTGTAAAGCGATTCGAACGGATTACCGCCGGAGACAGCTTTTACCGATTCAGCCGACGACCCGAATAGCTTCCCGCCGCATTTCTTACAGAACTTCGAGTTTGCCCGGTTTGTCAGCCCGCACGACGAGCAGGTGGTTAGAGCGTCGGGCGACAATGCGGAGGTGGCGGGCATCTTAACCCGCCTGCCAACGACAGTTTCCTGCTCACCGCTTTCGTCCAGGAGCCGAGTACCGTCGTTCATGCAGAAGATATAATCTTCCGAATAGGCATCTCTACATTGTGGGCAGATCCTCATCTTTCGATTCTCCTATCACCCCTTGTTGTCGGCGCCCGATTTGGACGACCGACTTTGCTTTCAGTGCTGTGCGACCTCAGGGGGTAGGGACATCACCCGCGCCTTATCTACATCCGACATGAATGGGGAAGAATGAACAGCCCCGTCGAGCTGCGCCTTTAATACCTGACCCTGTGCGGAAACAAGAGTCCCCATCACCCAGAAGATCCCTCCGATCACGGCGCCCCATATCCCGAAAGAAAACAGAAAAAAGAAGAACGAGCCGGCACCCGTGCCTACCGAGCCGCCTATCGAAGAAGCGGCGCTGGCGAATGTTGACCCTACTATAAATCCAAAAAACATTATTCCTCCGCCGATAACTGCTCCTAGGACCTTCAGAGTTCTTCCAAACCCGTCGAGCGTTTTGGCAACCAAATAGCCATCCTTATAGCGGTTCAAAACGGTGGATGTTGCGCCGACCCCCCCTCCTCGATCTGCGTTTGCAATGGCCTCTCGTACATAATCGGGAAATTCCCTCTCTCTCACAAAAACGTCTACATTTTCACTGTACTCGCCCGCTGAGCCGTCACTTCTCTCGTGTACATTTTCAGCGACGAATGGTGATTTCGGAGGTTGCGCCGTCGCGGCGAAATGCACTCCATTTACACCCGGGCCCTTGCGCCCAGCTCCTATTAGGCTAAAAGCACATGACCTGCAAAATCTGTCCGATGTCGAAACTGTTCCTCCGCAGCCCGGACAGTGCTGTTCCGGGGGCATGGAGGGCGGCTGCATCGAGCCACACTCGTTGCAGAAGACCGCATCCGAATCTATCTCGGCTTTGCAGCTGCTGCAGGTTCTCGCCCCATTCAGTTCGGACATATCATTTTCTCCTTTATGGAATTCTTGTTACACGATTATTCCGTAGCTTGGGCAGTAGCTCTTCGATCAAAGAAATTGGAATGGTCAGAAGGCTGAGGGCATCGCGATCGAATGTTTGCATTCGTGTTCGCCTTGCGAGATTGTCGATCGATAATGAAATGTCTTTCGAATCGTTCACGAGCCAACGATCTTTTACTTCCAGAATCTCCGGCAGGTTTGCGTAGAAGTCCCTCTTTTCGGAGACGAAGCCGGCAAATTCCTGTGCAAGGTCCGAGCTTCTTCGGTTGTAGATCGATGCGTAATATTTATTCAGATAATCGAGGTCGCTCTGGATCAGGCGGGTATAATACTCGTACTGATCGACATAATCTTGATTCAGCTGAGCGATCTGCTTCTCGACTGTCGGCCTGTCGGGCGACGTCGGGACCAGCATCAGGTATTGGCGATAGGTATCGGCGGCGGTCTTGTACCGGTCGTTCGCCTCGTATGCCATCGCCAGGTTGTAAACACCGCACCAATCATTAGGATTAGCGGCGGTATATCGCCTGAACGCTTCGAGTGCCGAAGGGTAATCACCGCCGGTGAGCGCACCAACACCACTCACGAAATCCTGGTTCGCCGCATTGCAAGGCCGCGGGGCAAACACGCGAACGTGCTTCTCCAGCGCTCGAATCAATTGGCGCCTGTCTGCCGCGGCGAAGTACTTGCCACCCGTGATCGACGCCAGATACTGCAAATCGCGCTCCGCCTCTGATCCCGCGGGCACGTCGAAACCGACGGTCATAAATTTGATGGCCGAATCGCCTCTGCTCACGGGCGATCGCTGTACGCTGAAGACCCCCGGCGGCCTTATAGCCCCGCAGGTGCTCTGTCCGTCGCTTAGCAATATAATCTGACCCTTTTTAGCCGTCGGGTTTGCCGCGAGGTACGACTGCATCTCAGACCAGGCAACGTCCTTCGCCTGCGGCAGAGGTGTCGCCCCGTTCGGGCTAGGCAAGCCGCGCATAATACCTTCAGCCTCAGCGATGTTGTTTGTGAAGTGCAAATGCGTGCGCGTTGACGAAGGATCGCACCCGCCCGAAAAGGTCATTATCGAAACCGGCGGAGCTGACTTTCCTCCTGCTCCTAACTCCCTCAATGCATCGAGCCCCGCCTCCGTCGCCTGCCCAATTTTGTTGTTCTCATTCATACTGCCGGATACATCAAAAAGGAAAAGCGTAGGAACCCTTGGATTTTCAGCAGGTGGGAGCGGAAGTGGTTGATTGTTTTCTTTGAACGAATTTCGCAGGTCATACATAACCTTTGCCAAAACATCGTTCCGATTGAACATGTCAAGGTGGTCATAGCCTCGCTGTTGACCGCGAACGATGCTTAAAGTTCCGTACGGAAGGCGATCTTCAGGTACGATCTGCCCGTTTCCCGGCTCAAAGCGTCGAACCCTGATCGGTGAATCGCAAAAGGGGTAAATTCCCTTGTTGTTCTGGATTGGCCGCGCGGTCGAACATAGCATCGCGCTGCGATAAGGGGCCAACCCGTCGGTGTAGCCGAACTTTCCTTCGAGTCCCTTAAAAAGAACATTGTTTGCGATTTCGAGTCCCTCATGATCACCGACTACCGCATTCGAAGCTAAATTTCCGTTCTCCTGCAGAAAGCCCGCATAGGCGATGATTTTCGTCCGAAAACGAACGGTCCGCTTGTTCAGCCCCAACAACCAAGAATTATCGTCCATGCCCAGGGGGAGCTCAAGATCATAATTATCCCATCTTAAATCGCTTCGATTTGCTTTATCTGACGGAGGTCCTGTTCTGAAATAGGGGAGTTTCCATATCTTTGGTGCCCAGTAGTATGTTTGTGCCCAAATAACCCTGTTTCCCCATCCCGACTTGATATAGGGTTTAAGTACTTCTAAATCGTTAGCACCTGGCGTGCCGTGGTGTGGCGTTGCGAGAGTGATCAACCCGATGGTAGTGTCGCCGCCTTTTGGTCCCGAAAGCCAGACACCCGTTTTGTGGTCAGTCTCCGCCATATATGATTTTGCCACCAGGCCACCCATACTATGTGCGACGATAACGTGGTTTCTCCCCGACAGGCGTTCGTCAATGAGGTCTCGCAGTTCTATCGCGATTGTTGATACGTCAACAAGATCGCTGCAGTACTGAAAAATATACAGCTCGTACTTCTCCCTCAAATCTGAATTCTCGGTGCTGCGAAACATTAGCTTGAAACCTGTCCAGTAATCCTTCTTCCAGTCGGTGGATTCGACGTTCTTGTCTTTGTCTTCGCATTTTTCGGTCCCGTGAATTCCATGAATCAGAATAAGTGGGGTTTTTGAGATATTGGCGGGTGCGTCCTTCCGTATCAAAGCGCTGTATGCTTTCGGCCACGACTCATCTTGAGCAAGTACTCGTGTACCTACCGCCGAAAACAATAGGGCAACAAACCCAGCAATCCAGAAGGTTTTATTGTGGTTAGTAAGCATGAGAAGTGGGTGCAATAGTTTGTTTGGCTAACTGAAAGATCTAGAAAAATTTATTCAGTCAACGTTCTCCATAATCCCGACAAACCGCCATT
>Ga0308176_10001511_pt1 | contig 14632 bp, 15 predicted proteins | sample PhyCR2_3_FD_203890 | JGI IMG/M metagenome (GOLD analysis project Ga0308176, IMG submission 203890) | Soil microbial communities from UC Gill Tract Community Farm, Albany, California, United States - DLSLS.C.R2 | ecosystem: Environmental > Terrestrial > Soil > Agricultural land | place: USA...
CCTGACAAAACGGGCATATAGCCCGTTCGGGCCATGTGGCGGCCGTTCGGCCATCCGGACACGGGCCGGGAGGCCGATGCCGCGACCTGGCACCGACCGCCAGGATGGGACACAGCCTGGGTGGCGGGGCGCCCCCAGCCAATTGGGAGGGGTGGGGGCACCCCTCCCCAGGGGGGTTCAGATGTACAGCGACTCGGTCCTCTACACGATCGGAACGGCTCTCAACCGTGCCCACGACAACAACGTCGCCGTGCAGATCCTCGTCGAGGGGCAGTGGCTCGCGGGCCGCGTCGCCGCGGTCGACGGCCACGGCGTGGTCCTGCACTCCGACGACGCCGAGCACGCCGTGATCCGGATGGGCAGCGTCTCCGCGGTGCGCGTCTTCGCCGCCGCTCCGTCCCGCACCCCGATCGGCGGCATGAGCGCCGTCCCGATGCCGTCGGGCTACGAGCAGTCCCGCTGAACCGCTGAGCAAGGCTCAGGACAGTCGAGCGCAGGCCGCCTCGACCCGCTCGTCGGTGGCCGTGAACGCCACCCGCACGTGCTGCGCCCCCGCCGGGCCGTAGAACTCGCCCGGCGCGACCAGGATGCCGCGGTCCGCGAGCCAGGACACCGTGTCCCAGCAGGGCTCCCCGCGGGTCGCCCACAGGTACAGCGACGCCTCGGAGTGGTCGATCCGGAAGCCGGCACCCTCGAGCGCGGTCTTGAGCAGGCCCCGGCGCCGGGCGTAGCGGGCGTGCTGCTCCACGACGTGCTCGTCGTCGTCCAGGGCGTCGCGCATCGCGACCTGCTGCGGCCCGGGCAGCATCAGCCCGAGGTTCTTGCGTACGGCGAGCAGCTCGTGCACCACGTCCCGGTCACCGGCCACGAACCCGATCCGGTGGCCGGCCATGTTGGAGCGCTTGGACAGCGAGTGCACCGCGAGGATCCCCGTGTGGTCGCCGTCGCAGACGTCCGGGTGCAGCACCGAGACCGGCGTGGTCTCCCAGGCGCACTCGACGTAGCACTCGTCGGAGACCAGCAGCGCGCCGCGCTCGCGGCACCAGGCCACCACCTTGCGGAGGTGCTCGACGGGCAGCACCCGCCCGGTCGGGTTGGACGGGGAGTTCACCCAGACCAGGGCCACCCGCTCCGGGCCGACGGAGGTGAGCGCGTCGGTCGCCCGCGTGCGGGCGCCGGCCAGACGCGCGCCGACCTCGTAGGTCGGGTACGCCAGGGCGGGGTACACCACCAGGTCCCCCACCCCAAGACCGAGGTGGGTCGGCATGGACGCGATCAGCTCCTTGGTGCCGATGACCGGCAGCACCGCGTCGGGGCCCAGGCCGGTCACACCGAACCGGCGTGCCAGCCAGTCGACCGCGGCCTGACGGGCGTCCAGACGGCCGACCGTCAGGGGGTAGCCGGGGGAGTCGGCCGCGGCGGCCAGCGCCTTCTGCACCACGTCGGGCGTGGGGTCCACCGGGGTGCCGACGGACAGGTCGACGATGCCGTCCGCGTGCGCGCGGGCCCGGTCGCCGTACGCCGTCAGGTGGTCCCAGGGGAAGTCGGGAAGCGCAGCGGAAACAGAACGCGCCGTCCACCAGGCACTGGTGGGCGGCGCGCCGTCGTGCTGGGACGTGGTCACTCCTGGTTCTGCGGGGGCAAGGCCGCGATGAGCGGGTGGTCCTTGTCGATCACGCCGAGCTTCGCCGCACCGCCGGGCGAGCCGAGGTCGTCGAAGAAGTCGACGTTGGCGTTGTAGTAGTCCTTCCACTGCTCCGGGGTGTCGTCCTCGTAGAAGATCGCCTCCACGGGGCAGACCGGCTCGCAGGCGCCGCAGTCGACGCACTCGTCGGGGTGGATGTAGAGCATCCGCTTGCCCTCGTAGATGCAGTCGACGGGGCACTCGTCGACGCAGGCCCGGTCCTTCAGGTCGACACAGGGCTGCGCGATGACGTAGGTCACCTTGTTCCTCCCGATGATGCGCTGTCTTGGTGCCTCACAGCCTAGTATCTCGCCAGCCGCACCCCGCACCGAGCCCCACACCGCAAGACGAAAGTCCCTCCATGAGCAATCCTCCCGGTCTGGGCCCGCACTGCGTCGGGCAGCGCGTCGTGGTCCGCCGGGTGCTCCCCGGGCGGACCGGACCGAGCGGCGGACCCGCGATGACCGACCTGCTCGGTGTCATGGAGACCTGGCAGCCGCCGACCACGACGGTGCGCGCCCAGGACGGCTCGGTCACCGAGATCGCGCTGGCCGACATCGTGTCCGGCAAGCCGGTGCCCCCGCGGCCGTCGCCGCGGATGCGGGTGTCGGCCGAGCAGGCCTGCCGGCTGTCGAACGCGTCGTGGCCGGCCGTGCACGTCGAGCCGCTCGGCGACTGGCTGCTGCGGGCCTCCGGCGGGTTCAGCGCCCGGGCCAACTCCGTGATGGCGATCGGTGACCCGGGGCTGCCGTTCCCGGACGCGGTCGCCCGCGCGGTCGCGTTCTACGCCGCGCACGGCCTGCCGGCCTGGGCCCAGGTGGTGGTCGGCTCGGCGACCGGCGCGTCGTTCGAGGACGCCGGCTGGGTCGTCGCGCGACCCGGCGAGGCCGACTCGGAGCTCCAGATCGCCTCGGTCGCCCAGGCCTCGCGGGCGGTGCGCCGGCTGCGACCCGCGACCGACCTCCCCGTGACCGTGACCGCCACGGCCACGCCGGCCTGGCTGGCCGACGACGCCCGGGCCCTCGCGCACCCGCAGGACGCCGTCGCCGTCCTCGAGGGGCCCGAGCAGGTGGGCTTCGTGTCGGTGCTCGAGGGCGACGTCGTGGTGGCGAAGGGACGCGTCGCGACCGACGGTGACTGGGCCGGGATCACCGACGTCTGGGTCTCCCCCGCCCACCGGCGGCGCGGCCTCGCGCTCGTCGTGGTGGACGAGATGCTGGCCTGGTCCGCGGAGCGTGGCGCGGGCACGGCGTACCTCCAGGTGCGCGGCGACAACGCGCCCGGACTCGCGTTGTACGCCGGGCTCGGCTTCCGCACCCACCACACCTACCGCTACCTCGCAGCCCCGGAGGCGTCATGAGCCGACCCCGTCCGCTCCGTGCCCTGGCCGCCCTGGTCGCGCTCGTCGGCGCACTGCTCGTCGCCCCGCCGGCCTCGGCCGCCGTCACGCACGAGGCCGTGCTCACCTTCCACAAGAACTACGCCAACACCTTCCGCTCGACCCTGACGTGGGAGCTGTTCGAGGTCCGCGGCGGCAGCCGCACCCGCGTGCAGGACCTGTCCTGGCGGGCCGGGTCGGGCTACTTCCGGAACGCGACGAACGCCTGCGCACTCAACCGGGGCTGGCTGCCGGACGGCACCTACGCCCCCAAGCTGTTTCGGGACTACCACGGCAACCTGATCAAGGGCCACGCGATCTACCTCGGCCGCAAGCCGTGCGGCAACGGCACGACCCGCACCGACCTGTTCATCCACACCGAGCAGGGCGCCGGCTCGCGGCAGTGCGCCGACCGCCCGGGCGACCAGGTCTGCCGATGGGAGTACCCGAGGATCAACGACTACCGGTCCTACGGCTGCGTCAAGCTCTCGCCCCGCGACCTGCGCGAGCTGTACGCCGCGTGGCGCCGGTGGTTCCCGCTCGGGACCACCGACCGGGTCCGCGTGGTCGTCCGCTAGGTGCCGGGACGCGGTGCCCCTTGGACGGCGTCCGGATCGACCGGCTTCGCCCCGGTGAGGGTCGCTACGTCGCGGACGGACCCGGGCCACACGAGCCATGGAACCGTGGCGAGGGCCGACGGATACTGGGTCGCGGGGCCACCCAGAACGACTGTGCAGGGCCTGCGATGACATCCGTACCCGCCGACCAGACCGGCTCCGGCTTCGACATCCTCGAGAAGGGGCTCAAGCAGGGGGCGCTGGGGCTGCTGTCCAGCACCGTGATCGCCCTCGCGTCCGTCGCGCCGGCCTACAGCCTGGCCGCCACCATCGGCTTCGTGGTGATCTCCGTCGGCCTGCAGGCACCGGTGATCATGGTCCTGGCCTTCATCCCGATGTACTGCGTCGCGGTCGGCTACCGCGAGCTCAACGAGGCCGAGCCCGATGCCGGCACCACCTTCACCTGGGCGGCCCGCACCTTCGGTCCCCGGACCGGCTGGATGGGCGGCTGGGCCATCGTCGCCGCGGACGTCGTGGTGATGGCGAACCTGGCCGCGATCGCGGGGTCGTACTTCTTCCTGCTGTTCAACGCGCCCGGGGTCGCCGCCTCGACGTTCTGGCCCACCGTGGTCGGCGTCGGGTGGATCGTGCTGATGACGTGGATCTGCTACATCGGCATCGAGATCTCGGCCAGGGTGCAGTACGCCCTCCTGGGCATCGAGCTCAGCGTGCTCGCGCTGTTCTCCGTCATCGCCCTGGTGCGCGTCTACACCGGGCACGCACCGGCCACGTCCCTGCACCCGTCACTGACGTGGTTCAACCCCTTCGGCATCCCGAGCTTCGGGGCGCTGGCCACCGGCACCCTGCTCGCCGTCTTCATCTACTGGGGGTTCGACACCGCCGTCTCCGTCAACGAGGAGACCAAGGACGCCCGCAAGACGCCGGGGCGGGCCGCCGTCACCGCGACGCTCGTGCTGCTGGTGGTCTACGTCCTCGTGACCACCGCCGCCCAGGCCTTCGGCGGCATCGGCTCGAAGGGCATCGGACTGGCGAACCCCGGCAACGCGGACGACGTGTTCTCCGTGCTGGGCACGGCGGTGTTCGGACGCAGCCCGGTGGGCAGCTTCGCCGTGCACCTGCTGATCCTCATGGTGCTCAGCTCGGCCGCCGCCAGCACGTTGACCACCATCCTCCCGACCGCCCGCACCACGCTCTCCATGGCGGTGCACAAGGCGATCCCCGCGAAGTTCGCCCGGGTGAGCGAGCGGCACATGACCCCCACCTGGTCCACGGTCGGCATGGGACTCGCCTCGATCGTCTTCTACGTCGCGCTGACGCTCATCAGCGGCAACGTGCTGGCCGACTCCATCGCCTCGCTCGGGCTGCTGATCGCCTTCTACTACGGCATGACCGGGTTCACGGCACCGGTGTTCTACCGGCACACCCTGACGAAGTCCGTGCGCCACTTCTTCATGCGCGGGGTGATCCCGACCGTCGGCGGCCTCCTCCTGCTGGCCGCCTTCCTGCAGGCGGCCCACGACTACTGGCTGGTCGGTCCCAACGCCGACTCCACCACCTCCTGGACGATGCCGTTCCCACCGCACTGGGCCATCGGCGGCATCTTCCTGACCGGGATCGGGGCGCTGGTCCTGGGCGTGGTGCTGATGATCGTCACCTGGGTCGCGATGCCGCCGTACTTCCGGGGCGAGACCCTGCCCAAGCGCACCGCCGAGCAGATGGCCGACTACGTCGTACCGGAGGAGCTGCGCGAGTGAGCGAGGTGAGGTGATGGCGCGGCATCCGCTCGACCCGCTGACCGAGGACGAGTTCCGGTTGACGGCCTCCGTGCTCCGCCGCGACCGGGAGCTGGGTGAGACGTGGCGCTTCGCTTCCATCGAGCTGCGGGAACCGCCCAAGGCGGAGGTGAAGGCGTGGGCGCCCGGCGACCCCGTGCCGCGCCTGGCCCACGCGGTGCTGTGGGACCGTGCGGACAACCAGGCTTGGGACGCTCTGGTCGACCTCACCGCGGAGAAGGTCGCGGCCTGGACGCACCTGCCCGGCGTGACGCCGAACTTCACGGTGGACGAGACCCACGAGGTCGACGCGGCGATGCGGGCCCACCCGGAGGTGGTCGCGTCACTTGCACAGCGCGGCATCATCGACATCTCCCTGGTGATGATCGAGGTGTGGACCTACGGTCGCGCGGTCATGCCCGAGAGGTGGCGCGACCGCCGCCTCGGCTGGTGCGACGTGTGGTACCGCGAGACCCCCGAGGGCAACGTGTACGCGCATCCCGTGTCCGGTCTCAAGCTGGTCGTCGACCTGAACACCCTGGAGCTGCTCGAGCTCGAGGACGACCACGACCACGGTCAGCCCGCGGTGAACGCGGAGTACGTCCCCGGGCCGTGGTCGGGAGAGCAGCGCACCGACCTTGAGCCGCTGCACATCACCCAGCCCGACGGGCCCTCGTTCACCCTCGACGGAACCGAGCTGCGGTGGCAGCGCTGGTCGATGCGCCTGGGGTTCAACTACCGCGAGGGCCCCGTGATCCACCAGGTGACCTACGACGACCACGGGACGGTCCGGGACATCGCCTACCGGCTGTCGCTGGCAGAGATGGTCGTGCCCTACCGCGACACGTCCTTCGACCACTACCGCCGGACCGCGTTCGACATCGGGGAGTGGGGTCTCGGGTTCATGACGACCTCCCTGGAGCTCGGCTGCGACTGCCTGGGCGAGATCCGGTACGTCGACGCCGTGCTGCACGACACGACCGGCGCGCCGTACACGATCAAGAACGCGATCTGCCTGCACGAGGAGGACAACGCCGTCCTGTGGAAGCACGTCGACCACGAGCACGGCGCCGAGGTCCGCCGGATGCGCCGGATGGTGGTCTCGAGCCACATCACCGTCGCCAACTACGAGTACCTCCTCTACTGGCGCTTCTACCAGGACGGCAACATCGAGTGCGAGGTCCGCGCCACGGGACTGATGGTGACTACGCCGTTCGCCTCCGAGGACGAGCCGCCGGCCACGGGGACCGTCGTCGACGAGCGCACCTACGCACCGTTCCACCAGCACTTCCTGGTGGCCCGGCTGGACCTCGACGTCGACGGCGACGACAACACCGTGATGGAGATGGAGTCCGAGGCACTCCCGATGTCGGGGGAGAACCCGCATGGCCTGGCACTCGTCACCAGGTCGACGCCGGTCCGCTCGGAGGCCGAGTCCGCCCGCGACTTCGACTGGGGCAGCCAGCGGTACTGGAAGGTGGTCAATCCGAACCGCACCAACGCGCACGGGACGAACACCGCGTACAAGCTGGTGCCCTCCGCCTCGATCCCCGTCCTGATGGACCCGGAGGCGCCGCAGTACCGCCGCGCCCCGGTGATCGGCCACACCCTCTGGGTGACCCGGCATCACGACGACGAGCGGTGGCCTGCCGGCGACCACCCCACCCAGTCCGAGAGCGACCTGGGCATGACGCGGTGGATCTCCGACGACGAGCCGTTGGAGAACACCGACGTGGTCCTCTGGTACGTCTTCGGGATCCACCACATCACCCGCGTGGAGGAGTGGCCGGTCATGCCGGTCGACGTCGTGTCGTTCTGGCTGAAGCCGTTCGGGTTCTTCGACCAGAACCCGGCGATCGACGTCGCACCGTCGATGACCATGCACGGCGACCCCTGCCACACCGGGGCGGGGGCCACGGAGACCGGGGAGCACGGGGACCACACCCACGAGCGGGTCTGAGCCTGACGGGTCAGGAGCAGACGACGGTGTCGCTGGGGGTGTAGCGGGTGTGCATCTTCTCGCGGTGGTCGAGCTGGTCGGAGCCGGCGCGGTAGAAGAGCCGGTAGACGTCGATGTCGAAGCCGCCGTAGCCCTGGTTCGGCACGCAGCCGGGCCCGCTGAGCCGGCGGGTCTGCGGGGCGGTCACGTTGTAGCGCGCGGACTGCTCGGCCTTGATGTCCCAGTACTTCGTGGAGTACATCGACACGTGCATCGCGCCCTGCGTGGACGGGGTGCTCCGGTCCACCGCGGCCCGGATGAGGACGCCGTACGGCGTGGTGTTCTTGAACTTGAGGTCGACGCTCCCCCACGCGACGGTCGCCTCCCGGCCGACGGGGTAGCGGTCGATGTAGAACGAGTGCGGCTTGTGCTCGACGTCCTCGAGCCCGGCGAAGAACGCCGCGTTGAAGGTCGTCGTCGCCACCTGGCTGACGCCGCCGCCGAGGTCCTCCTTGAAGACGCCGTCGCTGATGATGAACCCCTTGGTGAACCCGTTCGCGGCGGTGCGCTCCCCGACCGTGTCGTTGAGGCTGAAGGTGTCGCCGGGCTTCAGGAGCGTGCCGTCGACGAGCTCGGCGGCACGACCGAGGTTCTGGTTGCGGTACGCCGCGTAGGGGAAGTGCGTGGTGAACGCCGAGACCCGTTGGTTGATGCCGAGCTGCTTCGCCGCGTCGGTCGTGAGCGCCGGCTGGGCGGGGACGCCGGTGAGCGCGAGCGTCCGCTCGGCCCCTGTCCTGGTGACCAGGTCCAGGAACGGCCCGGTCACGGCGGCCGGGTCGAAGGTCACCCCGGTCTTCGCCGGCACGAGCACCGGCGCGCCGTCGACGATCCGGAAGGACGCGTCCTTCGGCTTCCTGGTGATCGCGGCCAGCTTCGGGGTGAGCACGTCGAGCAGCACCGTGGTGTCGAGCTGCGGCTGGAGCTCGGTGCCGACCGCCTTCATCGACAGGGCGGGCGCGAAGTCCTGGGGCTCGAGCCGGACCCCTTCCCCGCCGAGGGTGATCACGACGGCACCGGACATCGCGGGGTTCGCGAAGCGGTCCATGGCGCGGCTCACCGCGTCCTTGGACACCACCGGGTCGGCCTCGGCGGTCGGCAGGTCGACGGCGTCGACGGTGTGCAGGAACGCCGCGCGGACGGCCCTGGCGGCCGCCGGGCGGTCGACCACGGTGCCCTTGTCGGGGTACTTCGCCTCGGCCTGGTCGCCGACGAACGTGACCGACCCCTCGGTCGCCGGTATGTCGGTACGGTCGGCCACCGCGGCGACCGCGGCGGCGAGCGCCGGGCGGTCCACGGTCACGACCGGCTGCTCGTCGTTGCCGCCGGCGAAGTACTCCCACATCCGCACCGGGTCCCAGCTGCGTCCGCCGCCCGCGGCCGCGACCGTGGCGGCCACGTCGACACCAAGACCCGCCTTCGCGGGCTGGATCGTGGCCCGCTGCCCGTTGGCGACGACCCGGATCGGCGCCGCGACGCGGTCCTCGAGGTCGGACCGCAGGGCGACCGTTGCGGCGGCCGGGCTCATCCCGCCGATGGAGGTCCCGTCGACGGTCGTGCCGCGCGGGATCCGGTCGCTGGTGAACCAGTAGCAGGCGACGTACAGGGCCCCGAAGATCACCGCCAGCCCGAACAGCAACCAGGGGATCACCCGGCGGTCGTTCGTGCGGTACCGGTAGGGCGCGTCGCTCACGGGAGAAGGCTACGGGCCGGAGGGCCGTCTTCCGGTGAGGCTGACGAGACCGACGACCACGAGCCCCAGGCCGGCCGCCATCAGCGCGAGACCCTTCACGTCCTCGGCGATGGCGAAGTCCCCCTCGGGACGTCCGCGGACGACCAGCGCGAAGACCACGAGCCAGCCCACGACGTACGACGCGGCGGTCCGGGGGTACGAGGACCGCAGCAGCCACCACGGCACGGCGTACGTCGTGACCACCGCCAGCAGCAGACCGAGCGGGAAGAGCGACCGATGCACGGCCACCGACGCCAAGGACACCGTCGCGCCGAGGAGCAGCGTCGCCGCGTGGCGGAGCAGGGTCAGGGTCACTACTCGAGGCCGGCGAACAGGTCGGTCTCGAGACCGTCCTCGTTCGTCGGACCCTGCACGCCCTTGGCCAGGCGGTAGAACTCGTTGCCCCAGATCTTGTTGCCGGCGTTGTTCGACAGCGCGAAGAACGGCCCGTCCACCTCGATCTGGGTGGCGTGCGCCTTCATCGCGCGCATCTTGGCGTCGGCGAAGTCGTCGGCCACGACCACCGCGGACAGCATCTCGTCGGGGACGATGAACGGCGGCAGCGGGCCTTCCGGGTCCATCCCCTCGAAAGCGGTGGTGTCGCCGGCCGCGCGCAGCGCCCGCAGCCCCTCGCGCATCCGCGACTCCGACATCGCGCCCCAGTAGATCTTGGCGATGTCCCAGGCCTCGCCGAGCTCGGGCCGGTAGGAGGGTACGGCGGCCAGGGACGCGGCGTACGTCGCGACGCGGTGCGCCTGGATGTGGTCGGGGTGGCCGTAGCCGCCGAACTGGTCGTAGGTGACCATCACCTGCGGCCGCACCTCGCGGATGACGTCGACGAGCAGGTCGGCCGCCTCCAGCAGGTCGGCGCGCCAGAAGGTGCCGTCCTTGACGTCCTCACCGGCGGTGGCGTGGCCCTCGGGCGCCCACACCATGCCCGAGTCGCGGAACCGGCCGGCGCCGCCGAGGAAGCGGTGGTCGGTGACGCCGAGCTCCATCATCGCGCTGGCGAGCTCGGTGATCCGGTGCCGGCCGAGGCCGTCCTCGCGGTGGGAGGCGAGGTGCGCCAGGTCCGGGACCAGGACCTCGCCCTCCTCGCCGAGGGTGCAGGTCACCAGGGTCACCTGGGTGCCACGGGCGGCGTACTTCGCCATCGTCGCGCCCTGACCGATCGTCTCGTCGTCGGGATGGGCGTGCACGAGGAGCATCCGTTGATCCATGCGTGCAGCCTATTCGGCGCTCCAGTGACCCTTGACGCGACGTGGTGCGTCCGGCAGGTCGAGGGGGGCGGGCGGTGGCTCGGGCGGTGCGTCGGGGGTGTCGTCGACCCACCCGTCGTACTCCTCGGCGACCACCTCGGCCAGGAACGGCGGCGCGTCGGTGAGCACCATCCAGGCGTGGTCCTCGTCGTCGTCCTCGCCGGCGAACCGGTCCCGCTGCACGCGCGCGTCGAAGCCGGCCGCGCGCAGCCGCTCGGCGACGACCCGTGCGCCCTCCTCCTCGTCGAGCGCCACCCGCACCGTCACGGCAGGTGCTCCTCGATCGCGGGCCGCCGCTCCTGCAGCAGGCGCAGTGCGCGCACGGTGTTCTCCGGCTCGCCGATCGCCGCCTGGGCGACGCCGGCCGGGTCCCCGTCCGCGATCCAGCGGCGGATGCCGGCGATGCCGATCTCCTTGAGCCGGACCACGGCGTCGAGCACCTCGCGGGCGGACGGACCCCCGTAGGTGGTCGCGAGCAGGTCCAGCCGCCGGGCCACCTCGTCGGCGGGGCGGGCGCGGAACAGCGGCACGCCGGACCAGGCGAGCTGCGCGAGCTCCAGCGCCGGTGTGGTCGGGCCGGCGAGGTCCCAGTCGAAGACGCCGGTGAGCGCGTCGCCCTCGAAACACAGGTTGTACGGCGCGACGTCGTTGTGCCCGAGCACGGTGGCGTCCGGGACGTCGAACCAGCGCCACGGGCCGTCGAGGTCCGCCCCGTCCACCGCCCCGTGCAGGCGACGGAGCCAGCGGGCCGCCGCCATCAGCTGGCCGTCGGTCATCAGGTCCTCGTCGACGTCGAGGATCGTGCCGGGCAGGTAGGACAGCACCTCGCGACCGCGTGCGTCGGTGCCGAGGACGTGCGGGACGGCGGGAAGACCGGCCTCACCGACCAGGCGCAGCAGCCGGTGCACCGCCGGCGTCCAGGGCCCGGTGGGACGACGTACGGTCCGGCCGATGCGCACCGCACCCCCGACGTTGCCGCCCTCCAGCCGGTGACCGTCCAGCAGCAGCTCGCGGAGCTCGGCGAGGAACGGCAGGTCCGGTGCGAGCCAGGCCACCTGGTCGAGCTCCTCGGGTGCCAGCCAGCGCAACGCGTCGTGCTCGTGCGGCACCGGCTCGCCGTCGTCGACCAGCTCGGCCACGGCGACGCGCAGGGTGTAGCCCGGCTTCACCGGCTGGGCGCCGCCGAGCATCCCGGTCACCCGGACCGTGCAGCCGAGCTCCTCGGCGATCTCCCGCACGACCGCGTCGTCGGGGTCCTCCCCCGGCTCGACCTTGCCGCCGGGGAACTCCCACTGGCCGGCGGCCTCCGGCGGGTGGGTGCGCCGGGTCGCCAGCACCCGGCCGTGCCGCACCACGGCGGCACCGACGACGAGGACCTCGACCGGTTCGGACACGACGGGCATGATGCCAGTTCCGCGTCGGTCAGACTGTCTGCGTGGAGCACCGGGACCGGTACGACGGCGTCCACCTGCTGCGCGGAGCCGACCGCGTCGAGGAGGTGGAGGCCCTGGCCGCGCGTCTCGGCGGCCGGGTCGGCCTGCGCGGTGTGCTCGGCGACCTCGACCGGCGGGCCCGCGCGGTGCGGGTGCCCGCACCGGCTGCGGTGTGCGGGTTCCGGTGGGACCGTGACGACATGCGCTCGGCCCGCTGGTGGCCGCAGGGGATCACCACCTCCGCGGACGCGCGGGATCCCGAGGTGGTCGAGGGCCGCTCGCTGCTGGTCACGAGTGCCTACTCGCACGAGGTCGACGGCTACGGCAAGGGTGCGCGGCTGACGTTCGTCGACCTCACTGACCCGTCCGACATCAGGTACCGGCACGTGCTCCTCGTCGAGCCGTTCCTGCGCGACGACGGCCCGGTCGACGTACGCCCGGTCACGGTGCACGCCGGCGGGATCGTCTGGCACGGCGACTACGTGCACGTGGCCGGGACCGCCCGCGGGTTCAGCTCCTTCCGCCTCGACGACATCGTGCGGGTGCCGGCCGGCGACTCGACGCGGCTGCGGGTGCGGGACGACCGCGTGGACGGGTTCGGCTTCCGGTACCTCCTGCCGCTGCGGTTCACCTACGAGGGCCACGCGGGCTCGGGCCTGCCGCGGATGCGGTACTCCTTCGCGTCGCTGGACCGGAGCGCCTCCCCGCACGAGCTGGTCGCCGGCGAGTACGGCCGCGACGACATGACCACCCGGCTGGTGCGCTACGAGATCGACCCGGCGACGTCGCTGCTGCGGGTCCAAGATGACGGCCGGTCCGTGCCGACGATGCTCGACGACGGCGGCGTGCCCGGCATGCAGGGTGCCGCCGTCGTCGACGGGACATGGTTCGTCACCACCAGCCGCGGCCGCTACCGGTTGGGCAGCGTGTGGGTCGGCCGGCCCGGCCGTCTGCGCGAGCACCGGTGGCAGCTGCCGGTCGGTCCCGAGGACATCACGTACTGGCCCTCGCGCGACCAGCTCTGGTCGCTCAGCGAGTACCCGGGTGCGCGGTACGTGTACGCGATGCCCCGCCGCCGCTTCCTGAAGGAGGGTCGATGAACCTCGAGGAGATGGTCGAGGAGCTCCGTCGCGACGTACCCGAGGTCCACGACGTGCTCCGCGCCCACCTGGCCGCGCTGCCCGGCGGCGACGAGTTCGTGCTCCTCGGGTTGCTGCGCGAGCGGGCGCTGGAGCTCTTCGAGGAGCCACGGCCCGGCGCCCTGCACCGGCTGCTGGAGATCGTCGACGAGGCCCTGGCCGACGGTGACGACGAGCTCGCGGACGCGGTGAGCGGTGACTTCATCGCGGCCACGCAGCCCTGGGAACCGGAGATGGACGCCTTCGTGGCCACCTGGCCGGTGCAGATGCGCGCGCAGGCGGTGATCGAGACGGCACGCACGCAGGATCCGTAGTCGAGACGCACCTCGGCGCCGGTCGCGACGAACGAGTGCTGCGGAGGCGAACGAGACCACCGCAGCGAGGAACGGCTCGACGGCGATGGTGAACAGCACGAGCTCGTACCAGACCCGTTCCCGCGTCGGGAACCGCGCATTGCCGTCGTCTGCGAGATACCAGCTCGTCCCCGGGTCAGGGGCAACAGCGCGACGAGACCCGGGACCAGCCAACCGACGAGCAGTGAGCAGAACGAGGACCGCCGGCACATGGGAGGCGAACGCCGGACGACTGAGAGAGCCCGGGCATTGCCCCGCACGTGCCGGTGCGCAGTGACCCCTCGCTGTCGAGCGTCGTCCGCCGCCCACCGATACGCCGGGTTGGCCGTCCCTACAAGCGAATCCAGACCCCTTGAATCGGGTTGGTCTTGAGCGACCAGATCTCGCGGCATGACAAGCGACGGCCGAACGGCAGGAAGTAGGCACAGCTACCTCCGGCCTTTGCCGAGGGCCGGTGAGTTCGGCCGCAACGTTGTTCTCATGTGTGAAGATCGCGCAGGGCGAGGGCGTGGATCCGCTCATCGGTGGCGGCACTCAGGCCGACGACGGGAGCCAGATGAGTCTGCGCAGATGCATCGCTGTTGCGGTGGCGGTGGTCACCCTGGCCGGATGCGGGCACGACCCGTCGACATCGTCATCCACGGCACGGGCCCCGCACCCCGCGCCGACCGCTGCGGGTGACTGCAACGACCTCGGCACTCAGCGCGGGGACGGGTTCGTCCTGGCGGGCACCGACTGGTCGAACGACGTGCACGCCTACGACCGGCCCGCCGTGGTCTACGTCTGCGTGCAGCCGGGCACGGGCGGACGGGTCGGCCTCGAGACGTCCGGGCAGGGGATCACGATCACGCCCCGCAGCCGCGCCACGAGCTCCTCGGAGACTGGTGTGCTGGCGTTCCGGGTGCGGGTGCGTCAGGGCGCGACGGGCACGCTCACCATGCACCAGGAGTCACCGGGCGCGACCAGCGGTGGGCCGGGGCCCACCGTGGTCGCCGAGACCGACGGCTGGCACTTCGCCTCCGCCGAGTGAGGCGGTCGCGAGGATCGCGCCGCGAACGACTCGAGATCGCCACCGAGACGGAGGAGCGGCCTCGTGGTTTTCACACATCTGCCAACGCCTGCTGTTGAACTCAGGAGACGGTGACGCGGTAGGTGCGCAGCTGGGGGCTGGTCCACTCGTACGTCGGACCACCCGACCCGTCGTCGGGGAGGCGGCGGTAGCGCCAGCCCGCGAAGGTCTTGGCCCGGTGATGACGCCGGCACAGACAGGCGAGGTTCGCCGGGGATGTCTGGCCGGGCGGCCCGCCC
>Ga0308176_10001512_pt1 | contig 14625 bp, 13 predicted proteins | sample PhyCR2_3_FD_203890 | JGI IMG/M metagenome (GOLD analysis project Ga0308176, IMG submission 203890) | Soil microbial communities from UC Gill Tract Community Farm, Albany, California, United States - DLSLS.C.R2 | ecosystem: Environmental > Terrestrial > Soil > Agricultural land | place: USA...
TCGCCGTCGCCGATCGCCTGGTCGAGCTTGGTCAGCTCGTCCCGCGCCGCCGAGACCGAGGAGGCGAACTCGCGGACCCAGGCCTCGGCGAGCTGCGTGTCGAACGGCACTCAGACTCCCCAGCGCAGACCCGGGGTGTTGACCGGCGCGTCCCAGAGCCGGGTCAGGTCGGCGTCGAGCTTGGTCAGCGTGAGCATGCAGCCGGCCATCTCCAGGCTGGTGACATAGTTGCCGACCAGCCGGCGGGCGACCGTGATGCCGCGGTCCTCGAGGAGCTTGGCCACCTCGCCGAAGACCAGGTAGAGCTCGATCAGCGGCGTGCCGCCCATGCCGTTGACGATGACCAGCGCCTCGTCGCCGCGGTCGAGCGTGCCGTCGTCGAGGATCGCCTGGGTGGCGATCGCGGCCAGTTCGGAGGCCGGCCCGATCGGGCGCCGCTCCCGCCCCGGCTCGCCGTGGATGCCGATGCCGATCTCGATCTCGTCGGGGCCGAGCTCGAAGGTCGGCGTGCCGGCCGCCGGCACGATGCACGGGGTCAGCGCGATGCCGAAGCTGCGGCTGGCCTGGTTGGCCCGGCGGCCGATCGCGGCCACCTCGTCGAGGTCGGCGCCGGTCGCGGCGAGCGCGCCGGCCACCTTCTCCACGACGACCGTGCCACCGGTGCCGCGCCGGCCGGCGGTGTAGAGGCTGTCCTGCACGGCCACGTCGTCGTCGACGAGCACGGTCTCGACCTTGATGCCCTCGTCGTCGGCGAGCTCGGCGGCGAGCTGGAAGTTGAGCACGTCGCCGGTGTAGTTCTTCACGATGTGCAGCACCCCGACCCCGCCGGCCACCGCGGCGGTCGCGGCGGTGATCTGGTCGGGTGTCGGAGAGGTGAACACCTCGCCGGCGATGGCCGCGTCGAGCATGCCGGGGCCGACGAAGCCGCCGTGCAGCGGCTCGTGTCCGGACCCCCCGCCGGAGATCACGCCGACGTGGCCCTGCACCGGGGCGTCACCGCGGACGACGATGCGGTTCTCGAGGTCCACCCGCAGCTCCGGGTGGGCGGCCGCCACCCCGCGCAGTGCGTCGACGACGACGTTCGCGGGGTCGTTGATGAGCTTCTTCACCCGGGTGCTCCCCCCAGTGATCCACGTTGTTTCCGCACTATGTCGGCGCTGGCAGCAGCGGGTCAAGGGGCGGGATCACTACGGATCTCGCGTCGGCGTTGTCCTTGGAACTCCCCGCCTCCGCGTCGTACCGTTCGGATCGGTGGCGCTCCGTACCGGGACGCCCCCCGGGAGGCCCTGACGTGTCGAGCATTCGACGGCGAGGGGGCCGGCACCAGCCCCCCTGTGGGCGTGCCGGACCTTCGAGACCCGGGCGTTGGTGCGTCGCCTCCAGGGAGGGCCTGTGGCCGACCGCCGCACGACCGAATCCCGCAAGACGTACGTCCTCGACACCAGCGTGCTGCTCTCCGACCCGGGGGCCTGGGCACGCTTCGGTGAGCACGAGGTAGTCCTGCCGCTCGTGGTGATCAGCGAGCTGGAGGGGAAGCGCAACCATCCGGAGCTGGGCTGGTTCGCCCGGCAGGCCCTCCGCATGCTCGACGACCTGCGGGTCGCGCACGGCCGACTGGACAATCCGGTGCCGATCGGCGACAGCAGCGGCACGCTGCACGTCGAGCTCAACCACAGCGACCTGTCCGTGCTGCCGGCCGGGTTCCGCCGGCACGCCGACGAGGGTGCCGACAACGACTCGCGGATCCTCGCGGTCGCCCGCAACCTGTCCGCCGACGGCCGGGACGTGGTCCTGGTCTCCAAGGACATGCCGATGCGGGTGAAGGCCGCGTCGGTCGGCATCCCGGCGGACGAGTACCGGGCCCAGCTGGCGGTCGACTCCGGCTGGACCGGGATGGTCGAGCTAGAGGTGGGCGAGGACGACGTCGGCACGCTCTACTCCGCGGAGCGCATCGAGCTGGCCGCTGCCGCCGACCTGCCCTGCCACACCGGGCTGCGGCTGATATCGGACCGCGGCTCGGCGCTCGGCCGGGTGACCGCGGACAAGCAGGTCCGGCTGGTACGGGGAGATCGGGAAGCGTTCGGGCTGCACGGGCGGTCGGCCGAGCAGCGGGTCGCGTTGGACCTGCTGCTCGACCCCGAGGTGGGGATCATCTCCCTGGGCGGTCGGGCCGGCACCGGCAAGTCGGCGCTGGCGTTGTGCGCCGGGCTGGAGAACGTGCTGGAGCGGCGGGCGTTCAAGCGGGTCGTCGTGTTCCGGCCGCTGTACGCGGTCGGCGGCCAGGAGCTCGGCTACCTGCCGGGTTCCGAGGGCGAGAAGATGCAGCCGTGGGCGCAGGCGGTGTTCGACACGCTCGGCGCGCTGGTCAGCAAGGAGGTCGTGGACCACGTCCTGGACAGCGGCATGATCGAGGTGCTGCCGCTGACCCATATCCGCGGCCGGTCGCTGCACGACTCGTTCGTCATCGTGGACGAGGCGCAGTCGCTGGAGCGCGGGGTGCTGCTCACCGTGCTGTCCCGGCTCGGCGCCGGGTCGCGGGTGGTGCTCACCCACGACGTCGCCCAGCGGGACAACCTGCGCGTCGGCCGGCACGACGGCGTGGCCGCGGTCATCGAGGCGCTGAAGGGGCATCCGCTGTTCGCCCACGTCACGCTGACCCGCTCGGAGCGGTCCCCGATCGCCGCCCTGGTCACCGAGATGCTCGAAGACCTTCCGCTGTAGGCGTTTCCGCTCGCCCCGGAGCCACCCGGCTCCGGGGCGAGCCGGACGCCGACCCCGACCCGGCCGGGGTCCGGGGCGACCTCCCGACCCCGGAACGACCGACCCGGCCGCGCACGGTGGGCGGCTGGTTGACCAGCCCCAGCCTGGCCCGGCGCGCGTACGGTGCGCGGGTGGATGTGTTCGACGTGCTGGGGGATCCGGTGCGGCGGCGTCTGCTGGAACTCCTCGCCCGGGGCGAGCGGTCGGCGGGCGGGCTCGGCGCCGTGGTGCGGGCCGAGTTCGGGATCACCCAGCCGGCCGTCTCCCAGCACCTGCGGGTGTTGCGGGAGACCGGCTTCGTCCGCGTCCGCCCGGCCGGCACCGTCCGCCTGTACGCCGCCGACCCGGACCGGCTGCGCGAGGCCGACGACTGGATCGCCGGCCTGCGCTCACGCGTCCGCCAGCGGGACCTGCACCGGTAGGTAGCTGCCGCGCAGCACCAGCAGCCCGCGGCCCTTCGGCATCGGTCCGACCGCGCTGCGCGGCGGTTTGATCCCGAGCAGCTCGCCCTCCATCGGGTGCTCCGGGTTGAGCAGAACGCCGGACTTCGTCTTGCGGGCCTCGACGATGTAGCCGCGGTAGCCGTTGACCATCTCGCCGGTGGTGCCACTGACGACCAGCGCCCGCTGCCCGTCCCGGCCCTCCCGCAGCACCGTCTCGAACGCCACCGCGCAGGGCGCGTCGACCAGCAGCTCGCCGTCGTCGACGAGCACGGCGACCGGGCCGAGGGCCTGGTCGAGCAGCCCGTACACGTCGGGCTCGGACGGGGTGCCGGTCAGCACGCCGAGCACGCCGGGGTAGCCGGCCAGCTGCCGCAACGGCGACGGTCGCGGGGTCACCACGACCAGCTCGCTGCCGCCCTCCAGCAGCGACCCACCGACCGTCAGCAGCGCGGTCGACCGGCCCGACCGGGCCGGCCCGCCGATGACGAACCCGGGTCCGTCGTCGTCGAGGTCCACGCCGATCGGCGCCAGCTCGTCGCCGCCGACGCCGACCAGCGCCCACATCGGCGTCGCGGGGCGCGGCGGCGCCGGCAGCGCCAGCACCTCCGGGAGCGTGATCCGCGCGGGCAGCACGTCGACCCGGGCCGGCCGCTGGCTGCGCGGCACGTATGCGTCCCGTTCGCGCGCGGCGGCGGCGATCCGAGCCAGCGCCTTGACCTGCGCCGGGCCGGACGGGTCGGGGTCGAGCAGGGCGAGCTGCGTCTCCAGCATCGAGTCGTTGCGGAACGCCCGGCCGGGCGGCATCGAGTCGGGCATCTTCTTCGTCTGCAGCCCGGCAAGCCCGTAGTCGTTGCGGTCGCCCATCCGCAACACCAGCTTGTCTTCGATGGTGGTGGGCAGCCGGCCGAGCAGCGCTGACCGGTCGCCCGCGACCACCGCGCGCAGCCCGACGCTCGGGCCCTCGCGCAGGATCCGCAGCACGTTCTGGGTGAGCCGGCCGCCGTCGAGCTCGTCGAAGGACGCCATGAACCCCTCCCACCGGTCGAGCAGGAACACCAGGTATGGCAGGCGTTCCTCGACCGGCGCGGCGGCCCGCTGCTCCGTCAGCGACCCGTAGCCGTGCTGGGCCAGCAGCACCTGCCGGCGGGCGATCTCGTTGAGCAGCACGGTGAGCAGCCGGTCGGTGCGGTCGACCTGGTCCCGGGACACGACCGCCCCGCAGTGGGGAAGGTCGGCCAGCGGCATCATCGCCGCGTTGCCGCAGTCGAGTGCGTAGAGATGGACGTCGCGGCAGCTGGTCAGCCGGGCGATGCTGCCGGCGAGGGTGCGCAGCGCGGTCGACCGGCCCGACCGCGGCGCACCGGCCAGGATCAGGTGGCTGCTGTGCTCGAGGTCGAGCAGCAGCGCCGCCTGGGCCTGGCTCTCCGGCAGGTCCTCCATCCCGAACGGGATCGACGGCACCCGGCCGGCCGGGTCGGCCGGACCGGGCTGCCCGGAGAGGACCGGCAGCTGGTCGAGCGCGACCTGCTCGCTCAGCGCCGGCAGCCACGGGCTGCGGTAACGCGGGATGCCGGTCGCGGCCGCCGCGGACCGGATCGAGCCGACCAGCACCTGCAGGTCGGTCTCCAGGTTCGAGTCGTCCTCGGCGACCTGCGGCCGCTGGATCGGCGCGTCCAGCCGCTCCCAGTCGACCACCGCGGCGAAGGCCGGCGGCGGTCCGGCCGCCGCCCCCGGTCGGCGACCGCCCACCCGCCCGGCCTGGAACGCGGTGAGCGCCGAGAAACCAGTCCGCGCGTAGGCCCGGCCGGGGATGCTCTTGGCGATCCGCGCCGCGTCCCGGGCGTCGATGACGTCGGTGGACTCGGAGTCGTCGGTGACCCGCAACGCGATCCGCAGGTTAGTGTTGGCCCGGATCACCGGCGAGACGACACCGGACGGCCGCTGCGTGGCCAGAATCAGGTGCACGCCGAGCGACCGGCCCCGCATCGCGATGCCGACCAACCCGGTGACGAACTCCGGCAGCTCCTCCACCAGCGACGCGAACTCGTCGATGACCAGGATCGTCCGCGGCATCGGGTCGACGGCGAAGCCCGGCGGCGGGACGAACTCCGGACGGTCGATGGTGTCCCAGTAGTCCTCGACGTCCTTGGCCCCGACCGCGCCGAGCAGCAGCTCCCGCCGCTTCAGCTCGGCGTTGAGCGACTGCAGCGCCCGTTCGGTGAGGTGGCCGTCGAGGTCGGTCACCATGCCGACGGTGTGCGGCTGGTCGACGCAGTCCTTGAACGCCGCGCCACCCTTGTAGTCGATCAGCACGAACGTCATCGCGTCCGGCGGGTTGCCGACCGCGAGCGACGCGATGATCGACTGCAGCAGCTCGGACTTGCCGGAGCCGGTGGTGCCGGCGACCAGCGCGTGCGGCCCGTCCTTCTTCATGTCCACGACGAAGGTGCCGCTCGCGGACCCACCGATCGGCGCGGCCGTGGTGCGGCCGTTGGCCCGCCACAGCTCGGCGATCCGATCCGGCGCCGGCGGCTCCAGGTCGAGCACGTCCAGCAGCCGCAGCGAGGTCGGCAGCGAGCTGTCGTCCTCCTCCCGGCTGACGTCGCGGACCGCGGTCATCGCCCTGGCCACCCGCTCGCACCACGGCACGCTCACCTGGTCGGCCAGCACCCCGGTCACCCGGTCGCCGAACGCCCGCCGCACGATCAGCGTGACCTGCTCGCCCGGCACGTACGAGGCGACCACCCGGCACTCCTCGGGCAGCAGCCGCTCCTCGGCGTCCAGGCAGATCGCGAACACGCCGACCGCGGGCCCGTCCTGCAGCACGATCGGCATCCCGGGCAGCGAGCGAAGCTGCCTCGCCCCGTCGAGCACGACCAGGATCACCGGCATCCGGGCCAGGCTGAACCCGCGGCCGCCGGCCTCCAGCTGGGCCTGCCGCTGCTGCACCAGGCCGGCCAGCTCGCTGACCCGGCGGGCCGTGGTGGCGGCGGAGCTCCCGGTCAGGGAGACCGCCTCCCGGCTGTCCGGGCGGGTGTGCGGCAGCCAGCGGGTCCACTCCCAGTCGGCCCGGCCGCCGGCATCGGTGAGCACGACGATCGACAGGTCGCGCGGGCTGTGCAGCACCGCGGACTGGGCGACCAGCCAGCGCGCGGTGGCATGCACCTCCCGGGCCGGCCCGGCGACGCCGAGCACGCCACCGGCCTCGATCAGCGGCACGGTGACCGGCACATCCTCGAGCATCGGCGGCTCGGGCGTGTCCTTGGGTGAACCGCCGGTCAGCTCGATCGCCGAGCGCAGCCGGGCCGTGCCGAGCCGCAGCAGGAGCCGGTCGGAGTCGAAGCGGCGGCGCTCCCACAGCCGCCGGCGCGGACCGAGCGCGGTGACCAGCACGGCGGCCGGGTCGGGCGCGTCGTGCCGGCGCATCCGGCGCTCCCACCGGGCCGCCTCGGTGATCTTCTTCTTCGCCTCGGCGAGATCACGCTTGTAGGCGGCGAGCTGTTGCCGGTAGGACCGCTTGCCCTGCTTGCGCTCGGTCAACCAGCTGCTCAGCATCAACACCGGGCTGAGCAGCGTGAACAGCAGGAACATCGGCGACTTGGTGATCAGGAACATGGCCACGCCGAGCAGCACCGGGGCCAGCGACGCCAGCAGCGGGATCGGCCGCCGCTGCCCGTCGGTCGGCTCGGCGGGCATCTCCACCGTCACGCTGGCCGGCGCCGGAGGCAGCCGCGGCGGCCGGTTGTAGGCGAGACCACCGTCGTCGCTGGGCACCAGCGCGGCGTCCGGCGCCTCCGCCGGCACCACGGTGAACCGGCTGGCGCCGACGGCGACGACCTGCCCGGGCCGCAGCGCCCTCGGCTCGGTCAGCGGGCGGCCCTCGATCGTCGCTGGCGTCGCCCCGTCGTACGGCGTCCAGCGCACCTCCTGCGGGGTGACCTGCAGCCGGGCCTGCCGGGCGGCGACCGAGCCGTCGGCCACATAGGCCTCGGCGTCGTGCGCGGCGCCGAGCACGAACTCACCCAGCGGCAGCCGGTGCACGCGGCCGGCGTCCGGACCGCCGACCACCCGCACCTCGGCCACGCCGCCGACGTCAGGGTCGTGCACGCCGAGACCGACGGGCCCGCCAAGACCGACCACCGCGCCCTCGCGCAGCGGGCTGACCGTCATCGGCAGGGACGGGTCGACCGGGCGGCCGGCGATCCAGACGTCGGCGCCGGCGGGGGGAGTCGGGCCGTAGCCCTCGACGCTGTCGGGCAGCCCCAGCGCGGCGCGCAGCGCGCGGGCCGCGTCGGCGACCGTGCTGTCCTTCTCGACGACCAGCACGACGTCCGCGGACCGGCCGTTGCGGGCGTCGACCGCGGTCAGCTGCACGTCCACCGGTGCTCACCTCCGGCCGAGCACCTTAGGCCACTCCGTCGCATTCGTGCGTTTTGTTGTCCACAAGCGGACCGCCTGTCCACAGGCCGTCACTCGATGGGGATGGATCGCCCGAAAGTGCTTAGACTGCCCTCCGACCACGACCGGGCCCTTCGACCGGAGCGACCACTCATGAGCACCCAGACGACCAACGGAGAGCTGCCCACCCGTGCCGCCCGGCGCGCGGCCGGCTCCGTCGGCACCGGCGACCGGCTCCCGGTCCCGACCCGGCAACGCCGGCCGATGCTGGCGCTGCTCGCGCTGGTGCTGATCCTCGGCGGCGCGGCGCTGGCCGCGTCGCTGGTGCTGACCAGCGGCAAGAAACAGGAATACCTGGTGGTCGCCCACGACGTCGCGCTCGGCCAGACGCTGACCCGCGACGACTTCCGGCAGCAGGCGCTGGCCGCCACCAACTCGTCGCTGTTCGCGCCGGTGCCGGTCAGCGACTTCTTCACCCGGGTGCAGGGCAAGAAGGCGCTGGTCGCCCTCAAGCAGGGCTCGCTGCTGTCCGAGGGCACGTTCGGCAACGCGGTCACCCCGGCCAAGGGACTGGTGCAGATCGCGCTCAACGTCCCCGACGGGCAATACCCGCGCACCCTCGTCGCCGGCGACGTGGTCAAGGTCCTCTACACCCCGCGCGGCAACAGCGGGCAGAACTCGGGGTCGGCCAACTCCGGCGCCGCCGACGCCAAGCAGGTGCCGCACGCGCCGACGCTGATCAGCTCGGCGTTCGTGACCAGCGTCGACCCCAGTGCGTCCGGGCAGAACGCGGTCGTCGTCGGCATCGAGGTGCGCAACCGCGATCTCGGCGCCGCGCCGGCCGACGGCCTGCCCGCCGTGACCGCGGCCAACGCGCAAGCAGCGATCACGATCGCTCGCCTCGACCCCGGCCACCAGTACGACGAGGGCGACGGCTGATGGCCCTGATCGCGCTGGCGGCCGACAAGGGCTCGCCCGGGGTCACCACCACCGCGATCACGATGGCCGCGGTGTGGCCGCGGCGGGCGCTGCTCGCCGAGCTCGACCCGTCCGGCGGCGACGTCGCGCTGCGGCTGCGCGGGCCGCGCGGGGCGCCGCTGTCGCCGGAGCTCGGGCTGATCAGCCTCGCGGTGGGCGCCCGCCGCGGGATGCGCCCGGAGCAGGTCTTCGAGCACGTGCAGCGGCTCGACGGCGGCCTCGAGGTGGTCGTCGGGCTGTCCGCCGGCGAGCAGGGCAGCGGCCTGTCCGGGCTGTGGGGGCCGGTCGGCGAGCTGCTCGACCTGGCCCCGGGGGTGGACGTGATCGCCGACTGCGGCCGGCTCTACACCGGCAGCCCGGCGGCCGACGTGCTCGCGCACACGGCGGCCGTGGTGCTGGTGACCCGGCCGTCCATCGACGCGGTCACCCACCTGCGGGCGAGGGCCGGCGCGGTGCTGCGCGAGCTCGACCGCCGCCCCGGCCAGCCGCCCCAGGTCTACACGGTCGTGGTGACCAGCCCGCGGGACGACTCGTCGCCCAAGCAGATCGACCAGGTGCTGCGGCAGGCCGGGCTGCCGGTCCCGGTGCTGGGCCGGGTCGCGCTCGACCCGAAGGGTGCCGGGCTGCTGGCCGGCGACTGGGTCGGCCGGCTCGACCGCTCGCTGCTGGTGCGGTCCGTCCGCGAGATCGCCCGCCAGCTGGCCGGCCGGCTCGGGGCTCCGGTGACGCGGTAGTGGCCATGGACCACGCGCTGGTGCGCCGGCTGCGCACCGAGGTCGCCGAGCAGATCGCCGGCCAGCGGCGCGACGACGCGGTGCTCGGGCTGGCCATGAGCCCGGAGGACGAGCGGCAGTACGCGCGGTCGCTCATCGCGCGGGCGCTCGCCTCGCACGCCCGGCTCGAGCTGGAGTCCGGCCGAGTCCCGCCGACCGCGGAGGAGGAGGAAGACCTCGCGGCCGCGGTGCACGCCGCGCTCTACGGCGTCGGCCGGCTGCAGCCGCTGCTCGACGACCCGATGGTGGAGAACGTCGACATCAACGGCTGCGACCGGGTCTTCGTCGGCTATGCCGACGGCCGCGAGCTCATGCTCGACCCGGTCGCCGAGACCGACGAAGAGCTGGTCGAGCTCGTCCAGACCCTCGCTGCCTACTCGGGGCTGTCCAGCCGGCCCTTCGACACCGCCAACCCGCAGCTCGACCTGCGGCTGCCGGACGGGTCCCGGCTCTCCGCGGTCATGGAGGTCACCAAGCGCCCGGTGGTCTCGATCCGGCGGGCCCGGCTGCCCAAGGTCTTCCTGTCCGACCTGGTCGGCAACGGGACGCTCGACCAGGGGCTGGCTGCGTTCATGCGGGCGGCGGTGGTGGCCCGAAAGAACATCATGATCGCCGGCTCCACCAACGCCGGGAAGACCACGATGCTGCGGGCACTGGCCAACGAGATCCCGCCGCACGAGCGGCTCATCACGGTGGAGCGGGCGCTGGAGCTGGGCCTGGACGAGTTTCCCGACCTGCATCCGAACGTGGTCGCGTTCGAGGAGCGGCTGCCCAACTCGGAGGGCCAGGGCCGGATCTCGATGGCCGAGCTGGTCCGCCGCTCGCTGCGGATGAACCCGAGCCGCGTCATCGTCGGCGAGGTCCTCGGCGACGAGATCGTGACGATGCTCAACGCGATGAGCCAGGGCAACGACGGCTCGCTGTCCACGATCCACGCCAACAGCTCGTCCGAGGTGTTCAACCGCATCGCGACGTACGCGTTGCAGGCCGCCGAGCACCTGCCGATCGAGGCCTCGCACATGCTCATCGCCGGCGCGATCAACTTTGTGATCTTCGTCGAGCGGCGCAACGACTACCGGTCCGGCGGCCAGCTGCGCCGGTTCGTGTCCAGCGTGCGCGAGGTCAACGGGGTCGACGGGCGGGTCACGTCAAGCGAGATCTGGGCGCCCGGCCCGGACGGGCGGGCCAGGCCGGCGGCGCCCATCCAGGCGATCGACGACCTGGAAGCGGCCGGCTACCGGCCGGACGACTTCGGGCGGTGGTCCGGGTGATCTCCTCCGACCTGCTGCTCGCCCTGCTCGGCGGCGCGCTCGCCGGCGGCGGCGTGCTGCTGCTCATCGCGTCGCTGATCGGCTGGGCACCGCGGGAGACGGCCGGCCCGACGCTGACCGACCGGCTGGCGCCCGCGGACATCGGCCGTCGGCTGCTGCTCGGCGGCGGGCTGGCGCTGGTCGCGTTGCTGGCCTCCGGCTGGCTGGTCGTCGCGATCGGCGTCGGGCTGCTCGGGTTCTTCGCGACGAAGCTGTTCGGCGGCGCCGCGCACGGTCGGGCCGAGGTGCTGCGGCTGGAGGCGCTCGCGTCCTGGACCGAGTCGCTCCGGGACACGATCGCCGGCGCGGTCGGGCTGGAGCAGGCGATCCCGGCGTCGTACAACGCAGCGGCGCCGATCCTCAAGCCGCCGCTGGCCCTGCTGATCGACCGGCTGCACACCCGCGAGCCGCTGCCCGACGCGCTGCTGAAGTTCGGCGACGACCTCAACGACCCTGGCGCCGACCTGATCCTCGCCGCGCTGATCCTCAACGCCCGGCTGCGCGGTCCCGGCCTGCGCGACGTGCTCACCGCGCTGTCCCAGGCGGCTCGCGAGGAGATGGACATGCGCAACCGGATCGAGGCGAGCCGCGCCTCGACCAGGCGCAGCGTGCAGATCATCACCGTGCTGACGCTGGTCGTGGTCTTCGGGTTGCGGTTCCTCAACCCCGACTACGTCGAGCCGTACGACTCCGTCGGCGGGCAGGTCACGCTGGCCGTGGTCTGCGCGATATTCGCCGCCGGGTTCCTCTGGCTGCGGCGCCTGAGCCGGTACGACACGGCCAGGCGGTTCCTCGACAGCCGGCCCGAGCGGCTCACCCGGACGGGGGCGCCATCGTGATCCTGTCCGCGGAGCTGGTCTATGCGCTGATCGCGGGTGCGGTCGTCGGCCTCGGCCTGCTGATGTTCGTGGTGGCGCTGCGCCCGGCCCGCACCGGCATCGCCGCCGGCATCGCCCGCCTCGACGCCGACCGGCAACCATCCCGGTTCTCGGTGTCAGAGGCGCTGCTGTCCAACGAGGGCATGCCCAGCTGGCAGCTGCGGCTCGGCTCCCGGCTGGCGACCGCGTTCGAGGCCCGCGGGTTCCGCGTCACCCCACTGCGCTCGGACCTTGCGGTGCTCGGCCGGTCGCTGGAGGGCTTCCTGGCCAGCACGGTGCTGTTCGGGGTCGGCGGGTTGCTGTTCGGCCCGGTGCTGGCCGCGAGCGCCACCGTGGCCGGGATCCAGCTCGGCTTCACCGTGTCGGTCGGAGTCACGATCCTGTTCGCCCTGCTCGCGGCGCTGCTGCCGCTGGCGTCGGTGCGGCGGGAGGCGGCGGAGCGGCGGCAGGACTTCCGGCACGCGGTCGGCGCGTTCCTCGACCTGGTGTCGATGAACCTGGCCGGGGGCCGCGGGGTGCCCGAGGCACTCACCGCCGCGGCCTCGATCGGCGGCGGCTGGCCGTTCGCCCGGCTGCGCGACACGCTCGCGTTCGCCCGGCTGCAGGGCCTCACACCGTGGGCGGCGCTCGGCCGGCTCGGCGACGAGGTCGGCATCAACGAGCTGCGTGATCTGGCCGCGGCGCTCGCACTGGTAGCCGACGACGGTGCCAAGATCCGTGACTCGCTGGCCGCACGGGCGGCAACCCTGCGCCGGCGGGAGCTGGCCGAGATGGAGGGCCGCGCCGGTGAGCGGTCCCAGTCGATGCTGGTGGCGCAGATGCTGATTGTCCTCGGATATCTCCTTTTTCTGGCCTACCCCGCAGTAATCCGGATTCTGTAGCTTCGGGCGGTACCGCACGCAGGTACCATTCGTCGGGCCGCCGCGATCTTCCCCATGATCACGAGGAGCAGCAGTGTTCAATCTCTTCGACCACCCGATGGTCGCGTTCACGATGGCTTTCGTGCGCACCCGGCTGGAGCCGCTGCGGGAGCGCAGCGAGCGGGGGGCGTCCGCGCTGGAGACGGCGATCATCTCGGCCGTGCTGATCGCCGCGGCCGTGCTCATCGGCAAGATCGTGATCGACAAGGTCAACGGCGCCGGCGAGACGGTGAAGAACGAGCAGATCCCCGCTGCGCCGTGATCAGGTGGCTGCCCTGGCAGCGGCGCCCCGCCAAGGGTGACCGCGGCTCGGGCAGCCTCGAGTTCGCGGTGCTGTCACTGGCGTTCCTGCTGCTGGTGTTCATGACCGTGCAGGCCGCGCTCTACTACCACGCCCGCAACGTGGTCAAGGCCGAGGCCGAGGGCACCGCGCGCGCGGTCCGGGCCTACCCGACCAACGCGCAGCTGGCGGACAGCGTCCCGTCGGCCCAGCAGGTGCAGACGCTGGCCCGCGCTGCCGCGCTGGACCAGTGGGAGCGGCTGGACAACAGCGGGGACACCACCAGCCGGCCGGTGGTCGACGGTCGGGTCACCGGCCTCGACCAGGTGCAGGTCACGGTGTCGGCAGACCCGATCATGCTGATCCCGGGGATCTTCGGGAAGAGCAAGCTGACGATCACCGCGACCGCCGGCGGGCCGTTCGAGGTGTTCAAGCGCTCGGGGGAGGACTGAGCATGACCCGGCAGCTCGGCGCCGGCGGCAGGCGTCGCGACCGCGGCTCCTTCTCGCTGGAGCTCGCGGTGCTGGCGCCGGCGTTGCTGCTGGTGATCTCGTTCATCATCTCGGTCGGCCGGGTGACCGAGGGGCGGGCGCTGGCCGAGGGCGCCGCCCGGGACGCGGCCAGGGCCGCGACGATCAACCACAACGGCAACGCCGAGGCGGCGGCGCGGGTGGCGTACGACGCGGCGACCAAGGGGCACGACTGCGCCAACCTGGTGATCACGCCGCGGGTGCCGGTGCCGGGTGGATCGGTCACCGCGACGGCGAGCTGCCGGGTGACGACGCTGTGGGGGAAGCAGACGATCACGCGGACGTCGGTGTCCGCGGTCGACATCTACCGGGGGACGGACTGATGCGCGGGTTGCGCCGGCAGCGCTCGCCGGGCCCACCGGACCCCGTGGGGCCACTGCGCTCGCTGGGCCGGGGTCCTTCCGCGCGGCCGAGCCCCGCCCGGCCGTTGAGCCTTTCGCGGAACTCGCGCCCTTCGCGGGGCTTGCGGCGGGTGCGGCGGGAGGCCGAGCGCGGGTCGGCGGCGCTGTTCGTGGCGATCTTCGCCCCGGCGATGATCTTCATGGCCGGGCTGGTCATCGACGGCGGGGCGGCCCTGGAGGCGAAGCAGCGGGCGTCGGACATCGCCGAGCAGGCGGCCCGGGCCGGTGCCGGGCAGTGCGACGTGGCGCTGCTCCGCTCGCAGGGGATCTGCTTCGTGGACAAAGCCCTGGTGCCGGCGGCGGTCGCGCCGTACCGCAACAGCCCGGGCGTGACCGACTTCGACTGGGTGCCGTTGGCGGATCCGAACAACCCCGGGCAGGACAACGGTGTCCGGGTTACGGTGACTATGACGTTTCGTACGACTTTGCTCGGTATCATGCCGAAGTTCAAGACGTTGACGATCACCGAGCGGGCCGACGCGGTCGCGGTCACCGGGTTGTGAGGGGCAGGCACAAGTGGGCAGGACGATGTCGAGAGCGCCGCTGGCGGGCACGCGCCGGGTGAGCCGAGGAGGCGACGTGCTGCGCGGATCGGTCTCCGCGCTGCTGTTGCTCGGCATCGTGGTCGGCATCCCGGCCGCGTTGGTGGTCGTCGTGGGCAACCCGATCCCGGAGATCCCCCGCGATCCGCTGGGCGGGCAGGTGCCGATCGAGTTCGTGCTCGACGTCATCGTCTGCATCGTCTGGCTGGCTTGGGCGCAGCTGGCGTCCTGCCTGATCGTCGAGCTGGTGGCCGGGGTCAGGGGCAGCGGCCTGCCGTGGCGGGTGCCGTTCGCGGCCGCCGCGCAGCAGGACCTGGCTCGCCGGCTGGTGACGGCCGTGCTGTTGCTGGCCACCGCCGGCCACGGGTTGCAGAGCGCGCACGCGCCGGCCGGCCCGGCGGCCGCGGCGCCA
>Ga0308176_10001513_pt1 | contig 14621 bp, 8 predicted proteins | sample PhyCR2_3_FD_203890 | JGI IMG/M metagenome (GOLD analysis project Ga0308176, IMG submission 203890) | Soil microbial communities from UC Gill Tract Community Farm, Albany, California, United States - DLSLS.C.R2 | ecosystem: Environmental > Terrestrial > Soil > Agricultural land | place: USA...
GACCCAGGACCGGGTGCTCGGGCTCGCGGAGTACGACACGGCGGGGGAGAAGGACACGGCCGAGATCTCGATCGCCGTCGGCGACACCCTGCACCACCTCGGCGTGGGCACCCTGCTCGTGGAGCACCTGGTCTCGGCGGCCCGCGCCGACGGCGTCACCACCTTCACCGCCGACGCGCTCAGCGAGAACCGGGAGGTGCTCCGGCTCTTCTCCGACCTCGGCCTGCGCGTCACCCGCCGCTTCGAGGGGCCCGAGGTCCGGTGCACCATCAGGCTCGACCAGGACGACACATACCTGTCGGCCGTGGAGGCCCGGGGCCGGGCCGCCGACGTCGCCAGTCTCGTGCCGCTGCTGCGCCCCGACGCGGTCGCCGTCGTGGGCGCCGGACGCACCCCCGGCTCGGTCGGCCGGGCGGTCCTGCACCATCTGAAGGCCGGCGGATACACCCGCCGCCTGTTCGCGGTGAACCCGGGCGTCGACCACATCCTCGGCGTGCCCTCCTACCCGGCCGTCGGCGACCTGCCGCTCACCCCCGACCTGGTGGTCGTCGCCGTGCCCGCCGCGGCGGTCCCGGCCGTCGCCGAGGAATGCGGCAAGGCCGGCGTCCGGGCCCTGGTGGTCGTGACCGCCGGGCTCGACGCCGACCAGGCACGGACCCTGCTGGCCGCCTGCCGCACCCACGGCATGCGGCTCGTCGGCCCGAACTGCCTCGGCGTCTCGAACACCGAGTCCGGCCTGCGCCTGGACGCCACCTTCGCCGCCGGGCATCCACGCCCCGGCACCGCCGGTGTCGCCGTGCAGTCCGGCGGCGTCGGCATCGCCCTGCTCGACGGCCTGTCCCGGCTGGGCATCGGCGTCTCCTCCTTCGCGGCCCTCGGCGACAAGTACGACGTCAGCGGCAACGACATGCTCCAGTGGTGGGAGAGCGACGGCCGCACCGACCTCGCCCTGCTGCACCTGGAGTCCTTCGGCGGCCCGCGCGCCTTCTCCCGCACCGCCCGCCGGGTCACCCGTCGCATGCCGGTGCTCACCGTGGACGCCGGCCGCACCGTCGCGGGCCGCCGCGCCGCCGCCTCGCACACCGCGGCCGCCGCCACCCGCACCATGACCCGGCAGGCCCTGTTCGACCAGGCGGGCATCACCGCGACCCGCTCGGTGGGCGAACTCCTCGGTACCGCCGCGCTGCTGCACTCCCAGCCGCTCCCCGCCGGCCCCCGCGTCGCGATCGTCACCAACGCGGGCGGCGCCGGCGTGCTCACGGCCGACGCCTGCGCCGAGGCGGGACTCGCCCTGCCACCGCTCACCCCGGAACTGATCGACGACCTGCTCGCCGTGCTCCCCGAGGGCGCCGCCGCCGGCAACCCGGTCGACGCCACCGCCGCCGTCACGGAGGAGCAGCTCACCGACTGCCTGGAGCGGCTGACGCGGCACCCGGGCGTCGACGCCGTCCTGGTCGCGCTCGTGCCCACCGCGGTCGCCGCCGCGACCGGCGACGACCTGGTCCGGGCCCTCACCGGCGCACCCGGGCACGGGGCCAAGCCGGTGGCCGCGGTACGCCTCGAACAGGACCTGCCGGTCCGGCTGCTGCCCGCCGCCGGCGGCGGTGCCGTTCCGTCCTACGCCGAGCCGCAGGCGGCCGCCCGGGCGCTGGCCCACGCCGCCCGCCGCTCGTCCTGGCTCGCCCGCCCCGCGGGCACCGTCCCGGACCTGGACGGCGTCGAGACGGCGCGCGCCCGCGAGGTCGTGCGGACCTTCCTGGCCGCGCACCCCGACGGCGGCCGACTCGACCCGCGCACCTGCGCCGACCTGCTGGCCTGCTACGGCATTCCGCAGCTCCCCTGGGCGTGGGCGGAGACCGAGGACGAGGCCGTCATGGCCGCCGAACGGCTGCGCGGCCCGGACGGCCGGGTGGTCATGAAGGCGCACTGGCCGGGACTGGTCCACAAGAGCGAACAGCGCGCCGTCCACCTCGACCTCCAGGGCGACTCACAAGTACGCGCCGCCTACCGGGACTTCGAGAACAGGTTCGCGGGGCTGCTCACCGGAGCGGTCGTGCAGCCGCTGGCGGCGCGCGGCACCGAACTGTTCGCCGGTGTCGTCCAGGACGAGGTCTTCGGACCACTCGTGCTGTTCGGGCTCGGCGGCACCGCGACCGAGGTGCTCGGCGACCACGCCGCCCGGCTGGCCCCGCTCACCGACCACGACGTGCACGACCTGATCACCGCGCCGCGCTGCGCCCCGCTGCTGTTCGGCGCGCACGGCAGCGGCCCCGCGGACCTCGAGGGCCTCGAGCAGTTGCTGCACCGGCTGTCCCGCATGGCGGCCGACCTGCCGCAGCTCGCCGAGGCCGACTTCGACCCCGTGCTCGCCACCCCGGACCGGGTCTCCGTGCTCGACGCGCGGGTGCGCCTGGTCCCGCGCGATGCCCAGGACCCCTATCTGCGCCGGCTCCGCTGAGGCGGAACCGCGGACGGACCACGGTGGGGCCGGCGACCGGCCGCACCGGAAGCGAGAGGAGGTGGACCGCCATGACCGGCAGGGTTCTGGTGGCCTACGGTTCGACGAACGGATCGACGGCGCGGATCGCCGAGACCGTCGCCGGGGTGCTGCGCGAGGCGGGGCTCGCGGCCGAGGCGCGGCCCGCCGGGTCGGTGCCGGGCGTCACCCCGTACGACGCCGTGGTGGTCGGCGGCGCGCTGTACGCCGGGCGCTGGCAGAAGGACGCACGCCGGTTCGTGCGCCGTCACCGCCGGGAGCTGGCCGGGCGCCCGGTCTGGTTCTTCAGCAGCGGGCCGCTCGACCCCTCCGCCTCGGAGCGCGACATCCCGCCCGAGGCCGGAGTGCGGCGCGCCATGAACCGGGTCGACGCCAGGGATCACATCACGTTCGGCGGCTGCCTGGAGGAGGGCGCCAAGGGCAGGATCGCCCGGATGATCCTCAGCGGCGGCAAGGGCGGCGACTTCCGGGACTTCCCGGCGATCGAGACGTGGGCGGCCGGGGTCGCGGCCGAGCTGACGGCCCGCTGACCGGCGACGGGGGGCCGTGGCACGCATGGTGACGCGGCGTCCGGGGACGATGGGCCCCGCCTCCCGGCCCGGTCGGCCCTCTCGTCCGGGGCGGTCCCGTCCTACGGTGGAGGGGTGATCGCCGGATGCGACCGAGGAGAACACGTGGAGATCGTTGCGTATGGCGTCCTCGCCGACGAGGAGCCACTGCTGAGGGAGGCGTTCGACAGCGCGTTCGCCGGCCGCCATGAGCTGCGCTGCCTGCGGCTGTTCCTGGACCGGGACACGACACCGACCGCCCTGGGGCACGAGATCGTGCTCAGCAGTGTCAACGACACCCTGGACGCCGGGGTGCTGCGCTCCCTCGCCGAGGGCGGCACGCGGATGATCGCGCAGCGCTCCACCGGGTACAACAACATAGACCTGACCGCCGCGAGGGAACTCGGGCTGACCGTGGCCCGGGTCTCGTACTACTCGCCGTACGCGGTCGCCGAGTTCGCCTGGACCCTGGCCCTGGCGGTCGACCGGCGGATCGTCCGGGCCGCCCAGCGCACCCGGGACTTCGACTTCCGGCTCGACGGACTCATGGGCCGCGACCTGCGCGGCCGCACGGCCGGGGTGGTGGGCACCGGGAAGATCGGCGCCGCGTTCGCCCGGATCGCCCACGGATTCGGCATGCGGCTGCTGGGCTGGGACGTCGCCGAGAACCCGGACTGCCTCGCCCTCGGCATGGAGTACGTCTCGCGCGAGCGGCTGTTCACCGAGGCGGACCTGGTCAGCCTGCACGTCCCGCTGCTGCCCGACACGCACCACCTCGTCGACGCCAAGTCCCTGGCCCTGATGAAGGAGGACGCCATCCTGGTCAACTCCAGCCGTGGCGGCCTGGTGGACACCGACGCCCTGCTGGAGACACTGCGCGCGGGCCGGCTGAGAGGTGTCGGCCTCGACGTGTACGAGGAGGAGGCCGGCGTGTTCTTCCTGGACAAGTCGCTGGAGGTGATGACCGACGAACGCCTCGCCAGGCTGATGACCTTCAGCAACGTCCTGGTCACCTCCCACCAGGCGTACTTCACCAGGGACGCCGTCGGTCAGATCGCCCGGACCACCGTGACCAACATCGAGGACTACGTCGTCGGCCGCTCCGGCGAGAACGTGCTCGTCCGTCCCGGTACGGCCTGAGACACACCCGGCACCGCAGGGCCCGCGGCGCCGTCCGGCCGGATACTGGAGACGGGGAGCCGAGGGGGCCCGATCCGCGAGGAGGGCGTGATGGACCCGCAGCAACTCGACGCGAAGGCCGCGGCCGCACTGGTCGCGGAGGCCGTGGTCGCCCCGTCCATGCACAACGCGCAGCCATGGCGCTTCCGCCTGCTGGAGGACGAGGGCGTGCTCGAGCTGCGCCCCGATCTCGACCGGGCCATGCCCCGCTCGGACCCCGGCAACCGGGCGCTGTACATCGGCTGCGGCGCGGCGCTGTTCAACCTGCGCGTCGCCGCCGCGCACGCCGGACTCGCCCGCGAGGTACGGCTGCTGCCGGATCCCGCGGAACCGCTGCTGCTCGCCGCCGTCCGGCCGGCCCCGGCGGAAGGCCGCGGCGTGCCGGACGAGGACGACCTGGCGCGGCTGCACCCGGCGATCCGCCGGCGGCACACCAGCCGGCACCCCTTCGACGAGAAGGACATCCCCGAGGACGCCCGGGCGGCCCTGCGGACGGCGGCCGCGCGCGAGGGGGCCGAGCTGCTCTTCCCCGGCCCGTGGCACGTGGAGACCGTGCTCGACCTGGTCCACGACGCGGAGAGCCGGGACGCCGTGCACCCCGAGGGCATGGAGGACCTGCGGCGCTGGACCAGGCTCGGACCCGAGGCGGACATCGCCACCGACGGCGTGCCCGAGTACGCGTTCGGACCCCGGATGCGGGACGGCCGCGCCCCGCTGCGGGACTTCGCCGGACGCCGGCCGGTGGCCGACCGCGGCACCACCGCCTTCGAGCGCAACCCGCACCTCGCCCTGCTGAGCACACCCGGCGACGCCCCCGCCGACTGGCTGCGCGCGGGCCAGGCGCTGGAACGCGTCCTGCTGGAGGCCACCCTCGCGGGACTCGCCACCTCCCTGACCTCCCACGCGCTGGAGAGCCCGGACCTGCGTCTGCTGGTCCGCGATCCGGTCGTCGGCCGGGGCCACGTCCAGATGGTGCTGCGGCTGGGCTACGGCCCCTTCGGCCCGGTCACTCCCCGGCGTCCCGTGCGAGAGGTTCTGGACATCGTCCAGACGGCTTGACCCCGTGATGGCCAGGGCCCGTGACGGCGGAGTTCCCGTGCCTGCCAAGTCCCGTGACGGCGAAGTCCCGTGGCGGCCAGGCCCTGTCTCGTGGCCGCCATGCCCCGCGACGGCGAAGTCCCGTGCCTGCCAAGCCCTGTGACGGCGAAGTCCCGTGCCTGCCAGGGCCCGTGAAGGTGGCGTCCGTGCCTGCCAAGCCCCGTGACGGCGAAGTGCCGTAACGGCCGGCCCCTGTGCCGGCGAAGTCCCGTGCCTGCCAGGGCCTGTGACGGCGGCGTCCCTTGCCTGCCAAGCCCCGAGACGGCGAAGTCGCACCACGGCCGGGCCGTGTGACGACCAAGTCCCGTGGCAGCCAAGCCCCGTGCGGGGCAGCGCCGCACCGACCTCCCACCCCGCCACCCTCCGCCGCGTGCCGTCAGGCCGCCCGAACCGGACCGACCGGCCCTGCGCACAGGGCGGTTCGGCCCCATGCGCCGTGACGGCCCCACCGAGATGATCGACACGCCGGTCCGATCCGCACCCCGGATCCCGGCCGAGACGGTGAGCGCCGTCCCCAAGTGCCCACATCCACGGAGGATCCCCATGCTTTCGCCCGAGTCGGCCGCCGTCGTCCGTGCCACCCTGCCCGCCGTCGGCGGTGCCCTGGACGAGATCACGGCGCGGTTCTACGGCACCATGTTCGCCGAGCAGCCCGAACTGCTCGACGGCCTGTTCAACCGCGGCAACCAGGCCAGCGGCGAACAGCGCAGGGCGCTCGCCGGATCCATCGCGGCCTTCGCCCAGGCCCTGCTGGCCGCCCCCGACACCCGGCCGGACGCGATGCTGGCGCGCATCGCCCACAAGCACGCCGCGCTCGGTGTGACGGCCGACCAGTACACGATCGTGCACAAGTACCTGTTCGGCGCCATCGGCGAGGTCCTGGGCGAGGCGGTCACACCGGAGGTGTTCGGGGCCTGGGACGAGGTGTACTGGCTGATGGCCGGCGCGCTCATCGCCCAGGAGGCCAGGCTCTACCAGGAGGCGCGGATCGACCCGCGCGACCCGTGGCGGCAGTGGACCGTGGTGGAGCGGCGGGAGGAGACCCCCGACGTGGCCTCCTTCCTGCTGCGCCCGGCCGACGACGGCCCGCTGCCCGCGGCCCGGGCCGGCCAGTACGTCAGCGTCCGGGTGCGGATGCCCGACGGCGTCCACCAGACCCGCCAGTACAGTCTGTCGGGCGCCCCCGGCGACCGGCTGCGGCGCATCACCGTCAAGCGGGTGGCGGGCCTCGCCGACGCCCCCGAGGGCGAGGTCTCCAACCAGCTCCACCGCTCCGTGCGAGCCGGTGACGAACTCACCCTGTCGGCCCCGTTCGGGGACGTGGTCCTCGACGACGCCGACACCCCGCTCCTGCTGGTCTCCGCCGGCATCGGCTGCACCCCGATGGTCGGCATGCTCGAACACCTCGCTGCCACCGGCTCGGCGCGCCCGGTCAGGGTCCTGCACGCCGACCGCAGCCCGGCCGACCACGCCCTGCGGGCCGACACCCGGCGCCTGGTGGACCAACTGCCGGACGCGGGGGCGGACTTCTGGTACGAGCAGGACGCGCGGACGGAACCCGGGGCGCGCCCGGGGCTCATGGACCTCGACGGTCTCGACCTGCCCGCCGACGCCGACGCCTACCTGTGCGGCTCGCTCCCCTTCATGCGCGCCGTCCGCGCCCAACTGCTCGGCGCCGGAGTCGCCGCCCGCCGTATCCGCTACGAGGTCTTCGGCCCCGACCTGTGGCTGGCCCACACCGGGGACTGAGCCCCGGCCCGGCACCCGGTGGCACGCCGCGGATCCGCCCCGCTCAGTGGGCCTCGGGGCTGCCCGTCAGCTCCCGGCCGGTGACCAGCTCGGCCTCGATGCGGACGAAGACCCCGTCGTGCGTGACCACCCAGGAGCGCGGCCCGGTGCGGGACAGCCGTTCGTGCTCGGCGGGCCCGGTCACCACCGTCGCGCGACCGGTGACGACCACGCTCCACCCGGACCGGGCCCCGGCGTCGAAGTCGTCGGCCTCGAAGGCCACCACGACCCCGTCGATCGCCCGGACGAGGTCCGAGCCCGCCGAGGTGCGCAGCACGACGGAGGAGTCCGCGTCGACGGAGAAGTTGACCGGCAGCGCCGTGGGCAGCGCCCGACGGGTGTACACGACACGGCCGACCGGCACCTTGGCCAGCAGGCGCAGGCACTCCTGCCGACCGAGTACGCGGAAGCCGTCGGTGGGGTACATCCGTCCATGGTCCCTCCCGGGGGCCGGACACCGTTAGGGCCGGACGGCCCTTGGCGACGTGCCCCGGGGGGCCCGGGCGACCCGGCGGGCCGGGAGAGCACCCGCCGGTGTCTCCGCCGGGCCCCCCGGGCAACCCGCCACCGGAGCAACCCGCCACCGGAGCAACCCGCCCCCGGAGCAACCCGCCCCCGGACGGCCGGAAGCGGGGACCGACGGGCCGGCCGCAGGGGCCGTTCGGCCCCCTCTTCCGCGGGACCCGGGCACGGATAGTGGGATCAGGCCAGTGGCGCGCACCGCGCGGCCGAAAGACCCGCGGCCCGTGCCGACCGCCCGGCCGCGACTGCCCACACGAAGGGGGACGGCATGCTTCAGCCGTCGAGGAAGCAGAGCGAGCGGCCGGAACGGACCGCGTCCGTGTCCGGCCGGGCGTGGCTGATGCTGGCACTGGCCACGGTGGGCTTCGCCGTCAACTTCTGGGCCTGGGCCCTGCTGAGCCCGCTCGGCCCGCGGTTCAAGGACAGCCTGGGCCTCTCCTCGTTCCAGCAGTCGCTGCTGGTGGCGGTGCCGGTGGTGGTCGGCTCGCTGGGACGGATCCCGGTGGGCGCGCTGACCGACCGGTTCGGCGGGCGCGTGATGTTCCCGCTGGTCTCGGCGGCCGCCATCGTGCCGGTGCTCTACCTGGGTCTGGCCGGGCACTCCTCGCTCGCCGCGCTGCTGGCCGGAGGGTTCTTCCTCGGTATCGGCGGCACCGCCTTCGCCGTCGGCGTGCCCTTCGTGAACGCCTGGTTCCCGCCGGAGCGGCGCGGCCTGGCCATCGGGATCTTCGGGGCCGGCATGGGCGGCACCGCGATCAGCGCGCTGACCACGGTCAACCTGGTCAAGGCGCACAGCATGGCCACCCCGTTCCTGATCACCGCCGGTGTGCTCGCCGTCTACGCGGTCGTGGCCGCCCTCGTGCTCCGCGACGCGCCCGGGCGCCCGGTGCCCACCGAGCCGCTGTCCCGACGTCTGACCGCCACCCTGAGGCTCCCGGTCACCTGGCAGGCGTCCGCGCTGTACGCGGTGGCCTTCGGCGGCTATGTCGCCTTCTCCGTCTACCTGCCCACCTACCTGAGGACCGGCTACGGCCTGACCCAGGCGGACGCGGCCAACCGGATGGCGGGGTTCGTACTGCTGGCGGTCGCGATGCGCCCGGTGGGCGGCTGGCTGTCCGACCGGATCGGCCCGGTACGGGTGCTGGCCGGGGCGCTGGCCGTGGTGCTCGCCGGAGCCCTCGCCCAGTCGTTCACCCCGGCCCTGGCGCCGGCCGGCACGATCGCCTTCCTCGCGATGGCCGCAGCGCTCGGCGCGGCCAGCGGCGCCGTGTTCGCCCTGGTGGCACTGCTGGCCCCGGCGAACATGGTCGGCTCGGTCACCGGTGTCGTCGGCGCCGCCGGCGGCCTCGGAGGATTCATTCCGCCGCTGGTCATGGGATCGCTGTACGGCGCCTACGGCTCGTACGCCATCGGCCTGGCCCTGCTGGCGGTCGTGGCCGCCGCCGCTCTCACCTTCACCGGCACCGGTGTGCGCCACGCCCTCGGCCGGCGCGCCCCGGCCGACCGGGCCCACTGACGACGAGGAGAACCGCGAGATGTGCGAGTACTGCGGCTGCCAGGCGCTGGAATCAGTCGGCGAGCTGACCCTGGAGCACGAGACGGTGGTCGGCCTGATCAGCCGGGTGCGCGACGCCCACCGGGACGGGGACGTCGGGCGGATGGCGGAGGCCGCCCGGACGATCGCCGATGTGCTGGGCCCGCACACCGAGGTCGAGGAACACGGACTGTTCCCCGCGCTGGCCGGCGACTTCCCGGAGCAGCTGGCCGCCCTGGAGGACGAGCACCGCCGCATCGAGACCGTACTGCGCGAGGCCGCCGGCGGAACACCGGCCGACCCCGCCTGGCCGGAACGGCTGATCGAGGTGCTGAACCTGCTGCGCGACCACATCCTCAAGGAACAGGACGGTGTCTTCCCGGCCGCGCTGGCCTTCCTGGACACCGAGCAGTGGGAAGCCGTCGAGGCGGTACGCGCCCGGGCCGGCACCCGTATGCCGCAGCCGCGGCCGTCGACCTGACCCGGCGTCCGCACCGGGCCGGGGCCGGTCCGTGCAGAGGTATTCGCCCGACGCGTCGGTGTCGGGAATTGTGACAGCACGTGCGATGGCGTTCCCTGGGACAGGGACCGGGGCGAGTATCCGAAGGGCCGTCAGGCCCGGGAAGGGGCGAAGCGGTGGCCACGGAGACGGAGCCGGCACCGGACGGGAAGCGCAGGCCGGGACCCCCGGGTCTGGACGGGGTGTTGTCGGAGGCGCTGGTGCGCTCCCGGCGGTACTTCACCCGGGCGGAGGTCTCCGAGGACCTGCGCACCCTGCACCGCAAGGGCGGCCGGCAGGCCGACGACTTCTACCGGGACCGCTGGTCGCACGACAAGGTGGTCCGCTCCACCCACGGGGTGAACTGCACCGGATCCTGCTCCTGGAAGGTGTACGTCAAGGACGGCATCATCACCTGGGAGGCCCAGCAGACCGACTACCCCTCGGTCGGCCCCGACCGCCCCGAGTACGAGCCGCGCGGCTGCCCGCGCGGCGCCGCCTTCTCCTGGTACACCTACTCGCCGACCCGGGTCCGCTACCCGTACGTGCGCGGTGTGCTGCTGCAGATGTACCGCGAGGCCAAGGCCCGGCTCGGCGACCCCGTCGCTGCCTGGGCGGACATCGTCTCCGACCCCGAGCGCTCCCGCCGCTACAAGTCCGCACGCGGCAAGGGCGGCCTGGTACGGGCGAGTTGGGACGAGGCGGTGGAGATGGTCGCCGCCGCGCACGTGCACACCATCAAGGAGTACGGGCCCGACCGGCTGGCCGGGTTCTCGCCGATCCCGGCGATGTCGATGGTCTCGCACGCCGCCGGCGCCCGCTTCTACTCGCTGCTCGGCGGCGTGATGCTCTCCTTCTACGACTGGTACGCCGACCTGCCGGTCGCCTCCCCGCAGGTCTTCGGCGACCAGACGGACGTCCCGGAGTCGGGGGACTGGTGGGACGCCGGCTATCTGATCATGTGGGGCTCCAACCTGCCGGTGACCCGGACCCCGGACGCGCACTGGATGGCCGAGGCCCGCTACCGCGGCCAGAAGGTCGTAGCCGTCTCCCCGGACTACGCCGACAACGTGAAGTTCGCCGACGAGTGGCTGGCCGCCCAGCCCGGCACCGACGGCGCCCTGGCGATGGCCATGGGTCATGTGGTGCTCAAGGAGTTCTTCGCGGACCGCCGCACCCCGTACTTCGACGCCTACGTCAAGCGGTTCACCGACCTGCCGTTCCTGGTCGCCCTCGACGAGCGCGAGCCGGGGACGGGGACGTACATGCCGGGTAAGTTCCTGACCGCCGCCGATCTCGGCGGAGAGCACACGGCCGCGGAGCACGCCGAGTTCCGCACGGTGCTGCTGGACGCCGAGGGCGTCCCAGTCGTGCCCAACGGCACCCTCGGTGACCGGTTCGGCGAGAGCGGGGCCGGCCGGTGGAACCTGGACCTCGGCGGCGTCGACCCGCTCCTGACGGCCGACGGCGGTGGCGAGGCGCCGGTGGCGGTCGAGCTGCCCCGCTTCGACGCCCCCGACGGCAGCGCCGGCGTGCTCAGGCGTGGCGTCCCGGTGCGGCGGATCGCCGGCCGGCTGGTGACCACGGTGTACGACCTGCTGCTCGCCCAGTACGGAGTTGCCCGCCCGGGCCTGCCCGGCCGCTGGCCCGCCTCGTACGACGACGCCACCGAGCCGTACACCCCCGCCTGGCAGGTCGCGATCACCGGGGTGGACGCCGGGCGGGCGGCCCGCATCGCCCGGGAGTTCGCCGCCAACGCCGAGGAGTCACGCGGCCGTTCGATGATCATCATGGGTGCGGGCACCAACCACTGGTTCCACTCCGACACCATCTACCGTGCCTTCCTCACCCTGACCACGCTCACCGGGTGCCAGGGCGTCAACGGCGGCGGCTGGGCGCACTACGTCGGCCAGGAGAAGGTCCGCCCCATCACCGGCTACTCGGCGCTCGCCACCGCCGCCGACTGGAACCGGCCCGCGCGGACGATGATCCAGACCGCGTACTGGTACCTGCACAGCGACCAGTACCGCTACGACCCGTTCTCCGCCGACACCCTCGCGGCGGCCGGCGCCGGCGGCCCCTTCGCCGGGATGACCACCGCGGACGTGATCGCCGCCTCGGCCCGGATGGGCTGGATGCCCTCGTACCCGACCTTCGGCCGCAACCCGCTCGACCTCGCCGACGAGGCGGAGGCGGCCGGCCGCCCGGTCGCCGACCATGTCGTGGACGAACTGAAGGCCGGACGGCTCACGTTCGCCGGCGAGGACCCCGACGCGCCGGAGAACTTCCCGCGCGTGCTCACGATCTGGCGGGCCAACCTGCTCGGCTCCTCCGCCAAGGGCAACGAGTACTTCCTCAAGCACCTGCTGGGCACCGACTCCTCGGTGAACGCCACCGAGGCGCCGCCCGGGGCGCGCCCCCGGGACGTGGTGTGGCGGGAGGAGGCCCCCACCGGCAAGCTCGACCTGCTGCTCACCCTGGACTTCCGGATGACCAGCACCACCGTCTTCTCCGACGTGGTGCTCCCGGCCGCCACCTGGTACGAGAAGCACGACCTGTCCAGCACCGACATGCACCCCTACGTGCACGCCTTCAACCCGGCGATCGCCCCGCCCTGGCAGACCCGCACCGACTGGGACGCCTTCAACACCCTCGCCCGCGTGTTCAGCCGGCTCGCCGCCGGCCACCTGGGCGTGCGCAAGGACGTGATCGCCGCCCCGCTGCTGCACGACACCCCGGACGAACTGGCCACCCCGCACGGCCGGGTCCGGGACTGGAGGGCCGGCGAGTGCGACCCCGTGCCCGGCCGCACCATGCCGAGACTCGTCACCGTGGAACGGGACTACGGCGCCGTCGCCGAGAAGATGACCGCGCTCGGCCCCCTGCTCGACACCCTCGGCGCCACCACCAAGGGCGTCACCTTCAAGGTGGAGCGCGAACTCGACCACCTGCGGCACAAGAACGGCACCGTACGCGGGGGAGTGGCGGACGGCCGGCCCGCGCTCTCCCGGGACGTGCACGCCTGCGAGGCGATCCTCGCCCTGTCCGGCACCACCAACGGCCATCTGGCCACCCAGGGTTTCCGCACCCTGGAGGCCCGCACCGGCGCCCGGCTCGCCGACCTGGCCGCCGAGCACGAGGGCAAGCAGGTCACCTTCGCCGACACCCAGGCGGCCCCCGTGCCCGTCATCACCAGTCCCGAGTGGTCCGGCTCGGAGACCGGCGGGCGCCGCTACTCCGCGTTCACCGTGAACGTCGAGCGCGGCAAACCCTGGCACACCCTCACCGGCCGCCAGCACTTCTACCTCGACCACGACTGGATGACCGCGCTCGGCGAACAACTACCCGTGTACCGGCCGCCGTTGAACATGCACGCCCTGTTCGGCGAGCCACGGCTCGGGGACACCGGCGAACTCGGCGTGGCGGTGCGCTACCTCACCCCGCACAACAAGTGGTCCATCCACTCCGAGTACCAGGACAACCTGTTCATGCTGTCGCTGTCCCGCGGCGGGCCCACCATCTGGATGAGCACGAAGGACGCCGAGAAGATCGGCGTACGGGACAACGACTGGATCGAGGCGGTCAACCGCAACGGCGTCGTCGCCGCCCGCGCGGTCGTCTCCCACCGGATGCCCGAGGGCACGGTCTACATGCACCACGCCCAGGACCGCCTGATCGACGTGCCCCGCACCGAGACCACCGGCCGCCGCGGCGGCATCCACAACTCCCTCACCCGGCTGCTGGTCAAGCCAAGCCATCTGATCGGCGGCTACGCCCAGCTCTCCTACGCCTTCAACTATCTCGGCCCCACCGGCAACCAGCGCGACGAGGTGACGGTCGTCCGCCGTCGCCGCGACCAGGAGGTGGAGTACTGACATGCCCCGCGGCGAAGCCACCATCGGACGCGTCATGGGCCAGATGGCGATGGTGATGAACCTCGACAAATGCATCGGCTGCCACACCTGTTCGGTCACCTGCAAACAGGCGTGGACCAACCGCACCGGCGTCGAGTACGTGTGGTTCAACAACGTCGAGACCCGCCCCGGCCAGGGCTACCCCCGGCGCTACGAGGACCAGGAGCGGTGGCGCGGCGGCTGGGAGCTGAACCGGCGCGGCCGGCTCTCGCTGAAGGCGGGCGGCCGGTTCAAGAAGCTGATCACCATCTTCTCCAACCCCGTGCTGCCGGCCCTGGACGACTACTACCAGCCCTGGACCTACGACTACGAGACGCTGACCAACGCCCCGCTGCAGGACCACACCCCCGTGGCCCGACCCAAGTCCCTGATCACCGGCAAGGACATGAAGATCTCCTGGTCGGCCAACTGGGACGACGACCTGGGCGGTTCGGCCCAGCACGGCGAGAAGGACGTCCTGCTCGGCCAGGTCGCCGAGAAGATCAAGCTGGAGTTCGAGCAGACGTTCATGTTCTATCTGCCGCGCATCTGCGAGCACTGCCTCAACCCCTCCTGCGCGGCCTCCTGTCCCTCCGGCGCGATCTACAAGCGCGAGGAGGACGGCATCGTCCTCGTCGACCAGGACCGCTGCCGGGGCTGGCGGATGTGCGTGACCGGATGCCCGTACAAGAAGGTCTACTTCAACCACCGCACCGGCAAGGCCGAGAAGTGCACCTTCTGCTTCCCGCGCGTCGAGGTCGGACTGCCCACCGTCTGCTCCGAGACCTGCGTCGGCCGGCTGCGCTACATCGGCCTGGTCCTGTACGACGCCGACAAGGTCCTGGAGGCCGCCTCCACCCCCGACGACACCGGCCTGTACGAGGCACAGCGCTCCGTCCTCCTCGACCCGGAGGACCCCCGGGTGATCGCGGCGGCCGAGCGGTCGGGCATCCCCCGGGACTGGATCGAGGCCGCCCAGCGCTCCCCGGTGCACGCCCTGATCAACAAGTACAAGGTGGCCCTGCCGCTGCACCCGGAGTACCGCACCCTGCCCATGGTCTGG
>Ga0308176_10001514_pt1 | contig 14621 bp, 11 predicted proteins | sample PhyCR2_3_FD_203890 | JGI IMG/M metagenome (GOLD analysis project Ga0308176, IMG submission 203890) | Soil microbial communities from UC Gill Tract Community Farm, Albany, California, United States - DLSLS.C.R2 | ecosystem: Environmental > Terrestrial > Soil > Agricultural land | place: USA...
TAGCCGACTCCCCCACGCCCGGGTTCGCTCGCGCGGGGGACCCCCATCGCGTCGACGCCCTCCGCCGCCTTGCGGCTGGACGCACCAGGCCCCGCTCACCCGAACCGACGAGGAACCGTTGGCCGGAGCCGGCCCGATCCGCCGGACAGGCCCTAACGCCCGCCTGACAGCGGCAGCATGGGGTGGCTGCCGGTGTTGGTGGGGGCGTGCTCCGGAAGCCAGAGGACGGCCACCGCGCCCTCCGCGGGGATGTGCTCGGGGGCCCCGGCCGGACGTACGTTGCGGAAGGTCAGCCGGGCGCCCAGCACCCGGGCCTGGCCGGCCGCGATGGTCAGGCCCAGGCCGTGGCCCTGGCCCGCACGGTCCTTGCTGCCGGTGCGGAAGCGGCTCGGCCCCTCGGCGAGCAGGCCCTGGGGGAAGCCGGGACCATGGTCGCGGACCCGGATGACCCGGCCCTCGACGGTGACCTCCACCGGCGGCCTGCCGTGCCGGGCGGCGTTGGCCAGCAGGTTGAACAGCACCCGCTCCAGACGGCGCGGGTCGGTCGTGACCGCCGACTCGTGCACCACCCGTACGGTGATGTCCGGGTCCTTGGCCGCGACCCGCCGGGCGACGAACTCACCCAGCATGATGTCCTGCAGCTCGGCCCGCTCGGAGGCCCCGTCCAGCCGGGCCACCTCCAGCACGTCCTCCACCAGGGTGCGCATCGCCTTCGCCCGGTCCAGGACCAGCTCCGTGGGGCGTCCCGGCGGCAGCAGCTCGGCGGCCGTCAGCAGGCCCGTCACCGGGGTGCGCAGCTCGTGCGCGATGTCGGCGGTCACCCGCCGCTCGGCCTCCAGGCGCTGCCGCAGCGCGTCCGCCATGGCGTCCACCGCGCGCGCGAGGTCGTCGGTCTCGTCCCGTACGACCCCGCCGATGGCCTCCCGCACCCGTACGTCCGTCTCCCCCTTGGCGACCTGGCCCGCGGCGGCCGCCGCCTTGCGCAGCCGCCGCGAGAGCTGCCCGCCGATCAGCACGCCGAGCGCGCTGCCGCCGAGCACGACCGCGATGGAGCCGATGACCAGCGCCTGGTCGAGGTCCTTCATCACGTCCGTGGAGCGGTCCGGGAAGTTGCTGTGCAGGGAGAGCACATGCCCGTCCTTGACCGGCACGGCCGCCCAGATGTCCGGCCCGCCGCCGCGGTCGCCGACATAGCTGGCCCGGCGGCCCTCCATCACCTTGTCGCGCAGCGGGGGCGGCAGCTCCGGGTCGTCGATCTTGATGCTCGGGAAGTTCGGGCGCCCGCCCAGCTCGTAGTTGCGCTGCGCGATCTGGACCCGCGCGTTGGCCAGGTCGCGGGCGTTGTCCAGCATGGAGACCCGGGCCGCGTTGTGCACCACGAGGCTGAGCGCGATCGCCACCAGACCGGCGACCAGCGCGATCGCCGCGCTGAGCTTCCATCTCAGCCCGGTCCGCAGCCCCGCCCGTTCCACGCGCCGCATCGGGCGCCGAATGATCCCCCGCATGTCCCGCTCCGCTCAGGCCCTCAACTTGTAGCCGAACCCGCGGACCGTCTCGATCCGGTCCTGGCCGATCTTCTGGCGCAGCCGCTGCACATGGACGTCCACGACCCGGGTGTCCCCGCCCCAGCCGTAGTCCCAGACCCGCTCCAGCAGCTTGTCGCGGGAGAGCACGGTGCCGGGCGCGCCGGAGAACTCCAGCAGCAGCCGCATCTCGGTCGGGGTGAGTGCCACCGGGCGTCCGGCCCGGCGCACCTCCATGCCCTCGGTGTCGATCTCCAGCTCACCGAAGACCAGCGGCCCGTCGTTCAGGTCCGCCGCGGTCCCGGAGCCGGGCGCGGCCCCGCCGGCGTGCCCGAAGCGGCGCAGCACCGCGCGGATCCGGGCGACCAGCACGGCACCGTCGAACGGTTTGGTCACGTAGTCGTCGGCGCCCGCCTCCAGGCCGAGGACGACGTCGATGGAGTCGGCGCGCGCCGAGAGCATGATCACCGGCACCGTCGACTCGTCCCGGATGCGACGGCACAGGCTGACGCCGTCCAGGCCCGGGACCATGACGTCGAGCAGCGCGATGTCGGGCCGGTTCGCCCGGAACGACTCCAGCCCGGAGAGCCCGTCGGGCATGGCGGTCACCGCGAAGCCGTCCCGCTCCAGGGCGAGCTGGGTGGCCTCGCGGATGACGTCGTCGTCCTCGACGAACAGGACGTGGGTCTGGTCTGCCATCCCGGTGCTCTCAGTCCTCGTGTGCTCGTGGTCGGTCAGTTGTCCGGCGCGGGTGTCGCGTCCCCGCCGACGGACTTGCTGTAGTCGTTGTGGACGGGCTTCCCCCGGGCGAAGCGCCCCGCCTTCCACCTGTAGGGGATGACGTCCTCGCCGGACGGGCGCGAGATCGGGTCGCCCCTGCGGTACACCTGCTTGGTCACGGTCAGGACGCCCTGGACGATCTCCGCGTAGACCGGGGACTCCTCGGACCGGAAGACATTCTTGTACGCGCCGTTCTCGTCCCGGTACACGTACGAGCCGACACCCACCGCGTCCGCACAGGTCAGCACGTTGACGACGACATCGCTCACGGCGCCGCCGGTCAGGTCCCCGTAGGAGACGTCGACCGGGTAGTCGTCGCCGTTGCACGGCTTGAGATCGCGCTTCACCGAGGCCGACACCGCGGGGTCGTGCCGCAGCAGCGCCACCGCGTCCACCCGCCGGTAGGAGTCGGACGGACTGGGCGGCGGGGAGGCGACGGCGCCCGCCACCGCGGAGGCGTGCGCCGGGCCCTCGTCCCGGGCGCCCGTCCCCCCGGTGCCGCAGGCGGCGGCGAAAAGGCCGAGGGCGGTGACCGAGGCCGCCGCCGCGATCACCGCCATTGAACTGCCTGGGGCCCGCTCGGGCCCCGCCCCGGTCAGGCCGCGCAACGCTCCCGCTCCTCACGCTCCAGCGCGCGTGCGTCCAGATCGCGGGCCTCCAGCTCCTCGCGGAGCCGGGCGAGCGCCCGGTGCAGCGTGCTCTTGACCGTACCCGCCGACATGCCGAGGGCGGCGGCCGTCTCCTCCGTGGACATCTGCTCCCAGTGTCGCAGCACCACGACACTGCGCTGCTTCGGGGCGAGCACCTTCATGATGTCCATCAGCAGGGCCCGGTCGGCATGCTGCTCGGTGGCGTCCTCCACGGAGGACTCCGGGAGCTGCTCGGTGGGGACCTCTTCCAGCTTGCGCGCCCGCCACCACTCGGTACGGGTGTTGATCATCACCCGGCGCAGATAGGCGTCCGCGAGCCGCTTGTCGGCGATGCCGTCCCAGCGGCCGTACGTCCGCACCAGTGCGGTCTGCAGCAGGTCCTGGGCGTCGACCGGGTCCGGTACCAGCCGGCGGGCGCTGCGCAGCAGCGCCTCCTGCCGGGTGCGGACGTACTCCTCGAACTCGAGCACCTCACCCTGCGCCATGATCGACCGCCTCCGTTTCCCCGTGTACTCCGGCCCCGTGCCTGAAGTCCCGCTGTGCTGCCTGCCCGTTGGTCGCCGGGCACGGGAAGAAAGCTACGGAGCGGTTGTCACGAGGCTGTGCGCAGCAGCCTGCGGCCGGCAATCGGCTGTCCGTCGGTTGTGTAACGGAAGTAGGTACGGGGTAGGGAACGTGGCGCTTATGTCCTGCTGTGCGACGCTTCGTCGGTCGGAGCGCGTCGTAACGAACGTCGGCCGGCCGTGACTTGGCCGGGCGTCAGGTCAGCGGCAGCCGGTACAGGCCGCCCGGCAGCGGCTCCACCAGACCGTCCGTGACGAGCCCGTCGAGCGCGCGGGCGCGCTGCACCGGCTCGTGCCAGACCCGGTCCAGCGCGGCCTGCGGCACCGGCGCGTGCGCCTCCCGCAGTACGGCGAGGAGCTTGCCGCGCACCTGGCGGTCCGTGCCCGCGTACGTCTGGCCGCGGCGCGGCGGGCCCTCGTGCTCCGGCTTGCCCGCGAGCCGCCACGCGCACTGCGCGGCGATCGGGCAGCGCGGGCAGCCCTCGTTCTTCGCGGTGCACACCAGCGCGCCCAGCTCCATGGAGGCGGCGGCCCAGCGCGCGGCCGTCCCCTCCTCCTCCGGCAGCAGCTCCCGGGCCAGCCGCCGCTCGGCGGCCGTGGTGGCGTTCGGCGGGTACTGCACACCCGTCACCGCCCGCGCGAAGACCCGGCGTACGTTCGTGTCCAGCACCGGGTGGCGCTGCCCGTACGCGAAGGAGGCGACCGCGGCGGCCGTGTACTCGCCGATCCCGGGGAGCGCCAGCAGTTGTGCGTGATCCGTCGGTACGTCACCGCCGTGCCGTTCCGTTATGGCGGCGGCCGCTCCGTGCAGGCGCAGGGCGCGGCGCGGGTAGCCGAGCCGGCCCCAGGCGCGCACCGCCTCTCCTGGCGCATCCTTGGCGAGGTCGGCGGGGCGGGGCCAGCGTTCGATCCACTGCTCGTACACGGGGAGCACCCGGCTCACCGGGGTCTGCTGCAGCATGAACTCGCTGACCATCACGCCCCAGGGACCCGCATCCGGGCGGCGCCAGGGGAGGTCGCGGGCGTGGGAGTCGAACCAGGCGATCACGGGGGCGTGAAGCTTCTCAGTCATGGCCTTCCGATCCTGCCACGGCTCGGCGTGGGTGTGGCCGACCATGGCGCGGTCGCGGAGCGTCGCGTCGCGTAGCGGTGAGTGAAGAAGCCTTTCATCCGCGGCAGTTACCGGGATGATGATCCGGAAAAGTTGCCGTCCGGGCGGCGGGTGGCGCGAGCGGGAGCGGTGATCTCTCGTACAGTTTGCGCCGTGGGATCTCTGCGCAATCCGGTCGGGCCGCTTCCCTCCTCCATCTACTGGCGACGGAGGGTCCTACTGCTGTCCGTTCTCGCCCTGTTGGCGCTGCTGATCACTTGGATCGTGACCTCGGGCGGCGGGGGCGGCAGGAACGGCGCCGACGGACCGAACGGCAAGAATCCCGCGTCCACCATCACGCCGGGGCCCACCTCGTCCGGGCCGGCCTACAGCCAACATCCGGGCGGGCGTGACGAGCCGGGCGGCGGTGACGCCGGCGGGAGCGGTTCCGGCTCGGGCGACTCCGGCTCGGACGACAAGAGCGGCTCCGGTTCGGCGGGGTCCGACCCCGGCTCCGGTGGTGGCTCGGGCGGCGGCTCCGCCGCGGGTGGCGGCGGGGTCGGTACCGGCAACGCGCTGCCCGCGTCCTCCTCGCTGCCCAACTGCACGCCCGGCGCGGTCGCATTGACTCTGCGCAGCGTGCACAACTCCTACTCGCCGGACGAGACGCCGGAGTTCGAACTCGTCGCGAAGAACTCCTCGTCCGGTGACTGCAAGGTCGATCTCGGTCCGAAGAAGGCGGTGTTGACCATCACGCCGGCGGAGGGCGACGACGCGTACTGGTCGTCGGCCGACTGCCCGAAGGGCGCGGCGAGCCTGCTCTTCCGGGTGGGCGCGGGCCAGAGCATCACGTACACCGTGAAGTGGGACCGGAAGCCGAGCGCGCCAGAGTGCGCCACCCCTCCGGCGGGGGCGGCGAAGACGGGGACGTATCTGCTGGAGGCCAGGGCGCCGGGGTTCGCCAAGGCGCGGGCCTCGTTCGTGCTGTCGGCTGATTAGCGCCGGCGCACGTACCTGCGGGCATGCGTGCGTCCCCCGGTGCTCAAGGGCCTGAGGGCCCCGAGGGCGGCACGGGTGGGCGTGGGGGTCCGCCCGCTCGAGCGGAGCCGAGAGCGGGGAGGCACCCCGCTGGCGCGGGCAAGCGAAATCCACCCCGGCCGGCACCGGCACGGGGCACATGGTCAGCAGCGCTGCGCTCCGGTCAGACGTAGCGCTCCAGGATCGACGACTCGGCCAGGCGGGACAGGCCCTCGCGGACGCTTCGCGCTCGGGCCTCGCCGACGCCGTCCACCGTCTGGAGGTCGTCCACGCTCGCGGCGAGCAGCTTCTGGAGGCCGCCGAAGTGCTCCACCAGGCGGTCGATGATCGCGCCCGGCAGCCTCGGCACCTTCGCCAGGAGCCGGAAGCCGCGCGGGGACACGGCGGAGTCGAGGGTCTCGGGGGAGCCCGTGTAGCCCAGCGCCCGCGCCACCGTGCCCATTTCGAGGAGTTCCGCGTGGGTCAGGGCGTCCAGCTCCGCGAGCGCCTCGTCCACCGTGCGGGACCGCTTCGCCGTGGGCTCGGGGACGTAGTCCCGGACGACCAGTTCGCGGTCGGGCTCCACACCGGCGATCAACTCCTCCAGCTGGAGGGCGAGAAGACGGCCGTCGGTGCCCAGTTCGACCACGTACTCGGCGATCTCGGTGGCGATGCGCCGGACCATCTCCAGACGCTGGGCCACCGCCGACACGTCCCGGACCGTCACCAGGTCCTCGATCTCCAGCGCCGACAGCGTGCCCGCGACCTCGTCCAGGCGGAGCTTGTACCGCTCCAGGGTGGCCAGGGCCTGGTTGGCGCGGGAGAGGATCGCGGCGGAGTCCTCCAGGACGCGGCGCTGGCCGTCGACGTAGAGAGCGATCAGCCGCATGGACTGGGAGACGGAGACCACCGGGAAGCCGACCTGCTTCGAGACCCGGTCCGCCGTGCGGTGCCGGGTGCCGGTCTCCTCCGTCGGGATCATCGGGTCCGGGACCAGCTGCACGCCGGCCCGCAGGATCTTCGACAGGTCGGAGGACAGCACGATGCCGCCGTCCAGCTTGCACAGCTCCCGCAGCCGCGTCGCGGCGAACTCCACGTCCAGGACGAAACCGCCGGTGCACATCGCCTCGACGGTCTTGTCGGAGCCCAGGACGATGAGCCCGCCGGTGTTGCCGCGCAGGACCCGCTCCAGGCCGTCACGCAGGGGCGTGCCGGGAGCCACGGCGCTCAGCGAGGCGCGCATCAGGCGATCGGAGCCGGCACTCCCACCGGACTTTCCGGGAGCTGCTGCCCGGTCGTTGGCTGCCACTGCACTCCTCCGGTCGCAGGTTCTGGGGTGCCGCCGTCGTACGCACTCGGTTCGTACGGACGGGCGAGACCTGGGCAAAGTCTACCGGCGGTCCTCCGCCTCCCGTGGGGCCTCTCGGCGACGGGAACGCGGCAGCACCCGGAGCGCGTCCCCCATGTCGGCGACTTCCAGGACCTTCATCCCGGCCGGGACCTTCCCCGGATCGCCCGGTACGAGCGCGTGCGTGAAGCCCAGCCGGTGCGCCTCGGCGAGCCTGCGCTGCACGCCCGTGACCCGTCTGACCTCGCCCGCGAGGCCCACCTCGCCGATGGCGACGAGGTTCTTGGGCAGGGGGGTGTCGCTGGCGGCCGAGGCGAGCGCGAGGGCGATCGCCAGGTCGGCGGCGGGCTCCGAGAGCTTCACTCCGCCCACCGTCGCGGAGTAGATGTCCCGCTTGCCGAGCGCGCTGATCCGCCCGCGCTGCTCCAGCACCGCGAGCATCATCGACACCCGGGAGGTCTCCAGCCCCGAGGTGGTCCGGCGCGGCGAGGGGATCTGGGAGTCCACGGTCAGCGCCTGCACCTCCGCCACCAGCGGGCGGCGGCCCTCGAGGGTGACCGTCAGGCAGGTGCCCGGGACGGGTTCGGCACGACGGGTCAGGAAGAGTCCGCTCGGGTCGGCGAGGCCCGTGATGCCCTCGTCGTGCAGTTCGAAGCAGCCGACCTCGTCCGTGGCGCCGTAGCGGTTCTTCACGCCCCGCACCAGGCGCAGGCGGGCGTGCCGGTCGCCCTCGAAGTGCAGGACGACGTCCACCAGGTGCTCCAGCAGCCGGGGGCCCGCGATCGCGCCGTCCTTGGTGACGTGGCCCACCAGCAGCGTGGACATGCCACGCTCCTTGGAGGCGCGGATCAGGGCGCCGGCCACCTCCCGCACCTGGGCCATGCCGCCGGGCGCGCCGTCGATCTCGGGCGAGGCGACCGTCTGCACCGAGTCCAGGATCAGCAGGGACGGCTTCACCGCGTCCAAGTGGCCGAGGACGGCCGCCAGATCGGTCTCGGCGGCCAGGTACAGGTGGTCGTCCAGGGCGCCGATGCGGTCGGCGCGCAGCCGCACCTGGCTCGCCGACTCCTCACCCGTCACATAGAGGGTGCGGTGCTCCTCACTGGCCGACTTGGCGGCCACGTCCAGCAGCAGGGTGGACTTGCCGACGCCGGGCTCGCCCGCGAGCAGGGCCACCGAGCCGGGCACCAGACCGCCGCCGAGCACCCGGTCCAGCTCCGGCACGCCGGTCGTGCGGGCGGTGGCCTGACGGCCGTCGACCTGGCCGATGGGCAGCGCCGAGCTGGTGACGCGGCCCGGCGCCGTCGTACGGACCGCGGGCGCGCCGTACTCCTCGACCGTGCCCCAGGCCTGGCACTCCGGGCATCGGCCGAGCCATTTGGCGGTCTGCCAACCGCACTCGGTGCAGCGGTAGGACGGGCGGTCCTTGGTGGTCTTGGTACGGGCAGCCATGCGGAAACCGTAGCCCGCGGCTCTGACAACGCCCCAGCGGGCCGCTCGCGGGCGGCCCGGTACCGGTCACGGCCCGCCGGGTCCGGGCCGTGGAACGAAGGGTTCCTGTCCCCTTATGAGGGATCGTTTCACCCGTACGAATTAAAAGAGCTCAAGGCGCCGGAAGGAGCACTGCGCCGCCGCCTACGGTCGCACGGGTGATGAGCAGCAGTCCGGAGACGACGACCCGCACCACCGGCGCACATCGGACGCACCGGGAGGCGCGCGACCGAGCCGCCGCGCGCACCCTCGCGCAGCGGCCGCCGGCGCGCTACGAGCCGTACCTGGACGGTCTGTTCACCTACTGCCTGTCGGTGCTGTGCGACCACGACGCGGCCACCGCCGCCCTCGGGGACGTCCTGGCGCTGGCCGAGCGGCGCGGACAACGCGTTCCGGAGGCCGTCGACCAGCGGGCCTGGCTGTACGCACTGGCCCGCTGGGCGTGCCTGCGAGGGCTCACCGAGGCCCGGCAGAAACGTCAGGCCACCCACGCGTCGGGCCGCCCGGCCGCCGCGAAACGGGAGGCCGATCCGCCCGTGGCCCCGGAGGTCCTGGAGCAGCGGCGCGGTGAACTCGCCCTGCTCGCCTGGCCGGAGGCGGCCGGCACCTCCCCCGAGCAGCGCGAGGCCCTGGAGCTCGCCGTCCGCCACCACCTCGCCGCGCGCGAGGTCGCCGCCGTCCTCGGCATGGCGCCCGCCGCCGCGCGCGAGCTGCTGGCCTCCGCGGCCTGCGAGGTCGAGCGCACCCGCGCCGCGCTCGCCGTGGTCGAGACCGGCGGCTGCCCGAGCGTGGCCCACCTCACCGGAGACAGCCGGCTGGTCCTCAGCACCACCCTGCGCCGCGAGCTGGTCCGGCACGTCGACGACTGCCCCCGCTGCCGCCGTACCGCCGAGCGCGCCGTACCCGGCCGCTGGCCCGGCGCCACGGTCACCCCGGCCGAGCTGCCGGTTCTGCAGGCGCCCCGCGCGGCCCTGCACGTCGCCCTCGCGCACCACCCGCGCGCGCGTGGCGCGGCCGTGCCCCGCTTCGACCGGCGCGGCTTCCCGATGGACCCCAAGGACCGCGCGGCCCGCCGCGACCGCCTCCGCGCGCGTGCCGTCACCACGACCGTCGTCGCCACCGTGGTAGCCGCCCCCGTGCTCGCCCTGTGGGCCGCCTACCGGGGCGCTCCGGCCCCCGGCGAGGACGGCCGCCCGGGCTCAGCGCGCGAGGCACAGGGCCCCGACGCGTTCGGCGGCGACGCCGGTGCCGGCTACGAGAACGCGGGAAACGCCCGGGTGAAGCCGTCCGGCGCCCCGGCCGAGGAGGGCACGGCGGACGTCTCCGTGAAGGTCGTCAGCGTCGGCGGAACCGGCAAGAAGGGCGCCGGGGAGCTCGCCGTCGGCGCGCGCACCGACGGCGACACCACGCTGATCACGCTCACCGCGTCCGGCTCGGGACCGGTGCGCTGGTCCGCGTCCACCTCGGCGTCCTGGCTCTACTTCAGCCGGTCGGCGGGGACCCTCCGCCCCGGCGAGTCGTTCACGATCAAGGTGTACGTCGACCGGCTGCGCGAGCCGTCCGGCCACTGGCACGCGCAGGTCGCGGTCTCACCGGCCGGCGCCGTGGTCACGATCGACGGCTACGGCACCGCCCCCAGCGGCCCCTCGGCCCCGCCCTCGACGCCCGCCCCCCACCCGAGTCCCTCGACCCCGGCCCACACCGACCCGCCGTCCAGTCCGCCTCCCTCGCCCTCGGACCAGCCGTCCACCCCGGCCGACCCGACACCGTCCGATCCGCCGAGCTCGTCGCCGCCGCCCACCGACGACGGCGACCCGAGCCCGTCGGACGGCTAGGACCTGTTGCGAACGTCCCTTCCCCAGCCTTCGGCCGGGAGGTGCCCCCAGCCGTGCGACGCCATGCCCGCACTCTCGCCGTACCGGGACCCGACCCGAGTACGCCCGGTACGAGGGTCGTGGCCCGGCACTTCCCCAGCCTCCGGCCGGGGGTACCCGCAGAACACGCGCCTGACGCCGCCCGGCCCGCCCTTCGGGCGAACGACGGGACTTTCGCGACAGGCCCTAGCTTGATCTTTAACCTGTGCGGCGGGGCTTCGGGGTGGTTGTCTTCTTCTTTGGCCGTTTGGTTGGCTGTGTTTTCTTGGGTGTGTGCACGTCGTGGCGGGGTGCGGGACGGGTGTTCTTCCGGCCTGGTGGCCGGCCGGGACCGGGGCGGGTGGGTTTCGGTGCTCTGGCTGGGCAGGCGGCCTGTGGGCGGATGTGCCGGAAGTCGCGGCGGACGCGGGCGGGAGTGAGCCTGTCCGGAAGGCTGGGTTTCTCCCAGGGGCGACGCCGGTCGGCGGCGAGTGGGCGGGCGAGACGCAGTTGGGTGTAGGCGGCGAGGATCAGCCAGGTCCAGCGGTCGGCGGCCTCGGGTGTGCGGATCTTCGGTGCGGTCCAGCCGAGGGTCTGTTTGAACAGGCGGAAGGTGTGCTCGATGTCGAAGCGTCGCAGGTAGGCCTGCCAGAGACGGTCGGCGTCCGCCGCAGTGGCGTCGGTGCCCGACCACCACAGCCAGACCGGCTTCGGTGTTGCTCCACTGGGCAGGCGGTCGATGTCCAGACGGATCACCGTCCCCTCGACGACCGGGAGGGTGCCGTCGGCGACTGCCCAGGAAGAACGGTGGGTGAGCCTGGGGTGCAGCCGGTCCCAGGAGCGGGCTCTGGCCGTGCCGTATAGACGTGTGTCGGTGACAGTCTCGGTGTCCGGGGTGCCCCAGGTGTCGGGCTGGCCGAAGACGAACTCGCTGCCGTGCCGGGGTGGCCGGCCCTGAGTGTGAGGCTGCCGGGGCGGGACGGCCCGCCGCAGGACACGGTCCGAGCGCATCCGGGCCAGCACCTGCACCGGCAGGTCCCTGAGCAGGAACGCGAGACGGGGTGCGTCGTAGCCGGCGTCAGCGATGATGAGGATCTTCGGATCGCCTTCCTGCCATTGGCCTGCCCTGATCAGCGTCTCGAGCAGTTCGCGCAGCTGCCGGGCGGTGACGGTGGCGGTGTCGTCCCCGGGCGCCAGGCGCAATGCATCCAGCGGAGCGGTCCAAGAGCTGCGGCCGGGCTCGAGTGCGCAGATGATCGAGTACGGCCAGCCCGGAACCGGAATGTGCTGGTCTTTGCCCCGGCCGTAGGTGTGACACAGGATCCGTTGCGGTGAGGTGTGGGCATTGGGGCGCAGCCAGCAGGTGATGTCGACGGCCAGGACCAGCCGGCCGTCGACGGCCCGTGGCAGTGGCACCGAGGCCAGCACCCGCCGCAGCCGGTCGGTATCGACCCGGCCGCGGGCGACGGCTGAGTAGAGTCCGCCATGGCCGCGGCGGTGTTCGCCGACCAGTGACAGCTCGGGCAGTGACCTCACCGGCCCGTCGCCGCACAGGACAGCATCAGCCAGCTCGAACAACGCATCCGAACGAGCGGTGAGACAGGAGTAGAACTCGCCCCGGAAGCATGACAGTTGCTCCAAAGCATCTCGTCGCGTGTCGCGATGCAGCAGACTCATCCCCACGGCCTTCGTTCTGAAGATGTGTGTTCCTTGGTCGGAGCACATGTTCAGACGAAGGCCGCTTCCGTGTACGGCGAATACCGGACCGAGTGATCAAGTTCGACGCACCATTCGACGTCGGACGTTAAAGATCAAGCTAGGCTAGGATCGCTTCCCTCCGATCTGCAGGGAGACGCCGTCCACCCCTGAGCCGCCTACGAAGTTCGGCTTCAAATTGAACCTGATGGAGGTGAATCGCCCGGGGAGGCGAACAGTGCCGCCGGAATCGCTGCGTTCGCCCGGTGGGGGCTGAAACGCCTTATATTGCCTTCGACCTTGAAGTCTCGCGGCCCTCCATCTGCTTCTTCGTCGTCGCCGCTGAGCCGAGTGACCAGCGTATCCACCGGAAACGTGAAGGTGAGGATTGAGCCAAGCGATCCCAGGTGGAAGACCGGATCCTGCACCACGGCCCCGCCGAAGTCGACTGTGAACTCATTGTTGTCGGGAGTACTGACGACTTCTATCAGGTCCGACGCGGGCAGCGGTGGAGTGAACACCGGGGAGCTAAATTCAGGGTTCGATCCGTCGAGGACAACGGTTCCTAGGCGCCCGGAAAGCCTCACCGAAGCGCCATCGAGGGTTCCCATAACCACGTTGCCGTTTCGGAACGTCCAATCGGCGAACGCAAGCTGAAGTGTTGTTCCCATTCTCTTCTCCTGACGATGTGGCTCAATTGCAGAGCCAGTGGGTTGCTCTGCCCCCTGAGTGCCGACACCCCATCGCCTAGCGCCGTCACGCTGGAGCCTTCCTGGCTTCCAGCAACCGCGCTTGCTGCGCTCAAACTATCAAGAGGAACGTTAATCTTTCCTCGTAGCTGAGCGGCCCTATTTCAGATTAGCCCGCATGAGAGCCGCGCGCCTCCCGGGGCTTAAAATCGAAAGTTCAGTTGCGCAGGCATCTGTTCAGTAGCGCCGCATGGCGGGAGTCGCCCGATCGGGGTGTGCTGTGTCGAGTGGTTGCACGAACGCTCGGACGGATGTTGCCGTGGGTTACCACCCGTGGCCTGATCGACTACGAAGCCGGCGCACAGCGCTCGCGACCGTCCGGGGAGGACGCGGCCGTTAGGGGTGTACGGCTAAGCGCGCGACGGAGCGACGCGGATCGCGGGGGTCCTCCAGATCCAGAGGTGATCCCGTCGGGTCGATGCCAGGATGTCAGTCGGTCGACGTGCGGCGGACTGACGGGGTGGCAGTGGCGGGGGCTTCGGTCGAGGCGGTGGACGCGGTGGACTGGAGCAGGTACCGGACGGGCGTGCCGGAGCGCCATCCGGTCAAGGAGGTCCCGCGGGCGCTGCGCCGCCTGGTCAGGCGAGGCCCGGTGGCGACGGAGGAGGACTGCCATCCGCTGTACTCCTGCCTGTTCATCCCGGGAGGCGGGCTGCCATCGGCCGCGGCCGCGGCCCTGCCGTTTCTCACGGCGCTCGCCTCCGATCCCGCCAACGGCGCACGAGTCACTCTCCTCGAACTGCTCGGCGCCCTAAACGGTGCGGCGCGCGAGGCCGGTGAACAGGGCACGCACGAAGCGTGGCGGGAGGAGTGGCGGCGTCAGGGCGACAAGATCACGGCGCTCCTCGCGGACCCCGCGCCGAGCGTCCGGCGGCACGCCCTCCTCCTCGCGGACGACGACGCGCTGCTGGAACGGTGGCACGCCGAGACGGACCCAGCCGTACGCCTGCCCCTCCTGCTGGCGCTGGGCGCCCGCGCCGCGACGACCGCCGGCGCGCCCAAGACCGGGTATCCCGGTGGCCGGCACCGGTTCGTCGGCGCGGTGGAGGCGGTGCTGAGCCGGGTGCTGCGCGACGACGAGCCGGTGATGAAGGTGGCGGCCGTGATCGCCCGGGCGTCCCTCGATCGCGACGCCCCCCTCCGGCATGCCGACCTGCTGCTGGACGTCCTCGCTGATCCGGCCGTACGGCCCCGGTTCGAGCGGATCTGGTGGCTGCCGGAGATCGAGATCCCCTTCACCCGTGACGACGTCGCCGCATGGGTGTCCGGTCTCCTCGACCACGTCCCCCCGGCCGCCCTGTCGTTCGTGACCCGGCTGGCTGAGGCGGCGGAACGCACCGCGGACGACGGGCTGCGCCGGGTCGTCCTGGACGAGGCGTGGCGGCACCTGGTACTGCGGCGTTCCGCAGCATCGACGGTGCTGCCCCTCACGGCACGGATGCTGGACTGTGCCGACGACTGCGTGCGGCTCAAGGTCGCGCACCTCCTCGCAATGCTCGCCCCTGACTCCGGCCCGTACGCCGACCGCCTGGCGGCACTGCTCGACGATCCCGGGACCGACAAAATCTCCTGGATCGAGGGGACCGTCGGCGACTTCGCACGCTGGGCCCTGGTCCGGCTGGGCGACCCCCGCGGCCTCCCCGGCCTGGTCGAGTCGCTCTGGGCGCCCTACCGGGAGCAGTTCGGGCGCAGCTGGGTGGCGGGCGATCCGCGTCGGCCGGAGATGCACGAAGTCCTCACGCCGCTGCGCGAGCACGCGGACGTCCTGCTGCCCGCGCTGCTGGAGGAGGTGCGGCAGGACCACGAACGGCACGGCGACCACGGCGAGATCATGGGCACCTTGCTGCAGGTCGCCGAGGAGT
>Ga0308176_10001515_pt1 | contig 14607 bp, 7 predicted proteins | sample PhyCR2_3_FD_203890 | JGI IMG/M metagenome (GOLD analysis project Ga0308176, IMG submission 203890) | Soil microbial communities from UC Gill Tract Community Farm, Albany, California, United States - DLSLS.C.R2 | ecosystem: Environmental > Terrestrial > Soil > Agricultural land | place: USA...
GCGCCTTCGCGACCTTCGCGGTCCAACTCCTCCCCACACACCAGTTGCGCAAAACGAACCCACCGCAACCAACGCCATCCTCCTGCTCGCCCTCCTCTCCCTCGCCCTCCCCACCCCCGCCGCCGACGCCCCCCCCATCTCCGCCACCGGCCGCGGCGGCGCCGTCGCCACCGTCCACCCCCTAGCCTCCGCCGCAGGCATCGACGCCCTCCGCAAAGGGGGCAACGCCATCGACGCCGCCATCGCCGCCGGCCTCACCCTCGGCGTCGTCGACACCGCCAACTCCGGCATCGGCGGCGGCTGCTTCATCCTCATCCGCAAATCCGACGGCTCCCTCCTCGCCATCGACGGCCGCGAAACCGCCCCCGCCGCCGCCACACGCGACATGTTCCTCAAAAACGGCAAGGCCGACCCAACCCTCAGCACCACCGGCCCCCTCGCCTCCGGCGTCCCCGGCGCCCTGGCCGCCTACGACCTCGCCCTCCGCGAAGCCGGCAAACTCCCCCTCGCTGGCGCCCTCCTCCCCGCCGCCGATCTCGCCGAGCAGGGCTTCCCCCTCACCGCCGCCTACGCCTCCCGCCTCAGATCCGTTGCCAAAGACCTCGCCAGATTCGACGCCTCCAAATCCACTTTCCTCGACGGCAGTGGCAACCCCTGGCCCGCCGGCCACATGCTGAAACAGCCCGACCTCGCCCGCACCTACCGCGGCATCGCCAATCACGGCGCCGACTACTTCTACCGCGGCCCCGTCGCCCAATCCGCCGAAATCTGGATGAAACAAAACGGCGGCCTCCTCACCGCCGCCGACTTCGCCGACTACCGCCCCATCCGCCGCGAGCCGCTCGTCACGACCTACCGCGCCTACACCATCGTCGGCTTCCCCCCGCCCAGTTCCGGCGGCGTCCACGTCGCCCAGATCCTCAACATCCTCGAACACTTCGACTTGGCCGACCTGAATCGCCGCGACCCCGCCACCCGCTACCACGTCATCGCCGAGGCCATGAAGCTCGCCTTCGCCGACCGCGCCTTCTGGCTCGGCGACCCCGACTTCGCCAAGGTGCCCCGGGGGCTGATCGACAAAACCTACGCCGCCGATTTGGCCAAGCGGATCGACCTCACGAAGGCGATCGACGTCCCCACGCACGGCCATCCTCCCGCGGAGGACGCCGACTTCTTCTCCCGCCAACTTGAAAAACACACCACCCACGTCGCCGCCGCCGACGCCCAGGGCAACTGGGTCGCCATGACCCAGACCATCAACACCACCTTCGGCTCCAAAGTCGTCATCCCCGGCACCGGCATCACCCTCAACGACGAGATGGACGACTTCTCTGCCCAGCCCGGCGCCCCCAACGCCTTCGGCCTCGTCGGCGCCGAAGCCAACGCCGTCGCCCCCCGCAAACGCCCCCTCTCCAGCATGAGCCCCACCATCGTCCTCAAGGACAACCGCCCGATCCTCACCGCCGGCGCCGCCGGCGGCCCCACCATCATCTCCCAGGTCGTCATGACCCTCACCAACGACCTGGACCTCGGCCTGCCGCTGCCGCAGTCGGTAGCCGCCCCAAGAATCCACCACCAATGGCGCCCCAACGAACTCGTCGTAGAACCCACCCTCGGCGACGACACCATCCAAAAACTCACCGCGCTAGGCCACAAGGTAGTACGCCGCGACCACCTCGGCGTGACGCAGGCGATCGGCGAGACGGACGGCAATTTCGTCGCCGTCCACGACCCGCGCACTTCCGGAGACGCAAGGACATGGGGTGAATGACCGCACCGGGGGCGCCTATATGGAAACAAAGCCGCTTGCGGCTTCGCGGGGCCAACCAGCTGAAATCACAAACGCCCATTCCGCGCGCTCGACCGTCGCATCAATCCCTCGGTATCGCAAACGCCACGAACGAATCCCCCGACTTGGTCTGCTGCTTCCCCCCCCCGCCGGCGGCGATCACCACGTACTGCCTTCCTCCAACCATGTACGTGCTCGGCGTCGCGTACGCCCCCGCATCAAGCTGGAACTCCCACAGCAGCTCCCCCGTCTTCTTATCAAACGCGTGGAACCGCTCGTCCTTGCTCGCGCCGACGAACACCAGCCCGCCGGCCGTTACGATCGTCCCGCCGAAGTTCTCCGTCCCCGTCTGCGGCACGCCGCGCGCCTTCAGCTCCGGGTACTCCCCCAGCGGCACGCGCCACGCGAACTCGCCCGTATTCAGATCAATCGCGATCAGATTCCCCCACGGCGGCTTGATCGCCGGATACCCATCCTGGTCCAGGAATCTTCCGTACCCCATCGCGTCGTACCCGCCGAGGTTCTTGTTCGGCCGCACCTGCGCGATGGCCGGAATGTCGTTCGTGTTCACGTAGAGGATGTTGGTCGTCGGGTCGAACGACGCCCCCGACCAGATCGCCCCGCCGTGGTAACCGGGGATGCAGATCGTCCCCTGTTCGCTCGGCGGGATGAACTCCTTCCCGTGGCGCAGGGAACTAAGCTGCTTGAGCGCGTAGTCGTGCGACTGCGGCGAGATGTTGGTCAGGTCGTCCTCGGTGACGACCTGCCGCGCGATCGGCGGCGGCTTCACCGGCAGCGGCTGCGTCGGCGACGCCTCCTCCCCCGGGATATCCGACGCCGGCACCGGCACCTCCTTCACCTCGAACAGCGGCTTGCCCGTCTTCCGCTCGAACACGTAGCAGTACCCCGTCTTCGTGCACTGCGCGACCGCCTCGATCTCCTTCCCGTCCCGCTTCACCTTGCACACCACCGGCGGGCACGGGTTGTCGTGGTCCCACAAATCATGATGCAGCGTCTGAAAGTGCCACAGCCGCTTGCCCGTCCGCGCGTCGATCGCCAGCGTGCAGTTGGCGAACAGGTTCGGCCCCTTGCGCTCGGCCCCCCAGAAATCCGGGTTCACCGACCCCGTCCCGCAAAACAGGATGCCGTGCTCGGCGTCCAGCGTCAGCCCGCCCCACGCGTTCGCCCCGCCGCGGTCCTTCCACTCGTCCCCGTGCCACGTGTCATTCCCGAACTCCCCCGGCCGAGGCACCGCGTGAAACCGCCACACCTCCTTGCCCGTCCGCACGTCAAAAGCCCGATTGTCCCCCGGCGCCGCGCGCCTTCCCTCGTCGTTCGAGAAGCAAACGATCACCACGTTCTCGAACACCATCGGCGCAGAGGTCGGCCCGTACCCCATCTTCGAGATGTCCCGCTCGACCCCGGCCCGCAGGTCCACCACCCCCCCGTCGCCGAAGTCAGTATCGAGTTTGCCGGTCTTCGCGTCCAGCGACATCAGCCGCCCGTCGGTTACGCCCAGCAGCACTCGCCGCTGACCCTCGGGCTTGCCGTCCGACCAGTACGCCACTCCCCGGTTCACGCCCCCCGACGTCCGCCGGTACGCCTTGGGCGGCCCGGCGTACGGGTCGTACTGCCAGATCTCCTTCCCGCTCGCCGCGTCCAACGCCACGACCTTCGTCTTCACGGTCGTCACGTACATGACGCCGTCGATCACCAGCGGCGTGCACTCGATCGTCGTCCCCGGCCCCGCATCCTTCGTGTGATACACCCACGCCACGTCCAACTGCCCGACGTTGTTCCGGTTGATCTGGTCAAGCCTGGAGTAACGCGTCCCGCCCTTGTCATTGCCGACGTTCGGCCAGTCCACGTTCTTGTTGGTGCCCACGACATCTTCGCCGGCGCACCGCCCGACCGCCGTAAGCACCCCCAACACCAGCATCAAGCACCCGATGAAAGCTATTCGATCCAACCCGCCGCGTCCCATGACCTTCTCCATGAATGCGCCGCCCGCCCTCATTTACTCGCCGCCGGGCCCTGTGCCGCCTTCTTCAAACTCGCCAGATACTCCACCAGGTCCGCCATATCCTGCGCCGACAGCGTCGCCTGCAACCCCTCCGGCATCAGAGAATCCTTTTGCATCCGCCGCTGCCGAATGTCCGACTTCTTCAACGTCACCGCCACCCCGGTCGCCTGCTGGATCGTCAGCTCGTCGGCCGTCTCGCTGCTGACGATGCCGACGATCTCGTCATTGCCCCTGGTCTTGACAATAGTCCCCTCGTACCCGAACGAAATGGCCGCGCTGGGATACAGGATCTGCTCCAGCAGTGCTTCTTTCCCGTACTTGCTCCCGATCTCCGTCAGCGGCGGCCCGAAGTTCACGCCCTTGTCGCCGACCTGGTGGCACTTGGCGCAAACAGTCTCGAACACGGCCGCGCCCTTCACCGCGTTGCCCGTCATCTTCGCCAGTTCCGGGATCGGCGGCAGCGGGTGGGCGTTCTGCCCCGCCGGCAGTGGCAGCACCTTCTCCGCCTCGTCCTTGACCGTGCGCGAGCTGTGCGTGTGCAGCTCCGACGCCGCCAGCGGCACCATGTCCTTCGGCAGCGTGCCGTCCTTGGCCATCTCGATGAGGAACAGCGCCCCCGTGCGGCTGGCCGCCACCGTCCGCAGCGCGGCCTGGCGCACCGCGGCGTCGTACTTCGCATCCGTGATCACCTTCGCCGCCAGCTTCGACGCCGGCCGGTCCGCGACGTTGCCCAGCAGCTTGAGCAACGTGAACACCTGCGCCTGGTCGGCCGACTTGAGCGTCTTCTCCAGCATGGACGCGTGCCCGTGCTTGAGGACCACCCGCACCGCCTCGGTGGCCGAGTCGTCCTTCGAGTGCGCCAGCGCGTACGTGAGCAGGTCCCCGTCGCGGTCCTTCAGGCTGAACGCCTCGACCATTTCGACGAACGCCGGCGTCCCCTCGCTCTCCTTCACTACGCGCTCCAATGCCGGCTTCATCGCCGGAACTTTGTTCGGATCTACGCCCTTGAGCCGCGTGAGCACCTCGACGAACAGCGACGTCTCGTAGGGACTTTTCAGAAGTTGCGCCAGCGCCGCGGTCTTCTCGTCGCCGCCCTTGATGAAATCCAGCGCCCGCAGATACCGCGGCCGGTCCTGCTTCGACGTGGCGGGATCCTGGATCAGCTTCACCAGGTACGGCAGCACGTTCGTCCCGCGCAGCCGCCAGATCACGTCCCGCCCCGACGGCGTGTTCCACTCGTCACCCACGCGCTTCAGCCAGGCGTCGAGGCATTCCGTATCCCGCCCCGCCGCCCCGATCCCCAGCGCCTCCAGGTACCAGCGGTCCTTGCCGTCGTGCTGGGCCGCCAGCTCCGCCCACACCGCCGGCATCTGCGGCGAATCGTTGTGCCGCAGCGCGATCGCGCATTCCCGCCTCACGTGCGGCGAAGCGTCCCGCGCAAGCGACTGCACAAGCGGAATCACGTCGATTTTCAGTTCCCGCGCGATCCGCAGCCCGGTGATCCGCACGTCGGGGTTCTCGTCCTTCGTGGCCGCGTCCACGTATTGCTGCCCGCGCCCCTCGATCCGCGCGAGCAACTGCACCGCCCGCGCCCGCATCCGCGGGTCGCTGGATTTCCACAGCTTCTGCAGCGGCTCCTCCGCCGCAGCCCCCATCCCGTGCAGCTTGGTCCAGGCCAGGTAGCGCGTGGCGAGGTTCGGCGAGGCCAACGCCTGGGCGCATCCCGCGGCCGTCGCCAGGTCCAGCTTCGGCACCGGCGGCTTCACCCCCGGCGGAGCCACGCGATAAATCCGCCCCCGCATCGTCGCCAGATCATGGTCCCCCATCCCGTGCCCGCCGACGCCGGGGTCGTACCAGTCGGCGACGTACAACGACCCATCTGGCCCCACGCTCAGGTCCGACGGCCGAAACCACTTGTCCCCGGGACATTTCAGCAGATCGACGCTCTTAGCGGCATACCCCGCCCCGTCATTGCTTAGCTCGTACACACGCACGACGTTCGGCCCCGCGTCGCAGTGGATGAGCTGGTTCTGCATCCACTTGGGCAACAGGTCCCCTTCATACCGCACGATCCCCGTCGGCGATCCGTTGCCGGTCAGCAGCAGCACCGGCACCACGCCGGGGTCGTTCTGGTGCCAGTGGCGGTGCGGGACGTCGGCCTCCCAGTTCGTCCGTTTCTGGCTCCAGCCGGCCCCGGTGATCTCGTCCTTGTAGCCGTTGTTGCCGTACTCCATCACGTAGTTGATGCGGACGCCGCGGTTGCCGTCGTCGTCGTTATCGCTCTGCCACATCGTGCCGAACGAGTCGAGGTTGACCTCGTAGTTGTTCCGGAAATTCCACGCCAGCGTCTCGAAATGGCTGCCGTCCGGGTCACAGCGGAACACCATGCCTTCGCGGTACACGTCGCGCGTGACCGGTGTTTTCTTGAACCGCTCGTCCGCCACCTCGTTGCCCATCTCGTCAATGATCGGCGATCCATCGGCGTGGCGGATGTGTTTGCTCTCGTTGCCGGCGTTGAAATACAGCTTGCCGTCGGGGCCGAACAGGAACTTGTGCACGCCGTGGTCGTGCTGGACGCCTTCGATGCCGCTGAAGAGCACCTCCTTTTTGTCGGCCTTGCCGTCGCCGTCGGTGTCGGTGAAGACGAACACGTTCGGCGAGCAGGAGACGATCACGCGCGTGCCGGGACCGTCGCCGAGCACGCAAATCCCCAGGGCCGAATTGATCTCCGTGCCCCGGTAGAACGTCGTCGCCTTGTCGGCCCGCCCGTCGCCGTCGGTGTCTTCGAGGATGACGATCCGGTCGCCCTGCGGGCGAAGGTCCTTGTACTTGCGGTAATTCACGCCCTCGGCCACCCACACGCGCCCGCGCGCGTCCACGTCGATGTTCGTGGGGTTCGAGAACATCGGCTCGGACGCGAACAGCGTGACCTGCAGGCCGTCGGCCGCCTCGATGCGCTTGACGGTCTCCTCCGGCGCGAGTTGCGCCGGCAGGGATTGCGTCCACGCCCCCATCCCGCACGCCGCTAAAGAAACAGCGAATCGCTTCCACGCGCGCGTCGTCCAGCGCATCAATCGCACCTCCACGTTCGTGCCGATCCGATGGTACCGGCCGGCGCGCGGCCGAACAAACTTCCGGTAACGCATGGATTACCGCATCGGATATGGCTGCGTTGTGCGATGATTCTTACTCGTATTTGAGAATCGAGTGCACCTCGACGGGCGCTACCTTCTGCCGCCCCTTCAGCCCCACCAATTCGATCAGCACGGCCACGCCCGCCAGATCGCCCCCGAGCTGGCGGACCAGGTCGCAACAGGCCTTCATCGTGCCGCCGGTCGCCAGCACGTCGTCCACGACGAGCACGCGTTGCCCCTTGATGATCGAGTCGGCGTGCATCTCCAGGCGGTCCTTGCCGTACTCCAGGTCGTACTCCATCGACACCGCCTTGAACGGCAGCTTCCCCGGCTTGCGCACCAGCGCAAACCCCGCCGACAGGCAGCACGCCACCGCCGTCCCGAAGATGAACCCCCGGCTCTCGGCCCCGACGACCAGGTCGATATTCTTCCCCCGGTAAGGATTGGCCAGCAGCTCGATCGACAGCGCCAGCCCCGACGGGCTGGACAGCAGCGGCGTGATGTCCCGGAACAGGATCCCCGGCTTCGGAAAATCAGGTATGTCGCGGATCAGCTTCTTCAGCGGCGTGATCGGGTCCATGAGCGGGAGTGTAAGCGCCGGCGGGAAAAAAAGAGAGGGCGGCCCGCTCCGTAGCCGGGCCGCCCTTCGTAAATTCTCCACCCCCACCGATTCGTTCCTACGCCACGCCCGCCATCATCGCGTCGCGGAGCTTGCGCAGGGCCTCGTGCTCGATCTGGCGGACGCGCTCGCGGGTGAGGCCGATCTTTTCGCCGATTTCCTTGAGGGTCATCGGGTCGCCGCCGTCGAGGCCGTAGCGGAGCTTGAGGATCTTCGCCTCGCGCTCGTCGATCTCGCCGAGCAGCTCGCCCAGTTGCCGCAGCTCGTCCTGGTCCTTGACCAGCTCGTCGGGCGTGGGCGTGTTCATGTCCGCGACCAGCTCGTTGATCGTCAGCTCGCCGTCGGCGCTGCCGGACTGCGTCGGCGAGTGGTACGCCTTGACCGCCTTGCGGATGATCCGCAGCTTCTTCGGCGACATCTTCAGGTGCGCCGAAAGCTCGTCGATCGTCGGCAGGCGCCCGAGCTCGTCCTCCAGCTCGCGCATCGCCTGCTTGAGCTTGGAGATCATCTCCACCATGTAGGCGGGGATGTGGATCGGCTGGACGCTGTTGATCAGCGCCCGCTTGATCGCCTGCTTGATCCACCACGAGGCGTAGGTGCTGAAGCGGCTGCCGTTCTCGGGGTCGAAGCCTTCGACGGCGCGCAGGAGGCCGATGTTGCCCTCTTCGATCAGGTCCTGGAGCTGCAGACCTCGGCCGACGTAGTGCTTGGCGATGTTGACCACCAGCCGGAGGTTGGAGCGCACCATGCGCTCGCGCGCCGCGGGGTCGTTGTCGTTGATGATGCGCCGCGCCAGCTCCTTCTCCTGGTCCGCGTTGAGCAACGGGGAGCCGTTGATCTGCTTGAGGTACAGTTGCAGCCCGGATTGAACAGCGACGGAAGCCATAGCCCTTAACAATCCCTTCTACACTTTCTTACGGCCGGTCCTTGCGGGCGTTGCCGAGGGCGTATCCCCGGGCGTGGCCTTTACCGGACCGACCGGCATTTTCCCCACTCGCGTTCCATCGGTCCCCAAAAACTACCGCCGCGCCGCGCAAGTGCTTGTGACGCCCTTGTGAAAGCGCGATGAAGCTAGCAGCACTATCGGCGCGGCTTATATGAGACTTTTGGACCCGCTGAGTTGGACCGCCGGCGCTCGCCCTGGCGCTGCGGTTGTGAGGATTGTTGCGGGACCATCCCAATGGGTCAAGAAAAATCCTGAATTAAAATGACGAAACGGTAAGAAACGATGCCGTTCGATTCGACGTGGTCCCCTCGGGAGCAGGCGGGCCCGCCGGCCCTCCTTCGCCGGCGGCCCGACCTGCACTCCCATCGGGTCAGTGTGGACACGGGGCGTTATGGGACGTTTGGTCAGGAAATTCAGGGATTTGCGCGGCGGTGAAGGGCGCAACAGAACGGGCCTCCCCGCCGCTGGGGGAGGCCCGGGTCTGTCATGTGTAATACGTTTAAAGTACTACCGGCCGAGCTTGAGGTCGCCGAGGCCGTGGGTCTGTTCGCCGGTCTCCAGGCCGCCGCGGAGGCCCTTGGCCTTGGAGCGCTCCTTGCGCTCCTCCTCGCGCTTTTCCTCTTCCTGCTGCCACTGCGCCCGCTTGAGCGAGAGGCCGATCTTGCGCTCGTCGGGATCGACGCGGAGGATCTTGACGTCCAGCTCCTGGCCGATCTTGAGCGCCTCCTCGGGCTTCTCGATTTTCTGGTCCGAGATTTCGCTGATGTGCAGCAGGCCTTCGAGGCCCGGCTCGAGCTCCACGAAGACGCCGAAGTTGGCGATCTTCGTGACGTGGCCTTTGACGACCATGCCGGGGCGGTAGTTCTCGGGGATGACGGTTTGCCAGGGGTCCTCCGTCATCTGCTTGAGGCCCAGCGCGATGCGCTGCTTTTCCTGGTCCACGCTGAGCACGACGGCGCGGATGGTCTCGCTCTTCTTGAGCACCTCGCTGGGGTGGCCTATCTTCTTGGTCCAGGAGAGGTCCGAGACGTGGAGCAGGCCGTCGATGCCTTCCTCGATCTCGACGAACGCGCCGTAGTTGGCGATGTTGCGGACCTTGCCTTCGACGACCGAGCCCGGCGGGTACTTTTCGGCGACGCGCTCCCAGGGATTCTCCTCGACCTGCTTCATGCCGAGGGAGATTTCCTGCTTGTCCTTGTTGATGTCCAGGACCTTGACCTTGACCTTCTGCCCCTGGGTGACGACCTCGCTGGGGTGGTTGATGCGCTTGGTCCAGGACATCTCGGAGATGTGCACCAGGCCTTCGACGCCTTCCTCAAGCTTGCAGAAGGCGCCGTAGGACATGATGTTGACGACCTCGGCCTCGTGCACCGAGCCGACGGGGTACTTGGTCTCGATGTTCTCCCAGGGGCTGGCGTCCTTCTGCTTGAGGCCCAGCGCGATCTTTTCCTTGTCCTTGTCGATCGAGAGGACCTTGACCTCGATCTCCTGGTCGATCTTGAGGATTTCGCTGGGGTGGTTGATGCGGCCCCAGGACATGTCGGTGATGTGCAGCAGCCCGTCCACGCCGCCGAGGTCGATGAACGCGCCGAAGTCGGCGATGTTCTTGACGGTGCCCTTGACGATCTGGCCGATCACCAGGTTCTCGAAGGTCTTCTTCTTCTGCTCGTCGCGCTGCTGCTCGATCATCTTACGGCGGGAGATGACGATGTTGCGGCGCTCCTCGTCGATCTTGAGGATAACGGCCTCGATCTCGCGGCCGATCCAGTCGGAGATCTCGCCGGGGCGGCGGATGTCCACCTGGGAGGCGGGGAGGAAGACGGGGACGCCGATGTCCACGAGCAGGCCGCCCTTGATCTTCTTGGTGACCTTGCCCTTGACGGGGTCGCCCTCCTTTTTGGACTTCATGATGGCTTCCCAGTTGATGATGCGATCAGCCTTGCGCTTGCTGATCTTCACCAGACCGGTGTCGCCTTCGACGTCCTCGAGGAAGACGCGGACCTCGTCGCCGACCTTGACCTTGTCGGGCTCGTCGAACTCGCCGCGTTCCAGGACGCCTTCGCTCTTGAGGCCGAGCTCGACGACGAAGTCGTCGCCGACGGTGGAGGAGACGCGGCCCTTGACGATGGCGCCGGGGGAGAAGTCCTGCACCTCGTCCTTGCCGACGAGCTTGTCGAGATCGGGGTTGGACTCGCCCAGCGCGGTGGCGACGGCCGAATCCACGTCGGAATCCAGGTCCCCCAGGGAATTGATCAGGTTGTAATCGACCATGTGAAAAGAGTTTCCTACGCGTAGCCCAAATGGAACATCCGCCGGCACCTACGCAATGCCGGCGAGGCCGGTGAAAATAAACCAGGAACGGAACGCCCGCCCCGTGGCGAACGCGTCATTATAGAGAAGGGCCGCGCGGGGGCAAGCGAATGAACCGTGAAGCAGGAGGCGAGTTTGGGTTCGTTTTTTCCGGCGCGAGGGGGCGCGGACAAATGCGGACGTTTCCGGTCAGAAGCGGACGTTTTCGGACATTCCAATAACTGGGGCGGGCGAGGGGCGGTGGGGAAGCGAAAACCGCCTTGTATGCACCATTCCGCACAATTTTGCACAAGTTTTTCAGCCGGGAGTGAAAGTTGGGGGGCGGCTGCTGGCGCCGCAGTGCGGCATGCGGTGCGCGAGCCGGCACTGGAGCTTTTCGGCGCGCGTTCACCGCTAGCGTGATGTCGCTGGGGCGGCGGCGCTATTGATTACGCCCGGAGGAGGGGCTTGCTGCGGCGGCAGGTGCGCCAGGTGGCGCAGAGTCCCAGGAGCGATAAGCCGGCCCAGGCGGGGGCCGGGAGGGGCGCGGCGGTCACTTCGGAGGGTGTGATGTCCGCGCCGCCGGGGGCGATGTCGTCAAAGGACGTGATCGGGGCCAGTCCCGTGGGCGCGTCCGCGCCGGGCAAAACGGCGGAAATGGCGTCGGCGATTGCCGAGGACGTTTCGGCGGGCAAGCTGACGTCGGAAACGCTGGTCAGTGGGAGGGGTTGGAGGATTGACGAGCCCGCATCCGAGGAGCCGGCGGCGCCGTCGAGTCCGAAGGCGGTCTCGTTGGCTGACGCGAGGATCAGGGGGGAGGAGATGGGGGAGAAAGCCGAATCCCCGCTGGCGGCTGAGCCGCTCGTTGGAGCGCCGCCGGAGCCAGCGACTGCGGCACCGCCGCCGCCCGCGGACGCCCCACCGCCGGACGTACCTCCGCCACCGCCACCGCCGCCGCCACCCCCGCCGCCGCCGGCACCCCCACCGCCACCGGCACCCCCTCCGCCGCCGCTACCCCCGCCGCCGCCACCAGCTGCACCGTCGGCGGCGTCGCCGCCGAAGGAATTCGAGCCGGCAAAGCCGTCGGAGAGCAGGAGCGGTCCACCGGGGGTCCAGTCGTCCAATTCGGCCAAGACGACGCCGAAGTCGTACGCGGGCATGTCAGCCCAGAGCGTCCACTGAACCGTTGCCGTGGACGGCTTGGTTTCAGTGACGCGCACGCAGCCTTCGCGAAGTAGCTCACGTTCGGGGAAAGACTCGCCGGTTGCTTCGCTGGTTGTTTCGCCGGCTGCCGAGGGCTGGTCCGGTTGCAACATGGGCTGCGGATAAACCGAGGCGGCATTTGCCTGGCCGGTATATCCTGTTATGAGCGCGGCGGTTATGCACCCGGCCAGACGGACCGAGCCCGAACGAAATGTGTGTTTCACCTGCCACTCCTCTGCGGGCGAGACGTGTAACTGGTACAACTGGGTCCGATACATTGTAGCCGCAGGGCATGTAACGGACAACACATAAAAGTCGTCCATACAGGTTCTTGCGGTGACAGAGCTTATGACCCGGCGGGTCCGACTGCGACGGGGCGGGTTTCCTCGGCGGGGGGTTCGACAGGCTTGAGGTCCTGGAGGGTGCCAAGGGCGAGGACCTGGGGCCAGACGGCGGCGACGATGGCGACGACGACGAGGGTGCCGGTGCCGCCGAAGAGGACGGACCAAACGGGCCCGAGAACGTTCGCCCGGGCGGCGGTGGCGCCGAAAAAGGTGGCCAGGGCGGAGAAGGCGGCGGCGGTGAGGCCGGATTCGAGGCCGCCGAGCTCGTTGCTGGCGCCGATGAAGACCTGGTTGACGGCGGAGACGCGGCCGCGCATGACGTCGGGGGTGAGGATCTGGACGAGGGTGTGGCGGACGACGACCGAGACGTTGTCGCAGGCGCCCAGGCAACAGAGTGCGGCGAAGGAGAGCCAGAAGTTGCGGCTGAGGCCGAAGACCAGTGTGCAGATGCCGAAGCCGGCGACGGCCAGGAGGAGGGATCGGCCGGCGCGCTGCATGGGCGGCATGTGGGCGATGAACAGCGCCATGATGAAGGCGCCGATGGCTTCGGCGGCGCGGAGCCAGCCGAATCCGACGGAGCCGACGTGGAGGATGTCGGTGGCGAAGACGGGCAGGAGGTAGACGGCGCCGCCGAGGAGGACGGCGAAGAGGTCGAGCGTCATGGCGGCCAGGAGGAGCTTGGTGCGGGAGACGAAGCGGACGCCGTCCCACAGGGAGGACCAGGTGGGCGGGCGATCTTTGGCCAGTTCCTCGGCGGGTTCCTCGCTGAGGTAGCCGCGGGCGGGGAGGGTCATGATGAAGGCGGCGTACACCACCTGGGAGGCGGCGTCGATGAAGTAGGCGAGCTTGACGCTGTGGAAATGTTTGAGGCTGATGGCGATGACCAGGCCGGCCAGGGCGGGGCCGCTCATGGAGGCGACCTGGAAGATGGTGGAGTTCCAGGTGAGGGCGTTGGTGAAGGCCTCGGTGGGGACGAGGCGCGGGAGCAGGGCGGCGCGGGCGGGGCGGCCGAGGATGAGCGCGGCGCTGTTGAACATGATGAGGACGTACATCCAGCCGAGCAGGCCGGGGCGGTAGGAACAGAGGCCGAGGCCGGCGGAGCAGACGCCGGCCAGGATGCTGGTGAAAGCGGAGAGGCGGCGGCGATCCATGCGGTCGGCCAGGAGGCCGGCGGGGAGGGCGAGGAAGATCAGCGGTAGCGCCTGGACGCCGGCGACGTAGCCGAGGTCGAGGGTGGACTTGGTGCGCTGGATGATCTCCCAGCCGATGGCGGTGGAGACCATGTAATGCCCGACGACGGCGAAGATCCAGCCGACCGAGAATCGGAGGTACTCTGGGAATCGCAGGGCGAGATACGGGTCGTGGGCGAGGGGCGGGGGGGAGTAGTCGAGGGCGCGGACGGAGGGGGTTTCCCGTTCGAGGTCGGCCTCGGTGGGGGCGGCGGAGGCGGGGCGCTCGTTGTCCGGCTGTTCGTAGGCGGGGACGGAACGGCGATTGGGGTCGGGTCGGGATTCACCCATGGGGGTCACGGCGGGAGTTAGGAGGTTCGGCGGGTGGGTGAATCATGCGACGGAGGAGAGGGAGGCCAGGGCCTTGGTCAGGGCTTCGACGAAGAAGAACTCGCCCCACATGACCGACTCGTCCACGCCGAGGCCTTTGTGGATGTGGTACACGCCGCGGCGGAGGATGCCTTCCCAGTGGACGTCGCCGTCGGCGAGGTATGGCGGGGACGTGAGGGTGTCGATGGCGTTCATGGCGGCGGCGTGGTAGGCGCTGGCGCGGATGCGATCGGCGGTGAGGCGGGAGAGGTTGAAGAGTCCGGAAGCGGCGATGGCGGCGGCGCTGCTGTCGGGCTGGGAGCGGGAGAGGGGGCCGGTGTCGGGGGCGTCGTAGTCCCAGGGGGGGACGCCGTCGCCGGCCATGTGCTCGAGGTAATACTCTGCGTTGGCCTCGGCGACGTTGAGGAAGCGGGCGTCGCCGGTGAGCTCGTAGCAGGTGCCGTAGCCGTAGAGCGACCACGCCAGGCCGCGCGACCAGCATGAGTCGCCGCGGAAGCCCTGGTGGGTGGTCTGGCGGAGGAACTCGCCGGTATTGGTGTCGAAGATGCCCTCGTGGCTGGTGGAGCCGTCGCCGCGGACGATGGTGCGGCGGGTGGTGAGACAGTGCTCGCGGGCGACGCGCATCAGATTATCGTCGCGGAGGTGGCGGGCTGCGAAGAAGATGATGCCGACGTTCATCATGATGTCGATGAAGAGCGATT
>Ga0308176_10001516_pt1 | contig 14605 bp, 15 predicted proteins | sample PhyCR2_3_FD_203890 | JGI IMG/M metagenome (GOLD analysis project Ga0308176, IMG submission 203890) | Soil microbial communities from UC Gill Tract Community Farm, Albany, California, United States - DLSLS.C.R2 | ecosystem: Environmental > Terrestrial > Soil > Agricultural land | place: USA...
ACCAGGAACGAGCGAGGGGCATGCAGCCAGCATGCCCCTCGATCGTTCCTGGTGGCGACCTCAACCTGGCTGAGTCCTAGGAGGCCGCCGGCGCCCCCACCAACCAGCCCCTGAGCGGATGCTTCGCGAACACCGGCTGCAGCGCGAAGTACCGCGCCAGCGTCCGGGTGCCGGGAACCAGCAGCTCATAATGGTCGAGCGTGATTGCCGCACTCGCCGAATCGCGGGCGGTGGTGGTCGAGAGCAGGAAGTGAATGGCGAAGGCTGCCGCCTCGGCCTGGTGCTCGCTGACGTTGCCGTAGCCGTAACGCTTGGGGTCGCGGATCGGCGCGACGCCTTGCCACAGCATCGCGATCTGGGTGCCCGCGCGGGCCTGCCAGCGGTGGGCGAGCTCGTGGGCCAGGGTGTGACGAAGCTGCTCGGTGCTGGTGATGCGGGCCGGGTCCAGCGCCAACGAATCGCGCGAGCTCACGTACTCGCCCAGGCGGCCGGCCGCCCGGCCCCGCTCGCCGACCAAGCCCGCCGGGCGGGACGGGCGCCCGAACAGCGCGTAGAGTGAGTCGGCGTACGGTCCACGGGTGACGCCGGCCATCAGCGACCACACCGCGGTGTCGTCGTCCGACCGCACCAGGCCCCGCTCGGCGATCCACTCGCGCGACGCCAGGCTGTCGAGCCACTCGGGATGCTGCGCCACCTCCAGCAGCACACCGGGGTCGTCGGTCTCGAACACGCCGCCCTCCACCCGGAACAGGTACGCCGGCCGGCCCAGGGACACGTCCACATAGGCCAGCGATACCGCGGAGGCGCGCCACGGCCCCTGCGGCGATCGCCGCACCGGGCCGACCACCGGGAGGGTGCGATCGAGGCGGCCGTTCACAGACCGGAACACCAGGCCGGTGTCGGTCACGGCGATCATCCCCTCGACCGGCGGCAACCCGTGGACCGAGTAGAAGCCCAGCACCATCCCGCCGAGCCCACCCGCGCCGCGGCTGGACGTTCGGCTCGACGTCAGTCGAACGCGGAGAGTATCGCCCGTGCCGGCTGCAGCCTCGTAGCCGCGCGGCGCGGTGCGGCCGGCGCCTGCGAGCGAGAGTGCCGCCACCGCCAGGGTGGCGAGCCTGACCCCCAGGCCGCGCCGACGGTGGCCGATCACCGCTGAGCGAGGCTGGTGCCGTCGGCTGCGGGCACCTCGGACGCGTTGGCCGAGTCGACCCAGGTCGTCTGGATCAGGAGAACCGTCAGCGCCACGATCAGAAGGACCATGGAGCCGAGGACCGCGAAGGCGGTGCGTTCGGAGACGGGAGCGGCTGGCGCGGGCGGTGCGCTGCTGTCAGGGGCCACGGGGCTCTCGGCGGATGCCGGTCAGGGTGAAGGTCAGCCGGGGATGCGAAGCCGCATGCCGGCACGCAGGGTCTGTTGTACGGCGAGCCCGTTGACCCGCCGAAGCGAGCGCACCGATACGTGGTATCGGCGGGCAATGCCGGTGAGGGTCTCGCCCCGCCGCACTCGGTGGGTGGCACCCCTCGCGTGGCTCCCGCGAGCGGAGCCGACGGTGCCGGTCGCCCGCATGGCCAGAGCCGACGGAATCGCGACCGTGGGGATCACCAGACGGGTGCCGGGCGCTGGCCGAGCCGAACGGACCTTCGGGTTGGCCGCACGGATGTCGCGGACCGGCAGCCGGTAGCGGGCCGCGACGCCGGTCCAGCGCTCGCCGCGTCGGGTGACGTGGCTCAGGTAGTGGACCCGCGCGTGGGGGCTCAGCTGTTCGTACCGCGCGGCGACCTCGGCGCCGGTACCCGCGGGCACGCGGACCACCGCGGTCGAGCGGGGCGGGGTGGCCAGCCGGAGGTACTGGGGGTTGAGATCGCGCACTTCGGCCAGGCTGCTACCCGCCAGCTTGGCGATCACGTCGAGTCCGGTGGCGTCGTGCACCACGATGGAGTCGTAGACCAGCGGCGCGGGGGTGGGGGTCGAGAAGCCATAGCGCGCCGGGTCCTTGGCGATGATCGCGGCGGCGATCAGCTTCGGCACGTAGTCCTGGGTCTCGCTGGCGAGAAGGTCGTTCGAGGCCAGCCGGAAGAACGCGGCGTCGCTGGTGATCTCCTGCACAGGTGCCGCGACCACGTCCTCCACCGGTGCGGCTCCGGCCGTGCTCGGCTCGAGGGCATCGGCCGCACTGTCCGCCGGGGTGCTGTCGGCCGCCATGGTGTCGGCGGCGGTGGTGTCCGCGTCGGCCAGGGCCGGCGCGTCGCTGTCGGCGTCATCGTCGGCCTCGTCGCCGGCGTCGACGCTGTCATCGGCTGCGGGCTCGGCGGGCGGGTCCCACTCGAGCTTGCCGAGGCTGCGGGAGACCTTGCCGGCGCCCGCGTTGTAGGCCGCGGCCGCCAGATAGAGCGAGCCGAACCGCTGGCGCAGATCCCGGAGATGACGGGCCGCCGCATCGGTCGCCTTGACCGGGTCGCGCCGTTCATCCACCCACGAGTCGACCCTCAGGCCGTACCCTGTGCCGGTGCCGCGCATGAATTGCCACATGCCGACCGCATACGCCCGGCTCACGGCCTCGTTCGAGTAGCCGCTCTCGATCAGCGCGAGATAGCCCAGGTCGCCGGGAAGGCCTTCGCCCTGGAACCGCGCGCGAATCAGCGGCTCGTAGCGGGCGCCCCGGCTCAGGAAGACCTCCATCCGGCTTCGCGCCGGGCCCTGGAAGTAGGCCAGGTAATAGCGGACCCGCGGATGGTCGGCGTAGGTCAGGACATCGATGTCCCAACGCACCCCGCTCGCGTCGAACGCGGGAACGACGGCGTCGCTCGGCGCCGCGTCAGCCAGATCGTTCAGCGCCTCGGCGTCGGCCGCGGAGCTTTCGTGGGTGAGGACGTCGAGATCGACCACGGGAGCGAGCGAGTCGTGCACGGCCGTGGACACCGGCACGGCCGTCGGGGCCGGGGGGAGCTGGCTGGCGCAGGCCGCCAGGGCGAGGAGCGGGCAGAAATGGATCAGTCGCTTCATGCCTGGCGGATCGGAAACAGGGTTTGCGGATGTGGTGCGGTTTCGCCTCGCAACACGCACGAATCAGGCCGCCGGGGCGTCCTATATAAGCTGTTGGTCTACTGATGGTTACGGCGGTTCGTCGCTGTCGCCATTTGAGCCGGCGGTGCAAAATCTCTGGCCGGTCGCAAAACACCACCGCGGTTATCTTCCCGCGGCCATGACACCCCCGCCGGTCCGCCACGATCCCTACGCGTCGCTCCGCATCCCGAACTTCCTCTGGTTCATCGCCAGCCTGCTGACGATGAACGTGGCCACCCAACTCCAGGCGGTGGTCGTGTCGTGGCAGGTGTACGGGCTGACCCAGGATCCGCTGTCCCTGGGTCTCATCGGTCTCGCCGAGGCGTTGCCGTTCATCGGGCTGGCTCTGCCGGCGGGACATTTGGCAGACCGGCTCTCACGGCTCCGAATCGCGCGGGCGGCTTTGAGCGCGCTGCTCGCATGCTCGGCAACGCTGCTCTGGTTCACCGTACAACCGGGTGTGATTCATCGGGGACGGGTATGGCCGGTTTACCTCGTGATCTTCGCGAGCGGCATCGCGCGGAGCTTTCTCCAACCCTCTCGCACCGCGCTCAGCGCCGAGCTGGTGCCGCGGCCGCTCTACCCCAACGCCGTGACCTGGCGCAGCTCGACCTGGCAGCTCGCGGCGGTGCTGGGCCCGGCGGTCGGCGGCCTCATCTACGGGTTCGGCAGCGTCACCGCGGCTTATGCGGTGGATGCGTCGCTGATGCTGGTGGCGCTCCTGGCGCTCGCCCGCATCCGTCACGTCCCGCCGCTACGAGCTGACGGTGGGGAGCCGGTACTTCAGAGCCTCGCCAGCGGGATCCGGTTCGTCCGTACCCAGCCGGTGGTGCTCGGGGCCATGGCGCTGGATCTGTTCTCGGTCCTGTTCGGCGGTGCGACGGCGCTGCTCCCGATCTTCGCCGACAACGTTCTGCACGTGGGCCCGGAGGGTCTAGGTGTGCTGCGCGCGGCGCCGGCCGCCGGCGCAGTCGTGATGTCGCTGGTGCTTGCGCACCGTCCCCCGCTCAAGCGCGCCGGCCGGACCCTGCTGGTGAACGTGGCCCTGTTCGGGCTCTCGATGATCGTGTTCGGACTGTCGCGGAGCTTCGCGCTGTCGCTCGGGGTGCTGGCAGTGAGCGGGATGGTGGACACGGTCAGCGTCGTCGTGCGGAGCACGCTGCTTCAGGTGCTGACGCCGGAGCACCTACTCGGCCGGGTCTCGTCGGTGAACGCGATCTTCATCGGGAGCTCCAATGAGATCGGCGCGTTCGAATCGGGTGTGGCGGCCAAGCTGCTGGGGACCGTTCCGTCAGTCGTGTTGGGTGGGTTGGCGACCCTGCTGGTCGTGACGGTGACCGCCCTCAAAGTGCCCCAGCTACGCCGGCTCAGGGAAATCCGGTAGACGCGAAGCGGGGCGCGGCCCAAAGGCCGCGCCCCGCTTCCAGTGCCTCACCTGCAGCGCCGCACCGGATGAATGGCGGTGCGCCGGATCAGGCCGCGGACTGCCCGCGGTTGGCGCGACGCGTTTCCACCTGGCGCTTGAGCCAGTCGATCTGGTCCTTGATGGTCTGCCGAGTGGCCTTGGTGGCCAGCCACTCGAGGGCCCGGCGCCGCTCTTCCTCGGAGAACACCGGGGACTCGGCCAGGCGCTGGTAGAAGGCCACCTGCTTCTCGGTGGGCGCGTAGGGGCCGACCCGGGTGACCACTTCGCCCGCCGCCGGCGTGGCGGCAGCCGCGGCAGCAGCCGGCGCGGTTTCGGCGGCCGTGGGAACCGCCTTCGACACGCCGCGCAGCGATCCGGGCTGGGCCTCTACGACCCGCGCCTGCCCTGCCTGGCGCGCACTGGCGATGACCTGGGCGCGGACGTTTCCCGGGATGAGCCGGAAGCGCGCGTTCCGGGCAGCCTTCATAGCCCCCGCCTCGTACCAGTGCGGGTTGAGCTGGCGCCCCCGCTGGGCCGTGATTTCCTCGCCCGAGAGTATCCGCCGAACGAAGTCGCGAATGGCGGGCTCACTGAAATTTTCGGCCATCCAGCCCAGATAGTCCCGACCCTCGTCGGTCTGGAGCAGATCGCGATAGCTGCGGCCCTTGTACTTCTTGCTGGGCACCCGCGCGTCCAGATCCAGCTGCGCGGGCTCGTAGAACAGCGGCTGGCGCTTGACGCCGATGACCTGGTCGAGCCGAACCTCGTGCCCTTCGGGTGAGACCGCGAACCTGGCCGCCTTCACCTTGAACAGCGCTTCCCGGTCCTCGCTTTCGCCGATGACCTCGTACTGGAGGTCTTCCTCGCGGATGACCTGCCCCTGGGAGACCAGCGCCATGCAGCACTCGTCCACCCCGGTCTTGGACAGACCCACGATCTCCTGGCCCCCCTCCTTCACCACGTACACGAGATCGGTACTGCCGACCCCGTCCAGCTCCTTGCGCAACGCTTCTTCGTCCAGGCGGTCCATCAGCTGAAACGGATCCCACGGTTGGGGCGCCGATTCGGCGGGATGCGGCATCGTGTCCGACATGGGTTGCTCTCCTCAATCCAGTCCATGGGACCGCCGACGGGCGGCCCCTCCGGTTCCAAATACCCCTCCTAGGGGCCCTTCGTGTCGCTGAGATGGACAGGGGACCAGCGGGTTTCCAGCGGCAGCGGCGTAGCCAACGCGGCGGGGGCGGGATTCTCCGGACCACTCAACGTAACACCCAATATAGCAATGAGTTAGGCTGTGTCAACAGGTTCTATGTATACGCCTGCCAACGGGTTACAGCGGCGTGGCTTTCGGGTTTCCTTCAGGGGGGAGAAAAGCTGGAGGCCGACGCGTTTCGCGGTCGGCCTCTTCACTCCGTGCGGGCTGAGCGGATGCTATTCATCGCCCTGTTCTTTCTTGTAGAGCCAGTACTCCGGACCGGCGAGATTCTCCGGCCACTCTCCGAGGTGGACATCCCCGCGCCAGGCCTCGTTGCCGGCGCCGTCCCACTCCCCTTCCGGCGTGTCCCAGGGGAGGTCTCCACCGCTCTCCCAGGGCAGCCCTTCGTTGGTGCTCATGTCGTCTCTCCTTCGATCCGACGGTGGGTGACCTGCCAGCGAGCTCCATGCGCAAATGCCGGGCCCGATCCGGCAGATCCCCGCGTCCGGGTGACTTAAGTATCGGCGGGGGCCCGGGAGAGATGAGGTGGGGCGGGTCACCCGAGGGCCGTGCCGCGAGCCGATCTGCGGGGGTAGTGCAGAATCGGCCTGGCCCTGGAAGGGTGCGGCATGTGCGGGAATCGGTCACCCAGCACGCCATTCCAGGCGCCCCCCACCCCTCGTTCCCCCCAAACCGCGACCGTGCGGCTGCCCGCCTTCTACCGCTCGTGGATGCCCGGGGGTTCCCACATCCGATGACGAGGGCTAGAATTCCGCCTCGTTCGGGACGTAGCGCAGTCCGGTAGCGCACTGCAATGGGGTTGCAGGGGTCGCGGGTTCAAATCCCGCCGTCCCGATTCCTGCCAGGGGCCGACCTTCGGGGTCGGCCTTGTCGTTGATGCCCGTTTCTCTCGTCACCGCGGAGCCTGCATGCACCGTCAGCTCATTCTGCTCGCCGCCGTCGTCGTCGCCGCCGCTGTCGCTGCCGGATGTCATCGCGGAGGCGCGTCCAAGGGTTTCAGCGCGGCCCTCGGCGTGGACACCACCAAGATGACCAAGGCGCCCTCAGGGTTCTGGTACGCCGACGTGGCGCCGGGGCAAGGTGATTCCGCCGCCGCCGGCCGCACGGTAACGGTGCACTACACCGGCTGGCTTCCCGACGGGACCAAGTTCGACAGCAGCCGGGACCGCGGTGAGCCCTTTGCATTCACCCTCGGCGCGGGCCAGGTGATCTCGGGCTGGGACGAAGGCGTGAAGGGCATGAAGGTGGGCGGACGCCGGAAGCTCGTGCTTCCGCCCCAGCTGGCCTACGGCGACGTGGGCGCGCCGCCCGCCATCCCACCCAATGCGACCCTGGTCTTCGACGTCGAGGTGCTCAAGGTCCAGTAACGCTGCCGTGAAGTCACGGCGTCGGGGCAATGAGCGCAGGGGGCCGGCGATTCCGGCGTGGCGAACCATCGCGGGCCTTGCCGCGCCGTCGGAGCTCGACCCGGCGATTGAGCGCGCGACCTTCGGCGGTCCGGTTGCTCGCCACCGGCCGGTCGGGTCCGAAGCCACGCGCCGTCATCCGTTCGAGCGGCACACCCTGCTGATGCAGGTACTGCCGCACCGTCTCCGCCCGCGCCCGGCCGAGCACGACATTCCTCCGATAGACGCCGCTGGAGTCGGTGTGCCCCGCGATCTCGATAGCCACGTCGGGCAGGGCCAGCAGCTGCCGGGCGATGCTGTCGAGCACCGGGAGCGCGCCCGGAAGCATCACGGCCTTTCCGGTCTCGAACTGCACGTCGCGTAGGGTGAGCACCGGCGCCGCGGGAGTAAACAGCGGCGCGCAGCCCGACGGGTCGACGATGCCGCCGGCCGGCGTGGAGGGGCACACGTCGCGCACGTCGGGCACGTGGTCGGAGTCGGCGTCCACGGAGGCCGGCGGCGCCGCGGGGCTGATGCGATAGAACGTGTCGGCCGTGGGGACCTCGATCGAGTCCGTCCGCGGCGCCGGCGCGGCCGGCGCGGGAACCTGTGCTGCCGGCGCGGCCGGCGCCGGAGCCGGTGGGGCCGATTGGGCCCGCCGGAGGATGATCTCCATTCCCCGCGCCCGGTCCTCCGGCTCCGCCGAGAACTCCGCGGGTGCTTCGACCACGGCCCAGTGGCCGGGCAGCAGGAATTCGTCGAGCGATACGCGGACCTCCATCCGCTGCGGCCGGCGCGCTCGCAGGAAAAACTCCCCTCGCGAGTTGGTGAAGGCCATCTCGCCACCCAGCGCGATCGCCGCGCCTTCCACCGGGGCGCCGGATTCATCCCGCACCACGCCTCGGACGACGTAGCGGCCCATGCTCTGGCCCGCGCTAAGCTGCTGCGGCTGGATACCGCCGAACGCCCCCATGTACAGGAACGTGCTTCCCGATGCCGAGTAGTCCACCGCGCCGTCGGGCCGAACGTAGGTGCCCAGATTGGTGGAATAGCGGCCTAGCTGGAGCCGCGCCGTGAGGTTGAGCGCGCTCCGGAACGGCTGGAACGGCTGAAACGGCTGGTGGACGATCTGATAATCGGCGCCGAACTCGCCCAGCGCCGTGACCAGGTTGGCCCCGAACAGGATGGTCGGGTGCTGGTCGTGCAGCGAGAGCTGCTGCATGAGCCGGACCCGGGGAGAGATCCGCCAGCGGAGATTGACGATCGGGGTGGTGCTGGTGGGCCGGCCGGTGGGCCGGCTCTGCAGCACGAACATCTCGGCGTCGAGCCACGAAGCGAGCTCACGGCCGACCGCCACATACGAGCTCAGGTTGCGGGTCCCCTCCGAGCGCGAGTCGTACACGCCGCCCGTGAGCCGCACGTCGCGCACTCGGCCGCTCGCGAAGGCCGAGTTGCCGGTGGCGCGAACCGGAACGGCGACATCGGCCGAATCCTGGAGGAAGTGCTGCCGCGCCACGCCCACCTGGAATTCCGACCCCAGGTCGTAGGTGAGCGCGACGTTCTCCTTTTCCGACTCGGTCTGGGTCGGGCCCGGTATATCGGCCCGCCGGAACCGGTCCGGGTTCCACGCGTACAGCGCCCGCAGGCCGAGCCCGCCGCGCCGCGCGGTCACCGCTCCCGCGGCGTAGGGGCTGCCCGCACCGGTCCCCGCCACGAGCGCGGTCGTGAGGTCGGGCACCGGCTGCCACTGGATGCCGGGCATCACGGTCTGATGCTGGGCCACGAGCACGTTGCCGGTGAGCCGCACGGTGGGTGACAGCCGGTGCTGCAGGAACAGCGCACCCATCGGCTTCTCGATGCTCGTCGCCTGAAACGAGGGCGCGGCGAGGCTGGACGAGCTGGCCCCGGCGAAGGCCAGGTAGGAAGTCCGTCCGCTTCCCCCGCCCAGGCTCGCGCCCTGGACCAGCAGGTTGAAGCCGCTGCTGAACAAGTCCGTGGGGAATCGCATCACCAGCGCATCGTTGCCCAGGCGGAGCGTATCTTTGCCCACCCCCGTGCGAAGGAACGCGCCGGCTCGGAGACCGTCGAGGTACCCCAGCCCGATCCAGCCGTCCACGCCGTTGCGCCAGAAATTCGCGGTCGCGCCGTAGCCGCCCACCAGCGAGGAGCCGCCGCCCTGGACCTCGACCACGGTCTGCGCCGCGCCACGTTCCGACACGAGCAACGCCGCCCCGAGCAGCAGGGCGGCGAAGCGGGCGGAACGCGGGCCGAGAACCACGGCTTAGGGCGACTTGGTCGCGGTCAGCGACGTGTCGATGGTGAACCTGGCGAACTTCACCGTGAGGCGATCCGGCGCCTCCGGTCCCGCCCAGGCCACGTCGGTCCAGCGCAGCATGTGGGGGAAGAGTGGAAACCCGGCCCCTGGCGGGCTCGCCACCTTGCCGGCCGAGGCCGTCACTTCCTGCACCCGGCCGAGGTTGGGACCCAGATTCTCCAGCTGAACCCGGGCCTTGCCCGTGGCGGAGTCCACCTGGAAGGCGCGGATGGCCACCTGGTCCTTCCGCAGTGACTCCTTCTGGTTCAGGTAGACGACGTGCGGCAGCAGCAGGCGCAGGTTGAGGCCGTTCTCCGTCCGCGCGCCGGTGATCGCACTCACGATGTTGAACCAGGCCGGCAGGCTGTCGGCCGACGCCTCGTAGAACACCGTGTAGGTGCTCCTTGGCGGGATCCGGAAACTCATCGCCGAGAGCTTGACGTGCAGCCGAGTGGTGTCGATCGGCGCGTCCTGAACCTCCCCCTGCTCGTTCACCGTGAAGCCGTGGAGCTCGAGCACGACGGTGAGGGGGAAGATGCCGGAGTTGCTGAGCTGGAAGCTCGAGCGGGCGCGGACCTGGTATTCGGCGATGGGAGGACTGACGGTCTGAGCGGATAGCTGGTGCGCGAGGGCGAGGCACGCGAGCGCGCCGAGGACGAGGCTACCCGGGCGGCTTGGCCGCCGATGAACCGTGCCGCTCTCCTGGACTGCGCGCATAGAGCCTCATTGCGTGATCACTCGCAGGTTGAGGATCCCGGCATAGCTGCCGGCCGGCAGCTCGGGGGCACCGGTCAGGTCGATCCGTACCTGCAGATTGTCGCTCCGGCCGCCCATGGCGTTGGCGTCGGAGATCGATTCCGTGAACAGCACCAGTGTCCCGCCCGCCGCGCCTGCCACCGCACTACCCGCCGACAACGGCGCCCCGACGAACGGCGCGAAGGCCTTCGGACCGCCGGTCGGCACCCGCCCCAGGACGGCGGAGGACGGGATCGCACCGACCGCGGACGCGAGGGCGCGGGTCGGCTGCTCGAAGTAGGCCACCAGCGACACGGCGGACGTGCGCTGCGGATCCACTTCCCACGCGGTGGTGACGGGAATCGGGGCAAAGTCGTTCGGGCCGGTGACGAGACTGCCTGGGAGGCTGGCGGAGCTGCCACCGGGAAGCGAAACGCTCACCGAGGCGGCCTTGGTGGCCGAGAGCGCGATCGTAGTCCCGGCGGACGCGAGCCCGACTTGGGCCTGCAGCGTCGTTGGCCACAGGGCCAGGGCCGTCAGCACGCCCCAAGGACTGATCATGCCCGAACTTACGGCTGAAATCGGGCGTTCGCCACCAGGCGCTGGCACGGGCCGGGCCCTCAGGCTAGTCGGTAGGTCGGGGCCACCTCTCGGGCCTAGGGTTGAGTATCGTTCCCGGCGGCTCGGGCTTGAGCCTGGGAGCGTTTACTGGGTGACGGCCTGGATGTTGAGCGTTCCGGTATAGGTGCCCGGGGCCAAGGTCGGGAAGCCTACCAGGTCGATTTCCAGGTCCAGGTTGTCGGTACGGTTGGCCTTCTTGTTGGGGCCACTGATGTTCTGGCTGAACAACCGGAGGCTCCCGCCCGCGGTGCCGATCCCGCCCACCGCGTTCTGCGTGATCGCCGTAAAGGCGACCGGCAGACCGGTCGTCACTCGGCCGAGCACCCGGCTCGACGGAATCTGGGTAGCGCCGCCGGAGAGCGCCTGCGCCGGGGTGGTGAACCAGGCCATGAGGTTCACCGTGTTGGTCTGCCCCGGATTGACATCCCACGACGTCGTGATGACCGCCGGTGCCGGAAACAGGTTGACCGCGTTATCGGTAAGGGTCGCGATGGACTGTACCGCACCCGATCCGATGGTGACCGTGAGCTGCGACGTCTTGGCCGCCGAGATCGAGATCACCTGGGCCGCCGAGATGGTGCCCGCCTGTGCTGTCGCCTCCCGCGCGCCGAGCGCCATAACGACGCCCGGAGCGAGGAGACGGAGGCAGCGCCGGAGCCATCGGCCGACCCTGAGAGACATACTTACTGAACGACGGCCGCGACGTTGAGCGTACCAGTGTAGAGACCGGCCGTAGTGTTCGGGAAGCCCACCAGGTTCAAGCGCAGATTGAGCTGGTCGGTGCGGTTCGAGAAGTAATTTGCCGCCGCGACCGGCTGGCTGAACAACTGAAGCGTTCCGTTGGCCACACCCACACCGCCCACGGCCGCGCCGGTGAACGCCGTGAAGCCGCCGCCGTTGATGCCGCCCTCGACGTTGGCGGAGGGGATCAGGGCCGCACCGTTGGCCAGCGCCGATGCCGGCGTCCCGAACCAGCCGATCAGCCGAACCGAGGTGCCGCTGGTCAGGTTCCAGGACGTGGTCAGGGCCACGTTGGTGAAGTTGTTGACGTTTGAGTTATCGGTGATGCTGGCCAGGGTGGCCGTCGAAGCGGTCGGCGTCACCGTAAGCGTCGAGCTCTTGGTGGCGTTGAGCGTCACCGTCGCGGTGGTCGACGTGAGACCGACCTGCGCCTGGGCAGCGGTGGTCGCGGCGAGGGCCAGGGCCGCGGCAACAGCCAGGGCGCGGTTCAGGGGGCGCTGCATCGTATTGCTCCGGGCTAAAGGTTTGGGGGCGATCTACCGATAACGGCCCACGGGCAGTCACGGGCTAGCCGCGCGGGTTTACAAGACCTATGCCAACCGTGGCATTTTCTTCCACTGCGTAGGCTTTGTTGACGGCAAGAAGCCGGTCACCAGCGGCGCGCGACGTGCCAAGGCGATGTGGGACGGGGAATTACCAGGGAGGGGAAGAGCCTGCCGGGCCCGGGCGGGATTGCCTGTCTAAGAGCGCGGCACTCGGCCAAGGGTGCCGAGTGCCGCGCGGGATACCGTCATATTGCGATGCGGTGATCGCCCGCGCTATCGATTCGAATCATCGTCGTCGCGGTCGTGACGGTCATCGCCATCATCGCGGTTTCCGTGTCCCGGGCGCACCAGGTGGATGGTGCCTTGAAACGATTCCAGCGAGACCTGGGCGCTGCCGCCGCCAAGGGTGAAGCTGAACCGGCGGCCCTTCCGTGTCTCCTTGAGCGGCACCGCGAAGTCCGACTCGAAGTCCCCGCTGAAGGTGCTCACCATGATGGTGGCGCTCGCGCTCTCCGAGGCGGCGAGGGTAATGTCGCCGTTGTGGGTGGAGAGGATGTAGCGGCCGCCGTTCCGGATGGGTCCATCGTAGCCCAGGTCGCCGTTCACGGTCGTGGCGTTGAGACTGGTGGCATCCACCCGTTCGAGCGCCACGTCGCCATTCACGGTTTCCGCCGTGATCTCGCCGCTGGACTCCGACACCCGAACCTCGTCGTTGACCGAGTGCACGTCGATACGGCCCCTGGCGCCCCGGAGCTTGACCGCGCCCTGCACCGAGCGGAGCGATACGGTGCCCTCGCCGCCCGCGACGTCCACTTCACCCTGTACAGTCTGCACCGTGATGGGGCCGCGCACCCCATCCACCTTCACGTCGCTGTAGACCCCGGTGAGATCCAGCCCCATCCAGGTTGGCACCGTGATGGTGTAGTCGATGCTCGCCGGGGGGCCCCGACGCCCTTCGCTCCGGACGCTCACCGCCGCACTCGAGCTCGACACCTGCACCTCGGCCCGCGCGGGCGGATCGGCCTCGACCCGCACCGCGTTCCGGCCCCAGGTCTTCACGGCGATCTCCCCACCGTAGGAGTCGACCACGAGCCGCTGGCCCTGCTGGGCGGTCACGGTCGTATCGATCTGCTGGAGGAATGCCAGCGCCGCCAGGGCGCCGGATGCCAGAGTGACGAACACGAGTGGGTCCTTTCAGCTTGCTGAGGAGACCAGCGCGGCAGCCTGCCGCAGCAGCTCCAGCTTGCGCTGCCTGGTCTCGGCCAGGTGCGAATTGAGGTAGACGTTGGCCGAGTCCGCGTCCAGGGCGCGCTGGGCCTGCGCGATCGCGCTGTCGATGGTCGCCAGGTTGCGCTCGATCACCTGCACGGTGGTGCTGTTCAACCGGCCTCGGTTCTGCTGCAGCACCCGCTCGAGATCGCTCACCGCCGCGGCGTAGCTTTGTCCCGCGGCGCGGGCGCGGAGGCTCGCGGCCGAGTTGCCCACGGCGAGCACCGGCATGGTCGGAGCCGCCGGGTGAGCGGCCAGCGGCACGTTGCCGTGCGGCTGGAGCAGCCAGACGGAGCCGCCCGACAGCGCCATCAGCGCCAGGCCGGCCGCGGCCAGCTGGGGCAGGGAGAAACTCCATCGCCGGCGTGCCCGCTCGGCGCCCAGGTCGATGGCTCGCGCCTCGCCGCTGTTCGCCCCGATCCGAGCGGCGATGCCGGGCCACAGGTCGCGGTCGGGCAGTCGATCTTCCAGGCCGCGCGCCCGGGTCACGATCCGCTTGAGATCGGCCAGAGCTGCCCCGCAGGCGGTGCAATGCCGGAGATGGGTCTCCAGCGCCGCGCGCTCGTCGGGCGGGAGCTCGTCGTCGAGGTATTCGGACAGCCGGTCGGTCCACTGGTCGCTCATGTCCTGCTCCTTACCGCTCGAGATGCCGGCGCAATGCCATCCGCGCCCGATGCAGCTGCGACTTCGAGGTTCCCGTGGCCAGGCCGAGCATGGTGGCGATCTCCTCGTGCCGGTAGCCCTCGACGTCGTGCAGCACGAACACCTGTCGGGCGCCGTTGGGGAGCCGTGCGATGGCGGCTTCGAAGTCCATGGAGATCTCCGGCGTGGTCCGGCGGCTGGGCACACTCTCCAGCGCCATGTCGCCGTCCAGGTGCCGCTGCCGCCGGATGCCCAGCGTCTCGCGCCGGCCCAGGATCACGTTGACCGCCAGCCGGTGCAGCCAGGTGCCGAAGGCCGACTCCCCGCGAAAGGTCCCCAGCTTCTGCCAGGCCCGGACGAATACGTCCTGAATGACGTCGTCCGTGTCGTCGTCCGACAGCATGCGGCGCACCAGGCTCGAGACCCGGCCCAGGTGGGCCCGGTAGAGCCGCTCGAAGGCGTGCGCATCCCCGCTCGCGGCGAGGGTAGCGTCGACCGCGTCCGCATCGGTCCTGCCGGTGGCCTGTTCCAGCGTCGCTGCTCCCGTCCCTGGTAGGGTCATTGCGAGGGGTTGGATCGAACAGTGGGTCAAAAGGTTGCAAGAAGGACGGAAGGACGGAAGGACGGAAGGACGGAAGGACGGAAGGACGGAAGGACGGAAGGACG
>Ga0308176_10001518_pt1 | contig 14589 bp, 13 predicted proteins | sample PhyCR2_3_FD_203890 | JGI IMG/M metagenome (GOLD analysis project Ga0308176, IMG submission 203890) | Soil microbial communities from UC Gill Tract Community Farm, Albany, California, United States - DLSLS.C.R2 | ecosystem: Environmental > Terrestrial > Soil > Agricultural land | place: USA...
AGGTGCTTCGCACGGCCTCGCCGCGGCAGGGCATCGACCAGCCGGCCGACGAGCGCCTCGTAGTGGCGGCGGGGAAACTCGACGGCGCTCGTCTCCGGCGCAGCCGCGTAGGTCTTCGCCGGCCTGCCTGCCCCGGGGCCGGTCCGCCCGCTGCGCCGCTCGAAGCCGACGGTCGCGAGACCGGCTTCCACGAGCCGCTCGAGCCGCCAGCGCGCGACGCTCCGTGAGACGCCCAACCGGTCCGAGACGTCGTCTGCTGTCAGCGGATTACCCGCTCCGCGAACGAGCAGAACGGTACTGCGGAGCTCGGGATCGCCCAGTGCGTCGAGCCTCTCCACGTCACTGACGCTACCACCCGCTCCGCACGACATCTGATCTATTTGTAAGATTTTTGGATATAGAACTGGGACCCCGAAGCAAGGAGGCGCGGCGATGAAGTGGGCTGCATTGATCACGTGGGTGCTCACCGCAGGCGGTGGGTTCATCCTCCTCTCGATCTGGCTGGCCCGAGGCGGCATGAAGTCGCGAGCGGCAGGGAACCGCATCAAGCCGCCGCTGATCATGAGCCACTTCTTGCTCGCCGCGACGGGCCTCGTGCTCTGGATCATCTACGTCATCAACGACTCGAGCGCACTCGCGTGGATCGCGTTCGTGCTGCTCCTCGTGGTCGCGCTCCTCGGCTTCACGATGTTCGGGATCTGGCTCCGCCGGCGGCAGGCGGGCGCGGGCGGCGCAGCGCCGGACACGCCGGCCGAGCAGCACTTCCCGATCGCGGTCGTCGGGCTGCACGGCCTGCTCGCGGCCACGACGCTCGTGCTGGTACTCCTGGCGGCAGCGGGCGTCGGCGGTAGTTGACGATGAAGCTGAGCTACCTGATCAAGGGGCTCCCGGGGCACCCGCTGCACCCGCCGCTCACCGACGTCACGATCGGCACCTACACCTTCGCGACCGTCGCCGCCTTCCTCAACGTCGTCGGACTGGTCGATCGCAGCGCGTCGGTCGCGTGGTGGCTCGCGCTCGTGGTCGGCCTCTGCTCGACCGCGCTCACTGCGACCACCGGGTTCGTCGAATGGATCGAGATCGAGTGGGGCAGCCCGCCCTGGAAGACGGCGACGTGGCACCTGACGGTGATGCTCGCCGCGTCGGGTGTGTTCCTCGCCGCGGCGCTCGTCGGCCATCACGACTACGCGAAGGGAGTCGTGGGAGCCGGCTCGTTCGTCCTGACCGTGATCGGCTTCGCGCTGCTCACGCTCGGCGGCTGGCTCGGCGGGGCAATCGTGTTCGTGCACGGGATGCGAGTCGTCGCGGACGACTGACCGGCGCTACATGAGCCGCGCGCAGCGGTCGGCGAGCGCCATGATCGCGAGCGCCGGGTTCGCCGACCCCTGCGTCGGCATGACCGAGCCGTCGACGACGAGCAAGTTGTCGATCCCCCACACGCGGTGGGACGAATCCACGACGGAGTCGTCAGGCGAGAAGCCCATGCGCGCGCCGCCGACCAGATGCGCGAACCGGTCGATCGTCAGCAGGTCCATGGCGCCGGCGGCGTGCCAGATCTCCTCGAGCAGCTTCTTGGCGTACGCCACGATCGCTCGATCGTTGTCGCATTGCGTGTAGCTGAAGTGCGCGATCGGCACGCCGAAGGCGTCCTTCTCGTGCGCGAGCGTCACGCGATTCTCCGGCAGCGGCAGGAACTCGGCAAGGATCCCGAGGACCGACCAGTGGTTGTAGTCGCGCATGTACTCGCGCAGCGACTGGCCCCAGTGCCCCTCGGCGAGCACGTGCTCGGCCCAGCCGATCGGCAGCGGTGAGATCGTCTGGATCGCGAACCCGCGCGCGAAGCCGCGGCGCTCGTCGGTCTCGTAGAACTGCTCCGACGTGATCTCGGGCGGCGGTGCCTTGTACATCCGCAGCAGTTCCGGAAACCGGCCGGCGACTTGCGGCGCGCCCTGCACCATCACGAAGCGGCCGACGAGATCGGCTGCATTGCCGAGCCCGTTCGGATGCCGGCGACACACGGAATTGAGCAGGAGCCTCGGCGTCTCGATCGCGTAGCCGCACACGGCGACGACCGACGCGCGCTGGAACCGCTCGACGCCGTCACGAATGTAGGTCACGCCCCGCGCGCGGCCGCTCGCGTTGTCGATCTCGACCCGGGTGACGAACGAGTCCGGACGGATCTCGCACCCATGCTCGATCGCATCCGGAATGTGCGTGACGAGCGGCGACGCCTTGGCGTTCACCTTGCAGCCTTCGAGGCAAAAGCCGCGGTAGATGCAGTGCGGCCGGTTCCCGAACCGGCCGTTCGTGATCGCGACCGGCCCCACGTGCATCTCGATCCCCTGCTTGCGGGCTCCCTCCCAGGCGACGAGCGCCGCACCGGCAACCGGATGCGGCTTGTGCGGGTAGCCGTGGGGATCGCCCCACGGCCAGAACTCGCCGGCGACGGGAAGCTCGCTCTCGATCCGCTCGAACGACGGCTTGAGCTCCGCGTAGGAGATCGGCCAGTCGACCGCGACCCCGTCACGCGACCGCACCTCGAAGTCGGACGGATGGAGCCGCGGGACGTACCCCGCGAAATGCGTCATCGATCCCCCCACTCCGACGCCCGAGTTGTTCTTCCCGAGCTCGATCGGGTCTCCGCCCGAGATGATGCGGTTGTCCGTCCAGTACAGCCCGGCCTGGCCGGCGCCCTTCTCGTCGCTGACCCAGTCGCGGTCGGGGTCCCAGAACGGCCCATTCTCGAGCACGACGACCTTCCAGCCGCGGCGTGCGAGACGCTGCGCCAGGACGCTGCCGCCGGCGCCCGCGCCGACGACTGCGAGGTCGACCTCGTCGTCGTCCCGGTACTGCGCCATCCGGTCGAGGTTCTGCAGGCCGCGCTTGTGCGGGTGGAGCAGCAGGGCCGAGTCGTTCTCGGCCGGCAGGCCGCTCAATCGAGCCGTCGCTTGGTCGCGTCGCGCACCGGGTCGTAATGGGCCGACTCGACCCCTTCCCACGGTTCTCGTTCCCTGAGGTGCGGCGAGCCGAACGCGGAGTAGCCGCGCGGATACGCCGGGCCGCCGAACCCGATCTCGTTCCAGGCCCACGGGTGCGAGTAGAAGGCCTGCACGACGTAGCGCATGACGACGCCCCACGCGCGCCCGACGTTGAGCTCGGCCCACACACCGCCTCGCAGCTCCGCCTTCGAGAACCGATGCACGATCCTGACTCGGTCGTCCTCGGACGCGTCCGCGTACGGGCCACCGGCCTCGTCGTCGAGACCGCGCGCCACCATCCGCCAGACGTCGCCGTCGCCCGGCAGGTCGTCGTGCTGCCAGCCGTCGCCGACTCCGTGCTCGAGCTTCTCGTCGATGTACGAGAGCACGGGGATGCGCGGCTCCTCGTCCTGCGCCGTGACGATGTCGCAGAACGCCTTCAGCGTGCGCGCCTCTGCTTCGGCGAAGAAGCGGATCGGCGGGACACGCTCGACGCGGTCGAGGACGACGCGCCTCGTCACCTCGTCCCAGTGGTCGACCTCCGTGAGCACGTCGTAGTGCGGGTACCGGCCGACCATCTGCGGCGTCGTCCCTTTCAGCTGCTCGAGCCCGTGCGGGTTCGGGTGGGCCTGATCGCGGAGCGGCGACATTACGTCTCGCGTCGAACGATCGCCGCCGCAAGGCCGAGCGCGCCGACGAGGCACAGTGAGCCGGGCGCGAGCAGCGGCGGCCCCATCGTCAGGTTGTACTGCGCCTCCTTGAACCCGCCGGGACGCTTCCGGACCCCCTGCACGTGCGTGACCATCCCGACGAGCCCGTCGAGGAAGTACAGCGCGGAGACGAACGGCAGCACCGTCCTCGCCGCGCGCTCGGACGCGACGCCGGCGATCCCCGCCGCCGTCAGCGGCGGAGTCAGGACGAGGGGCGTCCACATCCATCTGTCTCCGTACGATCCCTTCAGGTGCTCGAAGTAGATCTCGAGCCCGAGTGCCGGTGCAGACATCGCAGTGGTCGCGGCGAGCAGGCGCTGTGTCTTGCCGTCGCGCAGGTTGCGCAGCATGCGACCGATCACGCGGCCCACCTCTGCGCGTCTGCGCGCTTCAGCTCGAGCCCGTTGCCGGCCCGCGACCGGTCGGGAACGAGCGCGCCGTCGACGGGCGAGAGCACACCGTCGAACAGCATCGACTCGACGCGCACGTGGTCGTGGAAGTACTCGAGGTGTCGCAGCCGGTCGACTCCGCAAAGCGCGTGCGCGGAGAGCTGCGGCGCACAGTGGCCGGAGACGTCGAGCCCGTGCGCGGAGGCGAGTCCGTTGACGCGCAGGAGGCCGCTGATGCCGCCGCAGCGAGTCACATCAGCTTGCAGGCAGTCGACGCTCTCGATCAGGTTGCGCACGTCCGCGAGCACGTACGCGTACTCGCCCGCTGCAACCTCGAGCCGGCTGACGTCGCGCACGCGCCGCAGGCCCTCGAAGTCCGCCGATGAAACCGGCTCCTCGAACCAGCGCACGTCCCACTCGTCCACGTAGCGCTCCGCCCAGCGGATCGCCTCCTTCGCGCCGAACGCGCCGTTCGCATCGACCATCAGCATCGCGTCGCCGATCGCTTCGCGTGCGACGGTCAGCCGGTGGGGATCGTGTGCGGGATCGCGGCCGAGCTTCATCTTCACCTGCGTGAGGCCGTCCGCGACCCAGCCGCCGAGCTGCTCGGCAAGTCGCTCGTCCGAGTACGAGCAGAAGCCGCCGCTGCCGTACACGGGGACGCGATCGTGCGCAGCCGGAAGCAGCGTCGCGAGCGGAACGTCGAGCAGACGCGCACGGAGGTCCCAGAGCGCAAGGTCGACGGCCGACAGCGCGCAGAACGCGATTCCCGGGCGACCCGCGTTGCGCAGTGCCGCTCCGAGCTCGAGCCACAGCCGGCCAAGGTCGTCGAGGCTCCGGCCGGCGACGACGGGAGCGAGCAGCTCCGTCACCACGCTTTCGGCCGCCTCGGGCGCATACGTCCACCCGAGACCACGCCGGCCGCCGCCGACCGCCTCGACGACCACGATCGTCGTCGAGCTCCACTCGAGCGTCCCGTCCGACTCGAGCTCGTCCGTCGGGATCGTGAAGCAGCACGTTTCGAGTCGCTCGACGGTCACCGGCCCGGCAAGAACTCGAGGATCTTCTGCTTGAACGACTCGCTGATCAACGCGCGCGAGTTCGGATCGCCGCCCCTGACGGCGGAGATGAAGTGGCGCGCCTGCTCGATCGTGATGTGCGGTGGCAGCGGGGGCACCTCCGGGTCGGTGACCGCGTCGATCACGAACGGCCGGTCGGCCTGGAATGCCTCCTCCCAGGCCGCGTCGATCGCGTCGGGTGACTCGATCCGCACGCCGTCCAGACCGATCAACCGCGCGAAGTCGGCGAAGTGGACGTCCGGGATCTGCTGCGTTGCCGGGTTCTTCGGATCACCTTCGAGCGCGCGCTGCTCCCACGTCACCTGGTTCAGGTCATGGTTGTTGAGCACGAGCACGACGAGGCGGCGGTCGGCCCAGCTCTCGTAGTACTTCGCGGCGGTGATCAGCTCCGCCATTCCGTTCATCTGCATCGCGCCGTCGCCGACGAGCGCGACCGCGGGACGACTCGGATGCGCGAACTTGGCGGCGATCGCATACGGGACGCCCGCACCCATCGTCGCGAGGTTCCCGGAGAGCGAGGCGAGGTGCGTAGGACCGAGCTTGAGGTCGCGGGCGAACCAGTTCGCGGCCGAACCGGAATCGGAGGTGACGATCGCGTCCTCCGGCAGGTGGTGGTTGAGCTGCCAGAACAGGCGCTGCGGGTTGATCGGGTCTGCGTCCTGCATCGCCCGGTCCTCGATCAGCCGCCACCACTCCGCGACCTCGTCCTCGATCTGCGTGCGCCACGCCGTGTCGGTCTTCGCTCGGAGGAGCGGCAAGAGCTCTTCGAGCGTCGCCTGCGCGTCCCCGACGAGCCCGAGCTCCATCGGGTAGCGGATGTTCAGCATGCGGCCGTCGAGGTCGATCTGCACGCCGCGCGCCTGACCGGGCTCGGGCAAGAACTCCGAGTACGGGAACGACGAGCCGAGCATCAGGAAGGTGTCGCACTCGTTCATCAGCGTCCAGCTCGGCTTCGTACCGAGCAGCCCGATCGAGCCGGTGCAGTACGAGAGCGTGTCGTCGAGGACCGTCTTGCCGAGCAGCGCCTTCGCGACGCCGGCGCCGAGCTTGTCGGCGAGCGCCATCACCTCGCTCGTCGCGTTTCGCGCGCCCTGGCCGACGAGGATCGCCACCTTCTCGCCGGCGTTCAGGATCTCGGCGGCGCGTTCGAGGTCGGCGCGGGCGGGAACGACGCGCGGGGCCGACCACCCGGGCGAGGAGTGGATCGTCCCGTGCTTGCGCGGCGGCTCGGGGACGGCGTCGGCTTCGCCGACGTCGTTCGGGACGATCAGACAGGTCACCGCGCGCTGGTCGAGCGCGATCCGGTGCGCACGATCGACGAGGTGCCTGATCTGGGCCGGCACGAGCGCCGTCTCGCAGTACTCGTGCGCGACATCCTTGAAGAGCGTCTGGAGATCGACTTCCTGCTGGTAGCTGCCGCCGAGCGCCATCCGCGACTGCTGCCCGACGATCGCGAGCACCGGTGCGTGATCCAGCTTCGCGTCGTAGAGGCCGTTCAGGAGATGGATCGCTCCCGGTCCCGAGGTCGCGAGGCACACGCCGACCTCGCCGGTCCACTTCGCGTGCGCGCACGCCATGAAGGCGGCCTGCTCCTCGTGACGCACTTGCACGAAGTCGATCAGCTCCTTCTGCCGCTCGAGCGCGCCGACGATCGCGTTGATGCCGTCGCCCGGGTACCCGTAGATCCGGCGCACGCCGTTCTCGTGCAGCCGTTGAAGCAAGAAATCGGCACTCGTCAAAGCCATCGGTCTCCTCCGTCCGTTCGTCACCCGCTTCGTCGCCGTGCAGAGACGTCGCCAAACGCCGCTCCCGGCTTGCACCGGGAGCGGGCTCTGGGGCTACTGGCCCATCTTGATTCCGGGCTCGCCCCACTCGAGCTGGATCGCCCGCGTGGGTCGGCCGCCCGGCATGTTCGCGTCGCGCGACGTCTTGAAGAGCGGCAGGACCGTTCGACCGGCCGCCGCCTGCAGCATCATCGCGGTGCCGACGTACCATGCGAGGAACGCCGAGATCAGGAACAGCCAACCGGCCCAGTGCTGCACATGCGCGCTGCCCTGGAGGAACCCGATCGCGGCGAGGCCCGAACCGGTCGCGAGCGTCGCGAGCACCGAGACGACGCCGAAGCCGCCTTCCGCGAGCGCACCGAGCGTCCCGGACGCCGTGATCGCGCACAACGCAATGAACCAGAACCCGAGGGCGTGGTCCATCGTCTCACCGGTCGGAAGCGTCTTCGTGACGACGAGCAGGTTCAACAGCCCGTAGCCCAGCCAGAACGCTCCCCACATCCCGTGCATCGCCGTCGCGACGGCGTCGCGGGCGCGGTAGGCCCACATCCCCGCCGTGAACTGCGCCAGGCCGCCGAAGAACGCGGCGAACGGGAACAGGTAACCCGGCGTGTTCGGCGTCCCGTACCACCCGGCGAGGTTCGCGGCGACGATGAAGGTCGCGCCCGCGAACCCGAACAGCCCGAGCACGGACGGGGCTGCGATCGGCGACAACACGACCCGTGGCCGCGCGAAGTCTTCGAGCCAGCCGTCGTGCGATCCGAAGTCCACGCCGGCCGATGCCCGTTCTCGCCGTTCGTCGATGGTCGACATATCGACCCCCTTGTCGTTTCCCCGTTTGTTCCCGGACGACGAGTGCGGAAACATATCGCTTCACGATCTGTTTAGGCCGACGGCCGGCGCGGAAGAAAGTCGCAATGCCGCACGGGATCCGAACAGTCGTCGTCACAGGCGGATCCGCCGGTGTCGGGCGGGCAACCGCGCGGGCGTTTGCCCGCGACGGCGCCGAGGTCGCGGTGATCGCACGCGGCGAGCAACGCCTCGCGGCGACGAAAGCCGAGCTTGAGGCGCTCGGCGTGAAGTGCGTCGCGATCTCGGCCGACGTCGCGGATGCCGCGGCGGTCGAGGCCGCGGCAGACCAGGTCGAGAACGAGCTCGGGCCGATCGACGTGTGGGTGAACAACGCGATGGCGACCGTGTTCGCACCGATGAGCGACGTCACGCCCGAGGAGTTCCGCCGCGCGACGGAAGTGACGTACTTCGGATCAGTGTGGGGAACGCAGGCGGCACTCCGGCGGATGCGCCCGCGTGACCGCGGTGTGATCGTTCAAGTGGGCTCCGCGCTCGCGTATCGCGGTATCCCACTGCAGGCGCCGTATTGCGGCTCGAAGCACGCGCTCCAAGGGTTCCTCGAATCGCTTCGCTGCGAGCTGCTGCACGACAAGTCCCAGATACGGCTGACGATGGTGCAGTTGCCGGCGGTGAACACGCCGCAGTTCACGTGGGCGCGCGGGAAGCTGCCACGGACGCCGCAACCGGTTCCGCCCATCTTCCAGCCCGAGGTCGCCGCGGACGCGATCGTGTGGGCGGCCCATCATCCGCAGCGCGAGGTGATGGTAGGCGGACCCACGGTGAAGGCGATCGTCGGCAATGCGATCGCGCCGTCGTTCGCAGATCGCTACCTCGCCCGCAACGCCTTCGCCGCGCAGCAGACGAACGAGCCGACGAACGGCGACCGCCCCGACAACCTCTTCGCGCCGGTCGACGGGACGCAGGCGGCACACGGCCCGTTCGACGCGCAGGCGAAAACGCACAGCCTGCAGCTGCGCCTTCGGACGTACCTCTCGCTCCCACGGCGTCGACGGACTTGATGTTTTCCGCGAGTCGCGCGGTGAAGGGCGGACACCGGCGTCCGAGTCACGAGGGCCGGACCCATACCTAAACCTGATCACGATATGTTTCACCGCCCGCCGCGGCGGAATGGAAGAGACGTGAAGGCTCTGCGGTCCCTGCGCGACTGGCCGCTCGTCCGGCAATTCACGCACGGCGACCCGCTCGGGCTCGGCGAAGCAGCGCAGTCGACCCGTTCGAAGAGCCTGACACCGCGCATCGCGAACGCCGACTCGGTCACGCCTTCGATCTGCCCGTACTGTGCGGTCGGCTGCGCCCAGCTCGCCTACGTGAAGGACGGTGCGGTGATCCAGATCGAGGGCGACCCGGCCAGCCCGATCTCGCGCGGGCGGCTTTGCCCGAAGGGCTCGGCGTCGAAGAGCCTCCACGACGGCTCGCTCCGCGAGTACACGGTCAAGTACCGCCGCCCGTACGGCTCGCAGTGGGAAGAGCTCTCACTGGACGACGCGATGGACATGATCGTCGACCGCATCGTCTCGACGCGCGACGCGCACTGGCAGGAGGAGACGCCCGACGGGCACCCGGCGCACCGCACACTCGCGATCGGCAATCTCGGCGGCGCGACGCTCGACAACGAGGAGAACTACCTGATGAAGAAGCTCCTCAGCGCGCTCGGAGTCGTGCAGGTCGAGAACCAAGCACGCATATGACACAGCTCGACGGTGCCCGGTCTGGGCACCTCGTTCGGACGAGGCGGCGCCACCGGCTATCAACAGGACCTCGCGAACTCGGACTGCATCGTGATCATGGGGTCGAACATGGCGGAGAACCACCCGGTCGGCTTCCAGTGGGTGATGGAAGCGCGGGAACGGGGTGCGGAGGTCATTCATATCGACCCGCGCTTCACGCGCACGAGCGCGGTTGCGTCACGTCACGTCGGCATCCGCGCCGGGTCGGACATCGTGTTCCTCGGCGGGATCGTCAACTACATCCTCACGCACGAGCGCTGGTTCGACGAGTACGTCCGCCGCTACACCAACGCGCCGGTGATCGTGCACGAGGGGTTCACCGACACCGAGGACAACGACGGACTCTTCTCGGGCTGGGACCCCGAGCAGGGGAAATACGACGTCACGACGTGGCAGTACGCGGGTGTCGAAGTCCACGGCGCGGCGGGGCAGCGCGAACAGGGCTTCAAGCAGTCACACGTGAAGGGTCACGCGGCGCACGGCGCGCACGGCGGCGGGATGAGCCACGGCAACCCGCCGGAGCGGGACGAGACGCTCCAGGATCCGCGCTGCATCTTCCAGATCCTCAAGCGGCACTACGCCCGCTACACGCCCGACGTCGTCGCGGAGACGTGCGGCTGCACCGTCGCAGAGTTCGAAGCCGTCGCCGAGGCGTTGTGCCGCAACTCGGGCCGCGACCGGACGTCGGCGTTCGCCTACGCGGTCGGCTGGACGCAGCATACGGTCGGCGTCCAGTACATCCGCACCGCGTCGATCATCCAGCTCCTGCTCGGCAACATCGGGCGGCCGGGCGGCGGGATCATCGCCCTGCGCGGCCACGCGTCGATCCAGGGCTCGACGGACATCCCGACGCTGTACGACATCCTCCCCGGGTACCTCGAGATGCCGCATGCGGAGAAGTACGACGGGCTCGACGACTACATCGATCGCTCGTCGGCCGAGCGCGGCTGGTGGGGCAATGCCGGCTCGTACATGGTGTCGCTGCTGAAGGCATGGTGGGGCTCGGCGGCGACGCCCGACAACGACTTCGCGTTTGGCTATCTGCCGCGCATCGACGACGACCACTCCGTCTACTGGACCGTCGAGCAGATGCTCGCCGGCACGGTCAAGGGCTACATCGTCGCGGGCGAGAACCCCGCGGTCGGCTCGGCGAACGGCAAGGCGCAGCGACTCGGGCTCGCCAAGCTCGACTGGCTCGTCGTGCGCGACCTCGTCGAGATCGAGACCGCGTCGTTCTGGTACGACGGCCCCGAGATCGAGTCCGGTGAGCTGCGCACGCAGGAGATCGGCACCGAGGTCTTCTTCCTGCCGGCCGCGAGCCACGTCGAGAAGGACGGCTCGTTCACCAACACCCAACGGCTCTTGCAGTGGCACTTCAAGGCGGTCGAGCCCAAGCAGGACTGCCGGTCCGAGCTCTGGTTCTACTACCACCTCGGCAAGAAGATCCGCGCGCGGCTCGAGGAGTCGACCGCCGCGCGCGACCGCCCGATCCTCGACCTGACGTGGGACTACCCGACAAGCGGCGAGATCCAGGAGCCGAACGCAGAAGCCGTCCTCGCGGAGATCAACGGCCGGGACGCCGCCGGGAAAGCGCTCGGTTCCTACAAGGAGCTGAAGCAGGACGGCTCGACGTCGTGCGGTTGCTGGATCTACTGCGGCGTCTACGCCGACGGCGAGAACCAGGCTGCGCGCCGGACGCCTCGCTGGGAGCAGAGCCCGGTCGCTCCCGAGTGGGGCTGGGCGTGGCCCGCGAACCGGCGGCTGATCTACAACCGGGCGTCGGCCGATCCGGACGGCAAGCCGTGGTCGGAGCGGAAGCAACTCGTCTGGTGGGACGCCCGGAAGAAGAAGTGGACGGGCGACGACGTGCCGGACTTCGACGAGCAGAAGCCGCCCGACTACGAACCGGCGGACAACGCGAAAGGCCCCGACGCAATTGCCGGCAGCCACCCGTTCATCATGCAGGCGGACGGGCTCGGCTGGATCTTCGTCCCGCAAGGGCTGGAGGACGGCCCGCTCCCCACCCATTACGAACCCCAAGAGTCGCCGTTTCCGAACCGGCTGTACAAGCAGCGGTCGAATCCGGCGCGGCAGACGACCGATCTGGCGGAGGATCCGTACAGCCCGGCCGAATCGCCGGTCTATCCGTACGTCGTCACGACGTACCGGCTGACCGAGCACCACACGGCCGGCGGGATGACGCGGTTCCTCGACTACCTGGCGGAGCTGCAGCCGGCGATGTTCGTCGAGGTCCATCCCGGCCTCGCACGCGAGCGAGGGCTCGAGCACGGCGGGTGGGCGACGATCGTCAGCCCGCGCGCGGCGATCGAGGCACGAGTGCTCGTGACCGATCGGATGCGGCCGCTCCGCATCGACGGCAGGACCGTCCACCAGGTCGGCCTGCCGTACCACTGGGGGACCCGCGGGCTGACGACGGGCGACGCCGCGAACGACCTCGCGCACATGGCGCTCGACCCGAACGTGCACATCCAGGAGGTCAAGGCGCTGACGTGCGACATCCGTCCCGGCAGGCGACCGCGTGGGGCGGCACTGCCGAAGTTCGTCCGCGACCTGCGCGAGCGGGCAGGAGCGCAATGAGCACGACGACCTACGGTTCGGACGCGAAGCCGCGCGTCGGGTTCTTCACCGACACGACCGTCTGCATCGGCTGCAAGGCGTGCGAGGTCGCGTGCAAGGAGTGGAACCTGATCCCGGCCGACGGACTCGAGTGGACCGGCGAGAGCTACGACAACACCTCCCAGCTCGACGCGAACACGTGGCGGCACGTCGCGTTCGTCGAGCAGCGCAAGCCCCTGCGCATCGGCGCCGACGGCGTCGATGCGGTAGACGGCGGACCTGAGCCACTCCGATGGCTGATGGAGTCCGACGTCTGCAAGCACTGCACGCACGCCGGCTGCCTCGACGCGTGCCCGACCGGTGCGTTGTTCCGGACCGAGTTCGGCACGGTCGTCGTGCAGGAGGACGTGTGCAACGGCTGCGGCTACTGCGTGCCCGCGTGCCCCTTCGGCGTCATCGACCGCCGCGACCTGCCGCGGTCGCCGCAGGACGCGCCGCTCGCCCTGCCGCTGCTCGGCAGCAAGGAAGACGGGCGCGTGTGGAAGTGCACGCTTTGCTACGACCGGTTGAAGGGCGGGCACGAGCCGGCGTGCGCCAAGGCGTGCCCGACGGACTCGATCCAGTTCGGTGAGCTCGACGAGCTCCGCGAGCGTGCGCAGAAGCGGCTCGAGAAAGTCGAGCGCGAAGGCTGGAACGGCGCACGCCTGTACGGCGAGGATCCGGACGACGGCGTCGGCGGCTTCGGTGCGTTCTTCCTTCTGCTCGACGAGCCGGAGGTGTACGGACTTCCGCCCGACCCGATCGTCCCGACCCGTCATCTCCCCCGCCTCTGGCGCACGACCGCGTTCGCCGCGGTAGGGCTGCTCGTCGGCGTGGCGATGGCGTTCGCAGGAGGTGACGCGTGACGAGTCAGTCGTACTACGGCCGGAACATCGTCAAGGAGCCGGTCTGGAAGCGCGAGATCCCGCTGTACTTCTGGACCGGCGGGATCGCAGGTGCGTCGGCGGTGCTGCACGGCGTCGCGCGGGTCACCGGGAACGAGCCGCTCGCGAAGCGCACGCTCTTCATCGGTGCCGTCGCGGACGCGGTCTCGCCCGTGCTGCTCGTGAAGGACCTCGGCCGGCCGGAGCGCTTCCTCAACATGTTCCGGATGTTCAAGGTCACGTCGCCGATGAGCGTCGGCAGCTGGATCCTGCTCGTGTCGGGAGGAGCGTCGAACACGGCCGCGGCGCTCGAGCTGCTCGGCATCCTCGCGCCGGCCAAGCGGGCGGCCGAGCTGCTGTCGGCGGCCAGCGGACCGCCGCTCGCGACGTACACCGGAGCACTCGTCGCCAACACGTCGATCCCGGTGTGGAGCGAGGCGCGCGACCAGCTCCCGTGGCTGTTCGGCGCGAGCGCGACAGCGACCGCCGGAGCTGCCGCCGCGGTCGTCACTCCGCCTCGGTACGCCGGCCCGGCGCGACGCGCCGCCGTCCTCGGGGCGGTCGCCGAAGCGATGGTCATGCGCGCGATGCGGCGCCGGCTCGGCTTCGTCGGGGAGGTCTACGACCAGGGAGCCGCCGGCAAGAACGCGCGTGCGGCTCGAGCGTGCACGACGGTGGGCGCGGGGCTGCTCGCGCTGGCGGGAAGGCGCCCTGTCGCCGCGCGGACGGGCGGGCTGCTCGTGCTTGCAGGCGGGTTGGCGCTCCGCTTCTCCGTCTTCAAGGCGGGCTTCCAGTCGGCACGCGACCCGAAGTACACGGTCGTCCCGCAGAAGGAACGGCTACGCGCGCGGTTTTCCGCCTCGTCAACGGGGTAGTTGCCGCGAACCAGTGACGAACAGCCTGCGCCGAGCCCTCGCTTCGATCGGCGCGGGCGCGCTCGTGTTGGTCGCGGCCGGCTGCGGCGGCAACCAGAACACTGTCGCGCCCGCGTCACCGCAGGAGCATTCGATCACGGACCTGTTCTGGGTGATGCTCGGCGGCTCGATCGTCGGGTTCGCGCTCGTCGTCGCGCTGCTCTGGCTCGGCTATGCGCGCCGCGCGCGCCCGGGCCTGCCCCGCGACGTCGGGGAACGCGGTGCCACACGCCTCGTCGTCGGCCTCGGCATCGCGCTGCCGATCGCGTTGCTCATCGCACTGTTCGTGTGGTCGGACGTGTTCGTGATCACGTCGACCGCGGCGCCGAGCCGCAGGTCGACGTCCCTCGCGGTCAACGTGATCGGGCACGACTGGTGGTGGGAGGTCCGCTATCCGGGCACGCAGGTCGTCACGGCGAACGAGATCCACATCCCGGTCCGGACGCGTGTGTACGTCTCCGCGTCGACCGCCGACGTGATTCACAGCTTCTGGATACCGCAGCTGAACCGAAAGATCGACATGATCCCGGGGAAGACCGGGCACATCGTCCTGGACGCCGACCGCGCCGGCGTGTTTCGGGGTCAGTGCTCGGAGTTCTGCGGGCTGCAACACGCGCACATGGCAATCGCGGTCG
>Ga0308176_10001519_pt1 | contig 14587 bp, 17 predicted proteins | sample PhyCR2_3_FD_203890 | JGI IMG/M metagenome (GOLD analysis project Ga0308176, IMG submission 203890) | Soil microbial communities from UC Gill Tract Community Farm, Albany, California, United States - DLSLS.C.R2 | ecosystem: Environmental > Terrestrial > Soil > Agricultural land | place: USA...
AAGAAAAATAAGATTGAGCCAAAGCAGGCGGTGATTGTAATTGACCACAAAACCAAACATGCGGTGATGCGCCACCCAGTAAACGGCAATCACAAAAAACGAAACGAGGAAGCCGATGAATTTTGGCAGCAGTTCGTCTAGCTTTTCAAGAAGAACGTGATCGCTTACAACTTGCTTCGCCACTTCAGGCACTTTGATGTCAATGACCAGCAGCGTGATGGCAATGGCAAAAACAGCATCGCTGAAAAGAATCATCCGTTCAAGCTGAAACTCTTTTTTTAACTCGCTGTGAAATGGGTTGTGCGGGGAATCGCTCATACGGCTAAAATAAGGAATGGCGTTGGAGGTTGGAAGTTGGAGGTTTGAGGTTGGCGTGATGAAGGCGAATGCCTTTCTGTATTTCCCTTTCTTTTTGTGCTTGCAAACGGTTAAATGTAAAACGAGGCTTCAAATAACACGAAACCTCCAACCTCCAACTTCTAACTTGCGACTTTATTTTTCCGGCGTGTTTGCTTTGAAGACGCGAATAAAGTTTTCGCCCAGAATTTTCTTTACGTCTGCTTTGCTATAACCCCTTTTTAAAAGCGCTTTCGTGATGAGTGGATACGCCGTCACATCGTCCAATGGCTTTGGCGCCGATTCAATGCCGTCAAAATCGGAACCCAAACCAACATGGTCCACACCAATCAATTTTACCATGTGATCAAGATGGTCGAGCAGTTGTGAAAGTGAAGGACGGTATGCTTCCACTTCCTGCGGATATTTCTTGGCCGTCCATTCTTCAATTTCATAACCGGCCCACTTTATCTTTCGGAGCGAATCTACTTCACTGCGGTGCTTCGCTAAAAAAGCTGCTTTGTTTTTGTTGTAGTTGCTGTCCACAAAACCCGAATAAAAATTCAGGTGGATAACGCCGCCGTTTTTGCCCACGGCTTTTATCTGCTCGTCTTTTAAATTTCGAAAAACAGGATCTAAAGCATAGGCGCAACTGTGTGAAACGATCACCGGCTTTGTGGTGGTGTTGATGGCGTCCCAAAAGGTTTGTTCGCCCACGTGCGAAAGGTCCACCATCATGCCCAGTTCGTTCATGTGATGAACAACCTGTTTGCCAAAATCCGTCAGGCCTTTGTGCGGCAGCGAATCTTTCCTTCTCGTTTCATCCATTGCCGACGTAGCCCAGGAAGTGGAATTGTTCCAGGTAAGCGTCATGTATCGCACACCGCGGCGGTAAAAATTGTCAAGGTTCGCAAGTTTATCTTCCATCATGTGGCCGCCTTCCACGCCCATCATGCAGGCAAGTTTTTTTTGCGCCACGGCTTCCTGCAGTTGAGCAGGCGTTGATACCATCATCAGCTTATCTGGATTTCTTCCAACAATGGCATACAGCGAATCAATTTCGATGTTGGCGAACTTAAAGGCCGTGTCTTTGCCAAAACGTTCGTCGCAAAAAATGGAAAAAACCTGCACGTCCACGCCGCCCTTTTTAAAGCGTGCAATGTCCGAATGCGTTTTGCCGGTTAAATCGTTTTCAATGTTCAGGCCTTTCATCGTGGCGGAGGAAAGCACATCGTTATGCGTATCTACCACAATTGCGTCACGATGAAGCATTTTATACGATTGGCAGGAAAAAAGGAAAAGCGAAAGAAGAGAGAGGAGAAGAAGCCGCATGAAAATCTTTTGCGTTCAAATTACAGCTTTCCGTTAAAACGCTTTTGGCGCAGCGGGAATTGCCGGCTTAAAGGTTTTTTGTTTTTTGTATTCCTCGTAAGCAATCTTGATGAAGAACTGGAAATCGTAATCCGACGTGCCGGCGGCAAAGGCAAAGGTGGGCCGGTATTTTTTCATGAAGTCTGCAAGTTCATCCTCCTTTTCAATGCCGGTCAAACGTTTCACCAGGCCTTTTGTAAAACGATGATCAACGAACTTGTCGCGTTCCTCTTGCTCCAGCCGTTCGCGAAAACGCTCCATGCTTTTGTTTTTGCGAAACTGGAAAAGCCGGATGATCTCATCCAAATCAAAACCCACACCCGATGACGTAACAGAGGTCATGGTGCCGAGCGAAGGCCGGTGAAAATTAAAAGCCTTTGCGTAGTCTTTTCGGTTCTGCGTTGAATCTTCTTTGTAGTTACGGTTACGAATCTTTACTTCTCTCATCACATCAGATTTGAGGCGAAGCGCAATGTCAAACTGCGTGATATCGGCAATTTTTAAAACAGGATATTTTGGTGTAGGCCTTCCCAAATAAGAAAACCAGATGGAATCTTTTTCGGCTACGCCGATGGAATAAAAGCCCGTTGAATCCGTCATGGCTGTTTGTCCGCCGGTGCTATGTACCGTTACCAGTTCAATGGGATAAATGCGGGAACTGTCCAATACGTGTCCTTTCACTTTGTATTGTGCGAAGCTCTTGCTTGCAAGCAAGAGCAGTGCAAGACCTAAAACGGTTTTGATATAACGGACGCAGGCTTTCACGTAAGGCGAGCAAGTAACAAAACTAAATGCAAACGCATTGGTAAAAGCAGAGTCGTTAGCCGTTGTTCGTTTACGGTTGTCCGTTAAAGCGGCATTTCAATCGACGATTAACGAACAACGGCTAACGGCCAACAACTATTTACCAAACACTTTTTCCCAAAGTGTGGGAATGCGTTTTATCCAAACAAGTTCTTTCTTCTTCAGCATCGCATCTTCGGCCGGCGAACCAAAATATTTTTTGCCGCCTTCCAAACCCGCGGGCACACCGCTTTGTGCGTACACTTCGGCGCCTTTGCCAATGGTGAGTGTTTTGCTTACGCCAACCTGTCCCCAAAGAATTACATCGTCTTCAATTACCGTAGCACCGGCAATGCCTACCTGCGCAGCAAACAAACAATTCTTTCCAACCACCGTGTCGTGACCGATGTGAACAAGATTGTCAATTTTTGTTCCTGCACCAATCACCGTATCGCCGCTTACGCCGCGGTCAATGGTGCAGTTGGCGCCAATCTCAACAGCATCTTCAATCACGACTCTTCCACAACTCAGCATCTTTTTATAATGCACATCGCGATTCGTTTTCTTGTTGTAATAAAAAGCATCACTGCCAATCACTGTTCCGCTTTGAATGATGACATCGTTGCCAATGATGCAATAATCCATGATGACAACGTTGGGATGAATAAGGGTGTTCTTCCCGATTTGCACGTGATGACCGATAACAGCGCCGGGCATTACGATGCTGCCTTCGCCGATGCTGGCCGAATCGCTGAATGCTTTTTGTAAAGGCTCAAAAGGACGGTAACGACGCACAATGGTTTGATAGGCTTCAAAAGGTTCGTCAACGATGAGCAAAGCCTTGTTCGAAGGGAAGTCGGTTTCCTTATTAATGATGATGTAGGTGGCTGCGGACTGAATGCACTTTTGATAATACTTCGGATGATCAACAAACACCAGGTCGCCTACTTCTACTTTATGAATCTCGTTTATGCCGGTTGCAGAACCACCGTCATTGCCAACAATGCGGGCATTAATCAAGCTCCTGATTTCGCGTAATGGAACGGGTTTTTCAAAGCGCATTCAAAAAATTTTTTCAAAGGTAGGTGTACGTTGTTGTTTAAAACTTCTGCCATCGTTGTTGAGGATTTTGCGGCTTCTCCTGTTTTAATCATTTGCTTCAAACATTGATGACAACTGCGTTTGCTACGATCGCAAAAAACAGTTTCAAAAAAATGAAGTGATGATTTTGGCTTTGTCATCATCGCAAAAGCATCTTTCAATTCACAACGGCAACAAAAAAATGTGAATAAAAACTGCGTGAAAATTTTTTCGTTCGCAAAAAATCTTTTTAATATTGTGATGGGAAATTTAATTTCCCTTACTTACTAACCCATCTACATATTAAGCCTTGCCACAAGCGAGGCTTTTTTGTTGGCTTTGCCGCAACGTAAAGACTCCAACAATCGTCAATGTTCAGGAAGAACAAACGCAAACCTTTTTTGAAAAGACTAAATTTATCACTTCAATAAAAAAATCTGTACATGCTAAAATCAATGACCGGCTTTGGAAGAGCGGAACGGAGCGTAGGCGACAAGACCTTTTTAGTGGACATTAAATCACTCAACGGAAAACAGTTTGACCTGCAGTTGAAGATGCCGGCTTTTTTAAAACCGTTTGAATTCGACATCCGGAAGATCCTGTCCGAAAAGCTCGGACGCGGAACGGTTGATTGCACCATCAATCTAAAAGAAACGGGCAACGCCAAACCGGTTACCATCAATACCGATCTGGCTAAAGCATATTTTAAGCCACTGGCCGCTTTGTCGCAGGAATTGAACCTTGATGCGACTTCGCTTTTAAGCACCATCATCAAACTTCCCGAAGTCATTACGCCAACAAGTGAAACGCTTACCGACGAAGAATGGAAACAGTTTACGGCTGTGATTAAAGCCGCCGTTGATGACTTAAACAACCACCGCCTCGACGAAGGCAAATCGTTGAAAGCTGATCTTGAACTGCGCATTGCCAATATTTTAAAACAACAAAAAGAAGTAGAGCGGTTGGAGCCTAACCGTAAACAAAAGATTCGTGACGGCATTAAAAAATTGTTGGATGAATACGTGGGCAAAGAAGCTTACGATGCCAATCGCCTTGAACAGGAATTGGTTTACTACATTGAAAAAATTGACATCAGCGAAGAGCAAGTCCGACTGAAAAATCACTGCGATTATTTCACGACGGTTCTTGCTGAGCCCGAAGAAAGCAAGGGCAAAAAGCTTTCGTTCATTTTGCAGGAAATTGGCAGAGAGATCAACACCACCGGCGCCAAAGCCTACGACTCCACCATTCAAAAAAGCGTGGTGCTGATGAAGGATGAGTTGGAAAAAGCAAAGGAACAAGTGTTGAACGTGCTGTAGAAGAAATTGACCGTTGTTCGTTGACCGATGTTCGGCTCTCCGGCCAACGAACAACGGTCAACGAACAATCTGTTTTGCTTTAGCTTTACGCCATGACCGTTTTCAAAAAGTTTTATGGCCTTCGCTACTTGCTACTCGCTACTTGCTACTTGCTTTTCTCCTGCGACCACATTAACCTGTACGAAAAAGTAGTTCCCGTTCCAAAGCATCAGTGGCAGAGCAATTTTAAACCGGAGTTTACCTTCAACATTAAGGACACGGCCGTTCCGTACCAGCTTTACTTTATTGTTCGGCACAACAACCAATACAAGTACAACAACGTTTGGGTGAACCTTTACGCCAAAGGCCCCGCCGATACGGTTCACAAATTTGTGTTGGAGCTTCCGCTGGCTAACAAAGAAGGCTGGCTGGGTTCGGGCATTGACGATGTGTTTGAGCACCGCGTGGGCTTTGTGCTGGACCCGCAAAAATTCAACTTTGCCCGGGCCGGCGAATACAGGTTCACACTGGAACAAATCATGCGTGACGATCCCTTGTCCAACATCATGGACGTAGGCCTTCGTCTCGAAAAGAAAACGCCATAGCGATGGTTCCCAAACAAAAGCTACGCGTCACTACCGTTGTTTATTGGGTGCTGCTGCTTTACATCATAGCAGCTTTTGCCTGGTGGGCTTTTTCCTTGCTGCAACAAAACCGTGAAATTCATACGCTGCTAAAAAAAAACTTGCCCCCGGCTTCAACCGACTATGCAATAAAAACAAAAGCCATTGAAGAAGCAGAAAAGCGTGGTATTTATAAATACGTTGGCGAGGGCAGCGCTTTTCTTTTGCTCATTTGCGTTGGCGCCGTGTTTATTTACCGTTCGGTGCGGCAGCAGTTTCGCTTGCAGCAACAACAGCAAAACTTTGTGATGGCCGTGACGCACGAATTAAAAACGCCTATTGCAGTGGCACGCCTAAATCTGCAAACACTGCAAAAGCACCAACTGGAAGAAGAGAAGAAAAAGAAACTGCTGCAAGCAACCTTGCAGGAAACCCTGCGGCTTGATACACTCATCAACAACATACTCATTGCCTCACAGCTGGAAGACCACGCTTACCACATTACGAAAGAAGAATTGGATTTTTCGGAGCTGGTGAAAGATGCAGTGAAAGCTTTTGAAGTACGGTATCCCGAACGTTTGCTCCAGGCTTTGATTCAAGACGATGTGGCTGTTAACGGAGATGCAACTTTGCTGAAACTCCTGTTGAGCAATTTGCTGGAAAACGCAAATAAATATTCGCCAAAGGATAAACCCGTTGGCTTGCATCTTGCACAAAACGACAACGCTGTTTTCTTAGAAGTGGTGGACGAAGGCACAGGCATCCCGGACGAAGAAAAGAAAGCCGTGTTTAAAAAATTTTACCGCATCGGCAACGAACAAACCCGCAAAACGCAGGGCACGGGTTTGGGTTTGTACATCTGCCAAAAAATTGCAGGGGACCACGGCGGCGAAATAACGGTGAAAAACAATCTGCCAACAGGCAGTAAATTTATTGTTCAATTTTACGGATGATATGATTGACCCGAACAAACCATCTATTTTGTTGGTGGAAGACGAAGAGAACCTACACGAAAGTTTAAAGCTGAATCTTGAACTGGAAGGCTATCAAATTACATCAGCTTTTGACGGTGTACAGGCCATGAAGGCCGTGCAGAATGAATACTTTGACCTCATCATCATGGACGTGATGTTGCCCGAAATGGACGGCCTCAGCGTTACACAAAACATTCGCTTAACCAATACCGAGGTGCCCATTTTAATCCTGAGCGCAAAAGACAGCAGCGCCGATAGAGTGACGGGTTTAAAAAAGGGTGCGGATGATTATTTGACCAAGCCGTTTAATTTGGAAGAGCTGCTTTTGCGTGTGCAAAAGCTCATTCAAAAGGCCAAGCGTTTGCAGGACAAATCATCCGTAGGCGAAACCTACAGTTTTGGCGGCAATACGGTTGATTTTAAAGCGCAGCAGGCCACTACCCTTCGCGGCGAAACAATAGATTTAAGCAAAAAGGAAGCAATGCTTTTAAAGCTGCTCATCGAAAACAAAAACGAAGTGGTGCCGCGGGAAAAGATTTTGCAATCGGTGTGGGGCTATAATGTTTATCCCACCACCCGAACGATTGATAATTTCATCTTAAGCTTTCGCAAGTATTTTGAAGAAGACAGCCGCAACCCGAAATATTTTCATTCGGTGAGAGGTGTGGGATATAAATATGCGGAATAAGTTTCCGTAACCAATTCGGTTATTCCACATTTCGTGTGCCTGCTTTTTATCGAATGCCTTGGATTGAAAATTGCATTGGAGAAATCGCCCCTTGCCGGGCTTCGCCTCGTGGCGGATTTGTTTTACTTTTGATTTAGCCTCCTCTTCTGAAAAACCACCAACGCTGCCCTCTGTCAACCGACCGCTCCAATCTTCTATACACAAAATCCTCCGTAAACCGGAAAGCTGCGCAAAAAACACCAGCCTATGCGAATTAATTTTACGCTGCTTTTTCTTGCTTTGTTTTTTACGGTTTCCGCGCAAGACCTTACGGACTCGTTGAGCAAGTACAGTTATCTCATTCAGGCAAAAACCGTCGGCAGTCAAATGCAGGCAACGGGTTTTTTTGCCCGCTATCAGCATCGTTTGTTTTTTTTAACCGCCGCGCATTGCATTACCGGCTGGGACCCTTTTCAGTTCCGGAAGATTGACAACTTTCCCGATACCTTGTTCATCCGCACGTCGAACGACACGAGCCGGCTTCATTACCTGCCGCTGCCCGTAGCCGACATCAAACGCAGCGCACAACCTTTTCACGATTACGAGGCACCCGATGTTTTTGTTGTTGAAATAAAGAACCCAAAAAATTATCCGGTGTATTCCGTAGAAAAATATTTTGGCGAAAGAGTGCGTTGCGAAACGGCAAAGACCATCTGGGTTTTTGGCTATCCCCGCAACGCAGGCTACAACGATTACTACAGCGACCGGCAGCAGCCTTTTTCGTGCACCGCGCTGTTGGGCGAAGCTTATTGCTTTTATCCTTTCCGGCCAGAAACAAGGCGGCCCGATCAACTCAATTACTTCACGTCTTTTAAAGACAGCATAACGGGGCCGGGCCTTTCAGGCGCGCCGGCTTATATTCTTACCCAAAACAAGCACATTGTATTTGGCGGTCTTTACATTGGCGGCGGCGATAAAGCGCTGCGCAACGGCATGGTGGTGCGGCCCGAGTACGTGATTGATAAAATCACGGCAGAAATTAACGGCAGAACGGTGAGCCGGTGAAGAATATATTGGGATGTAGAGTTATTGGGTTATTGACTTACTTCGTTATTCTTCGCAATCAAAATATCTCGGTATCGCCCCGTTCACATTCTTATCATCCATCCACTTCTGATAATGCACGACACCCAGGGACTTGAGGCTATAACCTAAACGTTTCTATCGGGGTTCCACTCTTCTTTACAAATCAAACCTAGTGAACTAAAATCCTTTTTTAAACAAGTGGTAAGAATAAATGACCGGAATGAAAACCATCACCACGATAACAACAATAAAGAAGATGAGCGAAGCCGGTGGTTTTAAAAACAAGCACACCACCGCAATCAACAAACCGCCGGCAAACCAAAGCTTGCTGCCAAGTTGGTGAGTGCGCCGCCAGTTTTCGTCGTTGTTCAACGTCCACGGCAAGCGAATGCCCGCAAAATAATTGGGCTTGATGTGGTTCATGTAATTGCCGATAAAGGCAAACATCAATCCCAATAACGGAAACAAAAAGCTTTGGATGGTCGTTCCGCCTTTTGCTGAGTTCAGGATGAGAAAGTTAAGCGCCGCAATAAATATTACCGTACCCGCTGCCAGCTTTTGGAACGTGGCCGATTGCGCCGCATCTTTTCGTTTGGGATCGAAGCGGTGCAAGTTGATGAGCAGGAAATAGACGCCTATCGAGACGGCGGCAAGAATGCCTGTTGTTAACCACAGTTCGTCTTTGTCGCCAAGGCGGTCGGGTTTCATATCAGCACCGAAATGTACCGGCACCGTTTGCGGCAGCGAAGGCCAGATTAGGAGCAAATAAACTGCGGGCAAAAGCGCAACTAAAACAACGATCCAGGGGAGAAGATTCTTTTTCATGTCGCTTATTTCTTTTTGGCTTTAAACTGCACGAACCATTGCGCAATCTCATCCACTACCGTTGTGTTTAACGAGTAGTAAATAAATTGACCCTGCTTCACGGCCTCCACTAAACCGGCCTGCTTCAACAAATCCAAATGATGCGAGATGCTGGGTTTGGAAATGGAAAACCGGTCGGCAATTTCGCCGGCGGTTTTGTCGCCGTCCTTCAGCAGCGAGAGTATCTCTCGCCGCGTGGCATCGTTCAGGGCTTTGAAAAGAAGGTTCATGTTTTGGGGATGACGAATGATAGCTAGCAGATGACAGTGTTTAAATACAGCTTCGTTACCGTTATCTGCTAGCTATCATCCATCATCTTATTTAGACAAATATCTAAATACTTATGCGGTCATTTCAAGTCTTTCTGACCAACCGGCTTTTTCGCGGGACGTTTTAGCGAAGAAAATTTCGGGATTGCCTAAGTGGCTTGGCATTTTGGCTTTCTTTTTTCATCTTGCGGGTTTAAACCAATATCCATGCAAGAATTGTTTACACAACACTCGCTTAAAACGGCACTAAAAGTTGCCTTCATTGTTACCCTGCTTTTTATACTGGTAAATTTAGCCTAAGTCTCTTTCTCCCGAAGGACCGGCCGGAAATTCCGATTGGTCGCCCGGGTTCTTTAGATCCAATTGCGGCGCGGCCTGCGGCGGCAGATCGCCTGTGGCAACAAGCTCTTTTTGCTTGTAACTGAAAAAGGCGGATACGAGAAAGCTTAGCAAACAAAGAAAGAACCAGACGGTAAAATCTACCGATACTTTCATCATCCCGGAGAAGCCATTTACGTCTGTGTTATTTTCGCTCTTCAGTTGACTGCTTACGTCGGATTTTACCTGGATCATCAGGACAATTAACGCAACGGCGCCGGCGATACCCAAAAGCAATTCCAGTTGGTTAAAAGGCGTTTTCTTGGTAAGCGAAACCGCAAGTCCGCCAATGCCCAAAAGCAAAGCAATCACCGCAAACGCATACACTTTTCCTTTCTCCTCTCTCCTGTTTATTTTGGTGTCGGGGCTGTCGTACTGCCCAAGGGCCTGCGTCATGTTTTCCAAATCACCGCCCACCTTCGGCGCAGATCCGGTCACCATGTTCAACCCACTCAGGTGCGCAACCGAAGCGCCGTTGCATTTGATTTCGGCAAAAGGCAGAAGAAACAACAACACACCCACGGCAAAACTGACGGTGGTTAAACGGGGCGTTGTATAAAAGCTGTTGGCGGCCATACAAAACGATTTTGGTATCGGTAAGTTAATTCGTTTTGCGCTGCCCGTTACATTTGCCCCAACATTTTCGCATGAAAACGATTTGCGTTTGCGGGGCCGGCACCATGGGCAGCGGCATTGCACAAGTTTCTGCGTCAGCTGGATTCGACACCGTTTTGTTTGACGTGGCCGAAGCGGCCGTGCAAAAAGCAGAAGAAAAACTTCGGAGCGATCTGGCCTTCCTTGTCGGCAAAGGAAAACTGACAGCGGAAAAGACGGACGATATTCTTTCTAAACTTCAATTCACGGCCGACACAGCACGGTGCAAAGCAGATGTGATCATTGAAGCCGTTGTAGAAAAGCCGGAAATAAAAATTGCCTTGTTTAATCAACTTGCAAAAATCAATTCACCGCAAACAATCTTCGCTTCCAACACGTCATCGCTTTCTATTTCGGCTTTGGCCAAAGAAATAAAAAACCCCGAACGTTTTGCCGGCCTTCACTTCTTCAATCCCGCACCGCTAATGAAATTGGTAGAAGTGGTGGAAGGAGAACAAACGTCAGCGGAAGTCATCCGACGGTTGTTTGAACTGACCAAAGCTTTTGGCAAGATGCCGGTGGTTTGCAAAGACTCGCCGGGCTTTATTGTAAACCGCGTGGCAAGACCTTATTACATTGAGGCCCTGCGGCTGGTGGAAGAAGGCAAAGCCGATTACGCCACCGTTGACCGTTTGCTGGAAGGCCTTGGTTTTAAGATGGGGCCTTTCAAACTCATGGACCTTATTGGCAATGACGTAAACTACGCAGTGAGTTGTTCGGTGTACGAACAATTGAACAAGCCCGAACGGTTAAAACCGTCTTACTTGCAAAAAGAAAAAGTGGAGGCTTTCCATCTTGGTAAAAAAAGCGGGAAGGGATACTATGAATATTAGTTGATTAGTTGATCCGTTGACCAGTTTATTAGGGGTTTCATCCTACTTTCGTTCGCTTTACCAATCAACCATTCAACATGATCCTCGTTACCGGCGGCACGGGTTTTCTCGGCTCATACATCATTAAAAATTTAGTAGAGAAGGGCCATGCAGTCCGCGCCATCCGCCGTTCGCCGGCGCTACCGTTTTTTATTGAAAAAGAAATTTGGGAAAAAGTAGAATGGATAGAAGGCGATGTGCTGGACGTGGTATCTCTTGCCGAAGCGGCGAAAGGCATTGACGCAGTGATTCATTCCGCAGCGATTGTTTCGTTTACAAAAGACAGGCGCGAAGAAATGTACGCCGTGAACGTTGACGGCACGGCCAACGTGGTGAATGCCGCGCTGGAAAGCGGCGTACGGCGTTTGCTGCACGTTAGCTCTGTGGCTGCATTGGGTCGCACAACGAAAGCATCCACCGTTACCGAAGAAAAAACCTGGGAAGAGAACAAGAACAACACGCATTACGCCATCACCAAGCATCGCGCCGAAATGCACGCCTGGCGCGGCTTTGCCGAAGGACTGGAAGGCGTCGTTATTAACCCAAGCACCATTCTTGGATACGGAAACTGGCACCAGAGCAGTTGCGCCATTTTCAAAACCGCTTATAAAGGTTTTCCCTGGTACACCAAAGGCGTGAACGGTTTTGTAGGCGTGGAAGACGTGGCCGAAGCTGCCGTGCAATTGTTGTTATCAGGCATTAACGAAAAACGCTTTATTGTAAACGCAGAGAACTGCAGCTTTCAATCTTTGCTGAACGAAATGGCAAAGGGCTTTCGCAAGGCGCCGCCGCACCGCTATGCCGGTCCGGTGATGAGTGAAGTCGCCTGGCGAATGGAGAAAGTAAAATCCATGTTCACCGGCAGCAAGCCTTTGCTTTCAAAAGAAACGGCGAAAGTGGCGCACAGCCAAACATCCTTCGACAACAGCGCCTTGCGAAATGAGCTGCCAAACTTTAGCTTTACGCCGCTGGGCGACGTGATCAAAAAAGCCTGCGCCCAATACAAAGAGGCAATGAAACGAGGCCTTTTAACGTTGTAAACCTTTGCGATATTCTTATGAAAAAACCAATCTTTCTTCTTCTCTTTTGCTTTGCCTTTTTGTTTTCGTTTGCGCAAGGCACCATCAGCGGAACCGTTGTGGATGCCGAAACAAAACAGCCGCTTGAAGGCGCGTCGGTGTTTGCGCAAAACACGACGAAGGGAACAGTGACCGGCAAAGACGGATCATTTCACCTGCGGCTTGACAAAGGCGGTTACGAAATCAACGTCACCTTTACGGGCTATGCAAGCAAAACCATTAACCTTGAAGTAACCGGAGACCGGACCTTCAACCTGGAATTGCAAAAAGGCGACAATACGCTGGGCGAAGTGATCATAAAAAATACAGCCGAAGTACCCGACGGCTGGGTGAAATACGGTGAGTTTTTCATCAAGCATTTTATTGGCGCCACCCCGGCTGCCGACAGTTGCACCCTGCTCAATCCGCAAGCACTAAAATTTTTGTATTTCAAAAGGAATGATCGTTTAAAAGTATTGGCCACCGAACCATTGCAAATTGAAAACAAGTACCTCGGCTACAACCTGCGCTACGAACTTGACTCCTTTGTTTATTTCTTTAAAACGGCCATGAATTCTTACCGCGGCAAGTGTTTGTTTTTGCCGATGGAAGGCGACTCGGTGCAACAGGCGGCGTGGCAACAAAAGAGAAAGGAAACCTATCAGGGTTCAAGGCTTCAGTTCCTTCGTTCGTATTACGACAGCACCTTGGCGCAGGAAGGATTTGCGGTTGATTTGTACAAGCCGTCGAAATACGAGCCCTTTGCTACGCTGAAAAATCCATACGATACCGCTTATTATTTTTTCAACGATACGACGGCCACGGCCGAACTCTATTTCCCGGTAAAAGCCAGCATTACCTACACCAAAAAAGCACCCGAAAAACAATATCTCCAACAACAACGGTTGCCGCTTGATGTGCCCAAACAAATTTCTTACGTGGATTTAAGCGACGGCATTTTGATAAAAGCCAACGGTTATTTCACCGACCAAAAAAGCTGGGTGAATCAAGGCTACTGGAGTTGGAAAAATTTGGCGGATCAATTGCCGTACGATTACGAGCCGGAGTGAGAAGACAGAGGACAGAAGCCGGAAGGCAGAAAGTTCAGCCGCCGCCGCTGGTGTGAGGCGATGGACTCTATGCCAGGCCACCAACAACAGGGTGAAGCGTGGCTACTGATAATTTTTCGTATCGCATCACTTTACTTTGAAGCAATAAACTCCGTTCGGTAATGTTGGCGTAACACCATAATTCCACTGGTTGTAATAGAGATGCTGGTTTGTTTCTTTAAAACGAATCAGGAACGTTGTCCGGTCGCAAGGATTATTTACGGTATAAACATTTGATGCATCTGAAAGACCTATCCGAAATACTCCTGCTCTGCTGGGGATAAACGCTAGTTTAAAAACGTAAAAACCCCCTTCTTCTGCAAACAAGTACTCGCGAAATCGTTCTGAGTTTACGTTAAGAGTTTCTCTTCCTTTTAGTACAAGAAAATTAAAGTCATTCGCAGCAAACCGAAAATTACCATTACCCAAAAGCTCTTCAAAACCTAAAACGGTACCCAAGTTTTTTGCACCGGTATAGTTAATAACATTACCCGACCTAAGATCGGTAATGTTACCGGCTCTTTCAAATCAATGAGTAATGTGTCTCCGCGCTGTATTGAATCGAAATCTGGAACAACTTTCGCGTTCAGACTAAAGCCATATCTATTGTCTATACAACCTTTGTTCTTTTTGCAGGTTGCAAATATTGTACTGCAAAGAAGAACCAATAGGCCAAGTTTAATGGCTAACTTCTTTTGCATACTAATAATTATACTGTCCAAAAGTTAGGTTATTTCTGCTGCTTGGTTATTGCTGCTCAAAGTCTTGATTTTGACATTATCTCATTTTACTTTGAAGTAGTAAGTGCCGCCACCTGACGTGGCGCCCCCTCCATTTGGATACAAGTAAAAATGCTGATTCGAGTTTTTGATATTAAAAGAAAAAGATGCTTTTGAACATTGGTCATTTGCCCTGTAAACATTTGCAGCACTTCCAAGATTAAACCTGAATATACCGGCCCGCCTCGGAATGATACCAAGTCTGAATAAAAATCTATTACTTTTTTCTGCAAACTGGTATTCTCTAAAAAGTTGCGTATCCGAACTACCAACCTCAGTGCCATTTATCAATTTAAAATTAAAATCATTTGCAACGCTAACAATTTGTGGTGTAGAGCCAATTATTTCTTGAAAACCGATGATTGCCCCCAAATTAATTGCGCCGG
>Ga0308176_10001520_pt1 | contig 14583 bp, 8 predicted proteins | sample PhyCR2_3_FD_203890 | JGI IMG/M metagenome (GOLD analysis project Ga0308176, IMG submission 203890) | Soil microbial communities from UC Gill Tract Community Farm, Albany, California, United States - DLSLS.C.R2 | ecosystem: Environmental > Terrestrial > Soil > Agricultural land | place: USA...
CAGGAGGAGGGCCGGGCCGGCCTCCTTCCGCGGAAGGATCACGAGGGCGGGTCCGCGGCCCTACCCTCGTCGACATGTCCCGCGACCCACGCCTGTTCCCGCTCCTCGCGGCACCGGTGATGGGCGCCCTCGGCGTCGTCGAGGCCGCCTCGGACCCCGAGTTCCGGCAGAGCTTCGGGCCCTTGGTCGTGGTCGCCGCCTGGCTGGCGGCCGGCTTCCTGACCCAGGCCCGGCTGCCGTCGGTGGGCGCGGTGCTGGTCGCGGGCTTCTACCCACTGACCGCAGTGCTGGGCGCGCCCGGTCCCGGCGGGACGGGACTGATCTCGGCGATGCTGGCGATGGGGTACGTCGGGTACGCCGCTCCCCCACGCCGGTCGCTGGTCGCCGTCACCGCGGCCGTCGCGGTGTTCGTCGCCACCGACGTCGCGCTGCACGGCATCGCCTGGGACAGCGTGTTCTTCCCGGCCGTGTTCTACCCGGCGCGGTGGGCCGGCCGGCTGGTCAGCCGCGAGCGCGAGCGCAGCGCCACCCTGGTCGAGCTGACCGCCCGGCTCGACGCGCAGCGCGAGAGCGCCGCCTGGGCGGCGGCGCAGGAGGAGCGGTCCCGGATCGCCCGCGAGGTGCACGACGCGGTCGCGCACTCGGTCAGCGTGATGACCCTGCAGATCGGCGGCCTGCGCCGGCAGCTGGCCGACACGCTGGCGGAGCGGCCCACCGAGCACGAGGTGCTGCTCGGCCTGGAGCGGCTCGGCCGGGAGACGGTGCAGGAGCTGCGGTCCCTGGTCGGCATCCTCCGCACGCCCGGCCCCGCGGAGGCCTCGACGGCCCCGGTCCCCTCGCTGACCCGTGCGGCCGACGTGGTGCGCGACGTCCGGGCCGCCGGGCTCGACGTCGACCTCGAGGTGGTCGGCGAGGCCCGTGAGCTGCCGCGCGCGCTCGACCTGTCGGCGTACCGGATCCTCCAGGAGGCCCTCACCAACGTGCTGCGCCACGCGCCCGGGAGCACCGCCCGGGTGCGGCTGGAGTACACCCCCGACGGGGTGCACATCACCGTCCGCGACGACGGCGGCGACCCGGTCCCCGAAGACGGCAGGGCGGACGGCGTCGGTGGGCACGGCCTGGTCGGGATGCGCGAGCGGGCCCGGATGTTCGGCGGCACGCTGGCCGCCGGCCGCGTCGACGGCGGCTTCGAGGTGCGCGCGCACCTGCCCGTGGCGGGGGTGCCGGCATGACGGTGCGGGTGGTGCTCGTCGACGACGAGGCGATGGTGCGCGTCGGCCTGCGGATGGTGCTCACCGCCGAGCCGGACATCGAGGTCGTGGGCGAGGCCGCCGACGGCGGCACGGCCGTCGGGGTCGTGGAGCAGACGGCCCCCGACGTGGTGCTCATGGACGTCCGGATGCCCGAGGTGGACGGGATCGAGGGAGCCCGCCGGGTGCTGGCGCGGTCCCCCGACGTGAAGGTCGTCGTGCTGACCACCTTCGACGAGGACGAGTACGTCGAGGCGGCGCTGCGCGCCGGGGTCAGCGGCTTCCTGCTCAAGGTCGCGCCACCGGAGCGGCTCATCGAGGCGGTGCGCACGGTCGCCGGCGGTGGCGGTCTCCTCGACCCGGGCGTCACCCGCCGGGTGATCGAGTCGTTCGCCGCGGCACCCCCGCTGCGGACCCGCCGGGCGGAGCGGCTGGACGCGCTCACCGAGCGGGAGCGCGACGTGCTGCGCCTGATCGGCCGCGGCCTGTCCAACGGCGAGATCGCCGCCGAGCTCTACCTCGGCGAGACCACCGTCAAGACGCACGTGTCCAACGTGCTCGCGAAGCTGGGTCTGCGGGACCGGGTGCAGGCCGTGGTCGCGGCCTACGAGACCGGGCACGTCCGGCCCGGTGAGTAGCCGGGCGAGTAGGGCGCGCTGGTCAACTCCGCTCAGCGGCCCTGGAACTCCGCCTTGCCGGGACCGCTCTCCACGAACGAGCGCATCCCGGTGCCGCGGTCCTCGGTGGCGAACAGCGCCGCGAACTGGACCCGCTCGATCTCCAGCCCGGTCTCCAGGTCGACCTCGAGCCCGCGGTCGATGCTCTCCTTGGCGGCGCGCAGCGCGTAGGACGCGGCCTTGGTGAAGCGCGAGGCCCAGGCCCGCGCCGCGGCGTAGACCTCCTCGTCGGGCACCACCTGGTCGACCAGCCCGATCCGCAGCGCCTCGTCGGCCTGCACGAAGCGGCCGGTGAAGATGATGTCCTTGGCCTTCGCCGGGCCGACCAGCCGGGTGAGCCGCTGGGTGCCCCCGGCGCCGGGGATGATGCCGAGCAGGATCTCGGGCTGCCCCAGCGTGGCGCCCTCACCGGCGATACGGACGTCGGCGCAGAGCGCCAGCTCGCAGCCCCCGCCCAGCGCGTAGCCGGTGACCGCGGCGACGACCGGCTTCGGGATCTTGGCCACCGCCGTGAACGCGGACTGCAGGCCCCCGGAGCGCTCGACCATGTCCGTGTAGGACATCTCCGCCATCTCCTTGACGTCGGCGCCGGCCGCGAAGACCTTCTCGCCGCCGTACACGATGACCGCGCGTACGTCGTCCCGCGTGGCCGCCTCCGCCGCGCAGGCACGGATCTCCTCCTGCACCGCGACGTTGAGCGCGTTCATCTTCGGCCGGTCGATGCGGATCGTGCCCACGCCGTCCTCGACCTCGAGCCGCACGAACTCACCCACACCGATCTCCTCACGTCTAGTCCGGTCCTGCCCGAAGCCCGAGCCTAGTGGTCCGGACCACCTCATCCCGAAAGCGCATCGTCCTTACGCCGTGCGTCCCATGCCCGGCGACGGCGCGCGTCCTACCGTGACCGCACGATCCGGGGGGATCCCACCGAAGGGGGCATGGTCGTGGGCGAGACGATGCCGGTACCTGCCCGGAGGGACAGTTCTGCGAGAGACCTTGGTCGTGTCGCGTTCAGCCCCTGGTCGCTTGGGCACAATGACGCCGTGACACCGTCCAGGCCCGCTCCGGCCCCGGCCCCGACGTGGCCCGGCTCGCACCAGCCCCTCGGTGCCACGTGGGGCGAGGAGCGCACGAACTTCGCGGTGTTCGCCCCCGAGGCCACGGCCGTGCAGCTGTGCCTGTTCGACGACGACGACACCGAGACCCGGCTCCCGCTCACCGAGAAGACCCTCGGCATCTGGCACTGCGCGGTGCCCGGGATCGAGCCCGGCCAGCGCTACGGGTTCCGCGCCGACGGCCCCTGGGAGCCGCAGCGGGGCCGGATGTTCAACCCGGCCAAGCTGCTGCTCGATCCCTACGCGCTCGCGGTCAGCGGCACCTTCGACCCGACCGGCCCGGTCTACGGCTACTCGCACCCCGGCAACGGCGACCTCGACGCGGTGCGACGCGCGCACACCGGCCCCCGCGACGACACCGACTCCGCGCCGTACGTCGCCAAGGGCGTGGTCGTGCGGGACACCTTCGACTGGGGCGACGACGAGCAGGTGCGGCCGCGGCACCGGTGGACCGACACCGTCGTCTACGAGACCCACGTCAAGGGGTTCACGCAGCTGCACAACGAGGTGCCCGAGGAGATCCGCGGCAGCTACGCCGGGCTGACCACGAACGCCGCCGTGCACTACCTCAAGGACCTCGGGGTCACCACGGTCGAGCTGCTGCCGGTGCACCAGTTCACCTCCGAGCCGGACCTCGCCCGCGCCGGGATGACCAACTACTGGGGCTACAACACCATCGGCTTCTTCGCGCCCCACAACGGCTACAGCTCCACCGGGGACCGCGGCCAGCAGGTCGACGAGTTCAAGGCGATGGTCAAGGCGCTGCACCGCGCCGGCCTCGAGGTGATCCTCGACGTGGTCTACAACCACACCGCCGAGGGCAGCCCGCTCGGCCCGATGCTGAGCTTCCGCGGCCTCGACGACATCGGCTACTACAAGCACGTCGACTGGGTGAACGACGGCGCGACCTACTTCGACGTCACCGGCTGCGGCAACACCGTGGACGCGGCGTACCCGCCGGCGCTGCGGCTGATCCTCGACTCGCTGCGCTACTGGGTGACCGAGATGCACGTCGACGGCTTCCGCTTCGACCTCACGCCCGCGCTCACCCGCACCGGGCACCGCGTCGACCTGGCGGGGCACTTCATCACCACCGTCGGGCAGGACCCCGTGCTGCGGCACGTGAAGCTGATCGCCGAGCCGTGGGACGCCAGCATGGACGGCTACCAGGTCGGCCGGTTCCCGCCCCCGTGGTGCGAGTGGAACGACCGCTACCGCGACTCGATGCGCGACTTCTGGCGGCTGGAGTCCGGTGGCATCCGCGAGGTGGCGACCCGGCTGTCGGGCTCGTCGGACCTGTACGCCGACGACGGGCGCTCGCCGTACGCCTCGGTCAACTTCGTCACCGCCCACGACGGCTTCACGCTGCGAGACCTGGTGTCCTACGACCACAAGCACAACGAGGCCAACGGCGAGCACAACCGTGACGGCACCGAGAACAACCGCTCCTGGAACTGCGGGGTCGAGGGCGAGACCGACGACGTCGAGATCGTGGCGCTGCGCCGCAAGCAGGCCGCGAACCTGCTGGCGACGCTGTGCCTGTCGGCCGGGGTGCCGATGATCACCGCCGGCGACGAGCGGGGCCGCACCCAGCGCGGCAACAACAACGCCTACGTGCAGGACAACGAGACGTCCTGGATGGACTGGCGGCCCGACGACGCGTGGCTGGACATCTACGACATCGCCAAGACCGCGCTCCGGCTGCGCCGCGAGCACCCGGCGCTGCGGCAGCGCCACCACCTGGAGGGCCGCCCGACGGTGACGGGCGGACCCAAGGACCTCGCCTGGATCCACCCCGAGGGCCGCGAGATGACCGAGGCCGACTGGTACGACGACGCGCTGCACACCTTCGGCATGTTCGTCTCGGGGGCGCCGCTGCGCGCGCCCGGCCCGCGCGGCGAGCAGCTGGAGGACGCGTCGTTCCTGATGTGGTTCCACGCGCACGCCGACCCGGGCAAGGCCAAGCTCCCCGCGAACAAGTGGGTGCGCCGCGGCGAGGTCGTGCTCAGCACCGACAGTGGCCACCCGGTCGGCGAGACGCTGGCAGCGGGCGAGGTGATCGAGATCGAGCCCCGCTCGCTGATCGTCGTCCGGCAGACCTAGGTCAGACCCAGCCGGCCGGACCCGGCCCCGGGCTCAGCCCTGGGGCAGGGTCACGAAGCCCAGCTCGGCCGGCGACGCGAGGTGCGGGTTCTTCGGCAGCACCCGCGCGGTGTAGCCGAACGGCCCGGTGGTGTCGAGCTCGATGACGCCCTCGAAGCGGTACCGGCCGGCCTCGTAGGTCTCCCCCAGGCCGAGCGACGCCACGATCGTGTCGACCAGGTTGTCCTCGTGCTTGATGCGGCCGTGCACGACCTGCACGTCGACGTCGTCGGGCGACAGGCTGCCGAGCGAGACGAACACGCGCACCTCGAGCGCCTCGCCGAGCTCCGGGGCGTCACCGACGCCGCTCGACTCGACATGGTCGATCGCCACCTGGCTCCAGCCGTCGCGGACCCGGCGCTTCCAGTCGGCGAGCTCCTGCGCTCCGGCGTAGTCGCCGTTGAGCGTGCGAGAGCTGCGGGCGGCCGGGGCGTAGAGACCGAGCACGTAGTCGCGGACCATCCGGTCGGCGAGCACCTTCGGGCCGAGCGACTTGAGCGTGTGCCGGACCATCTCGATCCAGCGGACCGGCACGCCCTCCTCGTCCTCGTCGTAGAACCGGGGGGCGACCTCGTTCTCGATCAGGTCGTAGAGCGCGTGCGCCTCGATGTCGTCGCGGTGGTCCGGGTCGTCGATGCCGTCGGCCGAGGGGATCGACCAGCCGTTGTTGCCGTCGTACCACTCGTCCCACCACCCGTCGAGGATGGAGAGGTTCAGGCCGCCGTTGAGCGCGGCCTTCATGCCGGAGGTGCCGCACGCCTCGTACGGGCGCAGCGGGTTGTTCAGCCAGACGTCGCAGCCGGGGTAGAGCGGCTGCGCCATCGCGATGTCGTAGTTCGGCAGGAACACGATGCGGTGCCGGACCTCGGGGTCGTCGGCGAAGCGCACCATCTCCTGGATCAGCTTCTTGCCGCCCTCGTCGGCCGGGTGCGACTTGCCGGCGATCACCAGCTGCACGGGGCGCTCCGGGTCGAGCAGCAGGCGCTTGAGCCGGGCGGGGTCGCGCAGCATCAGCGTGAGCCGCTTGTACGACGGGACGCGGCGCGCGAAGCCGATGGTCAAGACGTTGGGGTCGAGGCAGGAGTCGATCCACTTGAGCTCGGCCGGCGAGGCACCGCGCTGCAGCCAGGACTTCCGCACCCGGGCCCGCGCGTCGTCGACGAGGCGCTGGCGCAGGACCCGCTTGGTGTCCCAGATCTCCTTGCCGGGCACCTTGTCCACCACGTCGAACACCTGGTGCGGGTGGTCGGCGTCCGGGTCCGGTCCGGGGCGGACGCCGTGGCTGCGGGCCAGGTCGAAGATCTCGCGGGCCACCCAGGTCGGCGCGTGCACGCCGTTGGTGATGGAGGTGATCGGGCGCTCGTCGGCGTCGAAGTGCGGCCAGAGCCCGCCGAACATGCCGCGGCTGACCACGCCGTGCAGCTTCGAGACGCCGTTGGCGCGCTGCGCGAGCCGGAAGCCCATCACGGCCATGTTGAACATGGCCGGGTCGCCGCCCTCGAAGTCCTCCGACCCGAGGGCGAGGATCCGCTCGACGGGGACGCCCGTGCAGGCGTTGTCGCCGCCGAAGTACTGCGCGACGAGGTCGCGGGGGAAGCGGTCGATGCCGGCCGGGACCGGCGTGTGGGTGGTGAAGACGGTGCCGGCGCGAGACACCTCGAGCGCGGCCTCGAACGTGAGACCTGTGTCTTCGGTGAGCTCGCGGATCCGCTCGAGCCCGAGGAAGCCGGCGTGCCCCTCGTTGGTGTGGAACACCTCGGGCGGGGTGGCGCCGGTGATCCGGGAGAACGCCCGGATGGCGCGCACGCCGCCGATGCCGAGCAGCATCTCCTGGCGCAGCCGGTGCTCGGTGTTGCCGCCGTACAGCCGGTCCGTGACCGTGCGGATGACCTCGCTGTTCTCCTCCACGTCGGAGTCGAGCAGCAGCAGCGGGACGCGGCCGACCTGGGCGACCCAGATCCGCGCGGTCAGCGACTGCCCGTCGGGCAGCCCGATGACGATCTTGGCGACCGAGCCGTCCTCCTCGCGCAGCAGCGACAGCGGCAGGCCGACCGGGTCGAGGACGGGGTAGGTCTCCTGCTGCCAGCCGTCGCGCGAGAGCGACTGCCGGAAGTAGCCGTGCCGGTAGAGCAGGCCGACGCCAATGATCGGGACCCCGAGGTCGCTCGCGGTCTTGAGGTGGTCGCCGGCCAGGATGCCGAGCCCGCCGGAGTACTGCGGCAGCACCGCGGTGATGCCGAACTCCGGGGAGAAGTAGGCGATGCTCGCGGGCATGGGAGCCTCGGCGCTCGCGTGCTTCTGGTACCAGCGGTCACCGGTCATGTAGCGCTCGAGGTCCGCGCGGACGTCCGAGAGCCGCTTCAGGAAGTCCTGGTCGGCGGCCAGCTCGTCGAGCCGGGGGGCGGGCACGGCGCCGAGGAACCGGACCGGGTCGCGCCCGGACGTCTCCCACTTGACGGCGTCCACGGACGCGAAGAGGTCCTGCGTCTCGGGGTGCCAGGACCAGCGCAGGTTGCCCGCGAGCTCGCCCAGGGCGTGCAGCCCCTCGGGCAGGACGGGACGGACGGTGAACCGACGGATTGCTCTCACGCGCGACACCGTAACGCAGATCGACTTGAACGATCCAATAGTCGGCGAGATCGACATCGAACCGGGCTGGACGACGGGGTTTCGGCAGTTCGATAGTTCGGTATGTTCGCCCCATGGTCGGACGCATCCCTGTCATGGACGTCTCCCCTGTGGTCGAGTGCGGCCGCTACCCGGCGAAGGCTGCCGTGGGTGAGGCCTTTCCCGTCACCGCAACCATCTTCAGAGAGGGCCACGACGAGCTGAACGCGGACGTCGTTCTCACCGGGCCCGACGGGAAGCGAAGGCCGCCGGTCCGGATGAGCAAGGACCCGACCGAGCCCGACATCTGGCACGCCACCTTCACCCCCGACGTCGTCGGCGCCTGGACCTACGAGATCGAGTCCTGGAGCGACCCGGTCGCCACCTGGCGGCACAACGCCGAGATCAAGATCCCGGCCGGCATCGACGTCGACCTGATGTTCACCGAGGGCGCGCTGCTCCTCGAGCGGCTCGCCGACGGGCTGCCCAAGCGGGGCGCGCAGCGCAAGGCGGTCGCCGACGCGCTCACCGCCGTGCGCGACACCGGCCGCCCCGAGCCGGTCCGCTACGCCGCGGCGGTGTCCCCGCAGGTCGACGCGGTGCTCGCCGAGCACCCGCTCCGCGACCTGGTCACCACCACCGGGCCGTTCCCGTTCTTCGCCGACCGCGAGAAGGCGCTCTTCAGTGCGTGGTACGAGTTCTTCCCCCGGTCCGAGGGCGCCTACGTCGACGAGGAGACCGGCAAGGTCGTCTCCGGCACGCTGCGCACCGCGATCGACCGGCTCGACGCGGTGGCGGCGATGGGCTTCGACATCATCTACCTCCCGCCGATCCACCCGATCGGCCGGGTCAACCGCAAGGGCCGCAACAACACGCTCGACCCGAGCCCCGACGACACCGGCTCCCCCTGGGCGATCGGCTCCGACGAGGGCGGCCACGACACCATCCACCCCGACCTGGGCGACGAGAAGGACCTGACCGCCTTCGTGGAGCGGGCCAACGAGCTCGGCCTCGAGGTGGCGCTCGACCTCGCGCTGCAGGCGGCGCCCGACCACCCGTGGGTGACCAAGCACCCCGAGTGGTTCACCACCCGGGCCGACGGCTCCATCGCCTACGCAGAGAACCCGCCGAAGAAGTACCAGGACATCTATCCGATCAACTTCGACAACGACCCCGAGGGCATCTACAACGAGGTGCTCCGGATCGTGCGGAAGTGGATGTCGCTCGGCGTGCGGATCTTCCGGGTCGACAACCCGCACACCAAGCCGGTGGAGTTCTGGCAGTGGCTGCTGGGCGAGGTCCGCAAGACCGACCCCGACGTGCTCTTCCTGTCCGAGGCGTTCACCAAGCCGGCGATGATGCGGGCGCTGGGGACGGTCGGCTTCCACCAGTCCTACTGCTACTTCACCTGGCGCAACGCGAAGTGGGAGATCGAGGAGTACTTCCAGGAGGTCGCCCACGAGACCAGCCACGTGCTGCGGCCGAGCTTCTGGGTGAACACGCCCGACATCCTGCCGTTCTTCCTCCAGTACGGCGGCCCGAACTCGTTCAAGATCCGGGCGGTGCTCGCTGCGACCGGCTCGCCGAGCTGGGGCGTCTACGCCGGGTTCGAGCTGTTCGAGCACGTCGCCCTGCAGCCCGGCAAGGAGGAGTACCTCGACTCCGAGAAGTTCCAGATCAAGATCCGGGACTGGGCGGCCGCCGAGCGCGAGGGGCGCACGCTGGCGCCGTACCTCACCCGGCTGAACGAGATCCGCCGGACCCATCCGGCGCTCCAGCAGCTGCGCAACCTCACCGTGCACTCGAGCGACGACGAGAACGTCGTGGTCTTCTCCAAGACCAACGGCGAGGACACCGTCATCGTCGTCGTCAACGTCGACCCGCACAGCACCCGCGAGACGACGGTGCACGTGAACATGCCCGCATTGGGTATGGACTGGCACGACCAGTACGTCGTGCACGACGAGATCACCGGGGAGTCCTGGACCTGGGGGGAGCGCAACTACGTCCGGCTCGACCCCTACCACGAGCCCGCCCACGTCCTGACCGTCCGGAGGCCTTCCCCTTGAGCCAGCACAGCGTGACCCAGCCGATCGCGACCGACGCGGGACTCGCGGAGCACCAGCCGGACTGGTTCAAGACGGCCGTCTTCTACGAGGTGCTGGTCCGTTCGTTCAAGGACAGCAACGGCGACGGGGTCGGCGACTTCAAGGGCCTGATCGAGAAGCTCGACTACCTCGAGTGGCTCGGCGTCGACTGCCTGTGGATCCCGCCGTTCTTCTCCTCGCCGCTGCGGGACGGCGGCTACGACGTCGCGGACTACACGAACATCCTGCCCGAGTGCGGCACGGTCGAGGACTTCCACCGCTTCCTGGACGAGGCGCACGCCCGGGGCATCCGGGTGATCATCGACTTCGTCATGAACCACACCTCGGACCAGCACCCGTGGTTCCAGGCCAGCCGCGAGGACCCGGACGGCCCCTACGGCGACTTCTACGTCTGGTCCGACTCCGACGAGGGGTACGAGGACGCCCGGATCATCTTCGTCGACACCGAGCCGTCGAACTGGACCTGGGACCCGGTCCGTCAGCAGTACTTCTGGCACCGGTTCTTCTCCCACCAGCCGGACCTGAACTTCGACAACCCGAAGGTGCACGACGCGATCCTCGAGGCCGTGTCGTTCTGGTTCGACATGGGCCTGGACGGCTTCCGGCTGGACGCGGTGCCCTACCTCTACGAGCGCGAGGGCACCAACGGCGAGAACCTCAAGGAGACCCACGACTTCTTGAAGAAGGTCCGCAGGTTCGTCGACGACAAGTACCCCGGCAAGGTGCTGCTCGCCGAGGCCAACCAGTGGCCGGCGGACGTCGTCGACTACTTCGGGGACATGGAGTCCGGTGGCGACGAGTGCCACATGTGCTTCCACTTCCCGGTGATGCCGCGCATCTTCATGGCGGTGCGTCGCGAGTCCCGCTTCCCGGTCTCCGAGATCCTGGAGCAGACCCCGCCGATCCCGTCCGGCTGCCAGTGGGGCATCTTCCTGCGCAACCACGACGAGCTGACGCTCGAGATGGTCACCGACGAGGACCGCGACTACATGTGGGGCGAGTACGCCAAGGACCCGCGGATGAAGGCCAACATCGGCATCCGCCGCCGGCTCGCTCCCCTGCTCGACAACGACGTGAACACCATGGAGCTGTTCACCGCCCTGCTGCTCTCGCTGCCCGGCTCCCCGGTGCTCTACTACGGCGACGAGATCGGCATGGGCGACAACATCTGGCTCGGCGACCGCGACGGGGTCCGCACGCCGATGCAGTGGACGCCGGACCGCAACGCCGGCTTCTCGGTCGCCAACCCCGGCCGGCTGCACCTGCCGCCGATCCAGGACCCGGTCTTCGGCTACCAGCGGGTGAACGTCGAGACCGAGCTCGAGAACGCCTCGTCGCTGCTGCACTGGACCCGCAGAATGATCCACTCCCGCAAGAAGCACCCCGCCTTCGGGCTGGGCGAGTTCACCGACCTGGGCGGCTCGAACCCGTCGGTGCTCAGCTACGTGCGGGAGTACACCGACGCCGAGGGCAACACCGACACGGTCCTGTGCGTGAACAACCTGTCGCGCTTCCCGCAGCCGGTCGAGCTCGACCTGCGGCGCTTCGAGGGCGTCGCGCCGATCGAGCTTCTCGGCGGCGTCCGGTTCCCCGAGATCGGGGAGCTGCCCTACCTGCTCACGCTGGGCGCGTACGGCTTCTACTGGTTCCGGCTGCCGAGCCCGGAGACCCCGAGGATCCCGGCGGCACCGACGGAGAGGGAGCAGGCGTGAACCCCACCGCCCTGGCGGCCGTGTCCGACTACCTCGTGGCGGCCCGCTGGTTCGGCGGGAAGGGGCGCGAGGTCACCGCCGTCGGCTCCCACCGCGCCGGCACCCTCGAGGGCGACGCGGACGGCTCCGGCTGGCCGGTCGTCGGCATCGAGCTGGTCACCCTCGAGTACCCCGGCGCCGAACCCCTGGAGCGGGAGACCTACCAGGTCCCGCTCGCCTACTACGAGAAGGAGCAGGACCGGCTCGGGCACGCGCTGGTCGGCGCCTGGGAGGACGACGACCTCGGGCCGGTCTTCGCCTACGACGCCGTCCACGACCGGGAGGCGGCCGCGCTCTACCTCCGCGCCTTCGACCAGGCGGCGGGCGGTGACGTGGTCCGCGGCGAGCTGACCTTCCACCGGCTCCCCGGGCACGTGCTCGACCTCGAAAGCCATTCGACGCTGTTCTCGGGCGAGCAGAGCAACTCCTCCCTCGCGTTCGGCGAGGACGCGCTGATGAAGGTGTTCCGCAAGGTCACCACCGGCCGCAACCCCGACATCGTCATCCACGAGGCGCTGACCAAGCGCGAGAGCGACCACGTGGCCGCGCTCTACGGCTGGCTCGAGCTCGCCCCGCCCGACCACACCGACGAGCCCGTCCAGCTCGCGATGCTCCAGCAGTTCCTGCGCACCGCGAGCGACGGCTGGGACCTGGCGCTGGCCAGCGTCCGCGACCTGTTCGCGGAGGCCGACCTGCACGCCAGTGAGGTCGGCGGCGACTTCGCCGGCGAGGCCGAGCGGCTGGGCCTGGCCACCGCCCAGGTGCACGACGTGCTGGCCGAGGAGTTCCCCACCGAGTCGTGGGGCGCCGAGGACCTGGCCGCGGTCTCCGACGCGATGCTGACCCGGCTCGAGGTGGCGCTGGCCATCGTCCCGGAGCTGGCCGAGTTCGCGGACCCGCTGCGGCAGACCTTCCGCGGGGTCGCGTCCCTCGGCGCGTCCGGGCAGTCCGCCACCGCCCAGCGCGTGCACGGCGACTTCCACCTCGGCCAGACCCTGCGCACGGTCAAGGGCTGGAAGATCGTGGACTTCGAGGGCGAGCCGGCCAAGCCGCTCGCCGAGCGGGTCCGCCCCGACCTGGTCTGGCGCGACGTGGCCGGGATGCTGCGCTCCTTCGACTACGCCGCCCACGCCGTCGAGGCCGACGTGCAGGTCGAGGCCGACGCCGGCTCGCAGATCGCGTTCCGGGCCCAGGAGTGGGCCGACCGCAACACGAGCGCGTTCCTGAGCGGCTACGTCGAGAACAGCGGGCGGACCTCGGAGGGCGCGCTCTCCCCCGAGCAGGACCTGATCCTGCGCGCCTACGTCGCGGACAAGGCGGTCTACGAGGCCGTCTACGAGACCCGCAACCGGCCGTCCTGGCTGCCCATCCCGCTGGGCGCGATCGCCCGGATCACCCAGCCCGCAACCCACCTCGACGTCACGGAGGCGAACGACGCATGAGCAAGGCGAGCAAGGTCCTCCCCCTCGACACGCACGTCCTCGACCAGGTGGTCGAGGGCCGGCACGGCAACCCGCACGGCGTGCTCGGCGCGCACGTGCACGACGGCGCGGTCACCGTCCGTTCGTTCCGCCCCCTGGCCGAGTCGGTCGTGGTGGTCCATGGCAGCAAGCGGTCCCCGCTGAAGCACGAGCACGGCGGCATCTGGACCGGCGTGGTCGACGTACCCGACGTGCCGGACTACCGCCTCGAGGTGACCTACCCCGGCGGGTCGGCGCACACCGTCGACGACGCCTACCGCTACCTGCCGACGCTCGGCGAGGTCGACCTGCACCTGATCAACGAGGGCCGCCACGAGCAGCTCTGGCGGGTCCTCGGCGCCCACGTGCACGTCTACGACGCGCCGACCGGGCCGGTCACCGGCACGTCGTTCGCGGTCTGGGCGCCGCACGCGAAGGGCGTGCGGATCAAGGGCGACTTCAACTCGTGGGACGGCCGCGAGCACCCGATGCGCCAGCTCGGCGTCTCCGGCGTGTGGGAGCTGTTCGTGCCGGGCATCGGCTCGGGCGCGCAGTACAAGTTCCTGGTCCTCGGCGCCGACGACCAGTGGCGCGAGAAGGCCGACCCGATGGCCTTCCACACCGAGGTCCCGCCGGCGACCTCGTCGGTGGTCTACGACTCCTCCTACACCTGGTCCGACGACGACTGGATCTCCGCGCGGGCCGAAGGCGGCTGGCACGAGCGGCCGATGTCGGTCTACGAGATGCACCTCGGCTCCTGGCGGCGCGGGAAGTCCTACGGCGAGCTCGCCGACGACCTGGTCCCCTACCTGCAGGAGACCGGCTTCACGCACGTGGAGTTCCTGCCGGTGATGGAGCACCCGTTCGGCGGCTCGTGGGGCTACCAGGTCACGTCGTACTACGCGCCGACCGCGCGGTTCGGCGACCCGGACGGGCTGCGCTACCTCATCGACCGCCTGCACCAGGCCGGCATCGGCGTGATCGTCGACTGGGTGCCCGCGCACTTCCCGAAGGACGAGTTCGCGCTGGCCCGCTTCGACGGGACCCCGCTGTACGAGGACCCGAACCCGTCCCGCGGCGAGCACCCGGACTGGGGCACCTACGTGTTCAACTTCGGGCGCAAGGAGGTCCGCAACTTCCTGGTGTCCAACGCGCTGTACTGGTTCGAGGAGTTCCACGTCGACGGCCTGCGGGTGGACGCGGTCGCGTCCATGCTCTACCTCGACTACTCCCGCGAGGACGGCCAGTGGACCCCGAACGTCTACGGCGGTCGGGAGAACCTCGAGGCGGTGTCGTTCCTGCAGGAGATGAACGCCACGGCGTACAAGCGGGTCCCCGGTGTCATGACCATCGCCGAGGAGTCGACGTCGTGGCCCGGCGTCACGCGGGCGACGCACCTGGGCGGGCTGGGCTTCGGCTTCAAGTGGAACATGGGCTGGATGCACGACAGCCTCGGCTACGTGCAGAACGACC
>Ga0308176_10001522_pt1 | contig 14566 bp, 9 predicted proteins | sample PhyCR2_3_FD_203890 | JGI IMG/M metagenome (GOLD analysis project Ga0308176, IMG submission 203890) | Soil microbial communities from UC Gill Tract Community Farm, Albany, California, United States - DLSLS.C.R2 | ecosystem: Environmental > Terrestrial > Soil > Agricultural land | place: USA...
TCGTCGGCACCGTGCGGGACCACGACGGCCCCCACGACGCCCTCCACGACGGGTCCGGCGACGGGTCCGGCGACGGGTCCGACAAGTCCGTCGCCGCGCTCGACTACTCGGCGCACCCCCAGGCGGCCGAGGCGGCGCGGGCGCTCGCGGAGCGCCTGGCAGCCGACGGACGCTCGGTCCGCATCGGGGTCGTGCACCGGGTCGGGCACCTCGAGGTCGGCGACATCGCCGTGGTCGTCGGCGTCAGCGCCGAGCACCGCGGCGAGGCCTTCGAGGTCTGCCGCGAGCTCATCGACGAGTTCAAGGCGACCATCCCGATCTGGAAGCACCAGCGGTTCACGGACGGCGCCGATGAGTGGGTCGGCCTGCCGTGAGGACCATCAAGCGGGTGCCGGAGCAGCCCGCCGGCACCGAGCCGGTCGCCCCTGCCCCCGAGGTCGACGACGGCGCCCGTGGCCGCCTGACCCGCGGCAACAAGGCCGTGCTCGCGGCGTTCTTCGTCTTCCTCGTGCTCGCCGTCGTCGGCTCGCTCGTGCACCTGCCGTATGCCGTCATGAGCCCGGGCCCGACCGAGAACACCCTGGGCGCCTCCGCCGACGGCGGCAAGCCGATCATCGCCGTGTCCGGGCTGCCGACCTACCCGACCGACGGGGCGCTGCGCTTCACCACCGTCCGGGTCGAAGGCGGCCCCGGCTACCCCGTCAACGTCTGGGACGTCCTGCAGGCCTGGGTCGACCCGGCCCGTGACGTCCTGCCGGTCGACCAGGTCTTCGACCCGCAGGTCACCAAGGAGCAGGTCGCCGAGGAGAACGCCATCCAGATGGAGGGCTCCCAGGAGGAGGCGACCGCCGTCGCGCTCCGGGCCATCGGCAAGAGGGTGCCCACCCACGTCGCGATCGCCGGCATCACCGACGGCTCCAAGGCCAAGGGGCTGCTGGCGGTGGGAGACCGGCTCGAGCGCATCGGCGACGAGCCCATCACGAGCACCCAGCAGGTGCGCGACGTGCTCCAGCGGACCAAGCCGGGCGACCCCGTCTCCCTCACCGTCACCCGTCAGGGCAAGCAGCGCACGGTGCAGGTTCCCACCATCAGCGGCCAGGAAGGACGAACCGCACTCGGCGTGCTCCTCGGCCTCACCCACGACTTCCCGGCCAAGATCACGGTCGACGCGGGCTCCATCGGCGGGCCCTCGGCAGGCCTCATGTTCTCGCTCGGCATCTACGACAAGCTGACGCCGGGGCCCCTGGCCGGTGGCAACCAGATCGCCGGTACCGGCACCATCGACGAGCAGGGCGCCGTGGGTCCCATCGGCGGCATCCGCCAGAAGCTGGCCGGGGCGCGCGCCGACGGCGCGCAGTACTTCCTGGCGCCGGCCGGCAACTGCGACGAGGTGGTCGGCCACGAGCCCGACGGCCTCTCCGTCTTCAAGGTCGGCACGTTCGACGAGGCCCGGACGGCGGTCGAGGACATCGCCAAGCACCAGACGGGATCGCTGCCCCGCTGCTGAGCCGGCCGGCTCGTGCCGGATCGATCCAGCTCAGTCCTCGAACGAGGCCTTGAGCGCCTCGACCAGACCCGGCGCGATGTCCTTGCCGGTCGCCACGGCGTCGTCGGAGTCGTGGTCGCGCTGGCGCAGCAGGCAGATCGAGGACCCGTCGCGCAGCACCGCCACGAGGAGGCGGACGTCCTTGCGGTCCGGGTGGGCGGCCAGCAGGTCGACCGCGTCGTCGCCGCGCGACGGGAGCTCCCTCTCGGCCTCGGGCGGCACGACCATCCGCTCGATGGCGAAGGCGCAGCCGTCGACCTCGGCCGGCCAGGCAAGTCGCCCCAGCAGGGTCTCGAGCGAGCTCGTCGTCGGCAGCCCCTCCTGCTCGATGGCGGTCAGTGCGCCCTCGGCGAGGTCGGACGGGCCCATCTGTCCGCGCAGCTGCGGCTCCCGCTCGAGCAGGTCCGCCGTGCGCACGAGCGCGAACAGCCGGGCCGGCTGGTCCCAGCCGGCTGCTGCGACGTGGCGCTCGGTGTCGAGCGCGGCGATGGCCAGGGGGTCGATGACGGGCTGCGAGTTCACGACGACCATGCTGCCGTATGCCGTCGACCCGGGCGCACGCGCGGGTCGGCCCGCCACGCGCGGCCTGAGGACGACAACGGGCCGCACCGGCCGGCATACGAACTCGGCAGGCGACCCGGCACACGACTCGGCGTGCGACCCGGTCTCGCGCCGGTCACGTTGCCGCGGCTCCACGCGGCACGCCTAGGCGCCCGGGTTATGGTTTGCGCAAGCGGCCAAAGGAGGCCGCCCCGGGTCCGCCCGACCACCTGCCCGCCCTCGCACCCAAGGCACTCCACGTGAGCGACAGCAACTTCGGCCCCCCGCCGGGCAACTTCAACGACGACGACTCCGGCCCGCCCCGAAGGGGTGATGCGGACAGGCTGCCTCCCACGCGGCGCCCCCTCGTCACCGCTCTCGTCGTGGCGGCCGCGCTGCTGGTCGTGATCGCGATCGCGGCGCAGTTCTGGACCGAGGTGCTGTGGTACCAGTCGGTGGGCTACACCGGCGTCTTCAGCACCCAGATCGTCACGAAGGTCCTCCTCGGGATCATCGGCGGCCTGCTCACCGCCGCCATGGTGTGGTCGAGCATCCACTTCGCCTACCGCAGCCGGCCGATCTACGCCCCGTCGCCCGACACGCAGGCGATGGAGCACTACCGCGAGCTCGTCGAGCCGATGCGCCGCACGGCGACGGTGGCGGCGCCCCTGGCCGTCGGCCTCTTCGCGGGACTCTCTGCCGCGACGCAGTGGGACACCTTCCTGCTGTGGCGCAACTCCAACCCGTTCGGCAGCAAGGACCCCGAGTTCGGCCTCGACATCGGCTTCTTCGTCTTCGACCTGCCATGGATCAACTTCGTCATCGCCTTCTTGACCATGACGCTGGTGATCGGCTTCATCACGGCCGCGTTCACGCACTACCTCTACGGCGGCATCGTCGCCGGCAGCAAGATGCGCTCGACGCAGGCCGCCCGAGTGCACCTGTCGGTCATCGCCGCCGCGCTCGTGCTGGTGCGGGCCGTGGCGTTCTGGGTCGACCGCTACAACCTCGCCACCGCCGAGTCGACGAAGATCACCGGCATCCAGTACACCCAGGCGCACGCGGACATCCCGACCAAGGGCATCCTTGCCGTCGCCGCCGTGATGTGCGCGATCATGTTCCTCACGACCATCTGGACCCGGTCGTGGCGGCTGCCGCTCGTCGGTGTCGCGGTCCTGGCCGTGATCGTGGTCGCGGTCGGCGGCATCTACCCGGCTCTCGTGCAGTCCCTGAAGGTGCGCCCCTCGGAGAAGAACCTCGAGCTCCCGTACATCTCGCGCAACATCGAGGCCACGAGGGCCGCCTATGGCGTCGACAAGGTGGTGCCTCAGTCCTACGACACCAAGACCGTCGCGCAGCCGAACGCGCTGCGCAGCGATGCCGACACCATCCCGGGCATCCGCCTCATCGACCCCAACATCGTGAGCCCGACGTTCAAGCAGCTGCAGGCGAGCAAGGGCTACTACCAGTTCGCCGACGTGCTCGACGTCGACCGCTACCAGATCGACGGCAAGCCGCAGGACACCGTGATCGCCGCGCGTGAGCTCGACCTGCGCGGCGTGCCGGAGGGCCAGCGCAACTGGCTCAACGACCACACCGTCTACACCCACGGCTACGGCGTCGTCGCAGCCAAGGGCAACACCCGCGAGAGCGACGGCAGCCCGGACTTCCTCGAGTCACAGATCGGCACGCAGGGCGCCCTCGGCACGTACGAGCCGCGCATCTACTTCGGCGAGAACTCGCCCGAGTACTCCATCGTCGGCGGCAACAAGCAGGAGTTCGACTACCCCGACCCCAAGGGCACCGGGCAGATCAACTACACCTACGCGGGCAACGGGGGTGTGCCGCTGGACGGCCTCAAGCGCCTCGCGTATGCCGTCAAGTACCGCGAGATCAACTTCCTCCTCTCAGACGCGGTGACCAACGACTCGCGCATCCTCGACCACCGCACGCCGCGCGAGCGCGTGCAGCGGGTGGCACCGTGGCTGACCCTCGACGGCAACGCATACCCCGCTGTCGTGAACGGTCGGGTGCTCTGGATCCTCGACGGCTACACGACGTCCTCGAACTACCCGTACTCGGAGAGCACGACCCTCGACCAGGCCACCGAGGACGCCGTGACGAGCACGCGCAACTCCGTCCGCGCCGTGCAGGGCGGGCAGGTCAACTACGTGCGCAACTCCGTCAAGGCGACGGTGGACGCGTACGACGGCACCGTCAACCTGTACCAGTGGGACGAGCAGGACCCGGTCCTCAAGGCCTGGATGTCGATCTTCCCGGGCACGGTCAAGCCGCTCAGCGACGTCAGCGGCGAGCTCATGTCGCACCTGCGCTACCCGGAAGACCTCTTCAAGGTCCAGCGGGACCTCCTGCAGAAGTACCACGACACCAACGCCGGCTCCTTCTACGGCGGCAACAACTTCTGGCGCGTGCCCGACGACCCGACCCAGGCGGAGTCGCTGCCGCAGCCGCCCTACTACCTGTCCCTCGCGATGCCGGGACAGAACAAGCCCGCCTTCTCGCTGACGTCGACCTTCATGCCCACCGGCGACCGGAACGTGCTCTCGGGCTTCCTCGCCGTCGACGGCGACGCGGGCTCGCAGAACGGCAAGAAGTCGCCGAGCTACGGCTCCATGCGGCTGCTGGACATGGGCGGGGGCACGGTGAGCGGGCCGGGGCAGGTCTACAACGAGATGCGCAGCTCGGCCGTGTCGTCCAAGGACCCGCAGCTGCCGACGACGCTCGCCCAGTACATCGGCACGACGAACTCCAACGGCAACGCGGTCATCTTCGGCAACCAGCTGACCCTGCCCGTGGGAGGTGGGCTGCTCTACGTCCAGCCGATCTACTCGCAGGCGCGCTCGCAGTCGGGCTCCTACCCCCGACTCGTCGCGGTGGCCGTGGCCTTCGGCAGCAAGATCGCCTGGGCCAGCTCGCTCGACCTGGCCCTCAACGACCTCTTCGGTGGGTCCTCGGGGGCTCCGGCCGGCGACAACGGCACGACTCCGGTGCCCCCGCCGACCCCGGGCAGCACCCCGACCCCCACGCCGACCCCGAGCAGCACGGCCACGGGACAGCCCGCACCGTCGGGCACCCCGAACTCCGCCGCGCTGACGCAGGCGCTCAAGGACGCCGAGACGGCGTACGCCCAGGGGGAGGCCGCACTCAAGCGTGGCGACTTCGCGGCGTACGGGCAGGCGCAGACCAAGCTGAAGGACGCGCTCAAGCGGGCTGTCGAGGCGTCACCGCAGTCGCCGCCGACGACCAAGCCCTGACCGAGCCCTGACCGGGCCCTGACCGGGCCGACAACGAAGACCCACTGCGGCAGCGCGAACCCTGCGCTGCCGCAGTGGGTTTCGTCGTCAGGGGACCGGTTCTCGAGCGTGGCGTCGCCCCGATTTGGTCCTCTGGCGGGTTTCGCGTAACGTTGCTCTTGCCGACGCGGGGTGGAGCAGCTCGGTAGCTCGCCGGGCTCATAACCCGGAGGTCGCAGGTTCAAATCCTGCCCCCGCTACTGATCGCGTCAGCGACACGAAGGGCCCGGAGAGATCCGGGCCCTTCGTCGTGTCCGGGGGAGTGGTCGGCCTCTCAGTCGCGAGCGTGGCATGGGTCCGCGCAGCGTGTCGTGACCCGTGTACCCGTTGCACCGCCTCAGTCGGCGCGCATCGCCGCACGTTCGCCCTCAGTCTCCGCGACGTCCTCGATGGACACGACGACATCAGCCGAGTCGGGGTCCACGGCACGCAGGTGCCCCAGCGAGACCGATGCGGTGGAGCCATCGAGCCTCGGGGCCACGAACGTGCGACCGGGTCGAGCCGGACGAGGACGTGCGCGCCTCAGAGGGCGGCGACCAGGTCGTCTCGCGAGACCGGCTCGGGCAGCTGGAGGGTGAAGTCCGCGGGCAGACCCTCGACCGTCACGACACCGGAGGCGTCCACCGACACCGAGACGGTGTGTCCCGCAACCCGCAGCCCCTTGACGGCCAGGGCGCCGAAGGGCAGCGGCGACGGCGGCCGCACCGTCAGGCGGCGTGCGGGCACGTCGACGCTGACGCCGAGCGCGACGGTGAGCATCGCCACCGCAGAGGCCGCGGCCCACGCCTGTGGCCGGCAGGAGGCGGGGTAGGGGGCCCACTGGCCGATCGTCGCCGGGTCGGCCAGCAGCTCCGGGAACCGGTAGCCGAAGGCCTCGCCGAGGTCCAGCAGCGCGGAGACGACCGAGGCGGCCTGGGCAGAATGGCCCTCGCGTGCCATGCCGAGAGCGCAGATGGCGGTGTCGTGCACCCAGACCGATCCGGTGTGGTAGCCGATGGGGTTGAAGCCGCCGTTGTCGCTCGCGAGGGTCATGATGCCGAAGTCACCCAGCATCGTGCGGCCGACGAGCAGGTCGGTGACCTCCTGCGCCTCCGACGGAGTGAGGGCTCCGGTGCCGAGGGCATGCCCCATGTTCGACCCGACCCCGTCGACCGGGCGTGCGGTGCCGTCGATCGCCATCGCCAGGTAGCGCTGCTCGGGCGGGCCGACCCAGAAGCTGGAGCGGATCCGCTTGGAGAGGGAGCGGGCCCACTCCTCGAGCTCGGCCGCGCGCGCGGCGTCGGCGCCGGACGCGTCGCCGAGCTCCCGCAGCAGGGCTGCGGCGCCCGTGGCTGCCTCGACGGCATACGCCTGGGCCTCGACGAGGGCGATGGGAGCGGTGGCCAGCGACCCGTCGCGGAAGCGCATCGAGTCGCCGGAGTCCTTCCAGCCCTGGTTGGCGAGGCCGCGGCCGCTCTCGTCGACGTACTGGATGAAGCCGTCCTCGTCGGGTGCGGCGATCTCCGTGAGCCAGGACGCGGCCGCCCGCAGCTCGGGTAGCAGGGACCGGACCTCGTCCGCGGGCATCCCCCAGCGCCAGGCGTCGTGCAGCAGGCAGATCCACAGTGCGGTGGCATCCACGGTGCCCCAGTAGACGGTGGGGAGGGTGAAGTCGACGGTCGCGTCCTCGTAGGTGGTGCGGCGCAGCTCGTGGGGGATCTTGCCGGGTGCCTCCGCCGTCTCCGGGTCCCACCCGGTGCCCTGTCGGCGCGCCAGGCTGCGCAGCGTGCCGGCAGCGAGGTCGGTGCCCAGAGGGAGCATCATCCGCGCCGTCCAGAGCGAGTCACGGCCGAAGAGCGTGAGGTACCAAGGGGTTCCGGCAGCAGCGAAGACGTCGTCCGGGTCGGCCGGGTCTCGCAGGAGCAGGCTGCGCAGGTCGGCCAGCGACGTGTCGAGCAGGCGTGCCAGACGCGGGTCGCCCGAGTCCACCTGCAGGCTCTCCGGCCAGTCGACGGCATCCGAGCCGGAGTCAGCGGGGAAGTGGCTCCGGCGGCGGCGCTCGGTCCGCACGACGACCTCGACCTGCGTCTGCGAGCCGGCGGCGACCGACAGGGGGAAGGTCGCGGTCACGCCGCCGGCGCCCGCCTCGAGCGTCTCGGGGGCGGGGGAGAAGGTCACGACGGTCCGCAGCCCCTCCGTCTGCCAGTGGGCGGCCGCAGGGGCCTCCGACGCCTGCTCCGCCGTACCGAGGCCCGGGCCGACCTGCGCCTCGAGCAGCGCTCCGGCGGCCACGCCGGCCTTGACGGGGCCGATGTCGGAGCCGTCGCCGCCCACCCTGATGACCAGCGAGACGTCGACGGAGCTGGATGCGCGTGAGGCCACGACGACGCTCTCGCGCAGGACTCCACCGGCCACCACGCGGTGACGGTGCAGCTCCACGGTGGGATCGGGCCCGGGATCACCGAGTCCCCTTGCGGAGGTGAAGAACTCGCTGCGAGAGCCACGGCTCGACTGCGCGACCTTCAGGGGGCGAGCTCCGCCCAGGGTCATCGTGAAGAGCGAGACGACGCGCTCGTCGTCGACGAAGAAGCCGTGCGCCCCGCGGCCGGTCATCGAGCCGTCGTGGTCGCTGAGGGCGGTGCCGTTGCCGTCGACGCAGATCGCGAGCTCGTGCAGCCACGGCTGCTGACCCGACGGCTGCGCCGGCGTGGACGGCTCTGCGCCGCTGGCGGACTCGTTGCCGTGATCGGTCACTGACACTCCTGCTCGGGTTCGTTCGTGCGGCGACGACGAGGAGGAGAGGCCTGCTCTTGACACTCCCGCGCCGGGAGCACAGTATCCGGATCGTCAAATATGCGTTTAAATCGCTACGGTTTGAACGTTCCACTCAAAAGAGACGGCGTCAAGGGTGACCGCGAGCTCTCCCCGCTCCAGACGGGCGACGATCATCGATGTCGCGCGTGCGGCCTCGGTCTCGCGCCAGACCGTGAGCAACGTCGTCAACACCCCCGAGCGCGTCGCGCCGAGCACCCTGGCCCGGGTGCAGGCGGAGATCGACCGGCTCGGCTTCCAGCCCAGTCGGGCGGCGCAGACCCTCAAGCAGGAACGGGCCGGGGCCTGGGGGCTGGAGCTCAGCCCCAGCGGGTTCGGCCGCCTCGGTGCGATCCTCGACACCTTCCTCGTCGAGCTGACCGCGCGGTCCGCGGTCGACGGCTCCCACGTGGTGCCGTTCACGGCATCCGACCCCGACGAGCCCACCTCCTCCTACGAGCGGCTCGTGGCCAGCCGAGTGGTCGACGGCTTCGTGCTCACGGACACCCGCCGCGGCGACCCGCGCCCCGCCTGGCTCGACGACCGCCACATCCCGTACGCCGCCTTCGGTCGGGTGTGGGACGACCCGAGCATCACCTCCTGGGTCGACGTGGACGGCGCCGCGGGCGTCGAGGCGGCCGTGCACCACCTCGCCGCCGAGGGCTACGAGCGCATCGGCTACCTCGGCTGGCCCGAGGGCTCTCCGGTCGGCGACGACCGTCGGTCCGGCTGGGTGCGCGCCACCACCGAGCTCGGCCTGGCCAACCCCGGATGGCAGGCGGTGAGCCCGCAGGCCCTCGAGCCGGCCTCGCGCGCGGCGGCGGCGCTGATCGACCAGCTGGGCCGGGGCGCCGCCCTCGTGTGCGCGTCCGACGCCCTGGCCCTGGGCGCCTGGCGCGTCCTGCTCGAGCGCGGCCTGCGCCCGGGTCTCGACGTGGGCCTCGTGTGTTTCGACGACACGGACATCGCCCAGGCGCTCGACCTCAGCAGCCTCCACCAGCCCCTCGACCGGGTCGCCGACCGCGTGCTGCACGTGCTCGGCACCCGTTCCGCCTCCCGCGACCCAGCGGGCGGTCTGCTCCTCCCCCCAGAGCTTGTCGTCAGGTCGAGCTCGAAACCTGCGGGCGACCGCACCACACCGAAAGAGAAGTGACATGAGAGCACGCACCACGCGCGGTGCAGCCGTCCTCGCCCTCGCCGCGACAGGAGCGCTCGTCCTGAGCGCCTGCGGTGGCGGCGGGTTCAGCGGCGGCAGCAACAACGCCCCGCAGAGCAGCGCAAAGGGCCCGGTCAAGCTGACGGTCATGATCGGCAGCTCCGGCGACGCGGAGACCGCGGCGGTCAAGAAGGCGACCGAGGCCTGGGCAAAGAAGTCCGGCAACACGGTCGAGGTCATCGCCGCCTCCGACCTCGGGCAGCAGCTCGGACAGGCCTTCGCCTCGACGACCCCGCCGGACGTCTTCTACACCGACGCCTCCAAGGTCGGCACCTTCGCCAAGGCCGGCAACCTCTACCCCTACGGCGACCAGGTCAAGGATGCGAACTTCCTGCCCGCGCTGGTGCAGGCGTTCACCTACAACGACAAGTTCTACTGCGCGCCGAAGGACTACTCGACCCTCGCGCTCGAGATCAACACCGACCTGTGGAAGAAGGCGGGCCTGACCGACGCCGACATCCCCAAGGACTGGGCCAGTCTCGAGGCCGTCGCCAAGAAGCTGACCTCCGGCAAGGTCACCGGCCTCGTCATCGGCAACGACATCAACCGCAGCGGTGCGTTCATCAAGCAGGCAGGCGGCTGGGTCGTCTCCCCGGACGGCAAGACCATGACCGCCAACAGCGCACCGGCCAAGCAGGGTCTCGCCGAGGTCCAGAAGATGATGAAGGACGGCGTGCTGAAGTTCAGCTCCGACACCTCCCCGGCGACCGGGTGGGGTGGCGAGGCGCTGGGCAAGGGCGTGGCCGCCATGACCATCGAGGGCAACTGGATCAGCGGTGCCAAGAAGGACTTCCCCAACCTGAAGTACAAGGTGGCTGAGCTTCCCGCCGGACCGGCCGGCAAGGGCACCCTCCTGTTCAGCAACTGCTGGGGGATCGCCGCGAAGTCCCAGCACCAGGTCGCGGCCGTGGACCTCGTCAAGTCGCTGATCACCACGGACCAGCAGATGGCCTTCGCCGACGCCTTCGGCGTCATGCCCTCCACGCAGGAGGGCGCCAAGGCCTTCGCCCAGAAGTACCCCGAGTCGCAGCCCTTCGTGGCCGGTGGCCAGTACGCGCAGGGCCCGGTCAACCTGCCCGGCTTCGACGACGTGATGTCGAAGTTCAACTCGGAGCTGGCCACTCTCGGCAAGGGCGGCAACCCCGACGCCTGGCTCGAGGAGCTGCAGAAGAACGGCACGGCAGCCATGGCGGGCTGACGCCGTCCGGAGGTGTCCGCCCGCCGGCAGGCGGGCGGGCACCTCTGCCCCTCGGCCACCCCAGACCTCGGCCATCCCCAACCTCAGGAGCAGTCATGGCGCGGATCGACGACCAACGTCCCGTGGAGGACGTCGTCAGCCCGGCCGGCGCGCGGTCGACCCAGGCCGCGTCGGCCTCGGCCGGCACCCCGACCGGGCAGCCCGGCGTCCCCGGCGCCGCGCGGGTCCGAGCGCGGGGCGGCATACGCGGTCGTGAAGGGATCGCGGGATGGGTGTTCGTCACGCCCATGATCGTCGTCCTGGGGCTCTTCCTCGTCATCCCCATCGGCATGGCGCTGTGGGTGAGCTTCACCAACTGGCAGGGGAGCACGAACCCCTTCGCCATCGGGAACGGCACCGATGTGGTCGGTCTGAAGAACTACACCGACCTCTTCGCCCGTGACGGGCTGACCCGCGACAACTTCATGCAGTCGATCGGCAACACCTTCTACTACGTGCTGCTCGTCGTGCCCCTCCAGACGATCCTCGCCCTCGGACTCGCCCTGCTGGTCAACAGCACCCGGCTCAAGGGCCGCGGCTTCTTCCGCACCGCCTTCTACTTCCCGTCGGTGACGAGCTCGATCGCCATCGCGACCGTCTTCCTCTTCCTCTTCTCCAACACCGGCGTCGTGAACGCCTTCCTCGGCTACTTCGGCGTCGACGGGCCGCAGTGGTTCAACGACAGCCGCGGCCTGCTCCACCTGGCCTTCAACGCCGTCGGCGTGGACGACCCCGGCTGGGCGCAGGGCCAGATCCTCGGGCGCAGCCTCTGGGACTGGCTCTCGGGTCCCTCGGTCGCGATGTTCGTCATCATCTTCCTCGTCATCTGGACGACCTCGGGCACGTTCATGCTGATGTTCATCGCCGCCCTGCAGGACCTCCCCGTGGACGTCGACGAGGCGGCCGCCCTCGACGGCACGACCGGCTGGCAGAAGCTGAGGTACGTGACGCTGCCGATGATCAAGCCGGCGCTGTTCCTCGTGATCACCCTCGGGCTCATCGGCACCTGGCAGGTCTTCGACCAGATCTACGTCATGGGCAAGGGCAAGCCGGCCGGCACGACGCTGAGCCCGGCCTACCTGTCGTACCAGCAGAGCTTCGGCAACTTCCACTACGGATCCGGTGCGGCCATGGCCTTCGTGGTCTTCGTCATCATCATCGTCCTGACCCGGGTCCAGCGGTACGTGCTGACCGACAAGGACGAGCGAAAGCCCCTCTTCGGACGTGGAGGTCGCAAGTGAACGCCCGCAGGTCCAAGCCGGTCAGGACGATCGTGCTCTACGTTGCCGTGCTCGCCTTCGCCGTCCTCTTCATCTACCCGTTCCTCATCCAGATCGCGACGTCGTTCAAGACCGACCCCGACGCGGCCAACAACCCGCTCTCGCTCGTGCCCAACCCGGTCACCGCGCAGGTCTGGCAGCGGATCTTCGGCCAGAGCGGCAGCTCGGCGGTGCCGGTCTCGACATGGGTCAAGAACTCGGTCGTCATCACGCTCGTCGTCACCGCGGGGCGCGTCTTCCTCGACTCCCTCGCCGGCTACGCCCTCTCGCGCCTGCAGTTCCGCGGCCGCAAGGCGGTCTTCGCCGGCGTGCTCGCGGTCATGGCAGTGCCCGGGGTGGCGCTGCTCATCCCGAAGTTCCTCATGGTCAACTACCTCGGCATCTACGACACGTATGCCGCGATGATCCTGCCGCTCGTCGTCGACGCCGCCGGCGTCTTCATCATGAAGCAGTTCTTCGACTCGGTGCCGGTGTCGATCGAGGAGGCAGCCCGCATGGACGGGGCGAGCATCTTCCGCACCTTCTGGTCCGTGGTGCTGCCGATGGCCAAGCCCGCGCTGATCACCCTGACGATCCTGTCGTTCCAGGGCTCGTGGAACGAGTTCTCCCACTTCCTCGTGGTGACGCGCGGGACCACGGAGCACCAGACGCTCATCACCGGCCTCGCCAGCCTGATCAGTGGCGGCGAGGGCGCCAGCACGCAGTACCCCCTCAAGCTCGGCGTCGCCCTGGTGACGACCATCCCGGTGGCGCTGCTCTTCTTCGCGCTGCAGCGCTACTTCATCCGCGGCGCCAACGACGGTGGCGTCAAGGGCTGAGCGGCGTTTCGCGCCAAGCGGACTCGCAGTGCAGTATTTGGCGGTGCAACTCAGCTCGAGACGCTGCGAGCGGGCAGCTCGAACCACCTGAGGTGGTCGAAGTCGGCGTTGACGTGGGCCTCGTCGCAGCGTTCCTGCGTGGCGGCGGACAGGATCGCGCGCGCCTCCTCGAGGTAGCCGGCGAGCGCCTCCTCGCCCGCGCGTTCGTGCTGGGCGGGGTGGACGAGGCGACCGTCCTCGAAGACCACCTGGTGCAACCGCAGGGGAGGCTCGACCGGGCCGTCGTGGTGGCGCCAGAGGCCGGTCGCAGGGTCGAAGTCGTAGTCGCCCAGCAGCCGCCAGCCGCCGCGGGCCACGAGGCGCACCGCCTCGATGACGTAGTCGGCGACGACGTCGGAGATGAAGTAGTTGAAGTTGACGCGCACCCAGCCCGGCTTGATGCCCTCGCAGCCTCGACCGATCTCGCGCTCGAACTCGTGGGAGCGCTCGAGGTCGATGCCGAGCAGGTGGTGGCCGTAGGGGCCGGCGCACGAGCAGCCGCCCCGGGCCTGGATGCCGAAGAGGTCGTTGAGGACCGCGACGACGAAGTTGTGGTGCAGGTAGCGGCCGTCATGGCCGTGCACGACGAAGGAGACGATCGAGAGGCGCTCAGCACCGAGGTTGCCGAGGATCTCGATGGTCGGCTCGTCGTGCCACGCGGTGACGGCGCGTTCGAGGAAGTACGCCTCGCGCGCCCGGATGGTCGAGGTGCCCACCGCGTCCTTGAGCTTGAAGACGAGCCCGGCGCGGATCGACTCGATGATGGCCGGCGTCCCGCCCTCCTCCCGGTGCGCGGGGTCGGTGAGGTAGTCGTGGTCGGCGGGGTTGACGTAGGCGACCGTGCCGCCGCCCGGCACATCGGGCACGCGGTTCGTCATCAGCTCACGACGCACGACGAGCACGCCGGGAGTGCTCGGGCCACCGATGAACTTGTGCGGGCTGAGGAACACCGCGTCCTTGTATGCCGTCGGGTCGGCGACGCCACGACCGCCGCGGCCGTACATGTCGATGTCGACATACGGGGCGGCTGCGGCGTAGTCCCAGAAGGCCAGGGCGCCGTGCTCGTGCAGCAGCGAGGAGATCGTGTCCGTGTCGGTGACGATCCCGGTGACGTTGCTCGCTGCGGAGAAGGAGCCGATCAGCAGGGGACGGTCGGAGTGCTCGACGAGGCGCTCGCGCAGCACGTCGACGTCCACATGGCCGTCCAGGTCCTGAGGGATCACGACGACGTCGGCCACGCACTCACGCCACATGACCTCGTTGGAGTGGTGCTCGTAGGGCCCGATGAAGACGACGGGCCGCTGGTCAGCGGGGACGAGCTCGCTTGCGTGCCAGTGGTCCTCGAAGTTCGACGGGACGCGCAGCCCGAGGATGCCGACGAGCTTGTCGATCGCGCCGGTGCAGCCGGAGCCGGCGAAGACCACGACGGTCTCGTCGTCACCTCCGACGGAGTCGCGGATCGCCCGACGGGCGTCCTCGCGCAGCCGCGTCGTCTGCAGGCCCGTGCCCGAGCTCTCGGTGTGGGTGTTGGCGTAGCGGGGCAGCACCTCGTCGCGGATGAAGTCCTCGATGAACGTCAGGCCGCGGCCCGAGGCGGTGTAGTCCGCGTAGGTGACCCGGCGAGGGCCGTACGGGCCGTGCATCACCTGGTCCTCCCCGATGACGCTCGCGCGGATGGTGTCCAGCAGGTCGGGGTGCGGTGCCGTTCCCATGACCCGACCATACCGCGGTCTAATGCTTCGCCGAAGCAACATAATATTCAGTTATCCCACCGGTAAGAGAGTGG
>Ga0308176_10001525_pt1 | contig 14552 bp, 15 predicted proteins | sample PhyCR2_3_FD_203890 | JGI IMG/M metagenome (GOLD analysis project Ga0308176, IMG submission 203890) | Soil microbial communities from UC Gill Tract Community Farm, Albany, California, United States - DLSLS.C.R2 | ecosystem: Environmental > Terrestrial > Soil > Agricultural land | place: USA...
CCGACGCCGACGAGAGCGCCGACGAGGGCGATGACAGCCCCGGCGACGCTGACAAGTCCGAGTGACTTGACGAAGCTCGTGCCAAAGAACCGGTAGCGGATCCACGCGAGCGCGACCAGCTCGAACGCGACGACGACGGCGGCGGTGACCAATGCGCCGTGGTAGTCGTTCCAGAGGAACGGCAGGGTGTGCAGGATGCCGCCGATGAATGTTCCGACGCCGGTGATCGACCCGCGGAGCGCGGGGTTGCCGCGGCCCGTCAGCTCGCCGGTGTCGGACAGCCCTTCCGAGAACGCCATCGAGATCGCGGCGCCGATCGATGTTGCAAGCCCGGCCGCGAACGCGTAAAGCGGCTTGTGGCTGACGATCGCGACCGAGAAGATCGGAGCCAGCGTCGACAGCGAGCCGTCGATGAGGCCGACCATGGCCGGCTGGACGCGCTGGAGGAGGAAGTGGTGTTCGTCCGACATCGAGTAGAGTGTAGCGCGCTGATGCCAAGTGACTAGAGCATCAGGCACGCCTTACAAGCTGGGTCAGGAGCGCCTGACGTGCGCCTGAAGCTAACGGTCGAGTACGACGGCACGAGTTTCCGCGGCTGGGCGCGCCAGCCGGGGGAGCGGACCGTCGAGGGCGAGCTTCGGGGCGCGCTCGATCAGCTCTACGGCTCCGTGGAGGAGCTGGCCGTCGCGGGCCGGACGGATGCGGGTGTGCACGCCATGGCGAACGTCGTCTCGGTCGGCGTGGAGGGCGGCCCGCCCCCCGAGCGCGCTGCGGAGGCGCTGAACGCGGCGCTGCCCGACGACATCGCCGTGCTTGGCTCGGAGCAGGCGCACGACGGGTTCCATGCGAGGTTCGACGCGCTCGCTCGCTCGTATCGCTACCGGGTCTGGCGGCGCCGCGAGCGCTCGGCACTCGAGGCGAAGCGCGCGCTGTGGTGGCCGCGTGCGTTCGACGTCGCGGCTGCAGACGCGGGGGCGCAGGCGCTGCTCGGAGAGCACGACTTCCGGGCGTTCACGCCGACGGACACGCAGCACGACGTGTTCGTCCGCGTGGTGAAGCAGGTGCGCTGGATGGAGCTCGACGAGAACGTGCTCGCCTTCGAGATCACCGCCGACTCGTTCCTGCGTCATATGGTGCGGACGCTGGTCGGGACGATGCTCGAGGAGCGCGAGCTCGTGCCGCTTCTCGAGGGCCGCCCACGCAGCGAAGCAGGCGCCACCGCGCCGCCGCACGGGCTGTACCTCACGCACGTGTCGTATTGAGCCGGGACACGGTTGATCCGGACCCGTTTCGGGCAGAGAATGTCTGCGTGAGGACGTGCCGCGAATGCGGGAACGGCGTCGAGGACAGGTTCCGCTACTGCCCATGGTGCGCCGCGCCGCAGCGGCGGAAGCTCGTCGAGTTCTTCGCGCCGCACCCGGCGGTCGACGGCGATGCGCAGAAGGCCCTTCGCGTCTCCCGCTACTTCGGCGACGACGAGACCGCGCCGCAGGTTCGCTTCAGCATCTGGTCGGTCGACTCCGCCGAAGCGGCCGTCTCCCTCTCGCCGGAAGAAGCCGAGCGCGTGGCCGCGTTCCTCACGCCGCTCTCCCCGAAGCGCCAGCTGATCGACCAGCTCCGAGACACCCTGCGCCTCTAACCTGGGGGCGTGCGCTACCCCGTAGTCCTGTTCGATCTCGACGGCACCGTCGTCGATACCGGCGCGATCATCCTCGCATCGATGCGCCACGCCGTCGAGAGCGTTCTCGGGGGTGAGTACACCGACGCTCAGCTGATGGCCGCAGTCGGCGGCCCCGGGCTCGAGGCGCAGATGCACGCGCTCGACCCTGCGCGCGCCGAGGAGCTCGTGCGCGTCTACCGCGCCCACAACGAGCCGCTGCACGAGACGATCGCGATCTTCGCAGGGATGGACGTGGTGCTCGACGAGCTCCGCGATCGCGGTCACCGGCTCGGCATCGTGACGGCGAAGCGGCGTGCGACGGTCGACCTCGCGTTCGACCGCATCCCGATCGAGCACCTGTTCGAGACCGTCGTCGGCGGCGACGAGACCACGGAGCACAAGCCGAGCCCGGCACCGCTCCTGCTTGCGCTCGAGCGCCTCGGCGCGGGCCCCGAGGACGCCGCGTACGTCGGCGATTCGCCCTTCGACATGCAGGCGGCGAAAGCCGCAGGTCTGCGCGCGATCGGCGTCAGCTGGGGCGGTATTCACGGGGCGGACAAGCTGTCCGACGCCGACGTCGTCATCCATCACGCGCGGGAGCTCCTCGATCTTGTCTGAGCAACGCGCCGCGGAACTGCGCCAACGCCTCAACCGCTGGCTGCACGAGTACCACGTGCTCGACGACCCTTCCGTCAGCGACGCGACCTACGACAAGGCGTACGACGAGCTCGTCGCGCTCGAAGAGGCGCATCCCGAGCTCGTGACCGCCGACTCGCCGACGCAACGTGTGGGCGCGCCGGCGAGCGAGAGGTTCCAGAAGGTGCGACACCTGACCGCCATGGGGTCGCTCGAGAAGGTCACGACGGACGAAGCGGTCGTCAAGTGGGCCGACGACGTCCGCAAGCGGCTTGCCGCGGAGGCCGAGGTCGCGTACGTCCTCGAGCCGAAGATCGACGGCCTCGCGATCAATCTCACCTACGAGAACGGCGTCTTCACGCGCGGGGCGACGCGCGGCGACGGCGAGGTGGGGGAGGACGTGACCGTCAACCTGCGGACGATCAACGCGATCCCGCTGCGCATGCTCGGCGACGACGTGCCGCCGCTCATCGAGGTGCGCGGCGAGGTGTACATGCCTCTGTCCGGATTCCGTGAGCTCAATGCGCGGCTCATCGCAGAAGACAAGAAGCCGACGCCGAACCCGCGCAACGCCGCGGCCGGGTCGCTGCGCCAGAAGGACTCCCGCATCACGGCCGCCCGACCGCTGTCGTTCTGGGCCTACGGCATCGGCGTGCACGACGGCGTCCTCCTCGAGAGCCACTGGCAGACGCTTGCGTGGCTGAAGGTGCACGGGTTCCCGATCAACCCGTTCGCGGAGCGGCTCGAGTCGATCGACGCCGTCGCGAAGGCGTGTGGTGACTGGGAGCGGAAGCGCAGCGATCTCGACTACGAGATCGACGGGATCGTGATCAAGGTCGACGACTACGCGCAGCAGCAGCGCCTCGGCGCGCTTCATTCACGCCCGCGCTGGGCGCGCGCGTTCAAGTGGGCGCCGATGACGGCGACGACGCGACTCGAGAAGATCATGATCCGTGTCGGTCGCACGGGCGCACTCAACCCGTGGGCGATCCTGCGGCCGGTCGAGGTCGGGGGTGTGACGATCTCGCGCGCGACGCTCCACAACGAAGAGGACATCAACCGCAAGGAGATCCGCGAAGGCGACGACGTGATCGTCCAGCGCGCCGGCGACGTGATCCCGCAGATCGTCGGTCCGGCGGGCGCGCACCGCAAGGGCACGAAGGTCTTCAAGATGCCCGAGCGCTGTCCCCTCTGCGACACGCCGATCGTGAAGCCCGAAGGCGAAGCGATGCACCGGTGCCCGAACCGCGCGTGTCCGTCGCGCGGGCTCGAGACGCTGATCAGTTGGGTCGAAGGACCGGCCGACATCGACGGGGTCGGCGAGCAGACGGTGCGCACACTCTGGGAGAAAGGCCTCGTCCGCTCGCTTCCCGATCTCTACCGCCTCACGAAGGAGCAGTTGCTCGAGCTCGACGGATTCGCTGAGATCTCGGCGACCAACGCGATCGACCAGATCGAGGCGTCGCGCACACGCGTCCCGTTCTCACGCGTGCTGCTGGGCCTGAACATCGCGGGGATCGGCTGGGTGCTGGCTCAGAACCTGGCGCGTCACGTGGGGAGCGTCGACAGGTTGATCGCTGCGACACCAGAGGACCTCGCAGAGGTCGAGGGCTTCGGCCCGGACCGGGCCGAGGTGGTTGCCGAATGGTTCGCCGACGAGGACAACCGAAGGCTGGTCGAGGAGCTGCGCGGGCTCGGGCTGAGCTTCGAGTTGAGCGACGAGGATCGTCCCGTCGAAGGCCCGCTGACGGGCAACCAGTACGCGATCACCGGCACGCTCGAGTCGATGTCACGTGAGGAGGCTCGCGCCAAGCTCGAGGCGCTCGGTGCGAAGGTGTCCGACGGCGTCTCGAAGAAGACGACCGGCGTGTTCGTCGGCGAGAGCCCTGGCGCGTCGAAGGTGACGAAGGCGGAGAAGTCGGGGGTGCCGCTGCTCGGCGAGAACGAGCTGCTCGAGCTAGTCGGCGGCTGAGACGCGCGCGAGCGCGTTGGCGAAGCGGTCTTGCGCCTTGCGCGCCGCGGTCGCAGCGACCGGCGCGCCGTTCTGGACGACGACGAAGGCGTAACGGTCGCGGACGTAGCCGGACAACGCGGACGCCTCGTTCGTCGTGCCCGTCTTGGCTCGTACGACTCCGAACGCCGGCTCCTTCGCGAACCGGTGGACAAGCGTGCCCTGCTCGCCGGCCGCGGGCAGCGAAGACCAGAACGCGGTCTTGAGAAGTGGGTCGCTCCACGCGGCCGTGAGGATGCGCGCGATCGCCGTCGCGGTCAACCGATCGCGCAGCGACAGGCCGGACCCGTCGGCGATTACGACGCCGGCGAGCGGAATGTTCGCCTCGGCGAGGACCCCGCGGACGACGGCCGCACCTGCCGCGGTCGTCCCGCCGGCGCCCGCCTCGGCGCCGAGATCCTTGAGCACCATCTCGGCGCGGAAGTTGTCGCTGTCACGATCCATGACGGCGATTACGTTGCGAAGGGTCGCGGACTCACTCGTCGCGAGCACTGCGGCAGTTGCCGGCGCGCGGCCGACACCGACCGGCCCGGTCGTCACGCCGTAGCCCCGCAAGAGCCGGCGGAACGTCCCCGCCGCTGCCAACGCCGGGTTGAGAGCCGTGTGCCCGTCATAGACCGCGCGATCGACGGTGAGCGCGGAGAGCGGGGGGCACTCGTAGAGCAGGTACCCGAGCTTCCAGCCCGGTGCGGCGCGCTTTGCGTCGAACCAGCTCTCGTCGCCGTACAGGCGTCCGGCGATGCGCGTGATCCCGGAAGCGGCGATCGTCTCCGCGAGACGTCCGAGCCGCGCGCTCGTCAGCGTCGGGTCCCCGAACCCCTTGAGGAAGAGATCGCCGCGCCATACGGTCCCGTCCTGCGTCCCGCGGCCCAGCACCTCCGTCCTGAACCGGTACGAGAGGCCGAGCTGCTTGAGCGCCGCGAACGTGATCGGAAGTTTCTCGTTCGACGCCGGAGCAAGCGAGAGATCCGCGTTGCGTGCGAACACGACGCCGTCGGAGTCGAGGTCGACGGCGAGCGCGGAGGACGTCGCCCACGTGTTGCCGCGGACAGCGAGTGCGCTCGCCAGTCGCGTCGACAGGGAAACGTCGCCGGCGAGCGCCTGCTGCGACAGCGCGAGCACCAGGGCGAGGAGCGCGAGACCCCGTTTCACCTGCGCATTGTGCCCGGGCGATCCGACGGCTGGGTCCCGGCCCCGCGGAAGATGGGACTTCCGGCCCTTGCCCTGAAGCAGCCTCCCGGCGAAGAATCGTCGAAGCCGCATGACCGAGCTCCTGGAAGCGATTCAGACGATGATCTCGTCGGAAACAGACGACCTTGCGCAGATCGAGCGCACGCTGACGGACGGGTATGCCCACGCGCTCGAGCTCGAGGGAGAGAAGTTGCGTCTGGAGAAGCGGGTCACCGAGATCACGCAGCGGATCGATCACGGCGACACCGCCGAGCACGCTCGCGAGCTCGCGTCACTCGCGAAGAGCATCGACGGCAAGCGGGGTGCTCTCGCCCGCCTGCGCGCGCAACTGGCCGAGCTGCGCCACCACGCCGACCGCGTGCGTTCCTGAACCGGCCCGACGCTAGACGATTCCCGAACGCACGGCGAAGACCGCAGCCTGGATGCGGTTCTCGATCTGCAGCTTCATCAGGATGTTCGAGATGTGGTTCTTGACCGTTTTCGGGCTGATGTGGAGCTCCCCCGCGATCATCGCGTTGTCCTTGCCGTTCGCGATCAGCTTGAGCACCTCGATCTCGCGGACGGAGAGCTCCGACTGGATCACCTCGGCCTCACGTCGCGAGGCGCTCGAGGCCCGCACACGCTGCAGGACCTTTGCCGCGATCGTCGGCGACACGAGCGACTCACCGATCGCTGCCGACCGGATGCCTTGGAGCAGCTCGGTGATCGATGCGTCCTTCAGGAGGTAGCCGCACGCTCCGGCGAGGATCGCGTCCATCACGTCCGCGTCCTGATCCGAGATGGTCAGGACGAGGACACGCGTCAACGGCGCGATCATCGAGATCTGGCGCGTGGCCTCGACGCCGCTGATGCCCGGCATGTTGAGATCCATCACGACCACGTCGGGTGCGAGCTCGCGGACCGCCCGCAGCGCGTCCGTGCCGTTCGTGCATTCGCCGATGATCTGCAGGCCCTGGTCCTCGAGCAGGTTGCGGAGGCCTGCGCGAAAGAGGTCGTGGTCGTCGACGAGCAGGACGCGCGGTTCGGTGAGCTGCGCTTCGGGTTCCGTCTTGGTCACCAAGAGCCTGTCTGGGCGAAGGGACAGGACGGCGAAGTGTATCCGGCTTAGTGGAGGATCACCGTCACCGAGCGCCGGCCCCACGCGTTCGCTTGCGCGACCGTCGGGAACCAGAGATCGACGACCGTCCCGCGGACCGCGCCGCCCACGTCCGCAGCAACCGCTTCGCCGTAGCCGGGAACAGTCAGGTGCGTTCCGAGCGGAATGACCGAAGGATCGACCGCAGCGACGCCCCAACCGACGGCCAGGCCGGTCGACGTCCTCCCGCCGAGTGCGTAACCCGTCGCGACGACGGTGAGCGCGCGACCTGCTGTGACCGTCTTCGTCTGAACCACGGAGGTCGTCGCTTCGCTCGCCGTCGCCGACTCGGGCGTAGCCACGGCGCTTCTCGCCTGCGCCGCGCGTGCGCTCGCGACGGCCGAGGCGATTGCGCTGCGCGTCATCCGGTGCTGCGCGGCGAGCGAGCTGATGTACGCGGCGCGTTGTGCGCGGGTCTGCGTCAGTGTGGTCGTCGATGACTGGGCAGCGCGCGTCGCTGCAGCGAGCTCGGACTCCTGGCGGGCGAGGTTGCTCGCGGCGGTGGCGAGCTGCCCTTTCGCGAACTTGAGCGCGGCGAGATCGTCCTGACCCTCCTGTGACATGCGCGACAGGTTGTCGAGGTTCGTCATCGCGTCGTCGAGGTTCTTCGAGCCGAAGAGGATCTCGATCGGCTCGACGTCTCCCTGCTCGTACAACGCACGCAGCCGTTGCGCGAGCGAACGTTGGGCGATCGCCGTGCTCTGACGCGCGATGCGAATTTGCAGCTGCAGCACGCGGCGCGCCTCCGCCAGCGACTGCGCGCGCACGTGCAGGTTCTGAAGCTGTGCGTCGGCGACCGCGAGGCGATGATCGAGCGCATAGAGGCTGAGTGCCGCAGAGCGGGAACGAGCCTCGATCTGCGCGTCATGCGCGCGTAGCGAGGCGATGTGATGGGTCGCGTTCGCACCGCCGAAGGCCGGTGCCACCAATACTGCTGAGGCGAGGGCGGCAAGCGGCAAGAGCCGCCGCCGCGGCGTGTGTGCCTGCCCAAGCACGAGGGGCGGACCGTACCACAGTTGGGGAGAAGGAAGCCGCGTCCTACCGTAGAAAACAGCACGTTTGCGCAAGTAGTGGATTGACGGTCGTCCGTGGACCTTGGTACGCTCCCGCCTCGTGACGCGCCGGCCCCTACCGGTGCGCCCGTCCCGTCCCCGGTCCGGGGGTTGTCATTCGTAGGCTGGGGCAGGCGCCGTACGTTCTTGCCGGGATCTGTGTGGCCCTGTTGGCCGCAGTCCCCGCTTTCGCCGATCCGTCGATCTCGTCGAAGCGGGCGCAGGCGCAACAAGTCATGGGGCAACTCGGGCAGCTCTCCGACTCGCTCGAGCGCGCGAGGTCGCAGTACGACGCCGCGAACACGAAACTGGCGCAGATTCAGCGCGATCTGCGCGAGAACAGCCGTGAGCTTCGCGTCGCGAAGCACAACCTGAAAGTCGGGCAGCGCACGATCGCGCAGCGTCTCGTCGCGCTCTACACGTCCGATCAGGAGTCGACGCTCGAAGTCGTGCTCGGGGCGAACAGCCTCGACGACATCGTCACGCGCATCGACAACGCGAGGTCGGTGACACAGGCAGACACCGATGTGCTTGCGGAGGTGAAGCACTTTCGCGCTGCGGTGAAGCACAGCGGCGACGTGCTCAAGCACGCGCATCAGCAACAGGCGCAGGTTGTCGCGGAGCGCGCGGCGGCGAAGCGTGACATCGAGACGAAGATCGCGCAGCAGCAGCGGTTGTACTCGTCACTCAGAGGCGAGATCGCGAAGCTCGTCGAGGAGCAGGCTGCCCATCAGCGCGCACTCGCCGCTGCGGCGAGAGAGCGGCTGCACGAGCTGCATGCCTCCGCGATCCAGCAAGCCTCGTCGACGGTGGTCGGGGCCTCGGCGATCACACCGTCGTCCGACACTGTCGTCGCCCCGCCTCCGACGCACGGCGACGTCGTGCAGTACGCGATGTCGCAGCTGAACACGCCGTATGTCTGGGGCGGCGGTGCGCCCGGCGGCTTCGACTGCTCGGGTCTCGTAATGTGGGCGTACGCGCAGGTCGGCGTGTCGCTTCCACACTCCTCGTATGCACAGTACGGCTACGGCGTGCCGGTGTCGCGCGACCAGTTGCAGCCGGGCGACCTCGTCTTCTTCGACGGCCTCGGGCACGTCGGTATCTACATCGGCGGCGACCAGTTCGTGCACGCTCCGCACACCGGCGACGTCGTGAAGATCTCCAGCCTGAGCGAGTCGTGGTACGCCGCGACCTTCGTCGGGGCTCGCAGGATCCTCTAGGCGTACAGGTCAGCCACTTCGCGCGCGAAGTGGTCGATGATCACGTTCCGCTTCAGCTTCAGCGTCGGTGTGACCTCGTCGTGGTCGGCCGAGAACTCGCGCGGCACGATCGTGAAGCGCTTGATCTGCTCGTAGCGTGACCGGTCGGCGTTCACCGCGTCGACGGCCTCCTGCACCGCGCCCCGCGCCGCGTCGGCGGACATGCCGGCCGTGGACTCCTCGTCGAGAGTGACGAGCGCGGCAATGAACGGCTTGCGGTCGCCGACGACCAGCGCCTGAGAGATGACCCGGTGCGCTTTCAGCTCGTTCTCGAGATTCTGCGGCGCGACGTTCTTCCCGCCGGCGGTGACGATGATGTCCTTCTTGCGGTCGGTGATCACGAGGAACCCGTCCTCGTCGATATGGCCGACGTCGCCCGTGTGCACGAAGCCCTCGTCGTCGATCGTGGCGCGTGTCGCCTCGTCGTCGCGGTAGTAGCCGGCGAAGACGGTGTTCGATCGGATCAGGATCTCGCCGTCCTCCGCAAGGCGCAGCTCGACGCCGGGCAGCGGCCTGCCGACCGTGCCGAACTTGAACGCGCTCGGACGGTTCACCGTCGCGGCGGTCGTCACCTCGGAGAGGCCGTAGCCCTCCAGCACGAGGATGTCGATTGCGTGGAAGAACTCGGCGATGTCGCGCGAGAGCGGCGCCCCGCCCGCGTTGGCGACGCGCAGCCGGCCCCCGAGCCTCTCCTTCACCTTCGTGTAGACGAGCCGGTCGGCGAGTCGGTGCTGTGCAGCGAGCAGAAGCGGCACCGGTTGCTTCGCCTGCCGGAGCCGCGATACGCGCCGACCGACACCGAGCGCCCAGTCGACGATGCGTCGCTGCGGACCTGTGCGCTCGTCGAACCCGGCGACGACGGCCGCGTGGATCTTCTCGTACACCCGCGGGACGCTCGGAAAGATCGTCGGCCGCACGTGCGGTAGGGCCGCGGCGGCCTGGAGCGGGTCCGGCAGGAACGCGATCGTGAATCCGTGATACGCCGCGGAGAGGTGGAGCAGGCGACCGTAGTTGTGTGCGAGCGGGAGGTAGAGGAGCATCACGTCGCCGGGCTGGAGGAGCTTGTCCTCCATCTCGTCGCTCTTCCGCACCATCTCGTAGTAGTTGCGGTGGCGGATCATGCACGCCTTTGGCGGCCCGGTCGTGCCGGACGTGTAGATGAACGTGAACAGGTCGTCCTCGTCGAGCGAGGCGGCGCGCGCGTCGAGCTCCCCGGGATGCGCCGTCGCCCACTCGCGTCCGCGTGCGCCCAGCTCGTCGAGCCCGCGAAACGTGATCACGTGCCCGCCGAATCCCTCGACCTTCGCGAGCTGCTCGTCGTCCTCCACGAGCACCCCGACCGCCTCGGAGTGCCGGAGGACGTACTGCACGTCGTGCGTAGAGCTCGAGGAGTAGATCGGCGCACCGACGGCGCCGACGAGCCCGAGCGCGAAGTCGAAGAGCGCCCACTCGAGTGTCGTGCGTCCGAGCAGGGCGAACGCGTCGCCTTTCTGGATGCCCAGGGCCAGCAGTCCGTTCGCGAAGTCGTCGACCATCCGCCCTGCGTCCGCACGCGCGATCTCGTGCCATTCGCCGCCCGACTCGTAGAGGTAGGCCGGGTCGGGGTGGCCCGCTGCGACCGAGTTCCGCCACAGGTTGGCGATCGTGCGCGATTCGGCCACGTTGCTCAGAACATAGCCGCAGGAACCCCGGGCGCAAGCGCGAAAACGGGTTGCCCCACGTACACTTCAGGGAGCACATGCGCACGACCTGGAACGGAAACATCAGCTTTGGCCTCGTGAACATCCCCGTCGGGCTCGCGCCTGCGACGAAGCCGGCTGCGCGCCAGTCGGACGTGTCGTTCCGGATGCTGCACCGCGAGTGCGGCACCCCGATCAAGCAGAAGCGCTACTGCCCCGTCCACGAGCGCGACGTCGAGTCCGACGAGCTCGTCCGCGGCTGGGAGGTCGCGAAGGGTCAATACGTGATGGTCGAGGACGCCGACCTCGAGGCGATCGAGCAGCACGACACGAGCCGCTCGATCGAGATCGGCAGCTTCGTGCAGCTCCCCGAGGTCGATCCCGTCTACTTCGACCGCACCTATTACCTCGTGCCGGCCGGCGCGGAGGCTGCGCGCCGCCCCTACGTGCTGCTCCACGAGGCGATGCAGAAGGCGGACGTCGCCGCGCTCGGCCGCTTCGTGCTCGCGGGCAAGGAGAAGCTCTGCCTGATCCGTCCGATGGGCGACGCGCTCGCGCTCGAGACGCTCTTCGTCCACGACGACGTGAAGGACCACACAGAGATCGACGAAGCCGTCGCGGGGTCCGAGGTCAAGGGCCCGGAGCTCGAGCTCGCGAAGCAGATCATCGCGTCGCTCGCCGCACCGTTCGATCCGGAGGCGCTGAAGAGCGAGTACCGCGAGCGCATGCGCGAACTGCTCGAGGCGAAGCTCGAAGGCCACGAGATCACGATGCCGGAGGAAGAGGCGCCGACGCCGGTCGTCGACCTGATGGAGGCGCTGCGCGCATCCGTGGCCGCCGCGTCCGAGAAGAAGCCCGCCGCGGCCAAGAAGAAGGCCGCACCCCGCAAGCGGGCCGCGGCCTCCAAGTAGCGTTTCCGACGAAAAGCTAGTTGTGTGCGGGGAACGCCCCGAGCGCCTGTAGCTGTGCCTGGAACAGGAACTTGTCGATCTTGCCGTGGTAGATCGGGACGTGCTCTTCGAGGCAGATCCGGATCACCTCGTCACGGTCGATGCCCACTTCCTTGGACAGCTCCTCCGGCGTCAGGTGGTTCGCCATGTCGCTCCTTCCGTCTCCATGAACGAAAAAGCCCGCCGCGTGTTCACGCAGGCGGGCGAGGTCTCCGGCTCTTCGGCAGGAAGGACGGGCGTCTTCCTCACGCGCCCCGTCCTGTTACCGAGTAGCTCATGGTTTCCGGAGAATAGTCGATCCCGGTGACGGAGGGGGAGGCCTCGCGCACCGGCTACCCTTAGGGCCGCCTCGGGGTGTGGCGCAGCCTGGTAGCGCGCTCCGTTCGGGTCGGAGAGGCCCCCAGTTCAAATCTGGGCACCCCGATGAGGGGTCTGGCCCTGCCAAAGGGTCAGACCCCGGAACTACGCCTTGACCCTGACGCGCCGCCACGTCAGCGGCGCGAACCAGAGGCACGCCCCGAGCGCGCCGCCGATCGCCAGGATCGTCGTCGGCGCGACGACCGTCGCGAGTGCGCCGGCCAGCACGTACCCGACCGGCGTGAGCCCGATCGAGCCGAAGAAGTCGATGCTCGACGCGCGCGACAGCAGGCGCTCCGGCACGAGCTCACTCATCAGCGTCGTCCAGGCGGAGATCCCGACGCCGATCCAGAGACCGCGCCACGCGGCGGCGGCAAGCGCGACGGGGTACCACGGTGAGAGCGCGAGGGCGACGATCCCGAAGTCGTTGATCCCGAATGCGGCGAAGCACACGATCACCCGGAAACGCGACGGGTGCCATCTCGCCCACAGCAGCGACCCGACGACCATGCCGGCGGCCATGGCGCTGAAGATCGCGCCGTAGGAGCCGACGCCGCGGTGGTAGTGGGCTTGCACGACGCGGGGGAGCAGCGCCGCGAACGGCGCCATCGCGAGCATCAGGATCACGGTCGCGGCGGCGATCCCCGTCCACATCCAGGGCTCGCTCAGCACGTAGCGGAGGCCCTCGCCGAGCTCGCGCCGCAGCCCGAGCGCAGGACCGGGCTCGAAGGCGCGCGGGCGCGCGAGCCAGAGCGCGGCGGCGGAGACGACGAACGACGCGCCGTCGATCGCCCAGACGAGCGACGGGCCGGATGTGTGGTAGAGCGCGGCGGCGATGCCCGGCCCGGCGATCGCGGCGCCGTTCCGCGCGACGCCCAACCACGAGTTCGCGGACGCAAGCATCGGCTGTTCGACGACGAGCGGCACGATGCCCTGGAAGGCGGGCTGGAAGAAGCCGTCTGCGAGGCCGAAGAGCGTCGCGAGCACGAGGATCGCCGTCAGGCTGACGTGACCGGTCACCTCGAGCGCGAAGAACGTTGCGATCACGCACGCGCGCGCGAGGTCGGAGCTGATCATCAGCAGCCGGCGCGAGTGGCGGTCGGCGAGGACGCCGCCCCAGAGCAGCGTGACGAGCATCGCGAGCGACTCCAGTGCGAGCACGAAGCCGAGCGAGCTCGCCTTGCCCGTGAGGTCGGTGACGCGCCAGCCGAGAGCGACGATGAACGCGGCGTCGCCGACGAACGAGACCGTCTGCCCGCCCCAGATGAGGCGAAAGTCGCGGCTCGAGAAGGCCACGAACGTGCCCTGCCGCGGAACCGTCACCGTCCGAGGCTATCGTCGCGCCCGTGGCTCTCCGCGCCGTCGTGTTCGACGTCGACTTCACCCTCGCCAAGCCGGGTCCGGATCTCGGCCCGGAGGGCTACGAGCGGCTGGGGTCGCGCCACGGGCTGACGCTCGACCCGGGGCGCTACGACGATGCGCGTCGCGCGGCGCTCGTCGACCTCAAGCGACATCCCGAGCTCGACCACGACGAGGAGATCTGGATCCGCTTCACGCAGCGGATCATCGAGGGCATGGGCGGGGCCGGTGACACGTACGCCGCCGCGTGCGAGATGGAAGGCGCGTGGGCGCACGCGCACCACTTCGAGCTGTACGAGGACGCGCTCCCGACCCTCGACGCCCTGCGCGACCGCGGTCTCAAGCTCGGGCTGCTCTCGAACAGCGCGCGCGACCTGGACGAGTTCGTCGGCCACCACGGCTTGTCCGTGGACGCCGTGCTGACCTCGCGCGCGCACGGAAAGACCAAGCCGCACGAGACGATCTTCAGGCGCATGCTCGAACTCCTCGACGTCGCGCCACGGGACTCCGTCATGGTCGGCGACACGATCGAGGACGACGTCGAGGGGGCGACGGCGGTCGGGATGCGCGCCGTGCTTCTCGACCGCGAGGGCCGCTACGAAGCGCACGACTCGATCGCCGACCTGCGCGCGCTCCTGTCGCTGCTCTAGAGTCAGAGCGTGTTCGTCGTTTGGATCGTGGCTGCTGTCCTGCTCGCGATCGGCGAGGTGCTCACGCCGGGTGCGTTTTTCCTCGGCCCCGTCGCAGTCGCAGCAGGAGTCGCGGCGATCGTGGCGCTCATCGCGGGCGGAGTCGTCTCGACGATCGTCTTCATCGTCGCGGCGTTGCTCTCGCTCGCGGTCCTCCGGCCGATCGCGCGACGGCACGTACGGATGCCGCAGCTCATGCGCACCGGGACGGACGCGCTGGTCGGCCGCAGGGCGGTCGTCACGAAGCGCGTCGACGCCAGCGGCGGCCGGGTGCGAATCGGGGGAGAGGAATGGACGGCGCGCGCGTATCTCGAAGACGGGGTGTACGCGGAAGGTGCGACCGTCGACGTCGTCCGGATCGATGGTGCGACCGCACTGGTCGCGGAATAGGAGGTCTCTGTGACTGGGCTGATCGTGCTGGCAGTCCTCGTGCTCTTCGTGCTCGTCATCCTCGCGCGGACGGTGCGCGTCATCCCGCAGGCCCGCGCGGGAGTCGTCGAGCGACTTGGTCGCTACTCGCGGACGCTCACTCCTGGGTTGGCAATCGTAATCCCGTTCGTCGACCGCGTGAAGC
>Ga0308176_10001526_pt1 | contig 14549 bp, 17 predicted proteins | sample PhyCR2_3_FD_203890 | JGI IMG/M metagenome (GOLD analysis project Ga0308176, IMG submission 203890) | Soil microbial communities from UC Gill Tract Community Farm, Albany, California, United States - DLSLS.C.R2 | ecosystem: Environmental > Terrestrial > Soil > Agricultural land | place: USA...
TGCTCGTCGATGTCGAGGCACTGGCGCTCGAGGGCGAAGCTCCGGGCCGCAGCGAGCTCGAGGGCGGGATTCCGCTCGCCACCGAAACCGCACGCCGGCTCTGCTGCGACGCCGGCATCGTGGTCTCGACGCACCGCAACGGCAAGGTGCTCGACGTCGGGCGCCGCCGCCGGACGATCTCGCCCGCATTGAATCGCGCGCTACGGGTGCGCGACGGCTGCTGCCAGTTCCCGGGCTGCACGAACCATCGGTTCGTCGACGCCCACCACATCGAGCACTGGGCCCGCGGCGGCGACACGAATCTCGACAACCTGGTCCTGCTCTGCCGCCATCATCACCGGCTCGTGCACGAGGGCGGCTTCATGCTCGAGCGCGCGCGTGACGGCGGGATTGTCGTGCTGACTCCGGAGCGCCGCCGGCTCACCGCGGCCCCGCGGAACCGCCGCGGCGACTGCAAGCAGGTGCACCGCGCCAACCGCAACCGTGGCCTCGACCCGCCCCCGGACAGTCTGCGGCCGACCGATGGCGGCCCGTTCGACCTCGGCCTGGCCGTCGACGCGATGTTCTGGTTCACGCGACCGCCGGACCAGGCGGGCGGGCCGTAGCGGCTTACGCCGCCGGCGACTCTGCGCCGGCTGACTTCGCCGCCGCCGCCTCCGCCACGAGCGCCTCGATCAGGCGGCTCGTCTCGTCGGCCTCCGGGTGCCACTGGACGCCGAGAGCGAAGCGGCTGCCCGGGACCTCGATCGCCTCGGGCAGCTCGTCGAGCGTCGACCAGCCGGTGACCTCCAACCCCTCGCCCAGGCGGTCGACGCCCTGGTGATGGTGGGACTTGGTGCCGTGGGTGGTCTCCCCCGCCGCGCGGGCGGCGAGCGAGCCGTCCGCCAGGCGGACGTCGTGGTCGGCGCCGTCGAACGAGCCCGGGTTGCGCCGGTGCTCGTGGTGGCCGTGGGACTCGGGGAGGTGCTGCAGGAGCGTGCCGCCGCGGGCGACGTTCATCAGCTGCATGCCGCGGCAGATGCCCAGCAGCGGAAGGTCGCGCTCGAAGGCGCGGCGGGTCAGGGCGATCTCGAACGTGTCGCGCTCGGGGACCGTGCCGTTGGTCTCGGCATGGCGCTCGACGCCGTAGGCCTCGGGGTCGATGTCGGCGCCGCCGGCCAGGATCAGGCCGTCGAGGAGATCGAGCAGCGCGTCGGGCTCGTCGATCGCGCGCTCGTCGGGCGGCAGCATCAGCGCGATGCCGCCGGCGCGCTGCACGGCGTCGACGTAGGACCGCGGGAGCAGGAACGCCTGCTGGTCCCAGACGCTCCAGCGCGCGCGCTCGAGCGCGGTGCACACGCCGATGACGGGACGATCCATGAACCCCAACGCTACAGGGCGCGCAGGGCCTCCCAGACGCACCACCACAGCGCCGAGCGCGGAGCGTTGGGCGCGTACAGCGGGCCGCAGCCGTCGGTGACGATCCGCCGCGCGAGCAGGACGCCGCGCGCGCTGACCCGCTCGCGCGAGCGCAGCGCGCTCGCCAGCTCGGAGAGCAGGTCGCGGGCCTCGCTGACCGCGTCGCGGCGGACGGGCACTCCGGGCCCGCGCTCGACGTCCTCCAGCGCCCGCGCCACCCGGCGGCGCATGCGCCAGGAGGTCAGGCGGCTGGCGCGAGCGCCAAGGTCCGGCTCGGACGCCGGGTCGGCGCCCTCGGCAAGGGCTCGGTCGAGACGAGGCGCCCGTAGAACATCGGCGAAGGGCGACATCGCACCACAATCATGCCCCTCCGCGCGCCCGCTTACACGCGCCTGGCGCGCTCGGACTACGCGCGCGCGGGCCGCAGCACCGCGACGGCGAGCCGCTCGTACTGCGCGCCCAGCCAGTCGGCCAGCGCCGCCAGCGGGCGCCGCACGCGCGGGTGCCAGAAGAGCAGCGCGCAGGCGGTCCCGAGCAGCGCGCCGGCGGCGACGTCGCTCGGGTAGTGCACGCCGACCATGACCCGGCCGATGCTGATCGCCACGGCCATCGCCAGGGCGAGCAGCCCGGCGCCGCGGTGGCGCAGGAGCAGCGAGACCGCGATCGCGAAGGCGCCGCTGGCGTGGTCGGACGGGAAGCCGTAGTCGGCGGCGTGCTTGATGAAGAGGTGGGCGGCGTGCGGGTGATCGACGAACGGGCGCTGCCGCGCGATCACGTCGGAGAGCACCTTCGCCAGCACGAGCGCCAGGCCCGCGCTCAGCCCAGCGGCGACGACGCCGTGGCGGGCGTTGCGCGACCACCACTTCCCGCGCGCGAGAAACAGAGCGGCGAGCAGCAGGACGAAGAACAGCGGCGCGATCGACTCGAGGAACCGCGCGATGTCCTCCCACGCGTCGTGGTGCAGGGCGAAGCCGTTCAGCGTCTTGTACAGCGAGAAGTCCATCCGAGCGGTCCAGCTTAGAGCCCCCGGTCATAGGATCCGCCGGACCATGAGCGCGTTCGAGCCGGCCACCACCTACGAAACCGTCAACGTCCTGCGCAAGGGGGGCGCGGCGAAGGTCGAGCTGAACCGGCCCGACACGATGAACGCCTGGAACCGGCAGTTCGGGATCGACCTGCTGGCCGCGATCGAATCCGTCGCCGCCGACGACGACGTCCGCGCGGTGATGATCACCGGCGCCGGGCGCGGCTTCAGCTCCGGCGCCGACCTCAAGGAGATGGGCACCAACGACGACGTCACGCCCGAGGGGCGGCCGAACGTCCGCAAGACGCTGACCGAGCGCTACCACCCGATCATCACCACGATCCGCACGATGCCGAAGCCGGTCGTCGCCGCCGTGAACGGGCCGGCGGTCGGGATCGGGCTGAGCCTCGCGCTCGCCTCGGACCTCATCGTCGCGAAGGAGTCGGCCTACTTCCTGCTGGCCTTCGTGAACATCGGGCTCGTGCCCGACGGAGGCTCGTCGCTCTTCGTCCCCACGCGCGTCGGCATGGCGCGCGCGACCGAGATGGCGATGCTGGGCGAGCGCTTGCCGGCCCCGCAGGCGCTCGAATGGGGCCTGATCAACCGGGTCTTCGGCGACGACGAGTTCGCGTCAGCATCCGAACAGCTGATCGACCGCCTCGCCGCCGGCCCGACGCGGTCCTACGCGGGGACCAAGCGCCAGCTCAACAACTGGCTCTACACGCGAATGGGCGAGCAACTCGACCTCGAGGCCGACATCCAGCAGGAGATGGCGGGCTCCGGCGACTTCGTCGAGGGCGTGACGGCCTTCGTGCAGAAGCGCCAGGCGTCCTTCGGCGGGAACTGAGCCGTGCCCATCCACCCACGCGTCTCGACCGATCTCTGAATAGAATCGCCGCGCCTTGCGCCTCGCCGCCCCCATCCGCCGCCGCCGCGCCGTCGCGCTGGCCCTCTTCGCCGCCGTCGTCGCCGTCCTGGCCTCGACGGGCGTCGCCTCAGCGGACCTGCTGAGCCCGGAGAGCGGCGGCTCGCCCAACGCGGACCGCATCGACACGCTCTACTGGCTGATCTTCGCCGTGGCGCTGGTGGTCTTCATCGGCGTCGAGGGCGTGATCTTCTACTCGCTGTTCAAGTTCCGCGCGCGCAAGGGCGTCGTGCCGGCCCAGATCCGCGGCAACACGCGGCTGGAGATCGGCTGGACCATCGGCGCGGCCGTGATCCTGGTCGTCCTGGGCGTCTTCACGTTCGTCAAGCTGCCCGGCATCCGCAACCCGGACGTCTCGGCTGCCAACGGCTACCAGGGCGGCTACGTGCAGATCGCCGACGCGACCCGCCGCGTCCCGCCCAGCGGCAAGTTCCTCAACGTCTGCGTGACCGGCCAGCAGTACATCTGGCGCTACACCTACGCGCCGAACTGCGCGAGCGGCAACAACTTCAAGTACGCGTTCTCCTACACGGACATGTACGTCCCGACGGACACGACGATCACGCTCGACATCAACGGCCAGGACGTCGCCCACTCCTGGTGGATCCCGAAGCTCGGCGGCAAGTTCGACGCCGTCCCCGGCTACACGAACCACACCTGGTTCAAGATCCCCGGCAAGTACGCGGGCAAGACCATGTTCACCGGCCAGTGCGCCGAGCTCTGCGGGCGCAACCACGCGAACATGATCGCGAGGGTCATCCCGGTGAGCCCGCAGCAGTTCGAGACGTGGCTCGCCCAGCGCAAGACCGACATCAAGGCCGCCGACACCGCGGCCGCCGCACAGCGCAAGGAACTCGAGAAGACCAGCCCCTGATCCATGGCCGCCACCGTCAGCGCACCCTCAACCACCGCCAAGCCGGTCCCTCAGGTCACCGCCCACGAGGCGCGCCGCGAGCCGACCGGCTGGACGTCGTGGATCACCACGACCGACCACAAGAAGATCGGGATCATGTACCTGGTCCTGACCTTCGCCTTCTTCATGCTGGGCGGGGTCGAGGCGCTGATGATGCGCCTGCAGCTGGCGCAGGCCGACAACACGCTGCTGACGCCGCAGACCTACAACGAGCTGTTCACGATGCACGGCTCGACGATGGTCTTCCTGTTCATCGTCCCGTTCTGGGCCGGCGTCGCGAACTACTTCGTCCCGCTCATGATCGGCGCCCGGGACATGGCGTTCCCGAAGCTGAACGCGCTGTCGTTCTGGCTGCTGGCCGCCGGCGGACTGGTCTTCTACGGCTCGCTGTTCTTCTCCCCGCCCGAGTGCGGATGGACGTGCTACGCGCCGCTGAACGAGTCCCAGTACCTGCCGTCGCACGGCGTCGACGCGTGGATCTTCCTGATCCACCTCACCGGCGTCAGCTCGCTGATCGGCGCGATCAACCTCTACGCGACGATCGTGAACATGCGCGCGCCCGGCATGGGCTGGGGCCGCCTGCCGCTGTTCGTCTGGGGCATCCTGATCTACGCGATCCTGCTGATCCTGGCGCTGCCGGTGGTCGCGGGCGCCGTGACGATGCTGCTGACCGACCGGCACTTCGGCACGCACTTCTTCGACACGGCCAACGGAGGGTCGGCGCTGCTCTGGCAGCACCTCTTCTGGTTCTTCGGCCACCCCGAGGTCTACATCATCGTGCTGCCCGGATTCGGGGTCATATCCGAGGTTCTGCCGGTCTTCACGCGCAAGCCGATCTTCGGCTACAAGGCCGTCGCGGCCTCCACGATCGTCATCGCGTTCCTGTCGATGCTCGTGTGGGCGCACCACATGTTCGCGACGCCGAGCCACACGGTCGTGCTCGTGTTCTTCATGCTGAGCTCGTTCCTGATCGCGGTGCCGACCGGGGTGAAGATCTTCAACTGGACGGCGACGCTGTGGCGCGGTGCGATCGAGTTCAAGACCGCGCTGCTGTTCGCGGTCGGCTTCCTCGGCACGTTCCTGATGGGCGGGATCACGGGCATCTTCCTGGCCGTGTTCCCGGTCGACTGGCAGCTGACAGACACGTACTTCGTCGTCGCCCACATGCACTACGTGCTGGTCGGCGGCGCCGTGTTCGCCGCCTTCTCGGGGATCTACTACTGGTTCCCGAAGATCACCGGCCGGATGCTGAGCGAAGGGCTGGGCAAGGTCAGCTTCTGGCTGATCCTCGTCGGGTTCCACGTCACGTTCCTGATCCAGCACTCGATCGGGCTGGACGGCATGCCGCGGCGCGTCTACGAGTACCCGGACGTCGGCCACCTCGAGCTCTACAACATGATCTCCACGGTCGGCTCGTTCATCCTCGGCCTCGGCGTCCTCGTCACGGTCGTCAACGTGGCGCGCTCGGTGAAGGTCGGCACGCTCGCCGGACCGGACCCGTGGAAGGGCAACACGCTGGAGTGGTTCACGTCCTCTCCCCCGCCCGTCAACAACTTCGACGTGGTGCCGCGCGTGCGCTCGGTGGAGCCGATGAAGGACATCCGCCGCCAGGTGGCGCGCGAGAGCGGCCTCGGTGACGTCCCGCCGGCGCCGGTCGCCGAGTCGGCCGTGAGGACGTGAGCACCCGGGCAGCAACCGTCGCCGTCGCGCGGCCGATCTCGCCGGCGCGGCAGGTCGTCGCCGACTACGTCGCGCTGACGAAGCCGAAGGTCCAGTCGCTGCTGCTGCTGACGACCGTCACGACGATGCTTGTGGCGGGCTCGCCGTCGGTCTCGCTCGTGCTGCTGACGTGCCTCGGCGGCTACCTGAGCGCCGGCGGCGCGGGCGCCGTCAACCACTGGTTCGACCGTGACATCGACGCGCAGATGGCGCGCACGGCGACGCGGCCGATCCCGAGCGGGCGCGTGGCGCCGCATGCCGCGCTGGCGTTCGGCATCGGGCTGGCCGCGCTGTCGCTGATCGAGCTGTCGCTGTTCGTCAACGTCACCGCGGCGCTGCTGAGCTTCAGCGGCTTCCTGGGCTACGTGTTCGTGTACACGGTCTGGCTCAAGCGCCGCACGCCGCAGAACATCGTCATCGGCGGCGCCGCGGGCGCCGTGCCGCCACTGGTCGGCTGGGCCGCGGTGCGCGGGACCGTCGGCGGGACCGCCGTGCTGCTGTTCGCGATCGTCTTCTTCTGGACGCCGCCGCACTTCTGGGCGCTGTCGCTGCTGATGAAGAACGAGTACGCGAAGGTCGGCGTGCCGATGCTGCCGGTGGTCCGCGGCGAGCAGGAGACCCGCCGCCAGATCCTGCTCTACAGCGTCCTGCTGTACGCGGTGACGCAGCTGCCGTTCTGCGCAGGCGGCTTCGGCGCGATCTACCTGGTCGCATCGCTGGCCCTCGGCGGCGCGTTCATCGGCGGCGCCGTGCTGCTGCAGCGCCGCGCCGACCGCCGCAGCGCGCTCAAGCTCTACCTGTTCAGCCTGCTCTACCTCGCGCTGCTGTTCTGTGCGATGGTGCTCGACGCGAAAGTGATGTGACATGGACCGCAATCTCGCCCGCAAGAACATCCGCTCCGGCATCCTCGTCGGCGCCCTGTGCCTGTTCATGTTCGGCATGACCTACGTCGCGGCGGCGATCTACGTCTCGTGAGCCCGCTGGACCCCGAGATCCCGCCCACCGGCGAGGAGATCCACCTCCCCAACCCGTCGGTCCAGCCGTTCCTGCTGACGATCGGCATCACCGCCTTCATCGTCGGGCTGACGTGGAAGACCTGGCTGCTGGTCATCGGCGCCGTGCTCGCGATCCTGGTGATCGTCGCCTGGATCCGCGACGCCCGCACCGAGCTCGACTCGCTGCCGGCCGAGCACGGGCACTAGCCCGGCTACTGCGGCGCCAGCCCGGCGGACTCCGGGACGTCGCAGATCGCGCCGTCGTCGGTCCAGCAGCGCACCACGTCGCGCACGGACAGCACGCCCGCGATGTCGCCGCCCTCGGTCACGACCAGGTGGCGGAAGCCGCCGCGCACCATCGCCACCGCCGCCTCCTCGAGCGACCAGTCGGGCGCCGCGAAGACGAGGTGCGAGGTGAGGTGGCTCCCCACCCGCTCGGTGTCCGGGTCCTCGCCCTTGCCCAGCGACTCCATGAGGTCGCGCTCGGTGATGATCCCGGGACCCGGCGAGTCGGGATCCAGGACCACGGCGGCGCCCACGGTGCGGTCGGACATCAGGCGAGCGGCCTCTCGCAGCGTGTGCTGCGGCCCGACCGTGAGGACCACGGTGCTCATCCCGTCACGTACCTGCATACAGCCTCACTCCAGCCTGATTTGCTTGCAACGATTGGCTCAATGTGCACACTAGCAGCGTGCGACTGGCGGAACAGTCCCCTGAGTCGCACGAGTGGCAATGCGCCAGCTTGGGAAGCTGTTGGTGCTGTGACGCATCCTCTTCGGCACAGCGTTCGTAGGAAGAACTGATGCCCCAACAGCGATCGAGCACCGTCCGCCTCCGCACCAGCCTCTTCGAGGAGGCCGCCGCCATCGTCTCCGAGGAGTTCGAGCGCGACCTCGCGCTCGACGAGATCGCCCGGCGCGTGGCGTCGTCGCGGCGCCAGCTGCAGCGGGCCTACGCCGAGATCGGCCACACGACGTTTCGCTCGCACCTGACGGCGGTCCGCATGGACGCGGCGGCCGAGCTGCTGGCGCGCGGCCCGCTGACCGTCCGCGAGGTCGCCCATCGCGTGGGCTACCGCCAGCCGGCGCAGTTCGCGAAGGCCTTCCGCCGCCACCACGGTGTCTCGCCGTCGTCCTACCGGACGCGCCGCCGGCTGGCGATGCCGTCGTCGGCCGCCCGGCCGCCGTTCCGCGCGGCGGCCTGACCGCGCGCCGCGCCTGAGCGGCCTCGCGTCACGCCCGAGACGGGCATGTGACGTCCATCGCGCGCAGGCCATAGGATGCGCGCCGACATGGAGCGCGGCAGAGACGCAACGCTTCGGCCCACCGTGATCCGTGCGGCGGTCCTCGGCGCCATCGCATCGATCATCGGGGTCGTCCTGGGGCTGTTGATCAACTGGTTCCCGGCCCAGGGATCCACGCAGGCCGACAAGATCGACACCTTCTGGGACGTCCTGATCATCTGCTCCGTGCCGATCTTCGTGCTGGTCGCGACGGTCGTGGTCGTCTCGGTGATCAAGTTCCGCATGCGCCCCGGCGAGGAGGACCTCGACGGCCCGCCGATCCACGGCAACACGCGCCTGGAGGTCATGTGGACCTCGCTGCCCGCCACGCTGCTGATCGCGCTGTGCGCCTACGCCTACATCGTCCTGCACGACATCGAGAAGGCGCCGGCGAAGGGCAACGAGCTGCACGTCAAGGTCATCGGCCAGCAGTTCACGTGGCAGTTCGAGTACACGGGAGCGGGTGGCAAGAAGTTCACGACCACGCAGCTCTACGTGCCCGAGGGCCGGTCGGTGAAGTTCGACGTCACCTCGAAGGACGTGCTGCACGACTTCTGGGTCCCAGCCTGGCGGATGAAGATCGACGCCGTGCCCGGGATCACCACGCATTACCGGATCACCCCGAAGAAGACCGGCCACAAGGTCGCCTACCCGGTCGTCTGCGCCGAGCTGTGCGGACTGGGCCACGCCTTCATGCGCCAGACGGCCCACATCCTGCCCGAGCAGGAGTTCAACGACTGGCTCGCCAAGCAGGGCCAGGCCGGCGGCGGCGCGGCTGGGGGCGGCGGCGCGGCGGGCGGCGGCGGTACGAGTCCGGACACCGCGGCCGGCAAGCAGGTCTTCGCATCCAACGGCTGCGCCTCGTGCCACACGCTGAGCGACGCCGGCGCGTCGGGCAACGTCGGGCCGGACCTCGACAAGGCGCTCGCCACGCGGGACGATGCCTTCATCAAGCAGTCGATCGTCGATCCGGGGGCGTTCGTCGAGAAGGGCTTCCAGAACGGCATCATGCCGGCGACGTACGGGAAGGACATCAAGCCCGCAGACATCGACGCCCTCGTCAAGTACCTGTCCAGCGTGACCCACAAGTAGCCCAATGGTTCAGACCCTCCGCAGACCCAATCTCGCCCGCGCCTTCCTCTTCCTGCTGATCGGCGCCGCGTTCTCGTTCGGCCTCAGCGTGCTGATCCGCGCGCTCTACGGGCACGACAACTTCACCCACATCATCGACGCCAACTCGATCCTGCTGATCGGGCTGCTCGCCGCGCCGCTGTTCTTCCTCGTCGGGCTCGGGGCGTTCGACTACTGGTTCTACTGGGCCGCCGGCAAGCCGACGCGGCCCGAGGACCACTCGCTGCACGGCGCGCGCTCCTGGAAGGACTACTTCCGGATCAACACCGATCACAAGGTGATCGGAATCCAGTACGTGGTCCACTCGTTCGTGTTCCTCTTCATCGGCGGCCTGATGGCGATGCTGATGCGGGCCGAGCTCGCGCGGCCGGGCCGGCAGTTCGTCGACGCAAACACGTTCAACGGCCTCTTCAGCGTCCACGCCTCGCTGCTGATCTTCCTGTTCGTCATCCCGGTGTTCGCGGGGCTGGCGAACTTCGTGCTGCCGCTCATGATCGGCGCGCCCGACATGGCGTTCCCGCGGCTCAACGCCCTGTCGTTCTGGCTGCTGCCGATCGCCGGCATCATGATGCTGTCGTCGTTCTTCTGCCCGGGCGGCGCGTTCGCCTCGGGCTGGACGGCATACGCACCACTGTCGACGACTGCGCCGATAGGCCAGATGTTCTTCACGATCGGGGTGCAGTTCGCGGGCGCCTCGTCGATCGCGACGGCCCTGAACTTCCTGGTGACGATCATCACCATGCGTGCGCCCGGGATGTCGTTCTTCCGGATGCCGTTGCTGGTGTGGGCGAACTTCGCGACGTCGCTGCTCGTCGTGATCGCGACGCCGTTCATCGCGGCCTCGCAGTTCTTCGTCCTCCTGGACCGCGGCCTCGGGTTCAACTTCTTCAACCCGGGCGGCGGCGGCGACGTGCTGATGTACCAGCACGTCTTCTGGTTCTACTCGCACCCGGCCGTCTACATCATGATGCTGCCGGGCTTCGGGATCATCAGCGAGGTCCTGGCGGTGAAGGCGCGCAAGCCGATCTTCGGCTACCGGATGATGGCCTTCTCGCTGCTGGCGATCGTGGTGCTCGGCTTCACGGTCTGGGCGCACCACATGTTCGTCTCGGGCATGCAGCCGTGGATCCGCGTGCCGATGATGGTCACCACGGCGATCATCGCGGTGCCGACCGGCATCAAGATCTTCTCCTGGCTGGCGACGCTGTGGCGCGGGGTGCTGCACCTCGACACGCCGATGCTGTTCGCGCTGGGCTTCCTGACGATGTTCACGCTCGGCGGCATCTCCGGCGTGATGCTGGCGATGATCCCGCTGGACATCCACGTCAGCGACACCTACTTCATCGTCGCCCACATCCACTACGTGCTGTTCGGCGGATCGCTGCTGACGATCTTCGCGGGCGTCTACTACTGGTTCCCGAAGATGACGGGCCGGATGTACGACGAGACGCTCGGCAAGATCCACTTCTGGCTGACGTTCGTGTTCTTCAACATCACGTTCGCCCCGATGCACCTCATCGGCGTCCAGGGGATGCCGCGGCGCGTCGCCGACTACTCCGAGCAGTTCGCGACGTGGAACCTGATCATCTCGCTGGCCTCCTTCGGGCTGGGCCTGAGCATGCTGGTCTTCGTCTACAACATCGTCGCCTCCTGGCGCGGCGGGCCGCGGGCCGTGGCCAACCCCTGGAGGGCGCTCACGCTCGAGTGGCAGGTCTCCTCGCCGCCGCCGATCTTCAACTTCGACACGGTCCCGACGGTCGTCGGCGGCCCGTACGAGTACGGCGTCCCGGGCGCGGTCCACGGGCTCTTCAAGGGCGCCGAGGTGCCCCAGCCGGTCACGACGACGACCACTGAGCCCGCATGAGCACGATCCTCGTCATCGCCAACGAGACGCTCGGCGGCGCAAGCCTGCTCGAGAAGATCCAGGAGAAGGCGGGCCCCGACGACCGGGTCGTCGTCTGCGTCCCGCGCAACCGCCCGCGCGAGGGCTACGTCATCTACGACGACGCGGTCTACGACGCGGCGCAGGTCCGCATCGACCTGGCGCGCCAGTTCCTACGCGAACGCGGCCTGACCGCGGTCGGCGACGTCGGCGATCCCGATCCCTACACCGCTGCCATGGACGCGGTCGCGGAGTGGCGCCCGGACGAGATCATCGTCTCGACCTACCCGGCCACCTCGTCGGGCTGGATGCGCCGCGACATCATCGAGCGCATCAGCGACGCGACCGGCCTGCCCGTGACGCACGTGGTCACCGACGTGGACAACGAGGGCCTGCCCTTCGACGTCACGCTCGTGGTCGCCAACCGCACCGCGTCGGGCGACGAGCTCATGGACTGCCTGCGCTCCAAGCGCGGCCAGGGCGAGCGCGAGCGCCTCTTCATCGTGGTCGTCCCGCAGGAGGGCGGCGGCGGCACGGCCGCGCAGGCCGCACGCGGGCGGCTCGGCCAGGTACTGGATCGCCTGCGCTCCGAGGGCCTCGTGTGCGCGGGCATGATCGGCGACCCCGATCCCTACACGGCGACGATGAACGCCCTGCAGTTCTTCCGCGTCGACGACATCGTGATCTCGACGCTCCCGGCGACACGCTCGGGCTGGCTGCGCGCCGACCTGATCGAGCGCGTGCGCCGCGCGACCAACAAGCCGGTCGAGCACGTCGAGGCGACCGCCCCCGTGGAGGCCTGAGCAGCATGGAAGCAGCGAGCGTCGCCCACGGGCACGCGCACGATCACGGCGACCACCACGGCCCGCCCGTGGCCAACCAGAGCTCGCGTGTCGAGACGCAGCTGCTCGGGATGATGCTTTTCATCATCAGCGAGATCATGGTGTTCGGCGCCTTCTTCACGGCCTACTTCTTCATCCGGGTCGTGCACGACGGGCAGCCGGCGCCGCACTGGTTCCCGATCAGCGGCCACGACCTGCCGAAGGCCGTCGCCGGCGTGAACACGGCGATCCTGCTGAGCTCGTCGATCACGATGCACTGGGCGCAGACCGGCATCAAGAACGGCAACCGCTTCGCGCTGAAGGCGGGCATGCTCACGACGTTCCTGCTGGGCCTGACGTTCCTGTTCATCCAGATCAACGAGTACGTCCACCTGGGCTTCGCGCCCCAGGACTTCGCGCAGGGCACGATCTTCTACGGCCTCACCGGCCTGCACGGCGCCCACGTCTTCATCGGCCTGACCCTGCTGCTGATGGTCAACATCCGCGCCTTCAGAGGCCACTTCTCCCCCGAGGAGCATCGCGGCGTCGAGGTGCCCGGCATCTACTGGCACTTCGTCGACGTCATGTGGGTCATCGTCTACACGTCGGTCTACATCCTCTAGATGCCCGACGAGCGGCGCCCCTGGTGGGACAGGGCGCTTGACCCGCTCCGCCACGAGGCCTCGATGTTCCACGTGCTGATGGCCGTCGTGGCCGCGGCAGCCGTGGTTATCGCTGTCGTACTGGTGATTCGGTCTCTGTAGCGGTCCGCGTGAAGCGGGCGCCGCCGATGAGCCGGCGGATGCGGTCCGCCAGGGTGTCGGGGTCGATGCCCTTGACGAGGAAGTCGTCGGCGCCGGCCTTGCGGGCGGCGTCACGGTCGCGAGGGTCGTCGAGGCCGGTGAGCATGACGATCGCCGGGCGCGGCACCGCGTCGGAGAGCCGGCGGCAGACGGATGGACCGGTCTCGTCGGGTAGGCGCCAGTCGAGCAGCACGATGTCCGGGTTCAGCCGGGCCGCCTCGCGGATCCCGCTCTCGCCGTCCTTGGCGTCGTGGACCGTGAAGCCGCGCTCCTCGAGCCAGATCGAGACGAGCCGGCGCGCGGCTGGATCGTCGTCGACGACGAGGACGGTAGGCGCCTCCCGGGCCATGCGCGGCAGCGTACAGCGCGCGGCGCAGCGGCGGCGCCGCTACTTGACCGTCAGGGTGCCCTTCATGCCCGCCTGGGCATGACCGGGGACTTCGCAGATGTAGGTGTAGGTGCCGGCGGCGTAGGTCGCGGTGAACGAGTCCTTGCCGTTCGGGGTGATCGGCGTCTTGCCCTTGCCCGCGATCGCAATGTTGTGCGGCACGCCGGAGGTGTTGGCGAAGTTGATCGTGATCTTGCCCGCGGGCGCGCTCGCCTTCGACGCCGTGAACAGCAGCTGGCCGCCCGGGTCGGCGTCGATCGTCAGCGCGCCGTTCTTCGCGACCGCCTCCTTGCCGGCGGCGGAGGGGACGGCCGACGCGAGCAGGCCGGTGTCCTTGCCGGGCTGGGCGACGACCGATGCCACGTACGTGGCGACGTTGTCGGCGTCCTGACCCTCCACGAGCTTGGCGGGCATGATGCCGCCGTGCTCCTTGCTGCGGTTGGGGTACTCGATCTGCTTCTTGATGACGCCCCGGATCGCGGACTCGCCGAAGCCGTCCTTCTCGGCGCGCTGGAAGGCCTCGTCGAGGTTCGGGCCTGTCGTGCCCTTCGTCCCCGCGCGCTGGAGCACGTGGCAGGAGCCGCACTTCTTGACGAACAGCTGCTTGCCGGCGACGACGTCGGCGTCGTCGCCCGCGCCGCCGCAGCCGGCGGCGATCAGCGCCACGGGCAGCAGAGCGGCCAGGATGGGGGCACGGCTCATCACGGCGCGGAACTCTATCCACTGGTGCGGAGGCATGGTCGCGCCACGGTCAGGGGGATGGCAGCTCGTCCAGCCTGCCCTCGGCCGCGGCGATCACGCCGTCCGCGACGCCCTCCCACGAGTAGCGCTCCCGGGCGACGCGGACGAGCGCGTCGCGGGTGGCCGCGCGCAGCTCCGCGGGCGCCTGGAGCCAATCCACGAGCCGCTGCGCGAGCCCCCGGACGTCGCCCGCGGGGAAGCTCAGCAGCCGCCGAGCGCCCGCCGGCACCGCGTCCGCGAGGGTGCGGGTCACCTCGGCCAGCCCCGAGTGGTCTGAGGAGAGCGGCAGCGCCCCGCACGCGGCGGCCTCGGCCGCGACCATGCCGAACGCCTCGGGGAAGGTGCTGGGGACGACCTGGGCCTCCGCCAGTGCCAGCAGCGGCGCCAGCTCGGAGTGGTCCAGGCGCCCGGTCAGCAGCACCCGGTCCGGCAGCTCCCGCGCGGCGAGCAGGTAGTCCTCGCCCACCGTGTCCAGGAACGCGAGCAGGTGGCGCAGCGGAGCCCGCGGCCCGCCCTCGGCCGCGCGG
>Ga0308176_10001528_pt1 | contig 14544 bp, 18 predicted proteins | sample PhyCR2_3_FD_203890 | JGI IMG/M metagenome (GOLD analysis project Ga0308176, IMG submission 203890) | Soil microbial communities from UC Gill Tract Community Farm, Albany, California, United States - DLSLS.C.R2 | ecosystem: Environmental > Terrestrial > Soil > Agricultural land | place: USA...
ACCCGGAGTTCGAGACCGCCGTCGAGCGGTTCGCGACCTGGCTGGCCCGCCTCGACGACCCCGAGGACTGACCGGGACCAGTCCCGAGGACTGAGAAGCCCCTCGCAACGACGTGGCCGCAACCGGAAGGCTGCGGCCATGTCGCACTTCCCGAGCAACGACCGTCCGGACGAGCACCTGGTGGACTACCCCGCCGCGCCGTGGGACATGGTGGGCCAGCTGTTCCTGTCCGTCTTCCGGCTGCGGGAGGGCGTCGACCTCGTCGACGGGGAGCGCCCGCCCGGGATCTACGGCGCCGCCTTCGTCAGCTACGAGCCCGGGAGCCCGCTGACCTACTCCGAGCTGCTCGTCGCCCGCCCGGTGCGCGGCGAGGGCCGGGGACGCCGGGTCTCCATCACGGACATCTGGGTCGACTCCCCCGCCTCCATGGCGGGAGGCCGCGAGCTCTGGGCAATCCCCAAGGACCTGTGCGACTTCACGATGGAGAGCAGCCGCACCGGCCCGCTCTCGCGCACCGAGTGGTCGGCCACCGTCGGGCGACGCCCGATCGCGGAAGCCCGGTTCACCGACGTCTCCCGGGCCGCCGTACGCCTGCCCTTCAAGGGCAACGTGTGGCAGCCGCCGCTCCGACCCGATGGCTCCGAGGGCACGGCGACCATGGCCGGCACGGCCCGGACGCTCCCCTGCCGGGCGCACTGGGAGTTCGCGCCCGACGGGCCGCTCGGCTGGCTCGCCGGCCGGCGACCGCTCGCGTCGTTCCGGATGGCGGACTTCAGGATGTCGTTCCGCTGAGCCGCCGGTGGGACGTCAGGCGGCCGGAGCGCCGCGCTGCGCCGCGACCTGGACGATCGTGCCCGGGTAGCAGCAGTTGCACAGGTGCACGAGGTGGCCGACGAAGTGGGCCGGGATGCCGGAGGCGCGGGTGAGGTCGATGGTCAGCCGGCACGCCGTACGCCGGAACGCCCGCTCGACCTCCTCGTGCACCATCGCCCAGCAGTCCCTGTCAAAGCTCCCGGTCAGCTCCAGCGTGCTTGTCCCCGGGTCGTAGTGCGAGGCGAACGCCGTGTCCATGAATTCCTCGGTTCGGTCGGTACCTGGTCTCGTCCCCCGACAGGACGTCACCTACCCCAGCGGGACGTGACCGAAACCACAGGCCCACCACGAATCACTCCTGGTGGTCGCCGGACGCCTTCCGGGCAGAGTCACGGATCTCGAAGATCTCGGTCGCGAAGCCGCCCAGGACCCCGGCCACGTCCCGGACCGCGCCGGTGACGATGGACGTCACCTGGCCCACGGTCGTGGCCGCGGCCTGAACGGCGTCCTGGACCGCGTCCTTGCGAATCTCGGCCTTGCTCAGGTGGTCCTTCATGCCCGCAATCCTCAGGCCACGAGGGCCTCGTCGGCAACGGGGTCCGGCTGCCGGTCCCCCGAGCGACGGCGGCGCCGGTCCGGCAGGGCCAGGCGGAGGACCTTGCGCGCCACCGAGCCGAGCTGCCTGCCCAGCGGACCGGTGTTGTACGCGAGTCCGTAGCGCTCGCAGATCTCGCGGACCTCCTCGGCGATCTCCGGGTAGCGCCGTGCCGGGAGGTCCGGGAACAGGTGGTGCTCGATCTGGTGGCTCAGGTTGCCCGTCATCACGTGGAAGAGCCTGCTGCCGGTGATGTTGGCCGACCCGAGCAGCTGGCGGTGGTACCAGTGCCCGCGCGACTCGTCCTCGCACTCCTCCTGGGAGAAGGTGGCGACGCCGGCCGGGAAGTGGCCGCAGAAGATGATGTTGAACGCCCAGATGTTGCGCACCAGGTTGGCGGTGGCGTTGCCCGCGAGGGTGAGCGGGAACAGCGGGCCGGTCAGCGCGGGGAAGAGCAGGTAGTCCTTGAGCGCCTGGCGCCTGACCTTGCGCATGATGCCGGCGTGCAGGGCCTTGTTCTCCGAGATCTTCCGGCGGCCGGCGACGATGTTCTCGACCTCGAGGTCGTGCATCGCCACGCCCCACTCGAAGAAGACCATCAGCAGGAACGCGTAGAGCGGGTTGCCGAGGTAGTACGGGTGCCACGGCTGGTCCTCGTCCATGCGGAGGATGCCGTAACCGATGTCCCGGTCCTTGCCGAGGATGTTCGTGTAGGTGTGGTGGATGTAGTTGTGGGAGTACTTCCACTGCTCGCTGGGGCAGACGTTGTCCCACTCGTACATCCGGGAGCTCAGGCCCGGGTCGCCCATCCAGTCGTACTGGCCGTGCATGACGTTGTGGCCGATCTCCATGTTGTCGAGGATCTTGGAGACCGAGAGCGCGGCGACCGCGAGCGGCCAGGCGGGTGGTAGGTAGAAGAGCGCCCTCCCGGCGGCCTCGAGGCCGCGCTGCGCCTTGACGACCTTGCGGATGTACGCCGCGTCCTCCTCGCCGAGGTCGGCGATGACACGCTGGCGGATGGCGTCCATCTCGGCGCCGAACGCGTCCAGCTGCTCGGAGGTCAGGGCCTTCGCGGTGAGGTTCTCGTTGGTCGAGCTTGTCGAGACCATGGTGGTCCCCCTTCGTGGGTCTAGAGGTCGACGACGCAGTCGCCGACGGGGGCGGAGACGCAGATGCGGATGTCCTCGTCCGGACGCGAGGACTCCTCGCCGGTCAGGACGTTGCGGACGGTGCCCTCGCTCTTGCGCTGTGTGCAGGAGAAGCAGATGCCCATCCGGCAGCCGTGCTCGGGCGCCAGACCCAGTGCCTCGGCCTGCTCGAGCAGCGAGGCGCCGGTGTTCGCCGCGACCCGGCCGGACCGCAGGAACGCGACCTCGCCCTCGGCACCGTCGCCGGTGGTGGTCCGCGGCGGCTTGAAGTACTCCACGCGCAGCGCGTCGGAGCCGTCGTACGCCGCCTGCACGGCCTCGATGAGAGGTGCCGGGCCGCAGGCCCAGGTCGGCACGTCGCGGTAGCCCGGCACCAACCGCTCGAGCCACGCCGGCGAGAGCGCCGGGTCGCCCAGCTCGGGGTGCAGGAGGTGCACGTCGATGCCGTGGCCGGAGCGACGGACCTCGTCGAGCTCGGCGGCGAAGATCTGGTGGTCGGGACTCTGCGCGTAGTGCACGAAGGTGACGCGTCCACGGTGGGTGCGCCGCTGCAGCGAGCGCAGCATCGACATCACGGGGGTGATGCCCGACCCCCCGGAGATCATCACGACGTGCTCGGGCACACGGTCGGGCAGCACGAAGTCGCCCTGCGCCTGCGACAGGTGGACCATCGTGCCCGTCTCCGCGCGCTCGACCAGGTAACGCGAGACGCTCGGCCGTCCGGGGACGTCCCGGTTCGCGCGCAGCGTGATGGTGAAGCGGTCGCCGTGCCGCGAGTCGGGGCTGGAGACGGTGAAGACGCGGGTGGTGCGCCGTGCCCCGTCGATCTCGACGCCGACCTGCACGTGCTGCCCGGCCCGGTGGCCGCGCCAGGTCGAGGTGGGCTGGAGCGTGATCGTCGCGACCGGCGGGTGGCCGGGGACGTCCACCTCGCGGTGCACGTCGACGACCCGGGCGCGCACCTCGTGCGCGGCCCACATCGGGTTCACCTGCTCGAGATAGCGGTCGACGCCGTGGGGAGAGGTGAGGGCGGCGAGGGCTCTGGACCTGAGGAGCGTGCCGGCGATGCTCATGCCTGCCTCCGTGGAATTCAGTGAACGTGTGTTCACTGAACTATCCCCGCGTACCGCCGGTACGGTCAAGAAAACTGCCGGGTGACCCTCCCCACGCACACGCTCCCACCGGTACACCTGTGCACCGGGGGCTAGCATCGACGCATGGCCCAGACCCGGGGTGAGCGCAAGGAGCGCACCCGTCGCGCGATCCTCGACGCTGCCCTGCGCCTGTGCGAGGACAGCAGCCTGGTCGCCCTGTCGCTGCGCCAGGTCGCCAAGGAGGTCGGCATCGTGCCGACCGCGTTCTACCGCCACTTCGACTCCATCGAGGCTCTCGGGCTGGCCCTGGTCGACGAGTCCTTCGTCTCGCTGCGGGCCATGCTGCGCGAGATCCGCCGCGGGGACCCGTCGTACGCCCACATCGTCGACCGCTCGATCACCGTCCTCGTCGAGCACGTCCACCAGCAGCGCGCGCACTTCCTGTTCATCGCCCGTGAGCGGGCCGCCGGCCCCCCGGCCGTGCGGGAGGCGATCCGGCACGAGATCGAGCTGTGCGAGCGCGAGCTCGCGACCGACCTGGCGCGTCTGCCGGGCACCGACGCGTGGTCCGCCGAGGATCTCCGGATCCTCTCGAACCTGATCGTGATGGCGATGGTCGCGACCGCCGAGGCGATCCTGAACGCCCCACCGCGCCCGGACGCCGAGAAGCAGGTCGTCGAGACCGCGCGCACCCAGCTGCGGATGGTGCTGGTCGGCGCGAGGAACTGGCAGTCCCGGTCCTGAGCGATCGGTCCGATCCGCCTCGGGGCGCGGCCCGGTGTGGTGCACTTGCGCGCATGGGCCTCGCGCACGACCTCGGCTACCGCCTGCAGCCCGCCAACCGCTTCCAGCGGCTGGTGCAGGCCGTCGCCGCCACGCGCCCCGGCGCCTGGTTCTTCGCGCGGACCCTCCACCACCTCGACGACCTGGTCGGCCGGTTGACCCGCGGCCGCACCAGCGTGCCCGAGCTGCTGGCCGGGCTCCCCGTCGTCGACGTCACCACCACCGGACGCAAGACCGGGCTCCGGCGCCCGACCCACCTGATCTCGGTCCCTGTCGGCGACACGCTCGCGCTGCTCGGCACCAACTTCGGCCAGCCGTCCACGCCCGCCTGGGTGCTCAACCTCGAGGCCGACCCGCGCGCGACGGTGACCCTCCACGGCACCACCCGCGAGGTCGTGGCGCGGCCCGCCTCGGAGTCGGAGCTCACCGAGGTGCTGGCCAACTCCGCCGGCGTCTACGGCGGCTACCTCAAGTACCAGCAGCGCATCACCGACCGGCGGCTTCGCATCTTCGTGCTCGAGCCTGCGGGCTGACGCCGGTCCTCAGGCGAGGTCGGGCCCGGGACGGACCGTGACGTCCGGGATCGTGGAGTCGGCCGGCAGGTCCAGCACGTGCAGGATCGTTGCGGCGACCGTCCCGGCGTCGCTCCACCGCGCGGCGTCGTAGTCCCGGCCCTCCTGGGCGTGCACCTTCTCCTGCATCGGCGTCGCGGTCCGGCCGGGGTAGACGGTCGTGACCCGGACCCCGTTCTCGAGCTCCTCGCCGCGCAGCGCGTCGGCCAGCGCCCGCAGCCCGAACTTCGACGCGGCGTACCCCGACCACGTGGGGTTCGCCGACAGGCCGGAGCCGGAGTTCACGAAGACCACCGTGCCGCGCGCGACCCGCAGCGCCGGCAGCAGCACCCGGGTCAGCAACGCCGGCGCCGTCAGGTTGACGTCGAGCTGCTGCTGCCACCGGTCGAGGTCGAGCTCGGCGACCGGCGCCAGGTCGACGGCGCCGGCCACGTGGAGCAACGAGTCGACCCGGTCGGGCAGGTCGGCCTGCCCCAGGGTCCGCTCGAGCCCCCGGACGTCGGCGAGGTCGGCGACGAGCGTGCGGGCGCCCGGGTGCTGCTCACGCAGCTCGGAGGCGCGCTCGTCGCTGCGGGCCAGCAGCCAGAGCTCGTCGCCGCGCCCGTGCAGCCGGTCGGCCAGGACTGCGCCGATGCCGGAACCGGCACCCGAGATGACGTGCGTCGCCATCACCGGGTGAAGACGATCTTGCCGAAGACGTCTCCCTCGGCCATCGCCGCGAAGCCGTCGCGGGCCTGCTCCATCGGCAGGGTGCGGTCGATGAGGGGCCGCGCGCCCGACGCGTCGAGGAGCGTCACCAGCGAGGCGAGCTCGGAGCGGGTGCCCATCGTCGACCCGATGACACGCAGCTGCAGGAAGAAGATGCGGGTCAGCTCGGCGTCGTCGAGCTTGGGCCCCGAGGTGGTCCCGGAGATGACGATGGCGCCGCCGGGGCGCAGCGAGCGGATCGAGTGCGACCACGTGGCGCGTCCCACGGTCTCCATCACCGCGTCCACCTTCACCGGCAGCCGGGCCCCGGACTCGTAGACCTCGTGGGCGCCGATCTCCAGGGCGCGCGCCCGCTTGGCCTCGTCGCGGCTGGTGGCCAGCACGCGCAGCCCACCGGCCCTCGCCAGGGTGATCAGCGCGGTGGCGACCCCGCCGCCGGCACCCTGGACCAGCACGGTGTCACCGGCCTTGAGGTTCCCCTGCGTGAAGAGCATGCGGTACGCCGTGAGCCAGGCGGTCGGGAGGCAGGCTGCCTCCTCGAAGGACAGCGACTCCGGCTTGGCGATGACGTTCCCGCGCGGCACGACGACCTTGTCGGCGAACGTGCCCTGGTGCCGCTCCGAGAGCAGCGAGCGCTTCGGGTCGAGGGTCTCGTCACCACCGGTCCACGAGGGGTCGCTGACCACGGCATGGACGAGGACCTCGTTGCCGTCCTCGTCGTACCCCGCGGCGTCGCAGCCGAGGATCATCGGCAGCGCCTCCTCGCGCAGCCCCACGCCACGCAGCGACCACAGGTCGTGGTGGTTGAGCGAGGCGGCCTTGACCGTGACCGTGGTCCACCCGTCGGGGGCGACCGGGTCGGGCCGCTCCCCCACCACGAGGCCTGACAGCGGGTCGTCGGAGGAGAACTTCTCGGCGTAGACGGAGAACATGTCGCCAACCTATCGATCGGGTGTGTGGTCTCGACAAGCTCGACCACCGAACGGGATCACTCGACCACCGAACGGGATCAGCGGCGTGCGACGCCGCCCCGGCGGGCGGCCTCGGCGACCGCGGTGGCCACCGCCGGGCCGACCCGGGGGTCGAACGGCGAGGGGATGACCATGTCCTCGGCCAGGTCGTCGCCGACCAGCTGCGCGAGCGCATCGGCCGCGGCCAGCTTCATGCCCTCGGTGATCGCGGTCGCGTGCACGTCGAACGCGCCGCGGAAGATCCCCGGGAAGGCCAGCACGTTGTTGATCTGGTTGGGGAAGTCCGACCGGCCGGTGGCGACCACCCGCGCGTGCCGGTGTGCGACGTCGGGAAGGACCTCGGGGATGGGGTTGGCCAGGCCGAAGATGATCGCGTCCGGCGCCATCGTGGCGACGTACTCCTCGGGGACCGTGCCTCCGGAGACCCCGATGAAGACGTCGGCACCGACGAGCACGTCGGCCAGGGAGCCCGATCGGTCGTAGTTGTCGGCGGTGTCGACCGCCAGCGCCCGCTTCACCGGTGTGAGGTCACCGCGGGCGGAGTTCAGCACGCCCTTGCGGTCGGTGACGGCGAGGTCCTTGATGCCGGCCTCGAGCAGGATCCTGGCCACGGCCACGCCGGCCGCTCCGGCGCCCGAGATGACCACCCGGGTCGACTCGGCGTTGCGGCCGGTCAGCCGGAGCGCGTTCTGCAGCGCCGCCAGCGCCACCACGGCGGTCCCGTGCTGGTCGTCGTGGAAGACGGGGATGTCGAGCATCGCCTTGAGCCGCTGCTCGATCTCGAAGCAGCGCGGCGCCGAGATGTCCTCGAGGTTGATCCCGCCGAAGCTCGGCGCGAGCCGGGCCACGGTCTCGATGATCTCCTCGACGTCGGTGGTGTCGAGGCAGATCGGCACCGCGTCGACGTCGCCGAACTGCTTGAACAGCACGGCCTTGCCCTCCATCACCGGCATCGCGGCGGCCGGGCCGATGTCGCCGAGGCCGAGGACGGCGGTGCCGTCGGTGACCACGGCCACCGTGTTCGGTACCCACGTGTAGTGCTGCGTCAACGAGGGGTTCGCGGCGATCGCCTCGCAGACCAGGGCGACGCCCGGCGTGTAGGCCAGGGACAGGTCCTCGGGACCCGTGAGGGAGACCGTCGAGCGGGTCTCCATCTTGCCTCCGACGTGCAGGTCGAAGACGGGCTCACCGATGTGCGGATGCGACTCAGCTTCCATGACCAATCTGACTCTCCAGGCGCGCGGCCGTCAGGGACGAGGATGGTCCAGCTCGACGCGGCAAGGGTGGTTCGCGGAACTCGTCGGACCAGGGGATCACCCTGGTGCCAGTGTGGCACAGCACGGCGCACGGCCCCGGGGCCGTCCACGGATGCGAACCCTCAGCCCCGCTGCGGGTTCCGGGGTCCACGAGGACGACCGGGGCGAGGCCAGACCCGGGCCACCACGACCCCGGGGACCTGGTCGTCGGCGACAGCTCCCCGGTGTCGTGAGTCCACCCCTTGGTCGGGGTTGTCGCTGAGCAGCCACCAGGCGCGGCCGCCCGCGCGGGACGTACGCCGCTCGACGGCGCGCTTGACCGCGAGGGTGCCGTCCGGGAACCGGGCCAGCACGAGCGCGCCGGGGCGCACCGTCCCGGCGTACCTCACCAGGAGCAGGTCGCCGTCGCGCAGCGTGGGCAGCATGGAGTCGCCACGCACCCGGGCGAAGCCGAATGGAGGGCGCGCTGAGGGGTACGAAACCTCCCCACGAGGACGACGCGGCACGCGGAGTAGTGTCGCAGTCGATACGACGATCCCCTACACGAGAGGACCACGGATGCTCGCGCGACTGTTCGCTCCAACCGTCGAAGTTTCCGCCCACTGCGACCTGCCCTGTGGCGTCTACGACCCCGCCCAGGCCCGCATCGAGGCCGAGTCGATCAAGGCCATCATCGGCAAGGTCGCGGACAACGACGACCCCGACTTCCGCACCCGCGCGATCCTCATCAAGGAGCAGCGGTCGGAGCTCGTCAAGCACCACCTGTGGGTGCTGTGGACCGACTACTTCAAGCCCCCGCACTTCGAGAAGTACCCGCAGCTGCACACCCTGGTCAACGAGGCGACCAAGCTCGCCGGTGCCAGCGGCACCAAGGGTGAGCTCGACGCGGGCGTGGCCGACCAGCTGCTGGCCAAGATCGACGAGATCGCGGAGATCTTCTGGGAGACGAAGAAGGCCTGATTCCCAGGACACGTGTGACGGGGTCGGCCACCGGGTACAGCACCCGGGGGCCGACCCCCACTAGTCTGCACCGCGAAACCCATTCCCACGGAGGACAACGACGATGTCATTGAGCGGGCCACTGACCGGGCAGACGAGCGGTCATTCCCAGGACCGCGCGGACGTGGAGCTCCGACTCCCCGCCGACAGCGCCTACGTCTCCGTGCTGCGGACCACCACGGCCGGCCTCGCCGCTCGTCTGGACTTCCCCATCGACGACATCGAGGACCTGCGGATCGCCGTCGGCGAGGCGAGCGCGATGGTGCTGCCGGAGGCCGACGACGGCGCCGACCTGCTGTGCCGCTTCTTCATGCACCCGGGGCGGCTCACCGTCACCGTGGGTGTGACCACGGCCCGGAGCGCGCAGCGACCCGACTACGACAGCTTCGCGTGGCAGGTCCTGACGACCCTCGCCACCAGCGCCGCTGCCGACACCGATGACGCACGCTTCACGATCACGCTGACGATGGAGTCCGGCCACCCGGAGCTCGGCCTCTGACATGGCTCTGGACATCACTGGGGAAGACGACGGTGACCGACCCCCGGGCCCGCCATCCGGTGTCGACCTCACCCGCCGGCGCAGCGCGGACCTGTTCGGGCAGCTCCGCGACGAGGACGCCTCGAGCGACAGCAAGGACTACGCACGCGACGAGCTCGTGCACCTGCACCTGCCGCTCGTCGAGCACTGCGCCCGCCGGTTCCGCAACCGCGGCGAGCCCTTCGAGGACCTCGTCCAGGTGGGGACGATCGGCCTGATCAAGTCGATCGACCGCTTCGACGCCGAGCGCGGCGTGGAGTTCTCGACCTACGCCACGCCGACGATCATCGGCGAGATCAAGCGCTACTTCCGCGACAAGGGATGGGCGATCCGGGTGCCCCGCCGGCTCCAGGAGCTGCGGATGCAGATCGGCACGACGACGGCCGAGCTGACCCAGTCGCTGGGCCGCTCCCCCACGCCCCGCGAGCTCGCCGAGAGCATCGGCTGCAGCGTGGAGGAGATCGTCGAGGGGATCGAGTCCAGCAACGCGTACTCGACCCTGTCGCTGGACGCCAGCGACGACAACGAGGACGGCGCGGCCACCATGCTCGACGCGATCGGCATCGACGACCACAACCTCGAGCACGTCGAGATCCGCGAGTCGCTCAAGCCGCTGCTCGACCAGCTCCCACCGCGGGAGAAGAAGATCCTGCTGCTGCGGTTCTTCAAGAACATGACGCAGTCCCAGATCGCCGAGGAGATCGGCGTCTCCCAGATGCACGTCTCCCGACTGCTGAACCGCACCCTCGACCAGCTGCGCGCGTCGCTGGAGGACCCCTCCTGAGCGCTCGCCCAGCGACGCTCAGTGCTCCTCGTTCGGCCGGTCGGCCAGCGCGTCGATGCTCGCGGGGTGCAGGACCCCGGCCAGGACGACGACCGCCACGACGGCCAGCCCGATGGCGGCCCAGGTCCCCTCACCACCGCGCAGGCTCCACGCCAGGCCCAGCCAGATCAGCTGCGCCAGCACGATCGGGCTGCGCGCCCAGGAGTGGCGGCGGCTCACCGCCCAGGCGCAGGCCAGCAGCCCCGCGCCGTACACGACGAAGAAGCCGGCCGTGGTGAGTCCCAGCGCCACCCGGTCCGAGGACAGGCTGGCCAGCTCCAGCACCGCGAGGACGAACATCAGCCCACCCTGGATCGCGACCAGGGAGGCCGCCACGACGAGCGGAGGAGGGGTGTCGTTAGAGTGAGGACTCACGGCGCCAGCGTAGGAGATCGCCCGGGCCCGCCGCAGCGAAGGCCGCGTCAACAGTCGCGGCGTGTGACGCTCGTGACCAAACAGACCCCCGTCAGGCCTTGTTTAACGGTCCAAGAGTTGCCACGCTAGACGACGCGCTCGTGAACGCGTTCACATCATGTGTCGTTCGCTCGTGCCCGCAGGGCTGTGAGAACTCCTGACCTGTCCGGACGTAGAAGGAAAGAGGGATCCCCCAGCCATGGATTGGCGCCACCGTTCCGCCTGTCTCGACGAGGACCCGGAACTGTTCTTCCCGATCGGCAACACCGGTCCGGCCATCCTCCAGATCGAGGAGGCCAAGCAGGTGTGCCGACGTTGCGAGGTGCGCGAACAGTGCCTCGCGTGGGCGCTGGAGGCTGGCCAGGACCACGGGGTCTGGGGCGGGCTCAGCGAGGACGAGCGACGCGCTCTGAAGCGCCGCAACGCCCGCGCCCGCGTCCGCACCGCCTGACCCGACCGGTTCGGGGGCGGCGTCCGGCTCACTCGAGGGGTACGTCGATCGCCGCCCGGGTCCCGTGCCCGCCCGGAGCCGGCCCCACCGCCAGCAGACCACCGAGCTCGGACTCCACCAGGGTCCTGACGATGGAGAGCCCGAGGTTCGTCGACCGGTCCAGGTCGAAGCCGTCCGGCAGCCCCCGCCCGTCGTCCTCGATGCTGACGTGCAGCCGCCCCACCAGCCGCCGCACCGTGACCACGATCTCGCCCCCGGTCGGCTCCCCCGCGGGGTCCGCGGCGTAGCCGTGCTCGACGGCGTTCTGGAGCACCTCGGTGAGGACCATCGCCAGCGCGGTGGCCACCTCGGACGGCAGCACTCCGAAGCGACCGTCCCGCCGCACCCGGACCCGGTCACCCACGGCACTGACCTCGGTGACCATCCGGCCCAGCCGGTCCGCGACCTCGTCGAAGTCGACCTGCTCCTCGACCGCCTGGCTCAGCGTCTCGTGCACGATCGCGATCGAGCCCACGCGGCGCACGGCCTCCTCGAGGGCCGACCGCGCCGACTCCGAGTCGATCCGACGCGCCTGGAGGCGCAGCAGCGCGGCCACCGTCTGCAGGTTGTTCTTCACCCGGTGGTGGATCTCCCGGATGGTGGCGTCCTTGGTCACCAGCTCGCGGTCGCGCCGGCGCAGGTCGGTCACGTCCCGCACCAGGATCAGCGCGCCGATGTGGTCGCCCTGCGGGCGCAGCGGGATGGACCGCACGATCAGCGACGCCTCGTCGGTGCCGATCTCGGTGTCCCGGTGGGCCCGGCCACCCAGCACGGCGCTCAGGGTCTCCTCGTCCGGGCGGCGCCGTGGTGGGACCAGCTCGCGGGTGAGGTCGGCCAGGGACAGCCCCGTCAGGTCCCCGGAGAGGCCGAGCCGGCGGTAGACCGAGAGGGCGTTGGGGCTGGCGTAGACCACCCGGCCCGCCGCGTCCACGCGCAGGAACCCGTCACCCACCCGGGGAGAGTCCGCGTGGTCGCTGCGCTGGCCCGGTGCCGGGAAGTAGCCGTGCGCGATCATCTGGGTCAGGTCCGCCGCGGTCTGCAGGTAGGACAGCTCCAGGCGGCTGGGCGTGCGCACGCCCAGCAGGTTGGTGTTGCGCGCCACGACCGCGATCACGCGGCCGCCCCGCCGTACCGGGATCGTCTCCACCCGCACCGGCACGTCGTCACGCCACTCCGGGTCGCCCTCGCGGACGAGCCGTCCCTGCGCCCAGGCGGCGTCGAGCATCGGTCGGCGACCCACCGGGACGAACGTGCCGACCACGTCGTCGACGTAGGCCGTGGGGCCGGTCGTGGGCCGCATCTGGGCCCCTGCCCAGTAACCCTGGCCCTCGCGATCGGGCAGCCACAGCACCAGGTCGGCGAACGAGAGGTCCGCGATGATCTGCCAGTCCGCCTGCAGGAGCTGCAGCCAGGCCACGTCTTCATCGTCGAGGTCCGTGTGGCTGCGGACGAGCTCGGTCAGCGACGGCACGGGCACAGGTCTACCACCCGGGGACCTCCGGGCGTGTCGCCGCTGGGGCTTTGGCAGGATGTCCCCCATGTCGGGGTCGTACTGGAGTCAGGTTCATGCCGACGGACTCGCGGTCCCCTCGGATCGGCCGCTCGGCGACCTCACCGCGGAGCTGACCCGCATGCTCGGATCCCCGGACCCCGCCCAGCGCGACGGCACGGCGTACCCGACCCTGGCGACCTGGGTCGACCGCGGCGTGTACGACGACCTGCTCGCCGGTCTCGGCGACGGGATGGCCGCCGGCCTGCGCATCGGGGTCGGTGAGGTCGGCACGGACACCGTCTTCCGCCGCAGCTTCTCGGTGCTGGTCCTGGCCGAGTGCATCGCGCGGGACAACGGCCGGCCGCTGCTGCCCGGCGGCAAGATCCTCGAGTGGGGCGACCGCGTCGCCACCTGGCTGCTGCGGGAGCGCGACCTGCGCGGCTTCGTGCCCGGCAAGGGCTGGGCGCACGCCGTGGCGCACGGCGCGGACGCCCTCGGCACCCTGGCCGAGTCGCCGCACGTCTACACCCCCGAGCTGACCGTCGTGCTCGACGTGATCGCCGACCGCGTGCTGCTGCCGGTCGACCGGCTGTTCACCGCCGGCGAGCCGGACCGGCTGGCCCTGGCGACCATGAAGGTGCTGCGCCGCAACCTCGTCCCGCTGCGCGTCCTGGAGCCCTGGATCGCCCGGCTCGCGGCCGCTGCCGGCACCCAGGGGTCCTACGACGACCGCGACCCCTTCCTGGTCGGCGGCAACGCCCAGGCCTTCCTGCGCGCGCTCTACCTGCAGCTGGCAATGGGTCCGAAGCCGCCGGAGGTCCGCACCGACCTGCTGCTGGTGCTCGTCTCGGCGCTGAAGGCGACCAACCCCCATTACCTGTCAGCTACGCCCGAGTAGCCTGCGGGGCATGAGCGACGCGGCGACCCGGACCAGCGACGGCACCGACTCCCCCGAGGAGGCGGAAGGCCCCGAGGGCATGGAGCCCGGGACCCTCACCGGCCACGCCGGCGAGCTCGCGGTCGCCGTCGCCCGCGCGCACGGCGTGGAGACGCTGTTCACGCTGTCCGGCGCGCACGTCTTCCCGATGTACGACGGCGCGGTCAAGGCCGACCCCCCGATGCGCCTGCTCGACGTGCGCCACGAGCAGACCGCCGCGTTCGCCGCCGAGGCGACCGGCAAGCTGACCCGGGTACCCGGCCTGGCCGTGCTGACGGCGGGCCCGGGCGTGACCAACGGCGTCAGCGCCATCGCGCAGGCCCAGTTCGCCGGATCGCCCATGGTCGTCGTCGGCGGTCGCGCCCCGGCGAACCGCTGGGGCAGCGGCAGCCTCCAGGAGCTGGACCAGCCGCCGATCCTCGCCTCGATCTCCAAGCAGGCCCGCACCCTGCACACCGCCGACGACGTGCTCGACGGGATGCACCGGGCGTTCACCGCCGCCCGTTCCTCGCACCGTGGTCCGGTCTTCGTGGACGTGCCGATGAACGAGCTCTTCAACTCGGCCACGGGACCGCTCCCGACCGTGTCCGGCACGCGGGGCGCGGAGCCCGACCCGGAGTCGATCGCCGAGATCGCCGAGCTGCTGGCCGGCGCCGACCGGCCGGTCCTCGTGCTCGGCACCGATGTCTGGGCCGACCGCGCCGAGGTGGCCGCGCTTCGCTTCGTGGAGGCTGTCGGGGTCCCGACCATCACCAACGGGATGGGGCGTGGCGTGGTGCCGGGCGGGCACCCGCTGCTGGTCACCAAGGCCCGCGGCCGCGCCCTCGGCGGCAGCGACCTGGTGGTCGTCGTCGGGACCCCGCTCGACTTCCGGCTCGGGTACGGCGTGTTCGGCGGCGGCGAGGGCCAGA
>Ga0308176_10001529_pt1 | contig 14543 bp, 18 predicted proteins | sample PhyCR2_3_FD_203890 | JGI IMG/M metagenome (GOLD analysis project Ga0308176, IMG submission 203890) | Soil microbial communities from UC Gill Tract Community Farm, Albany, California, United States - DLSLS.C.R2 | ecosystem: Environmental > Terrestrial > Soil > Agricultural land | place: USA...
TCATTCCCCGGGGCTTACGCCGCCGGGCTACTTCCTATCGCCCTGCGGGCTGGCGGAAAAAGATATGTATAAGAGGTTGGCATGAATGCCCGGGCTACGTGGGAAACGAAAAGCCGGCTGAAGCCGGCTCCCTTCGCATAGGGTATGGTTCTCAGGTCCACCTTTTCCCGGAAAAGCGGTGTCCGCCGGCCCCGGCCCGAGGCTCGCGGGCGATCGGCGTGGATAAATCATCGGGTGTGGGTGTCCTTTCACCGGAGGAGCGGCTCTCGAGGCGTACTCCAGACGTTTGCCCTGCCGGGGCTGGCTTGCGCGAGCTCCAAGAGCCGGCTTCAGCCGGCTTTTCGTTTGAAGCGTAGCCCGGGCATTGATGCCCGGGCAGCCTACGGCTCTTCCGGCGGCGTGGCGCGGGGGCTGTCTTCCTTGTGCAGCAGGTCGATGACTTTCTGGAGGGTGGTGAAGCTGAGGTGGCGCGACTCGGCGGCTTGGCGGAGCAGCAGGAGGGAGGCCGTGAGCTCTCTCCGGATGCTCAGGGAGAGGAAGACGTCGGCGCACTGGAGGACGATCTCCTCGGCGTCGTCGAAGTTGCCCTGCTGGAACCAGACGGCGCCCAGCTCCAGCCCCGCGAGCGCCGCCTTGAAGCCCAATCGCGCCTCTTCGAATCCCTGCTTCACCTCGCGGAGAGCCCGGTCGGCCGCATCGAAATCTTTCAGGCCGGCGTAGACGTGCCCTTCCAGCCAGCGGAGCTTCAGAGCGTCTATGCGGCCTTCAGGATGGAGCCCGCGGAGCTGCAAATCGATGAGCGCTTGATGGGCCTCGACGAAGCGCCCGCAGTCGACGAGGCACCAAGCCTGGGACTGAACGGCGGAGAGGACCAGCCCGGGATCGCGCCTCTCGTCGATATCCCTAAGACCCTGCCTCAAGCTGCGGATCGCTTCCTCTGAATTGCCCAGATACCCGGAGAAGATGCCTTGCATGACGAGAGCGCGGCCGGCGAGGTGGTGGTCCCCCTGCCGCCGGTAGACCCATGCCACGAGGGCCAGGGTCTCTCCAGCGAGGTCGAAGCGGCGGCGGGCCGCCTGTTGCGAGGCAAATACGTCGAAGTACCGGGCTCCAAGAAGAGGGTTGAGGGTACCTTGCACGAAAGACTCGACGCCCGGGATCAGGGCGCCCTCGGCGTGGTCGAGCTGGTCGGCCACGCGGTAGGCGTTCGCCAGCTCCGTCCAGGCCCGGCAGCGCAGGTCCGCGGCTTCCTTCGTGCCGATCTCGCCGTCATCAAAGTGGGTCGCCTGCACGACCGCGGCGTGAGCGAGCTGCACCATCTGGAGGGGATCTTCATGGCGGAGAGCCCAGCTCCGCTCCAGGAGCGCCTCGAAGAGGGGGAGCCCCGAGATCTCAGGCGGGGCATCCACGAGCGCCAACAGGCCCCCCGCGGTCAGGATCTGGACGCCCGCCCTCTTGAGCTCTTCCGGCGTCCTGCCGCAAGGCCTTCCGATGCCGAAGAGGGAGAAGACGCGGTCAATCGGCGCGTCGTAGTAGTCCTCGGGGCGGGCGGGAGGAGGGGGGGCCTCGTGGCCCTTGGGGAGGAAGCTGGCGGGGACATACGGCAAGATCACCTGAGCACAGGCTTCGCAGCCGTAAAGCAGGTGCAAGATCACGGCGCGGTCTCGCTGGGGGGAGTTGCCGCCCAGCATGAGCCCTTCCAGCTCCTCTCGAGTCGGGTGGTTATGGACCACGGATCTCCTCCTTGGCCGCGCATTCTCTCATAAGGTGAGCCAAGGTTTCCATCCTGTGGATCACCGGGAGCGGCAGTGGCCTGCCGCCCCCGGCCCGTTCACTTGGCGCCGTTGGGATTGATTGCACTCCCCTCATCCGATTGGGTGCCGGTAGGCGCCGTTGTCCCTGAGCTCGTTCCCCCATTGGGGTTGATCATCCCTCCCTCTTTCTCCTGCCCCCGTCCCGGCTTCTCAGGAGCTGCTCCCGGCAGGAGGCCGGCGAGCCAGCTCCAGGCCCGCTCCCAGGAGCCGGCGAGGGGGAGCTTCCAGGGCTGGACGGCGGCGTGGGACGGGGAGGGGACGGCCAGGAAGAGGGCCGCCAGCAGGGCGGCCGTGGCCAGGACGATCCGGTTCCGTTGCGACATTTCGAGCGCCTCCTCAGCCCGTGGAGCGGTCCTGGAGCCTGGATGGCCCGGGTGCCCGCGGGACGATTTCCTCCAAACCGAAAGTGCCCCGGATCTCGCAAAGAGGGGCTGCAAGTCTTCCGTTTACACGCTGTGATTCTTCCTTTTCTTTTTACGAGAGTCGATTCCCCGAAGGCGGGTTTTCACTCCGCCGGCCAAAACGAGAGATCGCCGGGAGAAATGAAATCATCTTGTCTCCTGGAATCGATCGAGGTGGATCAAAACTAGAGGTCAACTGGAAACATGGAGATCTTCGTTGACACATAGGAATCAAGCGGCGACCATATGGGTCCATGAGCGAGCCAACGAGACAGCGTAAGTCGCCGCAAGAGTCAGTGAGGAAGCAGATCGGGAAGGCCATCGCCAAGGCGCGACGGCGCCAGAGGTGGTCGCAGAGCGAGCTGGCGCGGCGGCTGGAAACGTCGCGGGAACGGCTGAGCCGATGGGAGCGCGGGCTGCACGTCCCCAGCTTCGAGGATCTGGCGCTGCTGAGCGAGATGCTGGGGATCCCCGCCTGGGAGCTCGGGCTCTGCGACGCGCCGGTGGAGGCGCTCTCCGCGGTGGAGCTGCTGGAGCTGGCCCGTTCGTTCACGACGATCGGCCGGCTGCTGAAGCCCTGGTTGGACCGGCTGCGCGCGGAGGGGGGAGATGGCAAGGTCTTCCGGCGTCATGAAGGCGCCGGAGTTTCAGAAAGGAGTCGTCCATGACGACCTATGAAGGGGTGTCTCAAATCGTGGAAGTGGTTGTGAAGCAGGTGTGGGACGGGATCGGTGAGCGGATCATCTCCGGGCTGAAGCCGGAGCGGGTGCAGGAGTGGCTGGCCGCGCATCCGGAGTGGCGCCTGGATGCGTCGGGAACGGTGCTCCAGCGCATCCGGAGCTTCCCGTCGGGCGTGGCGGCGGCGCACTTCGCCTCCTTCGTGTCGGGGCTGGCGTCGTCGTCGGCGCTGCCGGCGCTGCTGAAGGTGATCGGCGACACCGTCCACATCTCCCTGTGTCCGCCGCAGAGCCAGGGTCAGAGCCAGGCTCCGCTCACCGAGACCGTGCTCCATCTCGCCGACCACATCGGGTGAGCGGCGGAGCCATCCAGAAAGGAGGGAAATCATGCCCAAGATCACAGCTCAGGCGAAGGTCTTCCGGGACTGGGAGGCCGTGCTCGGGGCCACCGTCCAGAACGCGGCTCAGTTGCCGGGGTCCGATGCCCTGAAGGCGGACCTCGAAGCGCTGCTGGCCCAGGCGAGGGACCTCAAGGTCCAGCAGGAGAGCCATACAGGGAGCCGGCTCGTCGCCACCCAGCAACTGGACAAGGTCATCGACGCCGGACGGGAGGCGGCGCGCAAGCTCCGGGCCTTCGCGGTCGTCCACCTCGGCACGGCGAACAAGGCGCTCTCGCAGTTCGGAGTGGCGCCGCGCCAGCGCCGGGGGAAGAAGAAGCCGGCGGACTCGCCACAGCCCACCGTGGGCGGTGCGCAGACTCCGGCTCACAACCAGACCGAATCCGCGCCGCAAGCGCAAGGAAAGGAAGGGACTCATGTCTAAGCCAGACACCAGAAACAAGCTCGCCGTGATCCTGGCCCGCTGGGAGCTCCTCCTGGCCGCCGCCGAAGCCAACCAGGACGACCTGTGCGCGTTGGAGCACTACCGGGCCCAGCTCAAAGCCGCTCTGGAGGACACCCGGGCGGCACACGAACGGAAGCTCGGCCATGTGGCGGCAGCTCGCCAGGCGACCCAGGAGGTCCGGGCTCTGGTCCGGCTCGGCCGCGACCTGGCGGCCCAGCTCGAATCCGGAGTGCGGCTCCTGTATGGGAGGCGGAACCCGAAGCTTCGCGAATTCGGGGTGAAGCCGCTCCTTCCCCGGGCGAGGAAGAAGGCCGTCCCGAGGTGCGCGGTGCAAGGGTGCCCCCTGGAAGCCTCTGCCACCGCTAAGTAGTCAGTAGGCCTTTCGGGGTCCGGGGGCGTGGTTGCGACACGCCCCCGGAGTTTTCCAGGGAGCGCGTCGATTATACTCCTGATCTGTCAGGTCCCGCCCTGTATACTCCACCGCCGTGAGCCCCGCCCGCCGCCCGCCCCTGGACCTGCGCCTCGGCATTTTCTTCCTCTGGCTCGTGGTGCTGGTGCCGCCGCTGGTGTTCGCGCCGGTGGCCAAGGAGTCGTTCCGGCAGCCGAAGCTCCTCGCCGCCGAATGGCTGGCCCTGGCCTCTCTCGCCTGCCTCGCCTGGGGGCTGGCGCGGGTCGAGCGGGTGGGCCTCGCGGACCTCTGGCGGCCGGCCGCCGCGCGGATCGTCCTGCCCATCCTCGGAGTGGCGACGCTGGGGCTCGCCTTCACGAGCCATCCGTTCCACGTCCGCGAGGCGCTGATCGACCTCTGGATCGGGGCCGCCGCGCTGGTGGGGTGGAGCGTGGCCCTGCCGGCCTCCCGGCTGGAGCGCCTGCTGCGCGGGCTGCTCTGGCCGGCCTTCCTGCTGGCGCTGCTCGGCATCGTCCAGTACCACGGCGTCTGGCAGCCGCTGCGGCTCGCGTCGATCGAGGCCGGCTCGCGGCTGGCCATCACCTCGCTCGCCGGCAATCCCGGCGACCTTGGGGCCTTCCTCGTCCTCCCCTGCCTGGTGGCCCAGGACCTCCTGCGGCGGCGGACCGAATGGAGCCCCGCCACCTGGGGCACGGCGCTGGCGCTGGCGGTCTCCGTCTATGCCCTGCTGCTGACCCAGACCCTCGCCGCGGTGGCCGCGCTCCTGGCCGGCAGCCTTCTGCTCTGGGGCACCCGGATGCCGCGCCGCCGGGCCGCCCTCCTTCTCGCCGCCGGCGCCGTGGCCGGGGCCCTGCTGGTCGCCGGGGTGCCCCCCCTGCGCGGGCGGGTGGTGGAGAAGTGGCGGGAGATGGCGCGCGGGAACTGGAATTCCGTGCTCTCCGGCCGCTTCGACGGCTGGCGCACGGCGCTCTGGATGCTCGAGCGGCATCCGCTCGCCGGTGTCGGCCAGGGGGCCTATCAGGCGGAGTTCGCGCCCGCCAAGCTGGCCCTGATCGACCGCGGCGCCGTCTTCTTCCCGGGCCTGACCCAGGGGAGCGCCTTCGACAACGCCCACAACGAGATCCTGGAGTCGGCGGCGGAGTGGGGGATCCCCGGGCTGCTGGCCCTCGGATGGGGGCTGTGGGTGCTGCTGGGGGCCCTGCGCCGGAAGACCGGAGATACCGCCGGGGCGCCGGAGGACCGGGCCCTGGCCTGGGCGGGCACGGCGGCGCTCGCCGTGCTCTCCCTGGTCGACTTCCCCTTCCGGGTGGCCCTGGTGGGCTTCCCCGCCCTCCTCTTCCTGAGCTGGGCATTGCGGCGGGCGGAGGAGGCGGCGTGAAGGGGCGGACCCTGGCTGCGACTCTCGCAGTCCTGCTCCTCCTGGCGCTGGCCGGCCAGACCGTCCGCTGGCGCGACCGCATGACGGCGAGCCGCCTGCTGGCCAACGCCGAGGCGCTGACCCTGGGGGTCGCCGCCGGCCAGATCCCGCCCGGGGCCCTGGCGGACAACCTGGCGGCGCTGCGCCGGGCGGCGGCGCTCGATCCCGTCCAGGTGGGCATCCCGATCGCCCGCGGCAGCCAGTACCTCCTGCTGGGCCGCGCGGAGCCGGCCGAGCAGGCCTACCGGGAGGCGCTGCGGCTGGAGCCCAAGTCGGAGATCTACCTCGACCTCGGACGGGCGCAGTGGCTGGCCGGCCGGAGGGAGGAGGCCCTGCGCAACTTCGAGCTGGCCGTGCGGCTCGATCCCCGGCTCGTCCGCGCCCTGCCCACCGGGGCGTCCGGAGCGCCATGACCGCGCGGGAGCCCCATCCCGGGGTCTTCGAGGCCCTGCGCGGCCTGGCCCGCGAGGGCCCGGTCGAGGTGGTGGTGCGCGGCGGCTGCATGGCCCCCCGTATCGCCGACGGCGAGCGCGTGCGGGTGGCCGCGGCCCGCTTCTATCTTCCCGGCGACGTGGTGGTGTTCCGCGCCGCGGACGGCCGCCTCCTGGTCCACCGCCTCCTCGGCTACCGCCCTTGGGGCGGCGGGCTCGCCCTGGTGACCCGCGGCGACTCCTGCCCCGTGCACGACGCTCCCGTCCCTCGCGCCGCCGTGCTCGGCCGGGTGGCGGATGCCGCTCCCACCTTCCTGGGGCGGCTGCGCGCCGCCTGGCGCTTCCTGGGCCTCGTCCTCCGCCGGCGATGAGCTTCGGCGCCGGCTTCCTCCGCCATCCCGACCTCTTCCCGGCCCGCCGCGCCGGCGAGCCCTGGGGGGACCGCGCCGTGGCCCTCGACGTGGCCGGCGGCCCCTACCTCCTCTCCGGCCTCGCCGCCACCCAGGAGGAGGCGCTGCGCCGCCGCTTCGGCCCCCTGTGCGGGACGGCGGAGGCCGGGGGGACCGCCACCCGGGTCTTCCGGGCCCCGGCCGCCGACTTCCTGCCGATCGACACCCGCGGCTGGGAGTACACCCTCGATCTCGATCCCGCCCCGGACGCCCTGCGCGTCGCCGGCCTCCGCCTGATGGCCCGCCTGGATTGGACCCCCGCGCTCGCCGGCGCTCTCTGGACCCCGGAGACGGCGGGGGAGGAGTGGGCGTCGGTCTGCGAGAACTACCTCCGGCTGCTGACCGCCCACCGGCTCCTCGAAGAGGGGGGCGCGCTTCTCCACAGCGCGGGGGTGAGCGACGGGGAGTCGGCCTGGCTCCTCCTCGGCCCGTCGGGCGCGGGCAAGACCACCGCCTCCCGGCTCTGCCTGGCGGGAGGGGGGACCGTCCTCTCGGACGACCTCAACGCCGTGCTGTTCGGCGAGGGGGGGGCGCGCCTGCGGAAGCTCCCCTTCACCGGGGACCTCGGCGAGCGGGCCGGCGGCGGCCCGCGGAGCGTCCCCCTGCGCGCCGTGCTGCGGCTGGCCCAGGGGGAGGAGGAGGGGCTGCGCCCCCTCTCGCCGGCGGCGGCCCTCGCCAGCCTGGTGGCCGCCGCCCCGTTCGTCAACCGCGACCCCTTCCGGCGGGAGGCGCTGCTCGCCGTGCTCGAACGATTGGCCCGCGCGGTCCCCGCCTGGGAGGTGACGTTCTCTCGGGAGGGGAGGCTCTGGGCTATACTCCAATCCATACCCCCATGATCGCCATCACCCCAGCGACCGTCCTCCAGAGGCGGTCCGACGTGCGCTACCGCCGGATAGAGGGGGAGGCGGTGGTGCTCCGCCAGTCCGCGGCCGAGGTGCTGGTGCTCAACGAGGTCGGCGCCTCGGTGCTCGAGCTGGCCGACGGCGAGCTCTCCGTGGGGGAATGGATCGACGCCCTGGCCGGCGAGTACGACGGGGATTCCGCCTCGCTCGCCCGCGACGTGCTCGCCTTCGCCGCCGAGCTCGCCGAGGCCGGCCTGCTGGAGCCGGTCGCCGGGGGGCCCGAGCCGTGAGCCTCGCGCGGGTGGTCGCCTCCGCCTGGCGGGAGAACCTGCTGTTCTCCGTCCTGCTGGAGCTGACCTACCGCTGCAACCTCGACTGCTTCTTCTGCTACAACGATTTGGGCCTGCGCGGCGAGCCGCTCTCCCGCGAGCAGTACCTCCGCCTCCTCGCGGACCTGCGGGAGATGGAGGTGATGAACCTCACCCTCTCGGGAGGCGAGCCGCTCGCCCATCCGGACTTCCTGGCGCTGGGAGCGCGGGCGCGGGAGCTCGGCTTCGTGGTGCGGATCAAGTCGAACGGCCACGCCCTGCGCGGCGAGCTCGCCCGCCGGGTGCGCGACGAGGTCGATCCCTTCCTGATCGAGGTGAGCCTCCACGGCGCCACCGCCGCCACCCACGACCGCCAGACCCGCGTGCCGGGGAGCTTCGAGCGCCTCCTCGCCAACCTCCGGGAGCTGCGGGAGTTGGGGTTGCGGGTGAAGCTCAACAGCACCCTCACCCGCTGGAACGAGGGGGAGATCGAGGGGATGTTCGCCCTCGCCGATTCCCTCGGCCTGCCCCTGCAGGTCGACCCGGAAGTGACGCCGCGCGACGACGGCGGCCGCGAGCCGCTCCAGGTGGCCCCCAGCCCCGAGGGGGTGCTCCGCCTCTTCCGCCTGCAGTTCGCGCGCGGGAGGGCGGCGGAGGAGGGGCGGCCGGAGGTCCGGGTGGCGCGTGGCGGCGACGACGGAACGGTCCCCACGCCGGTCCACAAGCATTGCGGCGCGGGCTCCTCCGGGATCGCGATCGATCCCTTCGGCAACGTCTACCCGTGCGTGCAGTGGCGCCGGCCGGTGGGCAATCTTCACGAAAAGGGGATCGGCGAGATCTGGCGCGGCTCGGCCGGGCTCGCCGAGGTGCGCGGCCTGACCGTCCAGGTGAAGGAGCGGATCGGCGCCGAGGGGCCGGGGAGCCACCTGCTCAACTTCTGCCCCGGCTCGGCCGCCGCCCACGCGGGGAGCTCGCTGGAGCTCTACCCCGCGGCGGTGCAGCGCCGGGAAATCCTGGAGCAGGTGATGGTGGAAGAGGAGAAGAGAACGCTGCTGCCGGTGGTACGATGAACGCCTAGGACGAGATCGGTCCCGACGGGCAGAGACCGGGGTTTCCCTTGGCGGGAGGAGAGGGCGCGCACACCGCCGCGACCGCCTCGAGCGGCTCGCGCGAGAGGATGCGCGGCCGCTCCCAAGGACGCTTCGCGTGCGCGCCCGCCGCTCCTTCCGGGGTCTGGGGCTTCGAGGGTCTGCTTTGCATTCCTCTTCTTCTCAGACGCTCCATCGAGGCTCGTGCGACGAGCGATTCCTCATTTCTACTTCCAGGTGAGCCTAAGCCCGTACGGCGGATGTGTCAAGCCGAGCCCTGGAGCGGGATATCTCAATATTTAAGGCTATTTAGCATCTACCCGGCCACAGTGGGCGATTTTACATAGACATTCTTCGAAAAGCTGGCGCATCTCCTAGGGAATCGAGCCAAGGAAGGGCGGGTCGCGGCCCGAGCTCATTCTGGCCTGCCTCTTGCACTAGGAGTTGATCGGCTTGGATCAAGGCACACCCGCCGCGAGGCGGGGCCGCAAAGCCAGGGGTCTCCCGCCGAGATCGCCCGGTCGCCGAAAAGCCCTCGAAGCACACGTCGTCACGCGTAGCTCACAAGGGGGCAGTCTTCATGGTGCCGGGTCTCGTTTCACCGCTTTTTCTCCCTTCCAGCCGAGCCCCATAGCGGGATCGCACAGGCTGTCCCAATAGCATTTTTATGACTGAGAAAACCGATTGGAACCACTTACCAAAGGAGATCTGCCATGAATTTCCATCGGAAGCTGACCTTACTGATTCTGGTGCTGCTGGCCTTCTCGGCCGTCGCCGCCAACGCCACCGCTCTCGCGCCGTTCATCGACCTGCAGCAGCAGGGGCTCACGATGTCCCATGACGGCAAGGGGCTCTGGAATTGGGGGGGCGGGCCGGTGAATCTGACCGTGAACATCGCCGGCCCGGTGCGCTTCGCCCTGCTCTACTGGGCGGGCCGCGAGCGGCCCTGCACGCTCGACGCCAGCGGCACCACCTGCCCGTACACGCAGCCCTACAAGGACCAGGTGATGAACTTCAACGGCACGCCGCTCACCGGCACCGTGATCGGCGACGAGACCCAGCCGGTCAGCGCGGGCGGCCCGATCCTCAACATCGGGTATTACGCTGACGTCACGGGCATCGTCTCCGCGGCGGGCACGGGCTCGCAGACCTTCACCTTCTCCGACGGCGATACCGCGAGCAACCTCTGGCGGCTCGACGGCGTGGGCCTGCTCGTCGCCTACCAGGACGGCACGGACCTCAACACCTATCGCATCCTCGTCCAGGACGGCCTGGACTTCGCCTACGGTGACGACCCCACCCCGGGCGAGAACCGCGTGACCACCCCGGTGGTCTTCAATCACGGCACCAACTTCTCGGACCGCGCGGCCGACCTCCTCCTCTTCGCGGGAGACGGCGACGCCAACCGTCCGGACAACACCACGATCAGCAACAACCCGACCCAGTACAACATCCTGAACTCGCTCCAGGGGCCGGAGTACAACACCATCCCCCTGTCCATCAACATCCCCTCCGGCGTCGGCACCACCACGGTGCAGATGAACTCGGCGCCGGCCGGCCAGAACCCCGACTCGCTGCTCTGGCAGGTGGCGGCCCTGCGCGTCCAGCAGCTCGACATCGCCGGCGCGACCTGCCCGGCGCGCGTGATCGCCGGACCCCCGACCCAGCTCCAGGTGACGGTCTCGGATCCCCAGACCGGCCTCCAGAGCATCGTGGTGACCCAGTCGGACAACGCCGACACGCCGGTGCCGCCGTTCACCGTCGGCACCACCGATCCGGTGACCATCACCGCCACCAAGATCGATCAGTCGCAGTCCGCCCACGTCACCATCCAGGTGACCGACCTGGCCGGCAACGTCGTGACCTGCGATCCGATCATCACGCTGGTCCAGCGCAGCACGAAGAACGATCCGCAGTCGAGCCGCACCCGGGTGTCGCAGGCGGAGAACAAGATCCAGATCATGAACGGCGAGCCGGGTCTCCGCACCTTCACCGCCCTGGTCAACGGCGTCACCTTCAAGGTGACCGGCCTGCGGAACAACGAGGTGCGCACGCTCGACATCTCCTCGGCGATGCGCCCGGGCACCAAGAACATCATCTACGTCAAGGGGCATGGCCCGCAGAGCGCCTCGGCCACGGTGGTCATCTCGGATGGCAGCGTCCAGTAGACGGCACGAATCTTGAAATAACACCCGGCGTACCCCCCGGAGGTCGTATGCCGGGCGCCTTTCAACAAAGAGGAGCGTTCCATGGTCAAGAAGGCGTACAGAAAACCGTCCCTGCGGCGACTCGGCCTGCTTCGTCAGGTCACACGCTTCAGCTTCTAGCCAGCCGCATCGCCCGGCAGCGGATCGCCGGCGGGGCCCTTTCCGGGGTCTCGCCGGCTTCTCTTTGTAGGACTGGGGCTCGACGAGCCCGAAGGGAGGCCGATGATTGGACCGCAGAGCCGTCCCCGGCGGCGGGAGCGGGTGCTCACTCAGACCGCGGCCGGCACGCTGGTCCTGCTGGACCTCGACGGCGGGCAGTACTACTCCCTCGACGAGGTGAGCGCCCGCGTCTGGGAGCTGTGCGACGGCGAGCACGGCGTCGGCGGGATCGTGGAGGCGGTCAGCGCCGAGTACGACGCCCCGGCGGAGACAATCTACGAGGACGTCCTGGCCTTTCTCGAGGAGATGCTGGATGAGAAGCTCCTGGTGGTCGAGGTCGCGTGAGACCTTCTTCGCCGTCCGCGTGATCCTCTTCGCGGCGCTGGTGCCCCTGCTGCTCCGGCTCCGCAAGCTCCCCGACCTCCCCTCCTGGGTCGAGCCCCGGAGGCGGCCCCTGCCGGCGCCGGACCCGGAAGAGATCGCGGCCCTGACCCAGCGGATCGACGAGCTGCTCGTCGCCGGCCGGCCGGCGGTCCGCACCGGCTGCATGGTGCGCGGCCTCACCCTCTACCGCTTTCTCCGCCAGGCGGGCGCGGACGTCTCCCTCCGCTTCGGCGTCGGCACCATCCGCGGCGACTTCGCCGCCCACTGCTGGATCGTCTATTGCGGCGAGCCCCTCGCCGAGACCCACGATCCCCGGCCCCTGTTCACCGAGACCTGGAAGATCGAGCCCTCGGGGGAGACGGCGTGACCGACCGCGCCTACCTTCTCCACGGCGTCCGTCTCGGCGTGCTCGCCACGGGCGAGGGGGAGCGGGCCGCCTCCGGGGTCCACGCGCGGCTGGCCGGCCTGCCGCTCGACGGCGGTCCCCCTTACGACGTCACCTTCGAGATCCAGGCCGGCGACGGCCATGAATTCGACCGCCCGGGCGCGGCGCGGCCCGTCTACGATCCGCCGCTCGGCGAGGTGGTCTACGAGGATGCGGAGGACCGGCTCTTCATCGGCTACGGCCCCCGCCTGCGGGTGCTCTGCGAGCCGGACCGCGGCCGGGCGCGCGCCTCGGCCGCCGGGATGGAGGAGGAGGACCTGTGGTCCCTCTCCCATCCGCTCTTCACCCTCCCCCTGGTGGAGCTGCTGAAGCGCCGCGGCCTCTACGGCCTGCACGCCGGGGGCGTCTGCCGGCAGGGGAAGGCCCTGCTCCTGCCCGGCACCAGCGGCGCGGGCAAGTCGACCCTCACCCTCGCGCTGGCGCGGGCCGGATTCGGCCTCCTGGGGGACGACACCCTCTTTCTCGCCCGCCGGCCCGGAGAGGGACCGCCGCGCGTCCTCGCCTTCCCGGACGAATTCGATCTCACCGACCAGACCGTGGAGCTCTTCCCCGACCTCGCCCCCGCGCTCGGCGAGCCGCGGCTCGCGGGGTGGCGCAAGCGGCAGGTGCGGGTCGAGCGGGCCTATGGGACGCCGGTGGTCTGGGAGTGCGCTCCGGCGGTACTGGTCTTCCCCCGGGTGGCGGGCGTGCGGCACAGCGAGCTTACCCCCTTGAGCCCGGGCGAGGCCCTGCTCGAGCTCGCCCCCAACGTGCTGCTGACCGAGCCCCGCTCCTCCCAGGCCCATCTGGACGCCCTGGCGGAGCTGGTGGCGGCGAGCGCATGCTTCCGCCTGGCGACCGGCACCGACCTGGAGGAGGCGGTGCGGATCGTGGGGGAGCTGCTGCCATGACCCGCGAGGACCGCCTGCTCTGCCTCTGCGCCCGGCAGGACTTCCTCCCCGGGCACCGCCAGGCGGTCGAGGACCTCTGCCGTGGCGCCGCCGTCCGCTGGGACCGCCTGGCCGCGGCGGCGGAGCGGCACGGGGTGCTCCCCATCGTGGGGGCCAACCTCCGGAAGTGCGACGCCGGCCTGCCGGAGGCGCTGGCGGCCCGCTGCGAGCTCGCCGTCCTCGAGAACGCGGCGGTCCGCGAGCGGGACGCCGACCGCTTGGCGGCCGGGCTCGCCCGCCTGCGCGAGGTCGAGCTGGAGGCGATGCTGCTCAAGGGGGCGGCCCTCGCGCTCTCCATCTACGCGGAGCCCTGGGTGGTGACCTCGCAGGACATCGACCTCGTCCTCCGCCCGGGGCCGGGTTGGGAGAAGGGGAAGGGGGAGGAGAAGAAAGTCCGCTACGCCCTTTATACGAACGGCGTCGAGTGCGACCTCGAGACCCACCACGACGTCACCATGAACGGCGTGCTGCCGGTCGACTTCCCGCGCGTCTGGCGCGAGGCGCGGCCGGTCCGCTTCCGGGGCGTGCCCGCCTGGACGATGTCCCCCGAGGACCTGCTGATCTCCCTCGCCGTCAACGGCTGCCGCAAGCGCTTCCGCCTCAAGGGGCTGTTCGACGTGGCCGAGACCCTGAGGCGAGGGGAGGCCCTCGACTGGCCCCGGCTGGGCGTCCTGGCGCGCGAGGGGCATTGCGAGGGGATCGTCTTCGCGGCCCTGGTGACGGCTCAGGGTGCGCTCGGCGCCGGGCTGCCGGCGGGATCGCTGGAGTCCCTGGGGGTCGCGCCGGTCCGGGCGGGGCTGCTGCGGTCCCTGATCCGGGGCTTCCTTTCCGCCGCCCCCTTCACGGGGCGCTCCGGGCGTCCCCTGGCCCTGGCCCTCGCCTACGCGAGCCTCCGCCCGGCCGAGGCCTGGCGGTCCGTCCGCTACAGCCTGACCCATCCGCCCAAGCACAAGGGGGAGGACCCCCACGCTCCGGCGCAACCGGTGCCGGCGGGGCCATAGGGCTCGTTTCGCCGCAGCCGCGCACCGCAGAGGGTAGGGGTGCAACGCATCCCGCTGGCTCCAAGGGGGAACAATGATGAAAGAGAACACGATGAAGAAGCTCGCCCTGCTCCTGCTGCTGCTCGCCGCGCTCGTCGTGGCCCTGCCCGCCCTGGCCTCGCCCCCGCAGTGCACCTGCGGGTTCTGTACGCTCAACGGCGGCACCACGAGCTGCACGATCGTCTCCCCGTCGGGCAACACCGTGGTCACCTGCGGGTACTACTACCCCCATTACTGCGAGGGGCCCGCATAGACGCAACCCTCCGCCAGGGCAGGCCGTACAATGAGAGCCATGGCGCGCAACGACGCCCTCATCGCCGAGAAGCGGCGGATCCTCCAGCTCGAGACGCTCTACGACCTGGCGATCGCGCTCCACGCGCAACGCCCGGAGCAGGAGCTGGTCGATGAGCTGCTGCAGAGGGTCTGCGCCGTGCTCGATCCGGCGGCGGCTGTGGCGGTCACCCGCGACGCCTACGGCGGGGCGCGCGGGGTCGCCTCGGTCGGCTGGCTGGACGACCTGCCCACGGGGGATGCCCTGCTGGCGGCCCCGATCTGGCGCGAGCTGCTGACCGAGGGGCACACGCTCGTCCGCGCGGGCGGCGAGCTGGCCGGCCGCCCCTATGAGCAGCTCCTCGCCGCGCCGCTCTCCTACCGCGGTGTCTTCCTCGGCTACGTCGCCGTGCTCGACAAGGAGGTCCGG
>Ga0308176_10001530_pt1 | contig 14542 bp, 7 predicted proteins | sample PhyCR2_3_FD_203890 | JGI IMG/M metagenome (GOLD analysis project Ga0308176, IMG submission 203890) | Soil microbial communities from UC Gill Tract Community Farm, Albany, California, United States - DLSLS.C.R2 | ecosystem: Environmental > Terrestrial > Soil > Agricultural land | place: USA...
AGCTGATGACGGTGCAGGCGGGCGTGCTTCAGACGCAGTCCTCGCCCGGCGTCGTGGGCAACGGCTTCGTCGTGAACGGCAGCCGCAATACGGGCGTCAATTTCCTGCTCGACGGCGCCACCAACACGAACTCGTATCAGAACTATAGCGGCGAGTTCCCGAACCCGGATGCCATCGAAGAATTCGGCATGCAGACAAATAACTTCAGCGCCGAATACGCGAACGCGACCGGCGCGGTTGTCAGTGTCGTGACCAAGTCCGGCACCAACCAGTTCCACGGCTCGGCGTTCGAATTTCTGCGCAATGGCGCTTTGAACGCCCGCAATTTCTTCGCAGCCACGACGGACTCGTTGAAGCGCAACCAGTTCGGCGGCACATTCGGCGGCCCCATTGTCAAAAACAAGCTGTTCTTCTTCTTCGCCGCCCAGGGCACCACGGTTCGCAGCAACCCGGTGGTCACCAAGCAGTTTCTTCCGACGACGGCGATGCGGACCGGCAACTTCTCGGCGATCTCGAAGCAGCTCATCGATCCGGTGACGGGCGCCGCATTTCCGGGCAATCGGATTCCCGCTTCGCGCCTGAGCCCCGTCGCGCTCGCGTTCCTGAAGTATCTGCCCGACCCGGGTACGGTGGACGGGTCCCGGCTTTTCGGAACGCCGGTCATCAACAGCCAGAAGGAATACACGGGCAAGGTGGACTGGATGGTAGGCAACCATCGCGTGACGGGCAAGTACTTCTACAACAACTTCACTCAGCCGTTCACCGGAAATGTGCAGGACTACGCGACCATGACCGGCGCCGGCGTCGCGCGTTCCCTGCAGCCCTATCAGCAGATCTCTCTCACGGACGTTTACACCATCACGCCCTCCGTCCTGAACAGCTTCACTTTCGGTTTGCGCCGCGATCGCCAATTTAACGATTGGGGGAGCGTCAAGCTGCCGCTGAACTTCCAGCAGGCCGGCGTACAGGGCATCGCGGTGCCGGACCCCTCATCGGTCTACATCAGCATCTCGGGCGGGTTCACAGCGCGTCCGGGCTGGCAATACGACCTGCATGAGGACGATCTCCAATTCACCGACACTGCGACCTGGATCCACGGCCCGCACGAGTTCAAGTTCGGGGCCGAATACATCCACACTTCCAATAGCATCAAGAACGAGTTTCGGCAGATGGGCCAGTTCACTTTCAACGGATCCCTCAGCGGCAACGCCATGGCCGACTACATGCTCGGCGACGTCTACCAGTTCTGGCAGGGCGGCGGTGAATACAAGGAGCTTCGCGAAAACCGCTTGGGCTTCTTCGCCCAGGACAACTTCCGTGTCACTTCGAAGCTGACTCTGAACCTCGGTTTGCGCTGGGACCCGATGTTCCCGCCGCAGGACGATCTCGGCCGGGTCGAATGCTTCGTGCCGGGCAGCAAGTCGCAACGCTTCCCGAATGCTCCGCTCGGCTACCTGCTCGCCGGCGACACCGGATGCCCGCAAGGCGGCTTCAACTCCTACATGGCGGAATTTGCACCGCGATTCGGGTTCGCCTACCGCTTGGGCCAGCGTACGGTAATTCGCGGCGGCTTTGGCCTTTTCTGGAACCCGCTGTCGACGATCCAGTACAACACCTTCGTGGATTCCGCGCCGTTCAGCGACCAGGTTACGCTCTACGGAGTATCGTTTTCAAACCCCTACGCCGGCTTTGTGAACCCCTTCCCGCAGGCATATGCGCCGTACTCGCCTCCACGGGATGTCACGTTCCCGGTTCCGCTGGGGCAGTTCGGCGTGTTCGTTCCCGGCTGGCGCCCCAGCTATCAGCAGAGCTTCAACTTCACGGTCGAGCGTGAGGTGGTGCGAAACACCGTCGTGCGCGGCAGCTACATCGGCAATCAGGGACGGCACCTCTCGTATGTCACGGATGTAAATTACGCCCGTTACATTCCGGGCAACAGCACGGTGGCGAACACCCAGCAACGTCGGCCGCTCGCCGATTTCGGCGAAGTATTGAATTCGCCTTCGGATGCCACTTCCAGCTATAACGCCCTGCAACTGTCGGTGGAGCGGCGGGTAGCCCAGAGCTTTTCCTTCGAAGCGAGCTACACCTGGTCGAAGTCGCTGGACATTGGATCGATCGACGCTGAACCCGGCCAGGGCACACCGCTCATTCCGACGAGCCTGAGCGCCAATCGCGGTCCGTCGGATTTCGACATTCCCCACCGCCTGGTGTCATCGTACGTGTGGTCGCTGCCCAGATTGACGACAAGCAGCGCCCTTGTCCGGAACACGATCGGGGGCTGGGAGACCACCGGCATTCTGACAGTCCAGAGCGGCTATCCGTTCACCGTCGTCTCGGGCCAGGACAATTCGCGTAGCGGCGACGGCGTGGATCGCCCCGATCTCATCGGCAATCCCTACCTCGACACCAGCCGGCCCAATGGACAGCTCATCAAGGAGTATTTCCGTACCGCGGCCTTCACCGCGAATCGTCTGGGCACCTTCGGCACGTCTCCACGCAATCTGTTGCGCGGCCCCGGCCTGGTGAATCTGGACTTGGGACTGATGAAGAACTTCTCGCTCAAGGAGCGCGCCGCTTTGCAGTTCCGGGCGGAGGCGTTCAACGTTTTCAACCGGCCGAATTTCGGCAATCCGGTCTCGAACCTCACCGCCGCGAACTTTGGAGCGATCACCTCGGCCAGCTCGCCGCGCATCCTGCAGTTTGCGCTCAAGCTGAGCTTCTAAATGTTCAGGGCCCGATACATGCGGCCCGGCCCTCAGGCCAGAGCAGTGCCGGAAATGCCCGGCACTCACACGCGGATTCCCGTCCGCTCGCGATTGGGAACTAGCTACCCCCTTTTCCACAACTCTTAACAAGAATCAAACCAAATGACACGCCGCCACCTGCTTGGTACTTCTTCTCTCCTTCCACTGCTGGCCCCATCGCGGGCTCCCGCGCGGGCCACTTCCACGCCTGCGGCGTATCCCGGCGTCGCCTACCGAGATTATTTCCGCTGCCTGCCCGATTTCGTAGGTGATCTGGCCGCGCACGCGTACCAGGAGCGCAACAGGCAGATCGCCGGGCTCACGACGCCCGCCTCCATCGCCAAGCGCCAGCAGTGGGCGCGCGAGACATTCTGGAAGCTAATCGGCGCGCCCCCGGAGCGCACCCCGTTAAACGTCCGCACCCTCGGCAGTTTCGAGCGGGAACACTACACCGTGGAGAAGCTGGTCTACGAGAGCCAGCCGAAATTTCACGTCTCGGCCGATCTCTACATTCCCAAAAACGCCAAGCCGCCGTTTCCAGGTGTCCTGTTCCAGATGGGCCACACCGCGAACGGTAAAGCGGGCGCGACGTATCAGCACTGCTGTCAGGGCTTGGTGCAACTCGGTTTCCTGGTGCTCGGTTTCGACCCCATGGGACAGGGCGAGCGCATCTATTACCCGAAAGGCTCTTCAGCGACGGGCGAGCATTCGCAGGCCGGCCGCGCCATGCTGCTGGCCGGCAAGACTGCGACTTGCATGCAGGTCTGGGATGCGATGCGGAGCCTGGACGTGCTGGCCGCGCACCCACTGGTAGATGCGAAGCGCATCGGCGCCACCGGCCAATCCGGCGGAGGCACGACCACCATGTTTCTCTCCGCCGTCGACGATCGAATCGCGGCGGCCGTAGTTTGCAGCGGCATCACGGAGAATTTCGCCTGTGCCAATTTCAACCCGCCCGGCTCGACCGATGACGCCGAGCAGGATTTCGTCGGCTCCGGTCCGCTCGGATTCGATCGCTGGGACCTCCTCTATCCGCTAGCCCCCAAGCCGCTGTTCGTCAGCGTCAGCGACCGTGATTTCTTCGGCACGTATTCGCCGAGCTATGTCTCGAGCGGCTGGGAAGAATTCCAGAAACTGCGGAGAGTCTACGAGGTGCTGGGCCGCGAGTCTCAGATCGGCTGGGGCGGCACTCCGCTTCCCCATGGTCTCTCCTACGACACCCGGCTGCTGGTCTACAATTGGTTCGCGCGCTGGCTGAAGGGCGAGAACCACCGCATCGAAGTGGAACCGCCGACCAAGGTGGAAGCCGATTCGACCCTCTGGGTTTCCCCATCCGGAAACACCGTGCAGTCCTTCTCCAGTGAAACGCCGGTATCTCTGACCGTACACTCCCTGCCCACGACGCAGACACCGGCGGACCTGAAAACACTGCTGAAAGCGGAAATGCCCCCGCGCGGTCTGGCCGCCCGTGTTCTCAAGCGCGTCCCCGCCGAGCATTGCCAGATCGAGGCCATCGAAATCCCCTCCGCGCCGCGGGTATGGCTGCCCGCCTGGCTCTTGCGGCCCAAAAGCGGCGCACCCGTCAAATCCGTCCTGCTGCTGATCGAGCCCCGGGGCCGCAACGGCGGCTGGCAGGAAGGCGGGCTGTACCAGGCGCTGGCCGGCGACGGGCACATCGTCTGCGCCCCGGATCTCCGCGGGGTAGGCGACATGAAGCCCGAAATGAGCCGCGGCGCCGCTCTTGCGGCGGAGAGGCACAATAGCGAGGAGTCGTGGGCCTGGGCATCGCTGATTTTGGGCAAGCCGCTCGTCGGACAGCGCGTCACCGATATTCTGGCCGTGGAGGAGGCGCTACGGCATCACGAAGGCGTTGCAGGCCATCCCTTTATCGTCGCGGCTCGCGGCGAAATGACTGTGCCGGCGCAGCTGGCTGCCGCTCTGGACGCGGATTTCTCCGCTCTCTACCTCTCGGGCGGCCTCCTCTCGTTCCGCAACATCCTGGAAACGGGATACTATACGCATCCGTTCGGCAACTTCGTGCCGGGCGTGCTGCGCCACACGGACCTGACGGAGTTGCCCGGCCCGAAGCGGGTTATCATGGCCGGCACTGTCAACGCGGCCGGCCAGCCTGTTCCAACGGAATCCGTCAAAGCGGCCTATTCGAAGCTGTCGAATCTTGAAGTAAAGCCGGAGGGGCTGTGGGACGCCGCCACACTTGGCCGCTTGGCATCGTCGGTGGAATAAGCCGAACAGGACCGCTGAAGATCACCGTAGACGAGGCGTCCGGATCAGGATGAACGGCGTCTCGTCAGTATCTCCGCTGACCGGGTATGTCGGCGTGGACCCAGGGCTGGAGGCAAACTCTCGGACCATGGTCACTCCTTACCCTGAAAGGCTGCCCTACAATCGACATACGACGCCGGCTCGGGTCGACGTACCGAGAAGGTTCTTTTCCTGAATCGGACCAGTTGGGTCAAAGAGTTCAGGTCTGACGAGGAATGCAGACCGGTCGGAGTTCACTTGACGTATTAGTCGGCTAGTCAGAGAAGTGTTCGCTTGATACGGAACGAGAATTCCCGTTCACGACTTGAACGATTCCTCTACCCTTCCGGACTACTCACGGGTCATACACGCCGCCACTCTACAACATGGCGGAGCTTTCGATGACTTGGTTTGCGTTGGTCCCGAATCGCCTCGCCGGAGGTATCCGGAAATTCTCGGTTTGGTTTCCAGTTCGGCCGATCACATCGCGTCGTGAGTTTCGGGAGGTCCGATGCTTGCGCTAGTGATCGCCACCGATTATGGGACTAAGTGCCCCAAGATAGTGATCGAACCAATTCAATGTTTCGCGCGTCGCGTCCCGTAGCGGCGGGATGTGCCCCGAATCAAATTGCACGAAGCGTTTGTCGGGTGCCGGAGTACCCAACAGTCGGTACATTGGTTCCTGCAATGTCGCGGGTGGCGCGACGAAGTCATGGCGTCCCCCAAACATAAGCGTGGGTGCGCGAACACGAGGTGCAAAGTTGAAGTTGTCGATCTCCGGAGCCACTCTCTCGGAGTTCAAAGCGCCGCCGTTTAACACGCCGGCTTTGAATCGGGAGTCGAGGGCAAGCAGGACGGGACCAAACGATCCCCCAAAACTCATGCCGTAGTAGCCCAACTTGGGAATCAGAACGTCGGAACGTGTCTCCAGGTAGTCCACTGATCGAAACACGTCCTTAGCGATCGCAATCGCGATCTCGCGGAAGACGTTCGGGCTCTGGACATTCTCTACCCGCCGCTCGAAAGTTCCCTTGTAAACAGGATAAAGAACGGCTCGCCCGGTCCGAAGCAGAAAATCGAATTGATCTGTACTGACGCCCGTCACGCTATTACGCAGAACGAAAGCCCACCCGCCGGGCACAAAGAGCACGGTTTGATATGGGGGCTTGACATTTTTCGGCAGAAACAGATAAGCCGGTATGCGTTCGCGATTATAAGTGGCGGCATAGCTTACCCGTTCTGTCTTCCAGAGCGCGTTCGAGTCATCGACCTTCTCCGTTTTGATGTCAAGCGGAATCTTGTCGTATCTGTAGAGCTGCCGAAACTTTTCAAACGTTTTATCGCCGACCGGTTTCTCATTCAAATGGTTTCGCCCGCTCGGGGTAACCGGCAAGAATGCTTCCACCGGAGGCGACGAAGGATAGGACGCGCACCGAATGCCGAATGCGGGAAGGCGAGCGAACGGATTCCGCGCGTCGAGTTCATCAAACGGATAGCTGGGCTCGCCAAAGGAACCTCCCAGAATCAGGCGGCGGTCCCCCACCTTGTTCAGCACCCATTCCTTGACATTACCCGCCATGTCATAAGCTCCAAACGGAGTAATCCCTGGATTGGCTCCTACCCGCATCGTTCCTTTGCCTGCGAAGTTGCTGGATAGCAGAATGTCGGAATAGAGCCCGAATCCTGCCGCTTTTCGCCAATGATACAGAGTCGGCAACGCCTTTCCGACAGACTCGCAATAGGCAGCTGCTTCAAACCAGCTCACACCGGCGACCGGGTACTCTGCCTGATCTTTGGGGAACGTTCCCAGCTCCCAAGTAGCCGGTCCCGGCCGTCCTGTCGTGTCCCGAAAGCTGGTAATGGCATCCTGCCAGAACAGTTGATTTCCATAGTTGACGAACTCATGTCGCCAATAATTTCGAATGCGGTAGCCTCCGGAATCGATAAATCGTTGGAACTGACGATTCGTCACCTCGAATTTGTCGATGAAAAAATCAGGCAACTGCATGATCTTGATTGGTCCCATAGGCGGCGAGTGCTCGGGCACGAGCACGGTGCCGGCCGGAACGGCACTGGGAACATGCAGCCTGATTTTCTGCCCCTGAAGAAAGAGCGTGAATGCAGAAAATTCCAGAGGGTCCCGTCCCTCTTTTTCGATTCGAACTCGCAGGTTCGCAAAGGGAACGCGGACCTTATCGAGAGGTGTTGTACCGAATTGTTCCCACGGAACATCGGCCGAACCGAAGGGTCTCATTGAGACTCTGGCGCCTGCCGGATCCGTTGTCATACTTAGCGGTAACGACACGTTCTCCCAGTGCTGCTTCAGTTGAGGATTGTCCGGCTGGTACCGCAAGGCCGCCTTGGTAAGGGCGAAGGCACCATAGTAATCAGATTCAAGAATGCGCGATTGAATTTTCGACGGAGCTTCCGTGCGTGCCCATTGAAGCCGCACATTTCGAGAGTGCAACCAAAATGCAACCGCGATGGTCCCGATCAGGATTGCGGCGAGCACAGCAGAGGCGAGGAAGACTCGCGGACCAGATTGTGTACGCCGTTCCGCCTCGGTCAAAGCAGCCGCTAGTTCAAGCCCAGACGAATACCTTCGCTTTGGATCTTTCTCGAGGCAGCGCGCGACCACAAATGCGATTGCCCGCGGCACATCCCGACGGATTCTTCGGACATCTGGCGGACTATCATTCACGACACGACTCAAAATGCCGTAAGTCGAATCGCCTGAGAAGGCGCGGTTGCCGGTGAACATTTCATAAAGCACGGCACCACATGAAAAGACATCGGAGCGAAAATCGGCGGGCCGGCCCTGGGCCTGTTCTGGGGCCATGTAGGACGGTGTGCCCAAGGCTGCGCCTGTCGCCGTTTCCGAGACGACACTCGGGTCAGGCGAACCTCCGTTCACATATTTCGCGAGCCCGAAATCGAGGACTTTCACGACCGATGCGTTATTGGCAATGATGTTGCTGGGCTTGATATCGCGATGCACAACGCCAGATCCATGCGCGGCGGCCAGTGCCGAGGCAATCTGATGCGCCCAAAGCACGGCCTGAGGAATAGGGAGGAGTTGCTCGCCGATAAGTTGAGCGAGGGTCCGCCCGGGAACGAATTCCATAACGATGCAGTCATCGTTTTCTGAGGAAATCAGCTCGTGTATTTGAACGATGTTCGGATGCTTGAGTGCAGACGCAACTCGCGCCTCGCGTTTGAATCCCCCAGTAAATCGCCCCTTTGAAATCTTGATGGCGACGGTTCTGTTAAGGCGCAGGTCGCGAGCACGAAACACCTCGCCCATACCGCCAGACCCAAGGAAGCACTCGATCTCATAAGATCCCAGCTGACTTCCTATGGCGCGTGATTGCCACACGGGCCGATCCAGGCGTGAATCAGTCGTTGTCTGCTTGACAAGCGATTCAACCTCCTCGAACAGCTCCCGGTCCCCGACGGTAGCCTCGGCAAGGAACTTCGAGCGCAGTTCCGGAGCTAGCTCAATCGCTGCATGGTAGAGCCGCTCCACCGTTTGCCAGCGCTCGCGCAGCATGGATTCGAGAATACAACAATCGCCCCCGGGAAATCTTACTGATCGGACTGGAACTAAGCAGTCCTGCGCAACTCTCGTTCGAGCCAGGACCGAGCCAACTTCCAGTCGCGCAAGATTGTTTGGGGCGAGACTTTCAACACAGCTGCGGTTTCCTCCACACTCAGACCGGAGTAGAATCTGAGCTCGATCATGGCAGCTTTGCGCGGATCCATCTGCTCCATGCGGTGTAGTGCGTCGTCCAGTGCGACTAACTCACTCGATCGCCATGAGCCGATTTCGGGAACATCGTCGAGAGGGACATCGGCCGCGCCGCCGCCTCTCTTGGCCCTACCACGCGCGCGCGCACGATCCGTCAGGATTCGTCGCATCATTCGTGCGCAGACGGCGTAGAAGTGCGCACGGTCTTGCCAACTCACGTTCTGCACGTTGACAAGCTGAAGATACGCCTCATTCACTAATGCCGTCGGCTGGAGTGTATGGTCGGGAGATTCGCGCGCCATGCGCTGGCGGGCAAGGCGCTGGAGTTCGCCATAGACGACGGGCGCAAGTTGGTCGAAAGCGGCCTGTTCGCCGCTGCTCCACGCGCGCAGCAGGCGCGTAACCTCGACTGGACAGTCAGGCGTAGCAGAAACCTTCCGCTGGATTATACAAGTCCGCGCAATTTCTTCACGACCCTGAAGACAATCACGACAGTAGCACGTGAAAGGCATGGTCAGCCGCGAGCTGTCGTGCACCAGGAAATGCACCATCGGAACGAACAGCAGCAGCAGATCGTTGACCGACACTTGGGCGAAAGCCGACTATGCAGATTCCTAGCCTGCTGGAAAGATGCTGGTCCGGATATCGCAATCTCTGAAGCAGGCAAAAGCAGAATGTACAAAATGTTAGGGAACGGCTGTAAGAAATATGAGCCAAGCAAATTTTGATTAGGGTGGGGGTAAGTGTCAGCAAGGCGCGCGGCGTACGGAACTGGACATATCAGTTCCGTACGTCGATACTTTGCGCAGAATCCTCGAATACGCCTCCAGCGGGGATCTCAATTCCTGAACAGCCTCAGATCAATGGCGTCCGACATGGCCTGATAACCTTCGTCGTTGGGATGCCCGTGATCGCCGCTATCCAAGCGGGGTAGCAGCCGGGAGGGATGGTCCGGGTCACGAAGCACGCTGTCGAAATCGATCACGCCATCGAACTCACCGGAGGTGCGGATCCAATGATTGACTTGCTGGCGTTTGGCTTCGTTTTCCGGCGAGTACAGCGAGAATGGGCCGATGGGGACGGCGAAGCCTTCAATGGGGCTGAGGGTAGCACCATGAATTCGGATTCCTCGTGCGTGCGCACGTTCGATCAGCTGCCGGTAACCCTGAATGATCTGATCGACAGTGACTACCTGGTCGGGATTAGTGCCTCCTGGCCAGCCAGCGCCAATGTCGTTGATTCCCAGAGACACGATGACGTGAGCCAACCCGGACTGGCTGAGCACATCACGATCAAAGCGAGCGAGCGCGTTGGGACCAAGCCCATCATGGAACATCCTGTTGCCGTCCAATCCCTCATTGACAACGCCCATCCCATGGTGGTGCGGTTGAGTCATGAGCCGCCGGGCCAGTTGATCGGTCCAGCGATGATTCGCGTCAACAGTAGATTGCGCACCGTCTGTGGTCGATTCGCCAATAGCGGCAATCGCGCTTGACGGTTGGAACGTCATCACGTCTACGCCTGAAAGCCAAAACCACGACGGAGCTGTGGGTCCCCCAGGATCGAGCGGCATGAGTGCGCCTTCAGTGAAATCTCCCGGCGGAGATATATACGAAGTCTGGCGTGCGTCGAAGTGCCAAGTTGCCGGGCCCGTGACTTCGGGCAAAAACAGCGTTACGGCTAACTCGCTAAGTTCGGGCACCGCAAGCTCCACTGGATCACTGACCACAGGCGCGCCCGGCGGGATCGCAATGGATGGCTTCCCGCCGAAAGTAAGCACCCGGTCGGAGCTGGGGACAATACCGGCACCCCCGGAAGAGAGCGCGATGTGCGCCGCACCGATGACCACACCGTTCGCGCCGAAGCTGGAGAATCGCACGCGCACCCGTTTACCGCCGATACTGGTATGCACGATTTGGCGCAAGGTTTGATTATTGAAACCGGCATTCGCTAATCCGGGTGCCAAATCCGGTTCGTGCAGAGCGGTAGACCAGGTCGCAACCCAATGTTCGTCGCGGTGTCCGTCGTATCCTGGAAATCCAGCCCCCAGGCCAGCAGCGGCCGGCATAAGTGGAAAAAGAAGCAATGCCATGCACTGGCGGGTAAACAATCCCCGAGAGATGGCGCCCATATTTGTTTGCATTTTTTAAAAGATCTCCTTCAGCGGGGTTTGCATGCAACACCTGGGTTTTGGTGAAGCCAATGGAACCCTTCAGTCCTTTAGCGATGTTGCTGAGCGAAAACTCTAAATGGCTGCGAAGAAAGTTCGCGCGACTGGGTATAATCGAGCGGAAGCTTACAGCACGTGCGACCGTTCAGTTGAAATGAGGCGCCTGCGCCAGGGTGGAGCAGCGGCGACCAGTTGCTTTCGACCAACTTGCACCGCTAGATTATGGCGAAGTCCGGCGGATTGGCCGAACGCCACATGCTGCACGACCGTCCCGATGAAACCCTTCAGCCGACGATATTGGTCCATGACGCGTGCGTTCATCTGATCGACGCACCTGATTGTGGCGTGCAGCACAGACTCACTGGACCCCACAAGCTTTGGCACAGAGCCAGTCGCATCGACAGCGTCCAAAGCATCACATCATCTTCGAAAAGCCAGAACTGTGCGTACCCAAAACACTGGTGATGTGAGATGTAAGGGCTTGCGGTACCAACCGCGAGTGACGATGAATCGTTCAAGCGTGTTCAGCTGATTTGTGATGGACGCGATGACGGGATTGTAGCCGGGTTTACGGTTTTCAGGATCGTCGCGTCGATGATCGAATCTCTGGCGGTAAAGCTCCAAGGGCTGTAGCTGTTGTTCGAATTTAGAAGGGTGCCTCCTCCTTTCGGGGGCGGGCACCGATGAGCTCGAGGGATTTGGTCAGCGCGTTCTCAAGAAAACCGCCATGATTCTGAGTGGTTGTTGCTCCGGCAGTACGGGAACTGGGCCCGTATAAGAATAGATCACGCGTAACGGCGAAGGGTTTGCTAATCCATCTCAGGTCGGGTAGCCGATTTTCCGCTACCTGCCCGACTACACACGACGCCTCCAGTGACAGGGAATCCCGCGCTGCGGTGCGGCTTGCGATTGGTTCCCGGGCAGAGGTTTGGCACTCAGCCAGTCGCCGCTAGTCTCCTTTAGTTGAGAGCGGGACAGCCACAAATCGCCTCGCCAAGTTGGGTAGAACTTGCAATTCGAGAGTCGATAGAGAGAGCGCGCCAGAGAGATAAAGTCAGGAAGATAGGGGCAGTGTTCGCCGACACGTGTCACTAGCCCGCTAAATGTAATAACCTTGGTCGGAAAGCACATGCCGAGCTCCATTTGTGATGTTTGCGTCGTGGGCAGCGGCCCTGGTGGCGGAATCTCCGCGTACGCCTTGACCAAAGCCGGGCTGAAAGTGACGCTTGTTGAAGCGGGTCCGCGGTTGCGCCCGGGAATTGACTACAACGCGCACGGGTCTCCGTATGCGCACCTCGAGGCGCGGCTAAAACTTGGCCATATTGATCCCGTTCCAAGTGTGTTCGCAGACCGCCGCGAGCGCAATCACTTTACAGCAGTGGGCGATCGGCCCGACCATGGATTTCTCAAAGTACTTGGCGGCCGCTCCCTGTGCTGGGCGGGCCATAGCCTGCGGTTTGGGCCGCTGGACTTCAGAGATTGGCCGATCAGCTACGAAGAAATCGCGCCCTACTACAGTCGTGCAGAACGTCTGATGGAAGTATACGGCGACGCTGACGGGTTGTGGAACATGCCGGACGGCGTGTTTCAAAGAGGAGTGCCCTTGCGCTGCGGGGAACAGGTTCTCAAGCTTGGGGTCGAACGTCTGAAGCGCAAGGGTCGCGTGATGGAGTTTGTCGCGCAACGGAAAGCAATTCCCACGGACTCTGAGCGCGCACGGCGGACTGTGTGCCACTACTGCGGTCATTGCATGAGAGGGTGCGAGGTTGATGCGAAATATACTTCCGTCAATACGCCGATTGCGCTGGCACTTCGCACCGGCAATCTTACCCTGCTAACCGGATCCACCATGACGAGAATCTTGATGGACCGAAGTGGAGACAAGATAGCTGGCATTGAATACACAGACGAACAGGGTAACTCTGGGAAAGTGATGGCTGGGGCTTTGGTACTGGCCTGCAACTCAATAGAAACTCCGCGACACCTCCTCTTCAACAAAGCCTCAAATTTCCCGAACGGCTTGGCTAATGAGAGCGGGCAAGTGGGCCGTAACTTGACCAGCCATTTCGGATTGACTGTGACAGGATTTTTCCCCGAACTCGTGAACCGGGATGCATCCGACGATGACGGAACCGACTACTATCACGGTTTGCTGACAGCTCTCTATTGGGATAAGGCTCATCCCGGTTTTGCGGGAACGTACCAGGTGCAATGCGGTTCCGGGTTGAATCCGCACCGGTTGGGAATCCGCAATGTACCTGGTTACGGGGCGGCTTGGAAGCGCCGCGTGCGGGAACTGAACGTGGCCCACGCTTCTATGAACATGCAAGGATCCCTCCTGAGCTCTCCGGAGAAGTTTGTCGACCTCGATGAGAACCGGCGGGATCGGTTCGGCGTGCCGCTACCAAGAATCCATCTGCGGTACGAGGACAATGACATCGCTATGGCGGACGACATGATCCAAACGTGCGAGGACATTATCCGCATTAGCGGTGGCGAAGTGCAGTACAGCCCCGGCAAGGCGACTCGCGATAACTTGCAGATCGACTACAATCACTGGGTGGGTACCGTCCGAATGGGCAGGGACCCTAAAACATCCGTCCTCAATGCGGACGGGCAAAGTCACCAGATCCCCAACCTGTTTGTTGGTGACGCGTCCGTGTTCACGACGTACCCGGAAAAGAACCCAACGCTCACGAACGTTGCATTGTCCTGGCGAATGAGTGAAAAGCTGGTGGAAAAAAGCCGGCGCGGCGAGGTGTAGCTGTGGACCGACGCGATCTGTTCAAGATTCTTGGGGTGGGCCTCATGGTAGGGGCCGACGGGCTGGCGGAAGACGAGCATCCTGCTTCCAACACTCTGCCGCTCGACTTGGCTGGTTATCGGCCTCGATTCTTTTCTGTACAGGAATACGAAGCTCTAAAGCAACTTTGCGACCTGATTATGCCCTCGGACGACGCTTCGCCAGGAGCTTCTGAAGCAGGCGTTCCCGTGTACATCGACTCCCTGCTTTTTTACAGCAAGCCGGACTTCCAGCAGCTATGGCATGCCGGCTTGGAGCAGGTGCAAGCGGTGGCCCACACCAGGTTTGATCAGCCGTTCCACGAGTGCCACACCGAGGAGCAGGAGCAGATAGTCAAGGACATGGCTGCGAACGAGGAGGACCCGCAAACGCCCCTTCAGACTTTCTTCAGGCCTTTGAAGGACTTAACTCTCACAGGATACTGTTTGTCAGACGCCGGTATGCGCCAGTACCTAGGCTATCGGGGCGACAGAGCAGTTAAAGACTTCCCCGGCTGCACTCACCCGCAGCACAAGGCGTAGCACGAGCCTACGTTAGGGTCGCTGAGGGCAACGTGACTTTGGCCTGTTGCTAGACGGGCGCAATCTTTTCATTCCGGCTTCGCTGGATAGCCAACGCCCGTAACGGGGGGTAAACGACCAGTCCTGACCTCGTATGGTCCGAATACTGAACCGCGTGTTGGAAGTCATTCCGGGACTTATATTAGAGGTCGAGGCGTGTCACTCGCTGCTGCCGTTGGAATGATGGTTTACTCGAACAACCTCAGACCCAGAAGAATAGCTGGAATATCAGGCTGAGCAGACCCAATCATA